>Ga0100380_10002043_pt1 | contig 21869 bp, 15 predicted proteins | sample CryGeymeta201504_FD_80417 | JGI IMG/M metagenome (GOLD analysis project Ga0100380, IMG submission 80417) | Groundwater microbial communities from Crystal Geyser aquifers in Utah, USA - Crystal Geyser metaG 2015-04 | ecosystem: Environmental > Aquatic > Deep subsurface > Groundwater | place... | reverse complement strand
TCTTCCACGAATTTTATTTACAGCAATTTAATATCAGCATCTATAGGTTTATTGGCCGGTATGATCCCCGCGATATCAGCAGCAAGAATGGATCCTGTTGAAGCCATGCGATCAAAGTAAACTCCATCGTTAATAGTCGGAACGCATTATATTTGTGAACAATGAAGATTTCCAATGAATCCAAGGTGGGCATTTTTGCAGCCATCTCCATTACTATCTTAATTCTAGGGTATAATTATCTTAAAGGTCGTGATTTGTTTACGCGTACTAAGACATACTATGCCGTTTTTAATACTGTGGATGGCTTAATTGCTTCCAATCCGGTATTGATTAATGGATATAGAATAGGACAGGTAAGTCGTGTGCAATTGCTCCCAAAGGATAGCCTAAAACTATTGGTAGAAATTGAGGTTCAAAGCACCATTTTGGTTCCGATGAACTCAACCATCAAAGTGTTTAGTTCTGATTTTTTCGGAAGCAAATCAGTAGAGCTCGTTCTAGGCGACGACCCACGTCATGCTCAAAATAAAGATACCTTGCTGCCTTTCATGGAGCCTGGGTTTACTGATAACCTAAATCAAATAACCGCTCCTCTGCGTGAAAAAGTCAAGAGTATTCTCGAAGGCTTGGATAGTACGTTTAACGGTGAATCTGGTGCAGCACTTCGGACGGCGATGGAGAAGCTTCCAAAAACTATCGATAACTTGAATGGCACGATGCTATCTGTTCAGAATACAGTGGATACCAAAGTAGCGACAATTTTGGATCATGCCATTGGAATCGAACGCATGATTTTAGACAATGAAAAAGTCATAAAAGGGGCGCTAACCAATTTGAAAAATTTTACGGATACCTTGAATGCATTGCAATTACAAAATACCATGCAGCGCGCAAATGCAGTCTTGGCAAGTTTAGATACTACCTTAAATAATATCAATCAAGGAAAAGGAACCCTGGGTCAACTGGCACAAAATAGAGAACTTTATGACCAAATGGAGAATGTGAGCAGAGATCTGGATGCCTTATTGAAAGACTTGAAAGAACACCCAGGTCGCTATGTAAGGATTTCTATATTTGGAAAAAAAGATAAATAGAACGTAGCAGCGTACTCCATGAAAAAATCACTCTTTGCTTGCTGCTTAATTGCGGGTCTCATTTTTAGCTCTTGCAGCAAAACGGATGATACACCGTCCAAAGAACCAGTTGATAATTCACCCAATTATTATATTGGACTTAGCAATAATACGGATGATAATGTTTCCTGTAAAACGCGTCAATTGGTGCGGATAGAGCTCATCCTGTCAGATGGAGGTATGAGCAGTCTTGAATCAAAATTCACACTGAACCCTGCTGATGTAGGCATGTATTCCTTTCATATTCCAGATATGGCGTCTTATGATATAAAGGTGTATACCAATGATGGACAATTTGTGAAATGGAAACATATTTCTTTGGCTCCAAACGACCAAAACAGCGCTAGCATTATTCAAATTGGCACCAAGAACAGCGACTACCTTAAAGGAAGTATGATGTCGGGTTTGGTACCGGATGAAAGCACGGTAGACTGCAATTAAATGGAACGAGTCTAACTCGTAGCCTGAGTTTCAATTCTATTCCCCATTTAGCGATAAGTCGATTTCAGTTTCAATAATCACAGGATATTACGTATTATTGATTGATGATATTACGATGCGTTTTCCTTAGTGTTGTTTTTGTTCTAGTATCGATTGGAAATCGGGCTCAAGCTCAAAACTCCAGTGTCAATCAATTTGTCTTGAACAAAGGTCAGGTCCGATTTGCAGGTGCCGCAAAGGCCGATAAAGTGCTTTGTACTTTAGCCTTCCCCTCTGGATATGCTCATTTTTTAAATGAAGGGATTGATTATTACTTTATTAAAAATGATCAAGATGATTCATTAAATCAATTGGTTGAACGTATTTCATTGCGTTACCAGGATGTGAGTAAGCGCGCTCAGTTTGAAGTGGGCAAGTATTCGGGATACCAAGAACATTTTTACCAAGGAGCTCAAACAGAAAATGCAATTCATACCAAAGGAATTTTAGATTTTTGGATCAGAGAAATCTATGCTGGAATTGATCTTCATTATTACTGGAAGGATGGCGCACTGAAGTATGATTTTGTGGTCGCTCAAGGTGCTAAAATCAATCAGATTAAATGGACTTATGCAGGAAGGCAAAGTTCGACCATTCAAAATGGGAGTATTCATATAAAAGGTGAATGGGGAGAAATTATAGAAACGAAGCCTTATTCGTTTACTACTAAAAATAACGAGGTACTTGACATTGAGTATGCAGGAAATAGCACCTATTCATTCAATTCTTCAGAGACAAGCTTCAAAGAGGAGTTAATTATTGATCCGGCAGTTCTATGGTCTACCTATTACGGCGGTTCGGGAAATGAGACAGCAAGTTCTATAACGTATCATAGCGATGGCGGTTTTTTTGGAACTGGAATTACCACAAGCTCTACAAACATTGCGTACAATGGCTATATTTCTAATTTGACAAATCAATCTGGTTTTTTTGTGACAAAGTTTGATTCTGTAGGGACCATTGAGTGGGCTTCCTATTACTTTTCATCTAATACACTGAGTGGAGGAGGAGCTACTTATGATTCATCTGGATGCTTGTATTTGGTTGGCGCTTCAAAAGATTCAACTTTAGCTACGCGCGGAAACCGAAAGCCAAGTGGGCATATTGATGATCATGATGCTTTTATAATGAAAGTCAGATGGGATGGTATTCCCTGTTGGAGCAAGTTTTTTGGTGGCGATTCTCTCGATAGGTTTTCTGTTGTTCGAACAATTAATTCAACTGAGATCATAGCATCAGGCCATACCCGAAGTAATGTTGCAGATGTTAATTCGTTGGGAATTAATACATTGATTAGCTATGATCCATTTATTACGAAAATGGATAGCGCTGGTAATGTTATTTGGTCTAGGATTTTTACAGTGGATAACACAACATTGATTACTGATTTTCAGATTCTACCGAATAATAAGCTGATACTTAGTTTACTTTCTAAATCTGAGAATTTGGCAACAAATGGTGCTTTTATGACAAATAGGCCCAATAAGGGCCAGTCAATCAATGATTGCATGTTAATGAAAATATCCTCTATAGGAAGTATCGAATGGGCAACATATTTTGGAGGAAATGGGGATGAAGGAGATATGAACCTTGAATTAGGGACGCATGGTGAGGTTTATTGTGCAGGATTTACTTATTCGGGAAATGGATACGATTATCCACCAGGCAATTCCTCTTACCACGGGAGTCAAGATGGAATTCTGATGAAATGGGATACTTCTGGAAACCTTATTTGGAGCAAGTATATGGGTCAAATGGAAGTGATATATTTTGGACCTTCAAAATGAATGAAAAAGGAGATTTGGTAATTGCTGGTTCAGGTGCAGGTCCTGCTTTTATTCAGAATGGGGCCTTGCAGGATACGCTTGGTTCTCTGATTGATGGATTTGTTCTTAAGCTTGATACGGCTGGACAAGTTATTTGGGGTTCATATTTTGGAACAGCTTTTACAGAGTGGCCAGACCGAATAGATGTGAGAGAAAACGAATTTATTATAGCTGGGCATACCAATGGTGGAACCTATTTTTCCAAGTCAAATCATCAAAAAACATTTGGTGGAGGGACCCGAGATATTTTTATTATTCGGATTGTAGAAAATCAGATAGTGCTCCATGCTAACACATCTGTAGCGTATTGTCCTGGCTCTTCATTTAAGATACCCATAGAAATACTAGATTCAGTGGGTTATAACAATCAAATCGTTATTCAGCTTGTTGATTCTAGTGGGACTTATACTACGCTAATTGGTTCAAAAGTATCGAACCAATTAGTTAGAGATAGCATTCCTTGCACTATTCCATCGAATATGGCAGCTGGATCTTATCGAGTTAAATACACCTCGACAGCCCCTGCACAAACATTTTGGCTAGAATCTGAGCTGCGAATAAATCATTCACCAAGTCGAAATTTTGTGAGGCAACTAAGTCCAAAGTATTGTTCCACTGATTCGGTATTATTGGAATCGGATAATCCTGCAGAATTCAATTTTACCTGGTATAAGGATGGCGCAATTTTTAATACAGATACGAATAGTGTATTGCTTGATACATCGGGTACCTATTGGGTGAAAATAAGCGAATCGAATGGATGTATCCGTGAATCTTCTCATGTATCCATCCTCTTTGAATATCCAAGGGCGGCTGTAGACTGGAATAAGGATTCCCTTCAGTGCAGGAATACATTCGTTTTAAATGTACAGGACAATTCAGATACAATTTATTCCTATACAAGAAATTGGCTTTGGAATGGCACTGTGGTGGATACCGCTCTCAATTATGTCCAATCCTCCGCAGATACCGGAAATGGTGTACTCACACTTCGGATTGAAACAGCGAATGGTTGTAGTGATTCAACGGTTCTTCATTTCACAGTATTTCCTGAGCCCATTCCAAGTTGGACGATTTCAGACACAATATTTTGCTTGAATAATCAGTTTTTGAGCATTAAGCGGAATCAGGATTCTAGCTGGGATTCTGCTCAAATCTACTTTGGAGATGGTGTATCCAGTCCTGCAATAAACGCGGTACATAGCTACCAATACTCAGGAGCCTTTGACATGGTTTATAAGGTTATTGATGCCCATGGATGTCAAGATTCAATTATCCAGGTCATGCTGATTCATCCTTCACCAGCTGCAGAATTTGTGCTTTATGACAGTATTCTATGTGACCGAAAGAGTCCAGTTCAATTTTTGAATAAATCAACCGGATTCACTCAATCATCCTGGGATTTTGGCGATTCAAGCTTTAGTCAAATACAAGATCCAAATAAAGCTTACCAAGTAGGAACTTATCTTGTTTCTTTGGTTGCCTCTAATATGGATAACTGTTCTGATACCTTCAGGAAGCAACTAACAATTCATCAAACAGAATCAGCTCAAGTTACACCTGCTTCGGCCCAGTTTTGCGCTGGAGATAGCGTCCAAGTCCAGGTAAATTGCACCAATGCTCAAGGTTTGTTCTGGATGATGAATAATCAACTTCTTGATACAGCTTGCACGATTTGGGTTAAAGATAGCATGGAAAGAACACTGATAAGATTAGGATCCAACTATTGTCCGGACACCCTTCAGCTTAAATATGGACTGTTTCCTCAAGTGGCAGTGCCACAAGTAACCCGCACGAATGACACGCTTCGGAGCTCCGGATCCTATTTTGGTTATCAATGGTTCAAAGATGGCCAGATGATAACAGGAGCTACAGGGAATGAATTGGTGATAACACAAAATGGCACTTACAAACTTGATGTCAATGACTCAAATGGGTGTAAATCACCCAGCAGTTCAATGCAAATTCAAAATGTGGGGTTCGAGGAAATTCATATGGGCAGCATTCATGTTTATCCAAATCCAGCTTCGCATTCATTCGATATTGTTTGGGAGGCCACGGAAAATCAGATCCATCAATTTTATGTGTATAATCCACTGGGTCAAGAGGTGTATCACTTGGCATCGCCAGAAGGCAATGGATTGCAAGTTGATGTCACTAATTGGAATGATGGCGTGTATACGATTTGTATAATGACTAGATCAGGCGAGATGTTTTCACAAATGGTTGTGGTGCAACATGGATGTAAATGACCAATTCCTAATATTCCTCACTTTTTCCATTTGTTTGCTGCACCTATCTTCGCGGCAATGAAACATTGGAAGAAATTAACGCAGACAGAAATCAGGGATAGGGTATTTACTGCGTTGGATCAAAACGTAAATTTTTTTGATGAAGCGATTGTTGGAGTGCCAGCTAGTCATCTTGATAGTAAGGTGTTTTTCTCAGACGCAGGCTTTTTAAAAGATGCTCCCTTCCTTTCTTCCTTGATCCATAATCCCAACCATATTGGCTGCCATACACTTGGGAAATCGGAATCCTTTTTCTCAGGCACCCAGGAGATTGAGCGGGATTTAATCTCCATCTGTGCGCATGATATTTTGAGAGGCGAAGGGGAATTCGATGGCTATGTTGCCTCTGGCGGAACCGAAGCCAATATGCAAGCTGCCTGGATATACCGCAACTATTTTATGGAAGAAATGGGCTTGAAGTCGCAAGAGGTTGCCTTACTTGCTTCATCTGATGGGCACTATTCCATGGCGAAGGCCTGTAATGTTTTGGGCTTGAGCCTGTATTCTGTTCCCGTTTCCAATGCATACCGCAAAGTTGAGGCAGAAGCCATCGCATCATCCATACAAAAGTTGAAAGAGGATGGATGCAAGGCAGTAGTTGTGGTGGTAAATATGATGACGACCATGTTCGGGTCAGTGGATAATCCAGCTCTTTATATTGATGCACTAAAGTCAGCAGATCTTCCCTTTAAAATGCATGTGGACGGTGCCTATGGTGGATTTTTCTATCCATTTTCTGGTGAAAAGAATATTCCAGATTTTACGGTGCCAGAAATCTGTTCCGTTACATTAGATGCGCATAAAATGGTACAAGCTCCTTATGGCACGGGCATATTCATCATACGCAAAGGATGGATGAACTATGCCTCCACTAAAGAAGCCAGCTATGTGGAAGGGGAGGATTCAACCTTGATAGGATCCCGTTCAGGAGCAAATGCGGTGGCGATATGGATGATTTTAACTACCTACGGACCCTTCGCTTGGCGAGAGAAAATCTTTGTTCTTCAAAAGCGCGCGGACTGGTTGGAGGAACAATTACAGTTGAAGAATATTGGCTATTTCCGTCAGCCTTCTTCGAATATCATCACCATCCGCGCAAAGCATGTACCGCATGAATTGGCCGAGAAATATGTGCTCGTACCGGATAATCATCATGCACCAAAGTGGTTTAAAATCGTGGTGATGGAGCATGTTACCATTGAGCGGCTAATGCCGGTGGTGGAAGGGTTGATTTAGGAGATGGACACCCATAAACGGGGACGCTTAATACCAAGTCTCAAGTTCTTCCGGAAGGTCCATCAAGATTCTCCATTCTTTTGGGTATTGACTATTGCTTCGGTTTCCCAAATTTTTCACGAAGCCTAAACCTTGATTTAAATAGGTGAGTTTTAGCCAGCCAATTGGTGAGTCCGGGAATTTAAGTTCATCACGACGAAGAAAATGTAGGGCGTCTTTTTGACTTAACTCGATGGATGGGAAACTACTGGGATTTGCTATAACAGATAAGGCTAGTTCTGCACTTGGCTTCCAGTCACGTCCGGCTTGTTCGGCTACTTTTGTCCCGAGATACTGCAAGGGAAATCCATAGAATAAGGTACTTGCTAGTTCACTGATAGATTCAGGTACAGCATAGATGCCATCATACCATTCAAAGAGTTGGACGTCATCCTTGAGCCATGTTTTGCAATCGGCATCGGTTTTTTTTCCAAGCTTCTTGGCTCCTGCATATTTCTTCTCTTTTTTGCTCGACTTAACGCTGACTTTCTGAGTTTGACTGCCATCCATTTCCTTCTGCATCAATGCAATGAAAAAACCTTCGCCTCGCGTTTTGTGAGGAAAGAAGGAATATCCCAAGCAGCCATTTTTTTCTTTCCTGTTGATATTCCATTCTTCTGGGAAATCGATGGATAACGAACTCATGCCTTGTTCTTGTGCCAGCCAGTTCAGGTTTGCTTCGTTTTCCTCCTCAGAAAAAGTACAGGTAGAATAAAGGAGATAGCCTTCTTCTTTGAGGTTGGGGAGTATATCCGAGAGAATACGTTTTTGTCGTGCCGCACACATGCTCACATGTTCAGGCGACCATTCATTGCGGGCGGCTTCATCCTTTCGGAACATGCCTTCACCTGAACAGGGTGCATCTACTAAGATTAAATCGAATAGGACTTTACTCTTGGCAAAATGTTTTGGGTCGAGATTGGACACGGCCATGTTCGGTAGTCCCCATTTGATGATGTTCTCCTTGAGTGTATTGGCTCGCGCTCGGATTACTTCATTGGCTAGGACCATTCCTCCTTTTGGGTAGAGGTGGGTGCCGAGTAAGGTGCTTTTTCCGCCAGGCGCTCCGCAAAGATCGAGCGCCAATGCACCTTCTAAGTCCAGCTGATTCAATACAAAGTCGATACTCATCGAGCTAGCTTCTTGCACATAGTACATGCCAGCATGAAAAGCTGGGTCTAGCGTGAAGGAAGGGCGTTCTTGGAGAAAGCGTCCATTCTCGTTCCAAGGTGTTTTGGGTAACGTGGGAAGGCTAGTAAAAGCTTTAAAAGGGTTTAGCCGAATGCTCGTGGGTGCTTCTTCAGAAAGTGCGCTAAAAAGAAGGTCAGCCTCTTGGGGAAGCTGACCTTTAATTCTTTCTTGAAAAGCAGATGGGAAATCCATCCTTATATAATCAACAAGGCATCCCCGTAGCAGAGGAACTTGTATTTTTCTTTCATGGCTACTTTGTAGGCTTCCATCAAGAAGTCATACCCTGCAAAGGCTGCAGATTGCATCATCAAGGTAGACATCGGTGAGTGGAAATTGGTAACAAAGGCATTGGCAATAGAAAACTCATGTGGTGGGAAGATAAATTTATCACTCCAGCCTTCAGATGAGTTTAAGGTAGCCATTGAACTAACAGAAGATTCCAAGGCACGCATTACAGAAGAACCAATAGCGACTACGCGTTTTTTATCTTCCAGGGCTTTGTTTACTGCATTTGCTGTATGATCAGGAATTTTATAATGTTCGCTGTCCATCTTATGTTTGGTCAAATCCTCAACTTCTACGTCGCGGAATGTTCCTAAACCAGTATGCAGGGTTACTTCTGAGAATTCTACCCCTTTAATTTCGAGGCGCATTTTTAACTCACGTGAAAAGTGCAACCCAGCAGTTGGAGGAGCTACAGCACCTTCTTCTTTGGCGAAGATTGTTTGGTAGCGTTCTTTGTCGTCTTCCTCAACCGGACGATCAATGTATTTAGGTAGGGGAGTTTCTCCAAGTTTCTCGATGATATTGCGGAATTCTTGCGGCGTACCATCAAATAGGAAACGGATGGTTCTTCCACGAGAAGTCGTATTGTCTACCACTTCAGCTACGAGGTCGTCGTTTCCGAAATAGAGCTTATTGCCCACACGAATTTTTCTTGCAGGGTCAACAAGTACATCCCAAAGACGGAGTTCTTCGTTGAGTTCACGAAGCATAAATACTTCGATCTTCGCTCCCGTTTTTTCCTTATTACCGAATAGGCGTGCAGGAAAAACTTTGGTATTATTATACACCATCACATCCTGATCATTGAAATAATCGAGAATATCATGGAAAGTTTTGTGTTCAATAGTTCCTTTCTCACGGTTCAATACCATCATGCGCGATTCATGGCGCTGCTTGGCAGGGTGCTGTGCGATAAGGTTTTCTGGAAGATCAAATTTAAATTGGGAAAGCTTCATGAGCAGTATAAATGAAGGGCGCAAAAGTATGGTATTTCTCGACGAAAATCAAGAGAAAAAAGGAGGAAGTAATAGGGCAGCATTTATACCCCATTTGTGTGACGAGGTCCTATTTTTCGATATCCGACTTATAGGTTTTGAAAGCAGTAAAGATAGATTCGGCCAATTCGGTATGCCCGGCATTACTTTTAAGATAAGTTCTTTCACTACTATTGGTCATGAAGCCTGTTTCGATAAGCACACTTGGCATAGCCGTTTTCCATAATACCAGGAAGCCGGCTTGTTTTACACCACGACTGCGGTTAATTTTTTTCCTTTTTGCCAGTTCTTTTTCAATTTCAGAGGCGAAAAGAATACTTTGTTCCATGAAAGCATTTTGATAAAAAGAGAAGATAATATGTCCTTCAGGCGAATTGGGGTCAAATCCTTCATAGTCTGATTCGTAATCATCTTCCAAGAGGACTGCAGAGTTCTCTCTTTTGGCTACTTCCAAATTTCCGTCGTTTTTATGGGTTCCCATCACATAGGTTTCAGAACCATGAGCAGAAGAATTTGAACTATGATTCACGTGGATGGAAATAAAAAGATCCGCCTTATTTCGGTTAGCAATATTTGAACGTTCGTTGAGCTCGATAAAATTATCGCTCAGTCGGGTATAATAAACTTTTATTTCTGGGAAGGCTTCTTTGATGGCTGCGCCTAATTTTTTAGCTACCGCCAGTGTCACTTCTTTTTCAATCAAACCGTGTGATACTGCGCCAGGATCCTTTCCTCCGTGGCCTGCATCAATCACAATCACTCGGATTTTGCTGTCGACAAAATTCAAGGTTTGGAAGGAACTTACCAAGAAGGCAAGTAGAGTTAGCGATACAAGTATTGGAGTTCTCACTTTTGTGCTGTTTTTTTGAAGCGGTATAAAGTTTGCCAAACAAAGCTAATCACAGCATCCGACACTTGAATACGATTCGCCCAGTACTTATCCCATGTCTATTGTTAATTGCCAGCCTGTTCGGGCTGCAAGTCGCTCAGGCACAGGTTTCTGGGGATTCCACTATAGTGAACACTGAAGCAAATGCCGATTCTACGAAAGGCGGCCGACGCAAATTTTATAAGTCCGCTATCGATAGTGAAGTCAAGTACAGTGCCAGAGATTCCATCAAAATACGCGTTAAGGATAAGGAAATCTACTTATATGGTGATGCTATTGTCCAATATAAAGGCATGGAAATTAAGGCCGCCATTATCACTATAAATTTTGAAACGAACGTGATGTTCGGGGTTCATATTGTGGACTCAAATGGCGTGAAGACAGGCATTCCACACTTTAAAGACGATAAGGACGAGATGACCACCGACTCCTTGCGGTATAATTTTAAGTCTAAAAAAGGAATCATCTATGGACTAATTACTGAACAGGCTGATGGATTGGTATATGGGGAAGTGGTGAAAAAAGACACAGCTGATAATATGTATATCAGCAATGCGCGTTATACCACCTGCACCGATACCTCTCATCCTCACTTCTATATCAAAGCCAATAGGATGAAGATTATCCCTGGGAAGAAAATTGTTTCTGGTCCGGCATTTTTCTATGTTGGCGATGTTCCCACACCGGCAGTTTTACCTTTTGGTTTTTTCCCAATCACAAAGGGTCAGAGCTCAGGTATAATGATGCCAAATTATGGCTATTCAGGTGATAGGGGATACTTCTTAAGGAATGGCGGCTATTATTTTGGCCTTTCAGATCGCTTCGATTTTGCCTTGACTGGAGATATTTATGCCAATGGGAGTTGGCGCGGACAGGCCACTTCCTTCTACGCCAAGCGGTATAAATACAGCGGAAATTTGAATTTGAGTTATGCGGTAAATAAAAATAATGAGCCAGAGGACCCAGATTTCTTCAAATCGAATGATGTGCTCTTTAACTGGACCCATCAGATGGATAATCGAGCAAAGCCAAAAACGAATTTTAGTGCTAATGTGCAATTGGGTAGCAGCAGTTACCTGAGAACAAACTCCTATAACCCGAATGATATCGTTACCAATACCATGAATTCAAGTGTGAACTATTCGCGGGCATTCAATTTTGGAAACTTAAACTTGACTGGCCGTCATACACAGAATACGAATACAGGCGCAGTGGATGTGACTTTGCCAGACTTGAATTTTGACGTCTACCGCTTTTTTCCGTTCCGAGGCAAGAATTACAGCAGCGCAACAAGCAAGTTTTACCAAGACATTGGAGTTACCTATTCCACTGCTTTTAGAAATCAGATTAGTACGGGCGATAGCACCTTCTTCACTCCACAAACATTTGCCAATATGCAATACGGAATGAATCACCGTGTTGGAGCAAGTGGAAACTTTAAGGTCTTGAAATTTCTAGCATTCTCCCCTTCTGCAAACTATACGGAATATTGGTATTTCCAGTCTACGAGTAAGTTCTTCGATAAAACAAACAACGAGATTAAGGTCGATACCAATTATGGATATGTGCGTGGCTATGAGTATAATTTTTCTGCAAGCTTGAGTACCATTGTCTATGGAATGTATCAGTTCAAAGGGAAAAAGGTAAGCGCTATTCGTCATGTAATGAACCCTTTGATTTCTCTCAGCTACCGTCCTGATTTTTCCCAGGATAAATTCGGGTTTTATAATGAATTCGCAACAGATGCGAGCGATACCAATTTTCAGAAGTACAGCGTCTTTGAAAAGGGGATTTTTGGAGGTCCGGGACAAGGAAAATCGGGCTTGGTGAATTTCAGCTTGGGAAATAATTTGGAGATGAAGGTTCGGGATGAAAAAGACACGGCAACAGGGTACAGAAAAGTGAAGATATTAGATGTATTCAATCTGGCATCTTCCTATAATCTCTTGGCAGATTCTCTAAACCTTGCTCCGTTGGTCGTTGAGCTAAGAACAACATTATTCAAATATGTGAATCTCCAGTTTAATACCACCATGAATTTCTACAGCTATGATTCGGCAGGTACGAGTCAGAAAGAATTCTTGTACAAGCAAACGGGCAAGCTTGCTCGCATGACGTCAAGTCGTATTTACCTCACCACCTCCTTAAACTCGGAAACCTTGAAGGGTAAAGCTACGCCTGGTAGACTGCGACCCTATGTTCATCCTTATATGACTTCCCAAGAGCTGATCATGCTGAATTCGGCCGATCAGTTCGTTGACTTTAATATTCCCTGGAATTTTAATTTCAACTATGTGTATAATGTCACCAAATCACCTGTTTCTAGAACAGAAGTACAAACACTGAACTTTTCTGGAGATTTTAGTCTGACACAAAAATGGAAAATAGGCTTTAATAGTGGGTATGATATTTCGAACAAACAATTGTCGATGACCACCTTAAACCTGTATCGTGACTTACATTGTTGGGAATTCCGTTTTGATTGGATGCCATTCGGAGATCGCCAGTATTTCGCCTTTGCTATGAATGCTAAGAGTTCTGTTCTCCAAGACTTGAAGCTGAATCGGCGCAGGGATTGGTATGATAGGTAGAGGTTTTGGCCCTATTGCACGCTACTCCTTCGCCGAAAAGGCTCAGACCTTCACCTACACTAAGGCGCACACATTTGGATGACGAATTTATGGTTCGAGGTTTTAGGCTTATGAAGTTGACTTCATTGAAGTGAATTTGCGCTATCTTTGTGCCCTAGCATGGACGCAGAGAAACCGAAAGAAATACAAGCGAATAACCCACTTCACGGGGTCAAACTGGCCGACATGCTCGAATACTTGGTAGAACGTTACGGTTGGGAAGATTTGAGCGAACGTATTCGCATCAATAGCTTCAAAAGCAATCCATCTATCAAATCTAGCTTAACCTTTTTGCGCAAAACCCCTTGGGCAAGAGAGAAAGTTGAAAACCTTTACCTCTATGCCAAAAGAAGGCGTTAGAGTCCATTATTATCCTCATGAAGAAAAGAAATCAACCGCCGATCAAGGCTGCATTGCACCCGAGAAATAAGCACCGTAGTCGCTATAATTTTAAAGCTTTGGTAGAGACCTTGCCTGAATTGGCCGAGTTTGTTATCGTCAATAAATACAAGGATGAGTCGATTCATTTTGCCAGTCCACAAGCGGTGAAGATGCTGAATAAGGCCTTGTTGAAGCATTATTATCAAATTGAATCATGGGATATTCCAGAAGGGTATCTCTGTCCGCCAATACCAGGACGTGCAGATTATATCCACTATATCGCAGACCTCATGGCAGAAACCAATTTGGGGTATTTTCCAAGCAATAAGCCAGTCTCTGTATTGGATATTGGTGTTGGAGCCAACAGTGTATACCCCATTATTGGAGCACAGGAATATGGTATGAATTTCATTGGTTCAGACATTGATGAAAAAGCAATTGAGTCTGCGCAACAAATCATCGATCAAAACGCCGTGTTGGAAGGCAAGGTTGAATTGCGTCTTCAATCGAACAAAAAACAATTTTTTGAAGGAGTGATTGGGAAGGATGAAAAAATTGACCTGAGTATTTGTAACCCACCTTTCCATCTATCACCAGAAGAAGCGGATGCCGGCACTCAGCGCAAGAATAAAAATCTACACAAGTCGGTAAGGGCAGAGGTGCTTCGTAATTTCGGCGGACAAAATGCTGAGCTCTGGTGTGAAGGCGGTGAGTTCCGTTTTGTATCTGATATGATCAGCGAAAGTGCCAAGTTTGGAAAGCAGGTGTATTGGTTTAGCAGCTTAATCGCCAAAGAGGCGCACCTGAAAGGCCTGTATGCTCAACTAAAAAGAGAAGGAGCCCGAGAAGTGCGCACCATCCCAATGGGACAAGGCAATAAAATCAGTCGGATTATTGTATGGACCTTCCTCGATAAGAACGCTCAAGCCGAGTGGCGCAAAAGCCGCTGGACCTAATCCATTTATGAATTATGAATTGTGAATTGTGATTTAAACTGTTAACAGAACAATAAAACCTACGGTCTATCTCACAGTTTAATTCTCCAATGGTCTCATTGTCGCCTAGTCGAACAGTCGACTACTCGATAACAGCTGAAAGACCTTTGTCAAGAAGACCTTCACACATAATACGCAGCTTATCTTCTTCTGCTTCTTTAACGATGGCTTTTCCTTTGTAATGCACGAGTGTGGCGCATTGTTCTGCCTGATGTACCTCATGTTTGCAGATATCTATCAAGCAATCAATTACATGATCAAAAGTATTCACATCATCGTTATACAAAACCAGCTTACGGGTTTCTGTTAATAGCTCATCGAGGAGCAGGTCTTCTTCGTATTCTATTTGTCCGCCAAAACGAATCATAGCACAAAATTAACGAAAAGGAAATTGGAAATGCAATTGCGAGATTGAGAGATTGAGAGGTTGAGAGATTGAGAGGTTGAGAGATTGAGAGGTTGAGAGATTTCGAGGTTCCCTCGTTCCTCCGCTACGGAACTCCTGCGCCAAGGGCTCCGGCGAACGCGGTCGGGATGACGGGAAATAAACTTTTTAATTAATTCGGAATTTTCTCACCTCCTCTCCCGATTGCTTTCGGGACTTCATCTTTAAGCTGCGGAACAATACTACCGGTCTCTATACTTCAAGATATTCGCCTTATTCTCGGTGCCTCTGACTAGTTTCTTGATATTCTTTTGATGAGTCAAAACCACCAACAATGCGGCTGAGATTGCAAAGGCAACAAAAAGTGGCGTCTTCTCATGGAAGATATAAACCAAGCCAAGAGGGAAGGAGATGGCAGCCAAGATAGAGCCAAGGGATACGTAGCGGGTGGTATAAAGCACCAACAGAAAGAATCCTAAGCAGAGGAGGGCGGATGGGTAATGAATGGCTAGAATCATCCCGAAGAGGGTAGCAATTCCTTTGCCGCCTCTGAACTGAGCGAAAATGGGAAAAAGATGTCCTATTACCGCCAGAAACCCAAACAACAATTGCAGGTTGACATATTGAAAACTTTCTTTCTCTACCTGGTCACCTAAGAATAAAATTAGGGAGGCAGCGGCAAGTCCTTTGAGGATATCCATGGCCATCACGATAATTCCAGCCTTCTTGCCCAGCACTCGAAAGGTATTCGTAGCACCGGCGTTTCCGCTTCCGTGATCGCGCACATCGACACCATGCAATAGCTTACCTACCCACACAGCACTAGGGATAGAGCCAAGTAAGTATGCCATAGCAGCGAGTCCAATTATTACTAGAATAAATTCAAACAAGATTATTCGTCTCCTTCTTTTACAGGTTCAAAACTATTCAAAAATTTAATTTTAGCACGTGGTGAAGCCAATTTCAAGGTATAACCATCTTTGCTAACTTCAGAATATTTCTCACGGACTAGATTGTTGAAGTCTGATTCTGAGGAGTATATATAGAGGTTATTTCTGAGATAATTTATAAAATACCAATGATTATCATCCGTTTGGAAATAGAAAGTGATTTCATCTCCGCTTCGTTTGCGCTCAATCATCATTTTCCCTTCCACCTTTTTCTCAAACTTGGTGTTTCCTATGCTCGTAATTCCAATCGGACCTTCAGATACATAGGCCTTTCTGTCTTGGTCCCAAACCATCTTGATTTCCGAAATAAAAATTAAGCCTTCCAAACTTTTGCTGAGTGGAATACCCCCAAGCTTCACGGCTTCCATGGCCTCTTTATATTCTTTTTCATCCAAGAGCTCTGCCAAAGCATTTTTTACCATAGGACGGTCATTGTAGGTGGCATTTAGTCCAATGCCGTTTTCTACCATCTTATCGGTAAAAAACTTGACATTATCCTTGGGCAATGCAAAGTCGAGCACCATCATAAGGTCCAGTGTCATGCTGCTGTCTTTGTGTAAGAACGTAGCATTTCCAGCCGTATTCATACTTACAAAACCGGTATTGACACCAAGGTCGGTTTTCCCCTCTGCGTATACGGTTCCGGTTTTATCATTCAGGCTTATGATGTTTCCCTTGACCGCACCGCCTTTTAGTTTCATTGAATCACCAGCATAAAAGGTTTCGTCTGTTTCATTGAAATAAACAATACCTTCTCTCACCTTTACAATGGCACTATCTGAGTAGTTCCGACCTAGGGTAAAGAAGCTTGGGTAAGTATGGATAGAGTCAAGCGTGATCCACATTCCGAGTTTCATGGGTTTTTTGTCCTCATTATACGGGTCTTCGATATGGAATAGCACGGAATCAGGGACAAAAGAACGGTTCTCTCTCCACCAACCGGATGAGGGTCTCGTTAAGACTTGAACCGGATGAACATACCCATCGAACTTAGCTCCTCGGTAATTTCCTTTTAAGGTAAGGTCTCCTTTAAATTCAAAGCGTGTCGTCATGGTAAAGTGCATGGTATCATACACATGGGCAAAGGCTAGGGCTGTTTTAGCAACATAGTCAACCTTGATTTCGTGAGCATTGATGGTATTCTTTTTTCCGTCTTTGCTTATATAGTCGTAGAAGCCATTTGCCCCCATATTGAGTCGTCCGAAAACAGTGGTATTGCATTCATAAAACTCATGCCATTTATTTACCGTATCCATCACAATGCGAGAATGTAGGAGTGGGTCCATTGCAGCATTTGCACGAATCACCACTTTTCCGCTGTCTGGAAATACGCGAGAATCGGCTACGTTGATATGGGGTACCTCATTGGCAAATAGGGTAAATGTATTCAGGTCGTATAAGGCTTTTCTTGAGCTGAATTTTAGACTGTCTTGATCCGGATGTGTACTCACAAAGAAAGTGCTTTCAATAGGACGATCTTCCGGGGTGTTAAATTTCAAGTGTTTCTTTTTAATATCCCACTTGAATTCATTGAGGGAGCTTTTGTATTGATTGTAAGGAAATTCTGAGTTAGCGCCATTCACATTTGATTTGAAGTCACCAAAACGCTTGGTGAAGTCTACATCCGATTTCACATTAACGGCTCTAAAGGCAAATTTATTGGTATCAATCGAGCGAATGGTTAGCGTTGAAGTGTCTGCCCACATGCGTTTTCTATCAAAATGCATGTTATCGGATATAATTTCTGCATCATTGAAATCAAGATTTCCATCTCCCTCTGAGCCTTTCTGTCGATGGATATATTCTCCTTTAAGCTTCACATCTCCAAACATTAGAATAGGCGCATCTGTACTTCGCTGGACGAACTTATCGTTATAAGGTTCCCAATGGGTAATTACATTTATCCCCTCCACTTTGGGGTAGTTTGCACTTTCGGGTACATTGAATGATTCCGAAACCGCATTCATGGAATCGGGGAAGAATACAATGTCTTGCGATTGGTTCTTAAGGGTGGCAAATTCAATCTCTCCTTTACCGAGTAAACCTTGGTTGGATAAGGACATGCTCACTCGGGCTTGTCCTGTTCCTTGGTATGTCGGCATATCAATCACCTTTTTAAAACCAAGCGAGTAGTCCTCCTGTACGGTGAGCTCTTCGGCAAAGTCTGGGAAGATATCGGCAGAGATAAAGTTTCCACCAAAGCGAAGCCCTTCCTTGGTAAAATTGTCTAATGAATCGATAATAAAGGGATCGGTCGCAAAATAGAATCGTTCACGATCGTATACGCCATTATAAATATAAGGGTAATCGTAATACACCTTGGATCCTTTGGTGGCCTTGAATATGGGGTATTCAGGGAAATCCTTTCTCCCGGACTTATTGCTTGGGTTATCGATATATAAGGTACCGGTGATGTCTTGAAGTACCGAGTTGATGCGGTGCAAACTACCATCGCTATCTGGGAAATAAAAGCGCATGGAATCAATATCATCCATGTCAACCGTAAAGCTGTTGTAGTTAAAGCGCATTCGCCGCCCAAAAAATTCAAAACGACCTGCGCGAACCTTTCCATCGAAGACCAATTCTCGGTTTCGTAAAATAGTGACTTGCTGTTCGTTTGGTACCACGTAAACATACTGTGAATCAGAGAAGAAGAATCGACCAACTCCTTCCAAATTCATTGAATAATTTTCAAGGTCGATCGTAGCGTTGGCCCTTTTTTCTATAATGGATTCGAAAAAGATTACATCATAATCGGTGCGGCCCATATGGGCATTTACGGCATTGAAAAGTTTGTCGTTCACCACCACAGTATCGGTCTCCGAGTCGAGCATCAAATAGCCGGCGTCAGTGAGTTGAACAATTTGAAAACGGACGTATTCACGTTTGCTGCGGCGCCAAGCAATGTATTCGTCGAGATGAAATGTTCGCTTGCCGGTTTGTTCGCAGAATTGCTTGAGTTTGGAAAGTGGGTTTTCGGCCTGCATTCCTTGAATTTTCTCGTAATCGAATTCTTTGAAATAGTTCTCGGAATAAAGCAATACAGAACCGTCTTTGAGTATGGTGCGAAAGTCGATCTTAGGTTGACCCATTATCCATTCCATCTTGTCAGCTTTCAGCTCCAGGCGGTGATAGGTGTCAGTAAATGGAGCCTGCGAAACGCCAATATCTCCTCGGCTGCAAAGAATCTTTTTATCCGACTTCACATAGTTGAAAATTACCTGTGGATGATATACGGACCCGGTATCTAGATTAATTTCTAAGGCCGCTTTATCGGTTACAATGCGGTCTTCAGTCACCACAAACTCCCTTCCTCTAAGAATAATAAATGGCTTGTTTTTATAGAAAAAGGTAAAGGTGGCCAACTCAGATCCATCTCCATAAGCAATTACTTTTGATCCTTGCTGTGAAAACCCACCTTGGTATTCTACTTCGCTAGCAAACTCAGAAATATCCAAGTCTTTGCGGTAGCTATAAAATTTTGGATAGCGAATACTTTCTGGCGAAGAGGTGGCTAATGCTACATCTTCAATGCTGCCTAAAAGTGGCGCTTTAAAAAAGGCATTCTGGTAGAAGGTCACAGAGTCGGCAGTATATTTATTGCCCTCCATATTGATTTCGTAATTCTTAAGGATGGCAAATACTTCATCCGGACCGTAGCCTCCGCGTGTCCAGTCAATTTTTCCGCCATAGCCTTTCCATAGATGAGATTCGGTGAGGTAATAACCTTTGGTATTAAACACAGAAAGGGAGTCGTCGCGGGTAACACAGGTTAGGGTCGTCCGTTCAAAAACAAAAGCGGGCTCTCCGTCTATGCGGTCGATGGTATAGGTATTGTCTGAAGCCTTCCATAATCGTTGGGCGCGACTTTCAATAAAAATATTCCCCGCAAACATGGAGTTCGATACTTCCAGAAAATTGATGAAGTCTTTTGTTTTGCTGTCGTAATACGATTCCAAGGTTTTCTGCCAGAGCACAAAAAGTTCGGGCATTTTTCCTGATTCCGAAAAGTGGGTCAGGGTTTCGAGGTATAAGGTGAAATGCGGATGAGTTTTCATCCGCTTCATCAACATCTTATCACCATTCTTGATAATACGTGCTTGTTGGTAGGTGTCGAATTTGCTCGAGTCCCAAAGTACTTTGAAGGCGTCGAATGCCTGCATTGAAGGCTCGATTTTGTCTTCATACATCATGCGCTTAAGCTCTTTGATGAAGACTTCTGGTTCATGCCCGAAGCTTTTGAGAGATTGAGAAAATACGTTTTCAGTAAAGCAGCTGAAGAGAAGGATTAGGAAAGTAATTTTTAGTTGCTTCATATTAAATTCGTTCGTAGTGCAAAGCAATCCAGGTTTTTTCCGAGATTACTTTATTCAACAAGCTGAAACCATGCTTTATTGCTTGGTTATGGATGAAATCATAGTCGTGATCGAAAAAGCCGGACATGATTAGCTGTCCGCCTTTCTCCACCATTATTGCATATTTTGGAATATTAGAATGGTTGATATTCCTTGTGATATTGGAAAGTATCAAATCATAGCCAGAGCCCTTGAAACTTTCAATATCCGTTTGTTCCACGGTCATTGGAATATGATTCCTTTTGGCATTCTCTAAGGTATTTTCATAGCTCCACGAATGATTGTCAATAGCCATGATGGGGTCTGCACCTTTCATGCCTGCCAATATTGCGAGAACCCCAGTTCCACAACCCACGTCAATCACCGATTGGCCATTCATATCCATGTCAAGCATGAGCTCTACAATCAAACGCGTCGAATCGTGGTGACCTGTTCCAAACGACATTTTGGGTTGAATCACGATATCAAATTCATGACCTTCTGCCTTTGGATGAAATTCAGCACGAATCATGGCACGACCTAAAACATCAATCGGCTCATACGATTTTTCCCAGACCTCGTTCCAGTTGACCTGCTCCATATTCGTCACCTCCATGTCGTTCGGGTTCATTTCATACCTGTGCAGCAAGTCGCTCAAAGCTTCTTGGTCGTAGTCGCTTAAAGGGACATAGGCGTGAAGTCCTTCGTCTTGTTCCCAAATACCCTCAAAGCCAAGTTCAAAAAGTTCAGCGCTGAGGATTTCATGGAGATTGCTGCCACAAGGCAAAAAGATGTCGAGGTAAGGGGGCTGAGTCATTATTTTACGGCCTTACAGATGTCGATAAAATCACGTGATTTTAGGGAAGCACCGCCAATCAATCCGCCATCAATATCTGGCATGGCAAAGAGTTCCGCCGCATTATTTGGCTTCACACTTCCTCCATATAGGATAGAAATTTCATCTGCAATATGTTGTGAGTAGCGTCGCGCAATCAAATCACGAATCAAGGAATGAATTTCCTGGGCTTCGTCTTTGCTGGCTGTTTTCCCCGTTCCAATTGCCCAAACCGGTTCGTAAGCAATTACGGTACGTTGGATATTATCTGTACTTAAATGGAAAAGTCCTTCAGAGATTTGGTGTTCAATTACCTCAAAATGACGGTTTTCTTCGCGCTCTTCTAAGGTTTCTCCGACGCAGTAAATTGGGGTGAGGTGATGACGGTGTGCCTGACCCACTTTTTGGGCCAAAAGCGTATTGTCTTCTCCTTGGTATTCGCGGCGTTCACTATGACCAATAATCACGTAATCCACGCCGTATGAAGCGAGTATAGGTGCAGAAATTTCTCCAGTAAACGCACCAGACTCTTCCTTATGCGAGTTTTGTGCACCCACCTTTACTTCTGAGCCCTTTGTGAGGCGCTGTACTTCAGTAATCCCAATATACGGAGGAATCATTACGACTTCCACGTCATTGCTTACTTCATCCTTGTACATGTTCACCACTTCTGAAGCCAACTTTTGCGTCTCAGCAAGGGTCCCATTCATTTTCCAATTACCGGCTACTATATATTTTCTCATCTTTTATTTATGATTTATGATTCAAAATTTGATTTCCAACAACTATGGTCCATGGTCTATGGTCCATGGTCTATGGTCCATGGTCTATTGTCTATGGTCTATGGTCCCCTTCCCACACTCGGAATTCTTTGGAAGTCTCAAACAAATAGGCCATCAAATCCTGCTCAATTTGGTTGAATTCAATATGACGACGTTCCATCATCTTTTCCGCCACTTCATTGGCCTTATGGAGGGTAAAGGTTTCAAAGCCT
>Ga0100380_10002024_pt1 | contig 21964 bp, 19 predicted proteins | sample CryGeymeta201504_FD_80417 | JGI IMG/M metagenome (GOLD analysis project Ga0100380, IMG submission 80417) | Groundwater microbial communities from Crystal Geyser aquifers in Utah, USA - Crystal Geyser metaG 2015-04 | ecosystem: Environmental > Aquatic > Deep subsurface > Groundwater | place... | reverse complement strand
TGTTCGACAGCGAGGGCCCCGCAAGCCGCACCAGCTTTCTCTTGTACGTATCGCCTGACAACAGGAGAAAGTAAGTCAGGAAAAGCACCATGGTTGCCTGACCTGCTAGCCCTGCAGCCCCCATGGAGCTCGCCCATAGGAAATTGCTGAGCTTGAAACCGGGTGGATCGATGACGACACGCGTCGCAGGCTGTCTGGACGTCGAAGACACGTTTGCCGCCTGGTTCGTCACCTTTTCAATCTGGCTCGCGGCGGTCTGCACTTTGTGCATGGTGCTGGCCTGCCCCCTCCCCAGACTGGCGAGGCCAGCCGATATCTTGCTGGCCGCTTCGGGCAACTGATCGAGTATTGTCTGCATCTTCCCACGCAACGAATAGGTTCCAAGAACGAGCGCACCCACGACACCCACCATCACAATACTGGTGCCCGCCACACGCGGGATCCTGATCCGCTCGAGCCACACGACAAGGGGGTTCAGCGTATAGGCGAATAGAATTCCGAGCAGCAGGGAAATGACCAAGCTCTGCGCCCATTCCAGCGCAAAAACCACGGCAACCGTAGCAAGTATGGCAAGCGCTACGCCATGCACGACCACGAGCGCTCGGCTTGTAGGCAGCGACGCAGATAGCTCAGGTGCCGCAGTAGACTGAGTGCCTGCCGACACTCCCGATTCAGGAGTTGTGTTTGCCGCCGCAGAGAGAAACATCGGTTTGTACTCAAGGCACCCCGCGAGCACTTCCGGATATCAGATCGGGAGTATCTCGCGAGTAGTTAGGCTTACTTCAGCCGCATGTCGTTTTTGACGGACTTCACGCCGCTAACGCCGCGTGCCAGCTCAACTGCCCGGTTAATGGCGGCCTGCGTACTCACGAAGCCGCTCAGCTGAACTACGCCCTTGAAGGTCTCGACGTTGATCTCGGTGGCCTTCGTCACGGGATCATTGACCAGGGCTGTCTTCACCTTGGTGGTGATAACGCTGTCGTCAATGTATTCGCCGGTCGCCTCCTGCCTCGGCGTGGACCCGCAGCCCACGACTGACACCAGCGTAACGGCCAGGAAAAGTACGGAAAGATAAGTTCCAAGCTGCTTCTTCATGAGTGACATCTCCATAAACAATTAGTATCGGGGGGTGCTTCGGACGACGGTCAGTTCTTAGGTTCTTCACCTGACAGGCGGTATTGCCAAATCATTGGCGACTGAGGAGAAAGCCGAGGACGATGCCGGTCGCCGCCGCAACCACGAGGACCGTCCAGGGGTTCTCTCTGACATACGCATTGGTGACTCCTGCGGCGTCGTTGGTCTTTGTTGCAACCGCGAGTCGCGCATCGTCGAGTCTGGATTTCGCCTCGAAGAGCCTTCCTTCGACCTTAGTACGGGCCGCGGCATATCCTTCGGTAGTGGCGCTGGCCACCTCCTTCAGCAAGGCATTCGCATCGCCGACTACGTTCTTGAGATCCTTCACGAGAGATTCGGTCTTGCCTTCGACGGTGCCATGGCTTGCAGTCAGTTCAGTATTCATCGTGCCTCCCGGAACAGGTGAAAAAGAGGGAGCAACAGCGGTCGGATTACGTCCGCTTGATTCCCATAATCAAGGTGACCAAGAAAATGATGAGTGGCCGAACATTCGAAAAGAGCCGCTCCTTCATGTTGAATCTTGAACCTCGCAAGACAGGAAGTCTGTGCGCCACCGAACCCATCAATGCAAAACGGCCCCGCGAGGCCGTTTTGTTCGTTGCGGTTCGCCAGGCATTACACCCGCGGCTCACCTTGCCCGTTGGCGGCAGCCGTGGTTCCACGGGGAGTTGTCACCCTGATACGATACCCTTGCCGCTTCCGCCACCAACCTGGTAACCGTTTCTCTACGCGCCAGGACGAAATCGGAGGCTGCGCGGAATACCGTCGATGGCCTCATTGTTGGCCCGAGGGGTCACCGATTGCCAGTGGAAACGCCTTGGCGCTGCCGCACATCGGACAGCAGACGGCTCATTTCCTTCTTGACCACGCCGTAGCACTCGCACGCGCGCGCCTCCAGTCCGGACCGATCAAGCAGCACAATGTGGCCGCGGCGGTAGCTAATGAACCCGGCGCGCTGCAGGTTCCCAGCGGCCTCAGTAATGCCCTCCCGACGCACGCCAAGCATGCTGGCGACCAATTCCTGCGTCATGATCAGCTCACGCGATGGGATTCGATCGTGGGTCAGCAGCAACCAGCGGCACAGTTGCTGCTCTATCGAATGGTGCCGATTGCAGGCCGCGGTCTGGGACATCTGCGTGATCAGCGCCTGGGTGTAGCGCAGCAACAACTTCTGCATCGGGCCGCCGCGATTGAATTCCTCCTTCAGCAAGCGGCCGGCCAGACGGTAAGCGTGGCCTGCAGTCTGCACCACAGCCGAGCTCGGCGTGGTCTCCCCACCCATGAACAGCGCAACGCCGACGACACCTTCGTTGCCCACCCCGGCGGATTCGGCCGACGCGCCAGAGTCCATGACATGGTGCAGCGACACGATGGCGGTGGTGGGGAAATAACCGTACTGCAACTGTCCGTCGGGCTCGTAGAGCATCTCGCCGAGCGGCAGCGGGACCAGCTCCAGGTGCGCAGCCAGGCGTTCGAATTCCGCCGTGGGCAGGGCAGCGAGAAGATGGTTCTGGTTCGGGCTGTGGGGCGACGGCATCATAGTCGTTGAAATCCTGCGTCGAGGTCCCGTGCCTATTTCTTGGACGTGAGTTCCACACCGATGCCGCGGTAACCGATAAAGCGGCTGGACTGATTGAACATCGGCTCCCCGCTCACGTGAAACTTTTGTTTCGAGCCGTCTTTATTGACACGGCTGAAGACGAAATCCAGGAATGGCTGCCGGGCCGCAATGGTGGCCTGCAGCAGCTCCCGCTCCGCCTCATTCCAGCCTCCCGCCTGAAAACCGCCTGTATCGCCCGCCAGGGCATCGACGCGGATGCCGAGCATCTCCAGAACCGGGCCAGACACCTTGGTGAAGTGCATGTTCTCGTCCTGCTCCCAGTACCAGTCGGAGGCGAGTTCGGTCAGGCTGCGATAGCGGGCTTCGCTTTCGCGCAGTTCGGCGGTCCGCTCCCGCACCGTCTGTTCCAGCAGCTTGTTGTAATTCTCGAGCTTCTTGTACAGCAGCCGCACTTCCAGCATGTTGTAGATGCGCGTCCTGACTTCGACCAGATCGAACGGCTTGCTGATGAAATCCTTGGCGCCGGCCTGCAGCGCGCGCAACTTGTGGCCGGGCTGCGCGGTGATCACAAGGACTGGAAGATAGCCGTCCGCAGCGTTTGTCTTGAGGCTTTCCATGACCTGAAAGCCATCCATGCCGGGCATCTGCAGGTCGAGCAGAATCAGGTCATAGCGGTTCTTGCGATGCAGCGCGCAGACCTCCTGCGGAGTCATCGTTGAGGCAACACAGGTATAGCCGGCTTCGCTCAGCAATTGCTCAAGCAGGCTAACATTGGGCTCCTGATCGTCAACAACTAGGATGCTGGCGTTAAAGATTTCGGACTCGGCAAGCTTCATGCAGTCTCCTTTTTGGCCGCGCGGCCCGCTGTTGTCTCCGCGGACATTTGGGACATTATCAGGGCCGCGTCCAGCGCATCCATGAACTGATCGACCTTGATCGGCTTGGTGAGATAGTTGAAGAATCCGGCCTCGAGGGCCTTCTCGACATCACGGGGCACCGCATTGGCGCTGAGCGCGATGATGGGAATGTGCGCCGTCACCGAGTCTGCATGCAGGATCTTCATGGCATCGATTCCGCTGATGCCGGGCAGGTTGATGTCCATCAGAATCACCTCAGGCTGATAGACGCGTGCAAACTCGATGCCGAGATTGCCGTCAGCCGCGGAGAGCAGGCGCAGATCGGGGCGGCGCGCAATGAGTTGCTCGACCAGCTCCAGGTTGGCAGGATTGTCTTCCACATACAGCACGGTGCGCAGCGGCGTGCCTTCTGCCGCCTGCCGCAGCAGCAGCGCCGCATGATCGGCTTCCCGAACTGCAAGCACCGGCGCGGTCGTCAGGCTCAATTCGAACCAGAACACGCTTCCTACTCCGATGGTGCTGTCCGCGCCTATGGTGCCCCCCATCAGTTCAACCAGCCGCTTGGTCACCACCAGGCCGATGCCCGTGCCTTCCTCCGCACTGTCTTCCTTGCCGAGACGATTGAACGGCTGGAATAGCTGCGCAAGCTGTCCCGGCGCCAGACCGGCGCCGGTATCGCGGACGCTGATGCGAATCGAATCCGGCGAGCGCAGGACGTACTCCACGGCAACCGAGCCTCCCGGCTTGTTGTACTTGATAGCGTTGAACAGCAGGTTGATCAGAACCTGTTTGACCCTGATCCGATCGGCGCTGACAAAGTAAGGCTGTTCGAAGCGCGGAAACGTCATGCCGATGCCGCGCTTCTGCGCCTGCGGCTCGATCATGGCCCGGCACTCGAGCATGACCTTGACCAGCGAGACCGGCTCCGGCGACAGCGTCACCTTGCCCGACTCGATCAGCGCGAGATCGAGGATTTCGTTGATCAGCTCCAGGAGGTACCATCCTGCCTTGAGAATTTGCTCGAGGTTTCGCTTCTGCAAAGACGTCGGTGGCGGAGAGCCGGATTCCATGATCTGGGCAAAACCAAGGATTGCATTGAGCGGCGTGCGCAGCTCATGGCTCATGCTCGAGAGAAAATCCGATTTCGCTAGGTTGGCTTTTTCCGCCACGAATTTGGCGTTCTCCAGCTCGGCGTTCTTATCCAGCAGTGCCTGATCGAGCAGTGCCCGCTCTGCCTCAATCCGCTTGCGCGCAGTGTTGTCGATGCTGATCAGCAGGTAGCCGATGATGGTGTTCTGCGCGTCGCGGAGCGCCGTAACCGACACCACCGCCGGAACACGGCTGCCATCCTTGCGGATATAGGTCAGTTCGTAGATGTCCTCGATGCCGCGCGAGGCCTTGAAGACCAATGCTTCGGAGCCCGGCGCAATCGGGGTCTCGAGTTCGACGCTCAATGCCTTGGCGCGCGCGATCACTTCCTGCGGATCGGAAATGTCGGCTGGGGTGATCTTATTCATCACGTCGGCGGCCGGGTAGCCCAGCATGCGCTCGGCGCCGATGTTGAAAATCTGGATGACGCCCTTCTCGTCTGTGGCGATACTCGAGAAATTGGCGCTGTTGAGAATAGCGTTCTGCAAGGCCCCCGTTTTGAGCATCGTATCCTGGCGCCGCACTTCAGTGATGCCGCACGTCTTGCCTGCATCGTCGGCGAGGGTGGGGCCGTTTTCTGTGTTGGACATGGCTAATTCCGTCAGAAGCGTACAACGATCCGGAGAGACCGCGATGGTGTCTAACAAGCCGGATCCCATTCTGGTCGTCGCCGTGGCTTCAGCGCAATGTTTACTTGTCGTCGCCTTTTGCAGCGTCCTGGATATTGTCACCGGCTTTTTCGATCTGCTGTCCGACCTTGTCTACCGCCTTGTCGACTGTGTTGCCGGCTTTCTCCGCCGGACTTTCCTGCTTCTGGCAGCCCGGTAGTGCTACAAGCAAGGCGCTTGTGGCTAGAACTACGCTGGCGTACCTGGCGTGTTTCATCATTGTCCTCCTGGGGTGACCTGCTGGCGGATCAGTTCGATATGAGTCGACGATGCACCTACCGGAATGGTCAGGCGCATCGCACGACGACTACTACTTGCCGATTTCGTGGCCGATGATGCCGCCAACGGCCGCACCGCCGATGGTTCCGACCGAGCTACCGCCCGTAAGAACGGCACCCCCGACGGCGCCAACCCCGGCGCCTACGGCGGTGCTCTTGTCCTGTGCCGACATGCCGGCACAACCGCCTAGACCAAGCAGCATTGCTGCAGCAACTGCACTGAGCGCAAAGCTCTGTATCGTTTTCATTGGATTACCTCTCGCAAGAAATGGTGTTTTAGGTGCTTCGTCACGTGTCGAGTGCGGCCTATGACTTGCCAAAGCGCGCCTTCGCCTGGTTCATGCAGTCATGCTGGCGCTGCCCGCATAGGTGTCGCACTTCTTTTGCGCCATCGCGTATTCTGCGTCAACCTTGTCTGTTTCGGCGTCCTTGCGGGCTACGGTGGCCTTGCTCTTCGCATCGCTGAGTCGTCTTTGGAAATGCCTGCCGCCATTGCGCCGGCGCTGAACGCGAGGCTGATCGCAAGCGCAATCACGTTGATGTAGTGTTTGTTCACTGTCGCTCCTTTATGTGATGATCCTTGGAGAGATGCATCGGCAGACGATGCCGGGCAACCACTTCTCTTCGCCAGGCCGCGCTGCACCCAACCAACTCGCATTACCGCGGTGCAGGTATTGCATGCCTGCTGCTCCAAATGTGTGAAAATTACGGGAAAACCCCTTCTCCATCTGTCTGCTGACGCACATAGCGTCAATTGAGCGATGCGCCGGTGTTACGCCGCTGCCCGTAATGCGAGTTCCCTTCAGACGAAACAGGCCCGGCACGCGCAGGGCTTGTCCTTCATAGTTGGACTGATGGACGGCAATTACCTGGCAATCAAGGTACCCACCACCTCGACTTCGACCCGACGATCTACCTGCAGGCAGGCAATCACGTTGGCGCTCTTGGCGCCGTAGCACTCGCTGGCCTTCGTGACCGGCTGAACTGGACCCCAAGGTCAAGACAGTTGTCACGCGAGTTTTAGCTGTGCTCACCGCCTCGGTCGCAGCGGAACAGCGCTGCCCCGTTTCTGTGCCGCCGAAATGATCGGGGATGCTCGCCCCGCCACCGTTGCCCTCGGCATGGACTGCATTCGGTGTCCGGTTACCCAGCGACTGATGTGGGCGCTTCGGCGTTGTAGTACGCGAAATACTCCGTCAGCCCGAGGGTCAGCTCGGCGATCGTGCCGTATCCCTTCAGATACACGTCCTCATGCTTGACGCTGCGCCACAGCCGTTCGACGAAGATGTTGTTCAGCGCACGCCCGCGTCCGTCCATGCTGATGGCGATGCCTTCGCGCTTGAGCGCCGCGCTCGTGAACTGCGAGCCCTGGTCGCTGTTGAAGATCTCCGGCCTGCCGTGCAGGCTCAGGGCTTCCTCCAGGCAATCGACGCAGAACGCCGTGTCCAGGCTGTTGCTGATCCACCAGGCAGCCACACGGCGCGAGTGCCAGTCGATCGAGGCCACCAGAACCACGACGCCGCGCGAGAGCCGGATATCGGTGATGTCCGTGCTCCAGACCTGGTTGGGCCGGACCACCTCGATGCCCCGCAGAGGATAGGGGTAGACCTGGTGGTCGGGGTGCTTGACGCTGGTCGAGGGCCCGGTGCCATGCCTGCCAGCCCCATCAGGCGCATCGCGCCCGCTTGCGGTTGACGACATGGCCCAGACGCCCCAGGTAGGCGACCATCCGCCGGCTGCCGTAGAAGGGCCGGCGCGTGTACTCCTCGTCGATCAGAGGGCACAGCAGCAGGTCTTCCTCCGATTCCTTGCACGGTGCCTGCCTGCGCCGAGGCTTCGGCAGGCAGGCCTGCCTGCCGTACCGGCTTCGGCCGCACTACCCCGGCCAGTTCGCCTTGCCGCGCTACCGCCAGCCCCGCTTGGCGGTCTATCCAGCCCATCCTCGTTTCGGCGCTCATCGTCCGGACTTGAGCCAGTCCAGTTCCATCTTCAACCGCCCGATCTTCTGCATACGGACGGTCTTCGTCGGCATGCTCCGCCGGCCTCGGCCCGCGTTTGCCCTCGAACAGCGTTGCCGCCCGTTCCAGAATCTCTCGCCGCCCCGCCAGCACCGGATGTACACCGTACTGCTGCCCGATCTCGTTGATCGTCTTCAGCCCCCCGACCGCTTCCATCCCGACCTTCGCCTTGAATTCCGCGCCATGCAACTTGCGCTTCCTGACTTCGCTCATGCCCTCGTCCTCCTTGGACGACAGCTTAAATCGGTGTCTGACAATCGGGGACCGCTATAAAGGTCGCCCTTCGCAGAAACGGAGAGCGGAGAGCACAGAAAAGGGAGACAGGCCAGAAATACTCCTTTTCGCGCGATGGCCGCCCTTCGCACAAACCCCGGAAGCCCTGCCGGTGCTGGTGCGGTGGAAAAGAAAAAGGCCAGAGCATCGTCTGACCTTTGTGAAATGGTGGAGATGAGGGGGATCGAACCCCTGACCTTCGCATTGCGAACGCGACGCTCTCCCAGCTGAGCTACATCCCCCGCGAAACGAGGTGCGAGTATAGCAAAATCGCTGCGGCCGGGCGCTCGCCGGTGCGCAGGTCGAACGGCTCAGGGCGCCTCCGCGGCGTTCGCGCCCGTGGCCGCCCGTGAGAGCCGTTCGCGCACCGCATCCCACTCGGGCGAGGCGGGCGGTTCCTCGACCAGGATGAGGTCCAGCGCCTGTGCATCGAGCGCGCGAAGCTGCGCGTACAGGTCGCGGGCGTAGCCGGCCGCGTCCGGCGCGGTGTACCGCCAGAGGACGCCGGGATGATCGACGCGCTGCGCCGCGCGGGCGAGCACCGCGACGCGTAGGCGCACGGCCGTGCGCGCGGCGAGTTCGGCGGGCAGCGCATCCGGCGCGACCAGCGCGAGCGGCGTGCTCGGCGCATAGTGAGCGGCGAGGCTGCCCGGCACGCGGGGCGGGGCGGCGCCGCTCCCGGCAAGCGATGCGAGGCCGAGGGCATCGGCGATCGCGGCCGCGCCGATCGCGCCGGGACGCAGGATCGAGGGAGCCGTCCTCGAGAGGTCGACGATGGTGGATTCGATGCCGACGCGGCAGGCTCCGCCGTCGAGGATGAGCGCCACCGCGGAGCCGAGTTCCTCGCGCACGTGCGCGGCGGTCGTGGGGCTCACGCGGCCGTGGCGGTTGGCCGAGGGGGCGGCGATGCCGCTGCCGAATGCTTCGAGCAGCGCGAGCGCGAGCGGATGATCGGGCACGCGCAGCCCCACCGTGCCCTGACCGCCGGTGAGGGCATCCGGGATTTCCCGCGCGCGCGGCAGGATCAGCGTGAGCGGACCGGGCCAGAAGGCTCTAGCGAGCCGGCGAGCCGCCTCGGGCACGTCACCCGCCCAGCGCGACAGCTCGCCTGCTCGCGCGAGATGGACGATCAGCGGATGGCCGGCGGGCCGGCCCTTAACCGCGAAGATCTTTGCCACGGCCCGCTCGTTGCGCGCATCCGCGCCCAGCCCGTACACGGTCTCGGTGGGGAAGGCGACGAGCTCTCCGGCGCGCAGGAGGGCGACGGCACGACCGATGTCCGCGCTCACGGGCGCGTCAGGGCAGCTCGGGCGGGGTCTCGGCCAGTACCTTCTCGGTCTGGGTGATGCGGAACTGCGAGAGCTGCTGCGCGACGCCCGTGTCGTGCAGCGCGAGGATGGATGCGGCGAACAGGGCGGCGTTCTTCGCGCCGGCCTCGCCGATGGCGAAGGTCGCGACCGGAATGCCGCCGGGCATCTGGACCATGGACAGCAGCGAATCGAGACCGTGCAGATGCTTCGACGGCATCGGCACCGCCAGCACCGGGAGCGCGGTCTTGGCCGCAAGCACGCCGGCGAGATGCGCGGCGCCGCCCGCCGCGGCGATCAGCACCTTGAACCCGCGGTCTTCGGCGGCTTCGGCGTAGTCGAGCACGGCATCCGGCGTGCGGTGGGCGGAGAGCACACGCACCTCGTACGGAATGCCGAAGTCGGCCAGCGTCTGCGCGGCCACCCGCATCAGCGGCCAGTCGCTGTCCGATCCCATGACGATGGCAACGAGCGGGTGGTGGGTCTTCGTCATCGCCGGACACCCGAACCGGACGCGCGCTCGGCGGCGTCGATCGAATTGGAAAGCAGCATGGTGATGGTCATCGGGCCGACGCCGCCGGGCACCGGCGTGATGAGGGAAGCGCGGGCCCGCGCGGCTTCGAAATCCACGTCCCCGCACAGCTTCCCGTCGGCGAGCCGGTTGATGCCCACGTCGATCACCACCGCACCCGGCTTCACCATGTCTCCCGTCACGAAGCGTGGCCTGCCGATCGCCGCGACCAGCACGTCGGCGCGGCGGCAGTGCGCGGGCAGGTCGCGCGTCTTCGAGTGGCAGACGGTGACCGTTGCGTTCGCCGCAAGCAGCAGCAGCGCCATCGGCTTGCCCACGATGTTGCTGCGCCCGAGCACGACCGCTTCCGCGCCTTCCAGGGCGACGTTCTCGGAGCCGAGCATCTGCATGATGCCGGCAGGCGTGCAGGCGATCGAGCGCGGGCGCCCCTGCAGCAGCAGGCCGCCGTTCTCGGCGTGGAAGCCGTCGACATCCTTGTCCGGTGCGATCGCTTCCAGCACTGCCGCGGCGTCGAACTGGCGGGGCAGGGGGAGCTGCACGAGGATGCCATGCACCGACGGATCGGCATTGAGCGCCGCGATGCGCTCCAGCACCTCGGCGGGCGCGGCGTCCTGCGGGTAGGCATATTTCAGCGAGCGCAGCCCCACCGCCTCGCATGCCCTGATCTTGTTGCGCACATAGACGGTGGAGCCGGGGTCTTCGCCAACGAGGATCACGGCGAGGCAGGGCCGGCAGCCGCGCGCGGCGAGCGCGGCGGCGCGCTCGGCGAGCCGCTGGCGCAGCCGGGCGGACAGCGCGTTTCCATCCAGGATGCGGGCACTCATTTTCGCGGTGGTGTTCGGTTTGGGCGCACGATTGTAACCCGGCCGGGCGCCCTCTCAGGCCGGCTGGCTCGCGGCCGGAACCGGTGCGGAGAGCGCATCGGCCGCGCGCCCGTCGGCGAAGGCGCGCCGGTTCGCCTCGACGAGCTTCGGCTTGCGCTTCCTGAAGCGCTCGATCACGCATTCGAGCAGCACATCGGCGGGGAAGGGCAGATGCTCGGCGATCGCGCCCAGCATCACCGTGTTTCCGAGCCGCAGGTCGCCCAGGGCGAGCGCCGTCGCGGCGGCATCGAAGGCGTGCACCTCGAGACCCAGGCGACGCATCTGGCGCACCGGATCGGCCGGATATTCGAACAGTCCGCCGGTGACCACGGGCGGCACGAAACGGGACGTATTGACGACCGCGAGGCCGCCGCGCCTGACGTAATTCGCCCAGCGCAGCGCTTCCGCGATCTCGAAGCCGAGCAGGATGTCCGCCTGCCCGGGGCCGATCTGCGGCGAGAGCACCTTGCGGCCGAAGCGCACGTGCGAGGTCACCACGCCGCCGCGCTGGGCCATGCCGGCCACTTCGGTCTTCTTGACGTCCCAGCCCTGGCGAAGCGCCGCCTCGGCGAGGATGTCGGCGGCGGTCATGACGCCCTGTCCGCCGATTCCGCACACGAGGATGTTGGTGATCTTGTCGTCGTTCATGTCTACAAGCGGCGGCGCGCGCCGCTGGACTCGCTCACAGCGGCCGGATCGGGACCACCGGCTTGATGACCGGGGCGAGATGCACGATCGCCTCCGGGGCGCAGGGCTGCACGCACAGGCCGCAGCCGGTGCAGGCCTCGGTCTCGATGCGGGCGAACATCAGTTCGACTTCCTTGCCCGACGGCTTCACCACCTTCTCTCGCCGCGTGAGGTGGATCGCCGGGCAGCCGACCTCGAAGCAGTTGCCGCAGCCGGTGCACTCCTCGTCGATCACGCGGTACGGATTCAGCTTCTCGTAGTCGTCGATCAGCACGCAGGGCTGGTTGGTGATGATGACGGAAGGCTCTTCGATCTTCGTCTCCTCGCGCAGCGCCTTGAACAGCACCGGGAGCTGGTAGGGATCGACGACGCGGATGCGCTCGCGGCGCACACCGAGCGCCTCGACGAGCTTTGCGAAGTCGATGCGCGGTGCGGGATTTCCGCGGATGTCGCGCCCGGTGGCCGGATTGTCCTGACCGCCGGTCATGCCCACCGCGCGGTTGTCGAGGATCAACACCGTGACGTTGCCGCGGTTCCAGGTGATGTCCGCGAGGCCCTGCATACCCATGTGCAGGAAGGTCGAGTCGCCGATCACGGCGACCACTTTCTTGTTGGCGTCCGAGGCCGCACGGCCCTTGTCGAGGCCCAGCGCCATGCCCATCGAGGCGCCCATGCAGATGGTCGAGTCGAGCGCGTTCCACGGATGCCCTGCGCCCAGCGTGTAGCAGCCGATGTCGCCCGCGATGATGACGTTGCGCAGTTGGGAGAGCGTGTAATACACGCCCAGATGCGGGCAGGCGACGCACATCGTGGGCGGGCGCGGAAAGACCGGGTGCGCTTCGGTGGCGGGTTCGGGAACGGGTTCGCCGATGAGCCGCAGGACCGCGGGGCAGATCGCCGCCGGCGCGAGTTCGCCGAAGCGCGGCAAGATGTCCTTGCCGTGCGCGTCGATGCCCGCCGCCTTGAGTTCGTTCTCGATGAGCGGCTCGGTCTCCTCGATCACCACCAGCCGTTCCACCATCTCGGCAAGCCGGCGGGCCTTCGCGAGCGCGAGCGGATGCGACAGCCCGAGCTTGAGCACCGGGGAGGCAGGAAAGGCCTCGCGCACGTGCAGCCAGGCGGGGCCCGAGGCGACGAAGCCCACGCGCCGGTCGGTTCCCGGATGCAGCACGTTGAGCGGGGAGTCCTCGGAGAATTCGCGCAGGCGCCGCTCGCGTTCGTACATCAGCGGGATGCGCCTGGCGGCGTTTCCCGGCACCATCACCCAGCGCGCCGGATCCTTCACGAAGCCGGTCGCCGGACGATCGACGCGGTGGCCGGCGGCGACCACCGCGCGCACATGGCAGACCCGCGTGGTCATGCGCAGCAGCACCGGGCACTGGAACAGCTCGGAAAGCTCGAAGCCGTAGAGCGCCATCTCGTAGGCTTCCTGCGAGTCGGCCGCCTCCAGGATGGGGAGATGGGCGAAGCGGCCCCAGAAACGCGAGTCCTGCTCGTTCTGCGAGGAGGACAGGCCGACGTCGTCGGCGATGGCGACGACCAGCCCGCCGACCGTGCCCGTCAATGTCAGGGTCATGAGCGCGTCAGCGGCGACATTCACGCCCACATGCTTCATCGCGCAGAACGCGCGCGAGCCCGCCATCGAGGCGCCGATCGCGACTTCCAGCGAGACCTTCTCGTTCACCGACCATTCGCAGTACAGATCGGGATAGCCGGCCAGCGTCTCCAGCATCTCGGTCGAGGGCGTGCCGGGGTAGGCGGTCGCGACCCGCGCCCCCGACTCCCAGACGGCGCGCGCGACCGCCTCGTTGCCGGACATCAGCAGCCGGCTCGCTGCCGGTGCGCCCTGTGGTGCCGCCATCGGTTCTCCCTCGCTCCGAACGCCCTCAAGGAAAAGTGCCCGCATTATAGCGGTGCGGCACCGACCCCCGCGCGGCGGACCCGGCGATCGGCGAAAACCGAGTATTGCATGATGCGGGATTGTCTCTTATAATGCGGAACAGCGTCGGCAGACGATGTCGCCACCGGCGCGGGTGTAACCTTGAAATTCCAAACGGCCGCAGTGCGCTCGCGGCCGCGTCAACGAGGAGGGAATCGCCATGTCGCAGTCGCCGAACGCCTCGCTCCAGCCCGATCCGGACACGCAGGAGACCCGCGAATGGCTCGACGCGCTGGGCGCAGTCATCGAACGCGAAGGGCCGGAACGCGCCCACTACCTGGTCGAGCGGCTGGTGGGCTTCTCGCGTGAAGCCGGGATCAGCCTGCCCTACGCAGCCACCACGGGCTATGTGAATACCATTCCGCCGGACCGCGAAGTGCTGTCCTCGGGAGACCAGGAGATCGAGCACCGCATCCGCTCCTACGCGCGCTGGAACGCGCTCGCCATGGTCATGCGCGCGAACAAGGGCGACTCCAATCTCGGCGGCCACATCGCGAGCTACGCTTCGGTGGCGACGCTCTTCGACGTCGGCTTCAACCATTTCTGGCACGCGCCTTCCGAGAAGCACGGCGGCGATCTGGTGATGATCCAGGGGCACTCGGCGCCCGGCGTCTATGCGCGCGCTTTCATGCTCGGGCGACTCAGCGAGGAGCAGATGAATCACTTCCGCCGCGAGGTCGACGGCAAGGGGCTCTCGTCCTATCCGCATCCTTGGCTGATGCCGGACTTCTGGCAGTTCCCGACCGTGTCCATGGGCCTGGGGCCGATCCAGGCCATCTACCAGGCGCGCTTCATGAAGTACCTCCATGACCGCGGCATCATCGATGCGAGTGGACGCAAGGTCTGGTGCTTCCTCGGCGACGGCGAGACCGACGAGCCCGAATCCCTGGGTGCGATCGGAGTGGCGGCGCGCGAGGGGCTCGACAACCTGATCTTCGTCGTCAATTGCAACCTCCAGCGCCTCGACGGTCCGGTGCGCGGCAACGGGAAGATCATCCAGGAGCTGGAGGCGGACTTCCGTGGCGCCGGCTGGAACGTCATCAAGGTGATCTGGGGCAGCTACTGGGATCCGCTGCTGGCGAAAGACAGGAAGGGCCTGCTCCAGCAGCGCATGATGGAGTGCCGGGATGGCGACTACCAGACCTTCAAGTCCAGGGACGGCGCCTATGTGCGCGAGCACTTCTTCAACACCCCGGAGCTCAAGGCGATGGTCGCCAACTGGACCGACGACGACGTCTGGCGGCTGAACCGCGGCGGTCACGATCCGCACAAGATCTACGCGGCCTTCCACGCGGCCGTCAATCACGCCGGCGAGCCGACCGTCATCCTCGCCAAGACGATCAAGGGCTATGGCATGGGCGAATCGGGCGAGGCGCAGAACATCACTCATCAACAGAAGAAGATGGGTACGACCTCGCTCAAGGCCTTCCGCGACCGCTTCCGCCTGCCGATCGCCGACGCGGAGCTGGACAAGCTTCCCTATCTGAAGCTCGAAGAGGGCTCGCGCGAACTCGAGTACATGCGCGGCCGGCGCATGGCGCTGGGCGGCTACCTGCCCTCGCGCAGGCGCAAGGCGGCGCCGCTGCCGGTGCCCCCGCTGTCCGCATTCGATGCGTTGCTCGAGGGTTCGGGCGAAGGACGCAAGTTCTCGACCACGATGGCGCTGGTGCGCCTGATGAACCTGCTGCTCAAGGACCGGGGGCTGGGCCGCCACGTCGTGCCCATCGTTCCGGACGAGTCGCGCACCTTCGGCATGGAGGGCATGTTCCGCCAGTACGGCATCTGGAACCCGCAAGGCCAGCTCTACACGCCGCAGGACCGCGACCAGCTCATGTTCTATCGCGAGGACAAGAAGGGCCAGGTGTTGCAGGAGGGGATCAACGAGGCCGGCGCGATGTGCTCGTGGATCGCCGCGGCGACCTCGTATTCCACCCATGGCGTGCAGATGGTGCCGTTCTTCATCTACTACTCGATGTTCGGCTTCCAGCGCTTCGGCGATCTCGCCTGGGCCGCGGGCGACCAGCGCGCGCGCGGCTTCCTGATCGGCGGCACCGCCGGGCGCACCACGCTGAACGGCGAAGGGCTGCAGCACGAGGACGGCCACAGCCAGGTGCTCGCGGCGACCATCCCGAACTGCGTCGGCTACGATCCGACCTTCGCCTACGAGGTGGCGGTGATCGTGCAGGACGGCCTGCGCCGCATGATCGGCGAGCAGGAAGACGTCTTCTACTACCTCACCGTGCACAACGAGAACTACGAGCACCCGAAGATGCCGGAGGGCGCCGAAGAGGGGATCGTGCAGGGCATGTACCTGCTGCGCAAGGGTGCAGCTTCCAATGCGCCGCGGGCGCAACTGCTCGGTTCGGGGGCGATCCTGCGCGAGGTGATCGCGGCCGCCGAGCTGCTGCGCAAGGACTGGGCGGTGGAGGCCGACCTGTGGAGCTGCCCGAGCTTCACGCGGCTCGCACGCGATGGCATGTCGGTGCAGCGCTGGAACCTGCTGCATCCCGAAGGGCCGCGGCGCCTGTCTTGGGTGGAGCGCTGCCTGAAGGACGCGCGTGGCCCGGTGGTGGCCGCGACCGACTACGTGCGCGCGTTCGCCGAACAGATCCGGCCCTGGGTGACGAACCGCTACACCGTGCTCGGCACCGACGGCTTCGGGCGCTCGGACACGCGCGAGAAGCTGCGCCGCTTCTTCGAGGTCGACCGCTACCAGGTCGTGCTCGCCACCCTCGCCGCGCTCGCCGGGGACGATCCTTCCTGGCGCGGGAAGGTTGCGGAAGCGATCGCGAAGTACGGCATCGACCCGGCGCGGCCGGATCCATGGACGGTCTAGGAGCGCAGCCGAAATGAGCGAAACGATCGAAGTGCGGGTGCCGGACATCGGCGACTTCAGGGATGTCCCCGTCATCGATGTGATGGTGAGGGCCGGGGACGCGGTCAAGGCCGAGGATCCGCTCGTTACCCTGGAGTCGGACAAGGCGACGCTGGACGTTCCCAGCCCGGCCGAGGGGACGGTACGCGAGGTCAGGCTCAAGGCCGGCGACAAGGTCTCCGAGGGCAGCCTGATTCTGCTGCTGGAGACGCGTGCGGTGCCGCCCGGGCCGGCTCCCCAGCCGGTCGTGGTCGTGGCGCCCGAGCCGCCGCCCGCTGCGGGCGGCCCGATCGAGGTGCGGGTGCCGGACATCGGCGATTTCAAGGACGTACCGGTCATCGAAGTGGCGGTCGCACCCGGTGCGCGGGTGAGGGCCGAAGACGCCCTCATCACGCTGGAGTCCGAGAAGGCGACGATGGACGTCCCGGCGCCCGTGAGCGGGGTCGTGCAGGCGCTCTCCGTCAAGGCCGGCGACCGGGTCTCCGAAGGGAGCCTGATCCTGACCCTGCTGCCGGAAGCCGGCTCGCCGGCCGTGCAGACTGCCGCGGCCGCACCGCCCGCCGCCGCGAGTGCGCCCGCGCCGCAGCCCGTACCCGCCGCAGCGGCCGAAGCGAGCGACATCCCGGCGGCATCGGCGGGCGACATGGTGCTCCAGCCCTCGCTCGCCCGGCTGCCGTCACCGGCCGAGCGTGCAGCCGAAGTCGCGGGTGGCCGCGCGTCGCACGCCAGCCCATAGGTGCGCGCCTTCGCGCGCGAGCTCGGGGTGGAGGTCGCTCTGGTCACCGCGACCGGACCCAAGGGCAGGATCCTGCGGGAGGACGTGCAGAACTACGTCAAGCAGCGTCTCGCTGCGCCCGCCGCCGCGGCCCCCCGGGACGGCGGCCTCGACCTGCTGCCGTGGCCGAAGGTCGATTTCGGCAAGTTCGGCCCCGTGGAGACGAAGCCGCTCGCGCGCATCCAGAGAATCTCGGGGGCGAACCTCGCGCGCAACTGGGTGATGATTCCCCACGTGACCCAGTTCGACGAAGCCGACGTGACCGAGCTCGAAGCCTTCCGCGTGCAGGTGAACAAGGAGCAGGAGAAGTCCGGCGTGAAGCTCACGATGCTCGCCTTCCTGATCAGGGCCTGCGTCGCGGCGCTGAAGCAGTTCCCGAATTTCAACGCTTCGCTCGACGGAGAGAACCTGGTGCTCAAGCGCTATTTCCACATCGGCTTCGCCGCCGACACGCCCAACGGCCTGGTGGTGCCGGTGGTGCGCGATGCCGATCGCAAGGGCGTGATCGAACTGGCGCGCGAGACCGCGGCGCTCGCGGCGAAGGCGCGCGAAGGCAGGCTCGCGCCGGGCGAGATGCAGGGCGGATGCTTCTCCATTTCCAGCCTGGGCGGCATCGGCGGCACCGCCTTCACGCCCATCATCAACGCGCCCGAGCTGGCGATCCTGGGAGTCTCGAAAACGGGCCTGAAGCCGTTCTGGGACGGCACGCAATTCGTGCCGCGCCTGATGCTGCCCCTGTCGCTGTCCTACGACCATCGCGTCATCGATGGCGCCGCCGCCGCGCGCTTCACCGCATTCGTCTCGCGCGCGCTGGCCGACCTGCGCAGGGTGCTGCTGTGAGCGCCGCCGAGCGCATGGTCGAATGCGAGATGCTGGTGCTGGGCGCGGGTCCCGGCGGCTACAGCGCCGCCTTCCGCGCCGCCGATCTCGGCATGAAGACCGTGCTGGTGGAGCGCTACCCGACGCTGGGCGGCGTCTGCCTCAATGTCGGATGCATCCCATCGAAGGCTTTGCTGCATGTGGCCGCGGTCATGGACGAGGCGGCTGCGCTCGCCGCGCACGGCGTGTCGTTCGGCGCACCGCGTGTCGACCTCGAAGCGTTGCGCGGGTGGAAGACGAAGGTGGTGGCGAGGCTGACCGGCGGGCTGGCGGGCATGGCGAAGGCGCGCAAGGTCACGGTCATCCAGGGCGTGGGCCGATTCATCGACCCCAACCGCCTCGCGGTCGAGACGGCCGGCGCAGGGCGCAAGGTGGTGCGCTTCGGGGAGGCCATCATCGCGGCCGGCTCGCAGGCGATGAAGCTGCCGTTCCTCCCCGAGGATTCCCGCATCGTGGATTCGACCGGCGCGCTCGATCTGCCGTTCGTTCCCAAGCGCATGCTGGTGATCGGCGGGGGCATCATCGGCCTCGAGATGGCGACCGTGTACTCGGCCCTCGGTGCGCGCATCGAGGTGGTGGAGATGACTGCCGGCCTGATGCCGGGCACCGACCGCGATCTGGTCCAGGTCTGGCAGAAGGCGAACGCGAGACGCTTCGACGCGGTGATGACGGAAACGCGCGCGCTGCGCGTCGAGCCGGATGCGGAGGGCGTGCGCGTGTGGTTCGAAGGCAAGGCGGCGCCGGCCGAGCCGCGCACCTACGACCTGGTGCTGGTCTCGGCCGGGCGCGTGCCGAACGGCCGCGCGATCGGCGCGGAGGCCGCCGGAGTGCGGGTCGATGACCGCGGCTTCATTCCGGTCGATGGCCAGATGCGCACCAACGTCGCCCACATCTTCGCGATCGGCGACATCGCCGGCCAGCCGATGCTGGCGCACAAGGCGGTGCATGAGGCCCATGTCGCGGCGGAGGCGGCAGCCGGCAGGAAGTCGTTCTTCGATGGGCGCGTCATTCCCGCGGTCGCCTATACGGATCCGGAGATCGCCTGGGTCGGGCCGACCGAGGCGCAGTGCCGGGAGCAGGGCGTCGCCTACGGCAAGGGGCAGTTCCCGTGGGCGGCCTCGGGGCGCGCGATCGCCAACGGTCGCGACGAGGGCTTCACCCGGCTGCTGTTCGAAGAGAAGAGCGGGCGCTTGATCGGCGCAGGCATCGTAGGCACCCATGCCGGGGATCTGATCGGCGAGCTCGCACTGGCGATCGAGATGGGGTGCGATGCCACCGACATCGGCCGCACCATCCACCCGCACCCGACCCTGTGCGAATCGGTGGGGCTGGCCGCGGAGCTGTTCGAGGGCGTGTGCACCGACCTGCCGCCGGCGAGAAGGCGCTGAGGTCTTGTCGATCGGTCTATCGGGCGTCCGGTCCGCTCGCTCCTCGACTGTCGCCGGGAACCCTCTTGCGACGCAGGCACCGCAGATCCGCAAAGCACGACGAGAAAAAATCGGGTCGGGGTAGGGGCGCGGACCCTGTCCGCGAGCTGCGTCGAGTGCGGTGTTCTTGTGACGGCTCCCGCCGCTGCGCTTCGCCGGCTTCAGCGATGGCTCCGGCCGCGGCCGCGAACCAGGTGCCGGCCACTGTCGGCAGAATTTACACAGGGTGCGCGTGGTTGCGCCGGTATTCCGGACCGCCCTGAAAATATAGCGCAACCTCAAGAGGTTATTTTTCGACACCATCATTGGTATGCTTCTTGCTATGGCAATGGTGGATGCAATTTTCCGAGTCGCGGGAATCACGCCGTGATCACGGCCACGGACACCAGGCTTTACCGGTGATAAGTTTCGCGGGGCGGCGCAACGGCTGCGGTCGATCAGAACTTCTACAGGTGACGCGTGATGAATGATCAAGACGAAGTCCGGACCGAAGGTGCATCGAGCGGCGGTCCGGATGCCTCCGGAACGGGGCGACCCGCTGTCGTGCCGCGCCGCAGGCGGCTGCTCTCGGGTGGACTCGCGGCGGCCCCGATCCTGCTGACCGTCGGCAGCCGCTCTGCTCTGGCGACCGGACTCTGCCCCTCGCCCTCGCGCGTGTTCTCCGGCATGGCGAGCCCCAATCCCAGCGACCATTTCAACTGCAACGGGCGCTCGCCCGGTTACTGGAAGGTCTGCCAGTCTTTCGGAATCTGGCCGGTGGATCCGCCCACGGTCAACAACGATGGAGTCGGGTGCACGGATGGCATACCGCCGCTCGACAAGGCGAGTTTTTCCGGCAATGATTACGGCGCGAACTTCTACGACCTGTTTGCGGCCGGATGCGCCTCTCCCTTGCAGCCGGTCGTGAGTCCCATAGCGGGCCGCGCGGTGAGCATGTGGGAAATCCTGGCGTATCCGACCGAGGTCCGGGACGCCTCCGGAGTCACGGAGGTCACGGTCCAGCTCGCGCGCCATTGCATCGCCGCGTATTTCAACGCCCTGACGCTTCGCAGTACTTATCCGATCACGTCGGGCCAGGCGCTGGCGATGTGGGCGGATGGGAGCTGCGGCGGCTATTGTCCGCTGGAATCCTGCTCCGTTCCCTGGAACCCGACCCAGATCATCGACTACATCACGAGCACGTTCACAGGAGGCGTGTCCGATTGGCCGTGAGGCTCGCGCTCGGAGGGTAGCGGTGGCCCGGTCGCATCGGCCGGCACGCGTCGCGGCTGCTGCGCAAGGCGAGAGCCCCCGTTTCCTGGCGGGCCGGGGTATGCGCGAGGGCGGGTGCAGTGGCGGCTGACCGTTACCGTCTCGTCGATCCGGACCGCTGGGTCCTGTCGCCGCAGTGGACCGACGAATCTCTCGCCTACGACCGTGCCAGCGCGGATACCCATGTCCTGTCTCCGATCGCCCGCGACATCATCGAGGCGCTGCGGAGCGCGGAACGGGCTTCGTCGGCGCAGGAACTCGTGCAGGCTCTCGCCGCGAACGTCGAAGATCACGATCCGGCGGCCTTGCACGCTGCCGTCGAAGCGATGTTGCTAGAATTCGTGCGCCTGGGTCTGGCCGAACGCACGAATCCTTGAAGCTTTCCGACCTCTCCGAATCTTCGCTGCGCGACCGGCTCGCGGGCGAGGGGCTCACGCTGCGGATCGCACCGGTGGCCGCCCGCATCCGCAGCGAGGTTCCGGCCGTCGCCGAGGGACTGAGGCTCCATTACGCGGACTACGAATTGCTCGACGGCGAAGCCTTCTGCGATTTCCACATCCGCATCGGCCCGCCGGCGAACCTGCGCCGCTGGTTCAGGCGCCAGGTCCGCTTCCTGCACGACGGCATCTCGCCGTTCGAGCCGATGCCCTGGGAGCACGCCTTCCCGGTGTTCGAATGGGGGCTCAACTGGTGCATGGCGAACCATTTCCACCAGTACCTGATGATCCATGCCGCGGTCATCGAGCGTGCGGATGGGCGGGCGGCGATCCTGGCTGCGCCGCCGGGTTCGGGCAAGAGCACGCTGTGCGCCGGCCTGGTCGCGCGGGGCTGGCGGCTGCTCTCCGACGAGCTCGCCCTCATCGATCCCCGCGCGCTGACGCTCACCCCGATCCCGCGGCCGATCAGCCTCAAGAACGAATCGATCGAGGTGATCCGCCGCTTCGCGCCGGCCGCGGTGCTCGGTTCCGTCTCTCACGATACCCACAAGGGCGCGGTGGCCCACATCAAACCGCCCAGGGAATCGGTGCGGCGCGCGGCCGAGAAGGCGCGGGCCGCATGGATCGTCTTCCCGCGCTACCAGGCAGGCGCGCCGGCCGAACCGAAGCCGTTTCTCAAGGCGCGCACCGTGCTGCGGCTGGCGGAAAACGCCTTCAACTACGCCGCGTTCGGCGAGACCGGCTTCCGGGCGCTGGTCGGGCTCGCAGACGCGTGCGGCTGTTACGAGTTCAGCTACGGCGACCTCGGCGAGGCGGTGAGGGTGTTCGACGCGCTTCCCGCCGGGGAGCGATGAAGGAAGATCTGGTCTCGGCCGCCCTCGCCGAGCCGGGGATGCTCGCGCAGTGTTCCCTCGAACGCTGGGACCGGCTGATCCGCCAGGGGCGCGCGGCGCGGCTGCTCGGGCGCCTCGCCGTGTTGCTCGAACAGGCGCAGTTGCTGGCATCGGTCCCGGAGGCGCCGCGCCGGCACCTCGTGGCGATGCGCCTGCTCGCC
>Ga0100380_10002006_pt1 | contig 22067 bp, 19 predicted proteins | sample CryGeymeta201504_FD_80417 | JGI IMG/M metagenome (GOLD analysis project Ga0100380, IMG submission 80417) | Groundwater microbial communities from Crystal Geyser aquifers in Utah, USA - Crystal Geyser metaG 2015-04 | ecosystem: Environmental > Aquatic > Deep subsurface > Groundwater | place... | reverse complement strand
GAGACGATAGTCTCGAAGCAATCTAAAGAATAAACATAAACTCTTTTAACCTGGAAAATTAAAATGGACTTAGAAAAATATTTATCAAATTTCGATTACGAAGCCCGGAAGAAAATGAAAATTCAAATTCCCGAATTACTGGAATTACTAAAGAGAAACGAAGCTCAGTTTATTGATATTCGCTTCCAAGAGGAATTTGATCTTTGGCATTTTTCATTTTCAAAAAATATTCCGCTTAATGAAATGCCTGATAGATTGGCTGAAATTAATAAAGATAAATTAGTTGTAACTGCTTGTCCTCATTACGATAGAGCAATTATGGGCAGAATGTTTTTAATGCAAAATGGATTTAATGCAAGATATTTAGTTGAAGGTCTTTTAGGATTGGCAGATTATTTACGCGGCGATAATGCAAAACATTTTTATAATTCAAATAAAAAATCTGAGTAATAAATGTCAAAATTTGGATTAGCCCTTGGTGGCGGCGGCGCAAGAGGTTTTGCTCACATTGGTGTGCTAAAAGTTCTTGATGAAGAAAATATAAAAATCCATTCCATAACCGGATGCAGTATGGGCGCACTTGTTGGCGGATTATATGCTTATTACGGTAATGCAAAAGAAGTTGAAGAATTTATTTTTAGTGCAATGAAACATCCCAAATTTATAGAGCTGGGAATTGAAAAACTAAGCGATAACAATAAAAAAACTGACAAGAATTATTTTGAACAGTTTTATGATTATGTCGGAATAAGAATACAAGCGTTAAAAACTTTAAATCGTCTTTCTTATTTCGATGAAAAATTATCTGATGATTTTTTTTCAATGATACCGGACGTACAAATTGAAAATCTAAAAATCAAATTCTCTGCAATTGCCACCGATTTAATTTCCGGCGAGGAGATTAATTTTACCAGAGGAAGTTTAAGAAAGGTGATAAAAGCAAGTTCGGCTATTCCGGGAATTTTCCCTCCCGTAAGATTGGATGATTATTTTTTAATTGATGGTAGTGCATCGGAAAGTGTACCTGCTGGCAGAGTGCGTGAAATTGGTGCCGATAGAGTTTTGGGAGTAGATGTAACACACTGTATAAAAGCAATTGTTCAGCCGCAAAATGTTTTTGAAATACTTTATCGCGCCGAAGATATAACCTCATTTAATCTTTCAGTATCAAGATTACGAGAAGCTGACTTAGTTATTCGTCCGCAAGTAAGACATTTAACCTGGGCTGATTTTGATAAGACTGACGAAATTATTGCCGCAGGAGAACAAGCTTCCAAAGAGAATATTAATGAAATAAAAAAACTTATTCATCGTAACTCTTATCTTTTGGAGATTGAGCATTACATCAAAAAACTAAAAGGGGATGCTTAATCTATTTAGATTATAAAATATCTTTAATTGTATTATTGGATATTAAGAATTAAACAAAAGAAAAATTTATGTCACATAATCATTCACACAATAGCAGTAATGAAACTTCAGAAAAAAATCTGTTCATTACAATGGCTCTGAATTTTTTCATAACAGTTGCAGAAGTCATCGGTGGAATTATTTCCGGAAGCTTGTCATTGATTTCTGATGCGCTGCATAACTTTAGTGATGGCTTTGCAATTATCATCACATACATTGCAATGCGTTTAAGTAAAAAACCAAAAACACTCAAATATACATTTGGATTAAAACGCGCAGAGATTATTGCGGCTATAATAAATGCAAGTACACTAATTATAATAAGTTTCTTTTTAATTAAAGAAGCAGTTGAAAGATTCTATAACCCTTCGCCAATTACCGGTAGTTTGATGTTGATTGTAGCTGCGCTAGGATTGATCGCAAATGTGGTAGGAACTCTGCTTCTAAAAAAAGGATCTGAAGGTAATCTCAACATTCGCGCAGCATATTTTCATTTATTGAGCGATGCTGTTTCTTCACTTGCAGTGATAATTGGAGCAGTGTTCATAATTTTTTATAAAATTTACTGGATTGATCCGGTATTAACAATTCTTATTTCTCTTTACATCTTAAAAGAAACTTATGAGATAGTAAAAGAATCTCTTGATATCGTTATGATGTCCTCTCCGGAAGGAATTGATTTGGATGCAATAAAAAATATAGTGGAACTAATTCCCGGAGTAAAAAACATACATCACGTTCATTTATGGAAAATGAATGATAATGACACTCACTTTGAAGCACACATTGAAGTAGAAAACATGTCAGTAAGTGAGACTTCAGAGATTCAAAGAAAAATTGAACAAAGCTTGCATGATAAATATGAAATCAATCATACTACTTTGCAATTCGAATGTGATAAGTGTGATCCAAAAACAATAATATAATTTGGAGTATAAAATGAACAAAACACCAATGGAACTATTAAAACATTTTGCACCAGAGTTTGCACAAAGCCAAATGGAAGAAAAATCTCTCATCTTCGAGAATAGTACATATCAAAAAGTGCCAAATAAGTATAAAATGCTTATTGGAATAGGAGTTGCAGCAGCTTTAGGCAGTGATACTTGTACTCAGATGTGGACTAATATGGCAAAGCAAAATAATATTACAAACGAAGAAATTGTTGAGGCAATGCAAGTTGCCCGTTATATGAAGCAGGCGACTGTTAATGATACAATTGCAAATTCATTAAGAATATTAAAAGGAGAATAATAAATGTTATCAGTAAAAATACTTGGGCCTGGCTGTTCAAAATGCAAAACACTTGAAGCAAAAGTGAGAGATGTAGTAATTAAAAATAATATTGAAGCCGATGTTACTAAAATTGAAGATATTAACGATATGATGAGCTATGGAATAATGATGACACCGGCTCTGGTAGTAAACGAAAAAGTTAAAAGTTACGGCATCATTCCTAAAGATGATCAAATTTTAAAATGGTTAAAAGGAGAATAATATGAAGTTAATACATTTAATTTTAATGCTGGTTGCTTTGGTATTTGTTCAAGGATGCGATGCGCAATCGAAGGATAATAAAATAGAAATAGCAAATACTTCAAAACACAAAGTGACGTTTATTGAACTCGGTTCCGTTAATTGTATTCCGTGCAAAGCAATGCAACCAATTATGAAAAGCATTGAGAAGAGATACGGCGATCAAGTTAAAGTAGTTTTTTATGATGTTTGGACTAATGAGCAAAGAAAGTTTGCCGAGCAGTACAAAATAAAACTTATTCCAACTCAGGTCTTTCTCGATGCAAACGGAAAAGAATTTCATCGCCATGAAGGATTTTATCCCGAAGCAGACATTGATAAAATTTTACAAAGCAAAGGTTCTAAACCAAAGGAATAAACACTGTGGTTCTCTGTGGATTCTCAGTACTTCTCCGTGTAACAAAAAGAAAATTACTCAGAGAGCCACTGAGAAAATACAGAGTGTCACAGAGGAAGGCTAAAAAATGATCGAAGAAATTTTCACAGTATTAAGCACAGCGCTTTACGATAACTTTTGGATTGCAATTCTTGCATCTTTCGGATGGGGAATTTTGTCTATTCTCCTCTCCCCTTGCCATTTATCCAGCATTCCGCTTGTTGTGGGATTCATAAGTTCACAAGGGAAAATATCAATTTTAAGAACGTTTTATATCTCACTTGTTTTTGCTGTCGGTATTTTAATTACAATTGCTGCAATTGGAATTATTACCGCATCTCTTGGTAGGTTAATGGGAGATGTGGGAAATATTGGGAATTATTTAGTCGCCGGAATTTTCTTTTTAGTCGGCTTGTATTTGCTTGATATAATTAAATTGGATTGGAATAATATTGGCTTAAAGCAAACAAAAGTAAAAGGACTGTTGGCAGCGCTAATCCTGGGTTTACTTTTCGGAATTGCTTTAGGACCCTGCACGTTCGCATATATGGCTCCGGTGATTGGTATTGTGTTTCAAACTGCACAAACTAATTATTTGCTTGCGGTTGTATTTCTTCTAGCGTTCGGGCTCGGACATTGTTCAGTAATTGTTGGAGCAGGAACGTTAACAAAAAAAGTTCAGCAATACCTAAATTGGTCTGAAGAATCAAAAACTATTTTATGGATAAAAAGAACTTGCGGTGTTTTAGTAATTTTGGGCGGAGTTTATTTAATCTTAACGGTAGCATAAAAAATGGAAGAGCAAAAGACAGATACTATCTTGAATTCACTGGCTGAAGGAGTAATTACTGTTGATAGGGAATTTAAGATTACATTTATAAATCAGGCGGCGTCCTTTATGACGGGTTTTCAAAAGGATGAAGTAATTGGAAAGATTTGTAAAAATGTTTTTAAGTCGGACTACTGTGCTGAGAATTGTCCGATTGCACGAATATTAAAATTTGGAAGAAGTATTTTTGATTTCGATAGTAAAATTGAATGTAAAGATGCAAGTCCAATTCCAATTAGATTAAACGCTGCGCTATTAAAAGATGAATCGGATAATCCGGCAGGCGGTGTAATCACTTTCAGGGATTTATCTGTGCTAAAAGAAATTGAAAGTATGCTTAAGCAGGGATCTAACTTTCAGGGGATAATATCTAATTCTAAAAGTATGAAGGAGATCTTTACACTAATTGAGCAAATCTCAGATTCCGATGCTCCGGTTCTGATTACTGGCGAAACAGGAACCGGAAAGGAACTTATTGCCAATGCTATCCAAAATTTGAGTAGAAGAAAAAACAAGAAATATGTAAAGGTAAACTGCTCGGCTATACCAGATAATTTATTAGCAAGCGAGTTATTTGGACATGCTAAAGGAGCATTCACCGATGCACACAAGGAAAGAGTTGGACGTTTTGAACTTGCCGATGGAGGAACAATATTTTTAGATGAGATAGGAGAAATGCCTCTTCAAATGCAGCCGCAAATTTTAAGAGTAGTACAAGATGGAACATTTGAAAGACTTGGCGAATCAATTACAAAATACGTTGATGTTAGAATCATTACTGCAACAAATACTGATTTGGAAAAAGCGATTGCTGATGGTAAGTTCAGAGAGGATTTATTTTATCGCCTAAACGTAATTCACATCAACCTGCCCCCTTTAAGAAAACGCACGGATGATATTCCCCTTCTTGCAAACCATTTCTTAAAAAAGTTTACGATTATTTATAAAAAAAATATCCCATTTATAGAGAATGAATGTTTAGAACATTTAACAAGAAGCTATTGGCATGGTAACATTCGTGAACTTGAAAATGCAATTGAATATGCTGTAATTAGGAATAAGCCAGATAAGGGTTTATGTATTTGTGCATTCCCTGCTAAGATTAGAGAAAATATTGTTTGTAGCCAGAAAAATAATGTTATCACCGACACTAAAACCCCTTTCGAGAATACCTCTCTCATTCAATTACTTAATCAGCATAAATGGAATAAAACAAAGGTCGCCCAAATTTTAGGTGTTGATAGAACAACACTCTGGCGTAAGTTAAAAGCTATGGGAATAAAATAGAATTCAGAAGTCTAAATCGTTACTCTCAACGAATAGTTGCAAAGATTCTAACTTAATAGCATTGAATAACTTATAAGACAATAGCACATAATGTTGCAATAACTGTGCAACATCAACCCTCAATTCCTCCACAAGAATTCAATATTTCTTTGGCAAGCCATTTGCATAAATTATTGCATTATGAGTGAAATGTTAGGTAATCATTATTTTTTATCTCGGGATTTTGCATTAGCAATTGATGCATTTTCAAAAACTTTTCGTTCAACTTATCCAAATAATATTCTAAAAGATTAATTATTTGTCATATTACTCAGGGTAATGTTTCGATTGCTAAAGAATACTTTCTGAATATTCTGAATGAAGATCCTTACATAATTATTGATACTGATATAGTTGATGAGGATTGTCCCTGTCCGGATTTAATAAATCAAATCGAAAGCAAGTTTTACCCAGCATCTAATTTAGATGATTTAATAAGTTTAGGTATCCTATGGCTTTATTGTAATGTAGAAAAATCTCTTGAGTATTTTAAAAAAGCAATCGCAGAAGAACCGGGCAGCAGTTTTATTCAAAATTCAATTAAAATTATTAACCGAATCAATTCAAAAAAAAAGGCTTCATCATGAAAAAATTTGTCACTATCCTATTCATTTTAGCAATCAATACTTCAATGTTTGGGCAAGCATTCTTTAACACCAGTTTGCACAAAACACGTGAAGGAAAAAACACTGCTTACAGAATTGAGAATGGCGGTATGGAAATTATAACCGGCATTCCTATGGCTGATTTAGCCTGCGGTAAGTGCCATTCAACTACTGAAACATACCCTAATGGGGATCCAATTGATCCAAACACATATCAACCAAGTTGTAACGATTGCCATAATTTTGCAGCAGGATCTACTGTTGCTGAACAAACTTGTAAAGGTTGTCACAACAGACAGGTTTACGAAATAGCAGCATATCCGGATTCATTAACAAATGGCGATGTTCATAGAAAAGCAGGGATGGCCTGTTTATCCTGCCATACAAAGGCAGAAGTCCATGGTGATGATGGAGTAGCTTATGCCTCATTGAAAGAAGATGGTGCGATCCAAACAAAGTGTATTAATTGCCATGCAAATATGCCGGTAAATACTTCGCATACCTTACATAGTACAAAAGTTGATTGCGCAGCTTGTCACGCTGTCTCGGTCTTAACTTGCGCTGGTTGCCATTTTGAAAGTGTTGTCGCTACTGGTAAAAATAGAGCTATAAATCAAATTAAGAATTATAGACTACTTGTTAAGAAAAATAATATGGTTCGTCTTGGTGGCTTTATGAGCCATAGTTTTAATAATAAAACTAATTATATTATTTCATCATATCATTCTCATGTTATAACGAAAAATGCAACAACATGCACCGATTGTCATCAGAATATGGGAGGAACAAATCCTGCAATAACTGAATACAATAACACCGGATTTATTACGATGACAACTTGGAATTCGACAAGTAAAAAAATTATCGGACCTTCTGGTGTTGTTCCTATTCCTGCAGATTGGAAAACATCACTTAAATTAGATTTTGTAACATATACTGGTGATCCAACAGTTTTTCCCTCAGATCCTAATGCCTGGGTTTATCTAAAATCTGAGGTAGATAATTCGCATCTTTTCTATTGCGAACCATTGGATTCATCTACTTTAGCAAAACTTGGCTTTACAAGATTTCCAACTTCTATTGAAAAAATTGACAATAATGTACCTGATAAATTTGTGCTTGAACAGAACTATCCAAATCCGTTTAACCCAAACACAACCATAAGATTCTCGATTCCACAATCGGAAATTGTTTCAATTGAAATCTATGATGTGCAGGGAGAATTGGTTAAATCACTTTTAAAGAATTCAGATCAATCTTCAGGCACATTTGAACTGAAGTGGGATGGTAAAGATGATTCAGGGAAAGTCGTTCCAAGTGGAATTTATTTTACGAGAATGAGTGCTGGTAAATTTAATCAAGTACAAAAAATGGTTTTTCTCAAGTAATATCTTTGTCCATAATTAACTCAAGAGTAGTTAGTTAATTGCATAAGCGCTGTCCTGTAAATTTCTTAGAACGAAATCCTGGATGGCGCTTTTTATTATTACAAAACGTATCTATAATCTAAAAGAATTTTTTTTTAAAACTCATTCTTCCGTCAATCTACAATTGGCTTAACTCCGTTTCAGTTGCACATGTTGCAATTGCAGCTAATTGTTGCTTTTGAATATTTGATTGATATTTAATCTACTTTCAATTCAAGTTCAGAACAGTGCAACAGTTTGTTGCAATTTATATTTTAATTTTATCAAAAACCGAAGGATTTTTTTGGCAAAATAATTGATTACAATATTTAATGATGAGCGAAATGTTAGGCAACCATTACTTTCAATTAAGGAATTTTGTACTTGCAGAAAGTACATACGAAAATCTACCTCAAAATCAATTCGGCGATTTTAACATTTTAGAAAAATTAATTATTTGTTACACACAAACCAATAAATTAGATAAAGCCTTAGAGCTACTATTCCTCCTCATTAAAAAAGATATTAACACAATTCTAAACAGCAATAGTAAAGACGAAGATTGCCCATGCAATGATTTAATAACAAAAATAGAAACCGGTGAAATAACTTATTCAAATAGGCATGAAACATTGACCGCATTGGGAATTCTTCATCTGTACTGTAATTATAAAAACTCAATAAAATATTTTAAAATGGCTATAAAGCAAAACTCAAATAAACAATTGTTAAATGAAGTCTATAAAATTCTAAAAATAACAATTCAAAAAAACATATTACAAACAAACAAAATGGAGCTAAAATGAAAAAGAACGTTACGCGAAAAGACTTCTTAATGAAAACCGGTAGAGCTGCTGTCGGAATAACAGCTGTAGCCGGGCTTTCAAGCCTTGTTACAACCGCAAATACTCAGGCTAAAACAAAATTAACCCCCTGGCCCTGGCCCTATACTTCGCTTGATGCTGAGGCTGTTAGAATTCAAGCGCATAATTTTTACTGGAACGATAAAGATTGTAGCTCAGGTACTTTTGGAGGCATTATATCAGCTTTGGCAACTGCTATTGGCGATCCATGGACGAATTTGCCAATGGAAGTAATGCTTTACGGAAGGGGCGGCGGAAATGCATGGGGCGTTTTATGCGGCTGCTTAAATGGCGCCGCCGCTCTGATTAGTCTTGTAACTACAAAAGCACAATCCGGTCCACTCATTAACGAACTATGGGGATGGTATGAACAAGCTGAATTGCCAACAACACAGGCAAATCAAGTTGCAATCAACGGACAATATTTAGTTCATAATTTTGATCAAGATTTACCGCAAAATGTTTCCGGAAGTCCGCTATGCCATGCTTCTGTAACCGAATGGTGTTTAACAGCTAACAAAAAAGTGAGCGATGTTGAAAGAAAAGAAAGATGTGCAAGAGTAACAGGCGATGTTGCAGCTAAAACCGTTGAAATACTGAATGCATTCTTTGCAGGTACCTTTACATCTACTTATGTAGATCCTGCATCGGTAACAGCTTGCTTAAGCTGCCACGGCAGTGCAGTTTTTAATAATGTTATGACTAAAATGGATTGCACTCCTTGTCACGGCGATCCGCATAATCCGCAGGCAGTTGAAACAATCGGCGCTACGGCTTCCGCTTTTACGCTTAGCCAAAATTATCCAAACCCTTTTAATCCTTCAACAACAATACGGTTTTCATTACCACAGACTGAAAAGGTGCGGTTAGAAATTTATGGTATACAAGGGAACTTAATTAAAAGCCTTGTAGATTATGACCTCTACCAGCAAGGTAGTTATGAAGTAGTGTGGGATGGCAGAGATAATCATGGAAACCGGGTATCAAGCGGAATATACTTTGCAAAAATGAAAGCAGGCAAATTTGCTCAAACCAAGAAAATGAATCTTGTAAAATAATTTTAAGATCTCATCGTTACTGCTAAATGTTTAAAACGTTAAACCACAGCGCATTTGTAAAATAATGTGCTGTGGAGTAACTATGCAAAAATATTCGTTAGCGTTACTTTTTTATTACCTCCCTTGATAATCCTTCTAAAAGGTATGAATGAATAAAATATTGCGATCTATATTCCGGAAGATTTAATGATCGTACGATTAAATAATGACTACTTCGCCGAAGAAATAGTGCTCTCCCCTCAACCTAAACTTTTTCATCTCTTTGTCTTTTAACCTTTTCAACTTTTTAAAGAGTGTTTTTTTTCCACCGAATTAAAAGCAGGAAGTATAACTGAGACCTTCAAAATGTGAGGACTAAATTAACTCAATAGTGAATGGTTTCTACATTCATTGTTTAAAGCGATTAAATTGAGTTATGTAAAATAATTACCGCTTCGCCCTTTTGATGTGATAGATAAATAGGTTAATTTTGCACCGTGATTATTTGTACTGCTAAAGTAACATACCTGTTTGCAATTCTTCAAGAAGAGATTCAATCATCTACCCGCTGATACAGAACAGAATAAAATTTTAACAAAACGACTTAAAAGGAAAAACGAATTAATGTCATTCGAAAATATCAATCTTATTAATCCCATTAAAAAAGCTTTAACCGAAGAAGGTTATACTATTCCCACTCCTATTCAGAAACAGGCAATTCCGATTATATTTGAAAAGAAAGACCTGCTCGGATGCGCCCAAACCGGCACCGGCAAAACGGCAGCATTTGCTGTTCCGATTCTGCAAATTCTTTTTAACGAAAAAAATGACGGCGATAAGAGACGAATTATTCGTTCATTAATTATTACGCCAACAAGGGAACTTGCAATTCAAATCGGTGATAGTTTTTCGGCTTATGGCAGACATACCGGTCTTAAAAACTTAGTTGTGTTTGGCGGTGTTCCGCAGAGAGCGCAGACGGATAAATTGAGAGCTGGCGTAGATATATTAATCGCAACTCCGGGAAGATTGCTTGACCTTATGAGCCAAAATTACATTAATCTTCAGCACATAAAATTATTTGTACTTGATGAAGCAGACCGAATGCTTGATATGGGATTTATAAATGATGTAAAAAAAATTATTTCGAAATTACCAACTAAACGACAATCGTTATTCTTCTCTGCAACCATGCCGGCAGAAATTGTAAAACTTGCTAAAACTATATTAGTAAACCCTGTTAAAATAGAAGTAACTCCGGAATCGCCAACTGTTGAAGCGATTAAGCAGAGCCTCTATTACGTAGCAAAATCGGACAAGAAAGCCCTTCTTATTCATTTGTTAAAAGACACGGCAATCGCTTCGGCGCTTGTATTTACAAGAACGAAACACGGCGCCGACAATGTTGTTAAGTTTTTAAATAGTGCGAAAGTATTTTCAGAAGCAATTCATGGTAATAAATCTCAAAACGCACGGCAGCGCGCTTTAAATAATTTTAAGTCGAAGCGGACACGGGTTTTAGTTGCAACTGATATAGCAGCCCGGGGAATTGATATTGATGAACTTTCACATGTTATAAATTTTGAAATTCCAAATATTCCCGAAACTTATATTCATAGAATCGGGCGGACAGGCAGGGCAGGTTTGGGAGGTGTAGCTCTTTCACTTTGCGATACAGAAGAAAAAGCATTTTTGAAGGATATAAATAAACTGATTTCCGTTCCAATACCTGTTGTAGAAAACCACCCTTTTGTGCTTACCGGATTTGAAGTTCAAAAATCCAAACAATTGATGCCTAAGTCATCCAATGGAAAATTCAAAACTCATGGTAATAACGCTTCTACAAAGTCGAAGTCAGAGCGCTGGAAAAGGAGTTCCGGAAAAGCCTGGTCGAACAGAGACAGAAATTAATTTATGAGTTCACAATAAGAAGGGCATTCTGGTAATTGCGAGTCCTCGAAAAAGGTTGTGTCTTCGTCCTTCAAAAGTACGACCTCACAGTTATTGTCTGTTAGCTGACGAATTGAATGATTAATTTGTGAGCATTCATCAATGCTCTTTGATGCAGTTATTTTTTATAAATGCTATTTTACCAATTCACCACGTCAAACTATAAGAATATCAGTACAAAGATTTAAATATCTATTGTGGCAGCCTGATATACATCCATATGAATTTTTCTTATTGCTTCGTCCTTTATGTATTCATCAAAAGTCATTCGTTTATCAATAATTCCGGTTGGAATAATTTCTATTATCCTGTTTGCAATAGTATGAATAAACTGATGATCGTGCGAGCTAAATAGTATTGTGCCCGGATAATTAATAAGACTGTTATTCAAAGCTGAAATTGCTTCCATGTCGAGATGATTTGTTGGTCCGTCTAAAATTAAAACATTAGCGCCGCTTAACATCATTTTTGCAAGCAGACACCGCACACGCTCTCCGCCGGAAAGGACGCTTGCTTTCTTTAAAGTTTCTTCGCCGCTAAAAAGCATCCTGCCGAGAAATCCGCGGATGTATGTTTCCTCTTTTTCTTTTGAATATCGTCTAAGCCAGTCAATAAGATTTATATCGGCGTCAAAAAAATCAGAGTTGTCTTTTGGGAAATAAGCGAGCTTAGTAGTACTGCCCCAAGTGAAAGAGCCTTCATCGTTTTTTTCACTGCTTGCGAGAATATTAAATAATGTAGTTTTTATTAAATCATTCGGGCCCACGAATGCAATCTTATCCCCTTTCTCAACATTAAATGTAACATCATCCAAAAGAATTCCATCATCGTAATATTTTGTAATGTTTAGCACTTCGAGTAAATTCGAGCCAGCTTCTCTATCGGGCTTAAAGACAATGTATGGCAATTTACGTGATGAAGGTTTGATGTCTTCAAGTGTAAGATTTTCAAGCTGCTTTTTTCTTGATGTTGCTTGTTTCGATTTAGATGCATTTGCGCTGAAACGATAAATAAACTCCTGAAGTTCAGCTCTTTTTGCCTCTATTTTTTTATTGGATTCCTTTGCCTGTTTTGCCGCAAGCTGACTGCTTTCCAGCCAGAAATCATAGTTGCCAGTGTACATTTGTATTTTCCCAAAATCAACATCGGCAATGTGCGTGCAAACTTGATTAAGAAAATGTCTATCGTGCGAAATAACAATGACGGTATTTTTAAACTTCTCAAGAAATTCTTCTAACCATCCGATTGCAATTATATCAAGATGATTCGTAGGCTCATCCAAAAGCAGAATATCTGGATTTCCGAACAGCGCCTGAGCGAGAAGAACTTTAACTTTTTCGTTTCCCGATAAATCTTTCATCAACGATGAATGGTTTTCATCGCTAATTCCTATACCGCTAAGCAGTTCTGCAGCTTCTGATTCCGCTTCCCATCCAAACAATTCGGCAAACTCACCTTCAAGCTCGGAAGCTCTTATGCCGTCTTCATCGCTAAAGTCTGATTTAGAATAAAGCAGATCTCTTTCTTCCATTATTGAAAACAATTTTTTGTGCCCCATCATTACTGTTTTAATAACCGGGTATTCATCATATTCAAATTGATTTTGTTTTAAAGTTGCCAGCCGCTCACCCGGAGTAACAATAACGTCACCCGAGCTTTGTTCGATTTCGCCCGAAAGAATTTTAATAAAAGTTGATTTGCCGGCACCGTTAGCTCCGATTATACCGTAACAATTGCCCGGTGTAAATTTTAAATTTACTTCTTCAAATAAAGTTCTTTTACCAAATCTTAAAGATATATTGCTCGTACTTATCATTTGTTCCATTATAAATTAATTTTTAAAATAGCGTGGTGTGCCAATCAGTTGCGTTACATTTTAAACCGCCGCAAATAATCTTTTGCAATTAGAAATATGCAAAAAATAGGAGTGGTTTGATCAAGAAAATTTTGAAAAATGAAGGGGAAAAACTGATTAATCATTTAGGAGTTTTTTTATTTCAAACTCCGATATAAAAATACTAATTTTATTAGTGATATGTGTTATCCACTTTGCTTTTAGTTTATATGCAAACTTGTAAAAACTCCGACATTGCAGCTCTTGTTTGTCTGCAGATATTAAGTTCGGCTTGATCCAAATTTGCTTCAAGGATCAACTAAATTTCGTCATCATTTTCGTTAATTTCTTTGTCATATTCTTTGTAAATATATTTTTCGTAGTTATGTTTAACTATTTGAGCTTCGGAGATAAAGTAGACATCTTCAGCAACATTGGTAGCATGGTCGCCGCAGCGTTCTATTTGATGACAGATTTCAAGAAATGTAACTGCCTCCTGAATAAATTTTGGATCTTCTTGCATGATTTTAATTAGGATTTCATCATTATCATTATTTAAAGCATCAAGTTCCTGATCGCGCTTAATAACACTTTCAGCTTTAGCCACATCATTTTCTATAAAAGAATCGATTGAGTCATTCAGCATGCTGATAGCAATATTAGCCATTTCTTCAAATTTAGTTTTTTCGTAAAACTCCGGTTTCTTTTTAACTTTTAAAAAGTTTTGACAGATATTAACAGCAAGATCGCCAATGCGTTCAAGGTCGGTGCTTAAATTCATTGCCGCCATTATTAAGCGAAGATCGAGAGCAACAGGCTGGTTTAATGCAAAAAGTTTTAAACAACTTTTTTCGATTTTAAAATCGTATTTGTCTAGTTTAATTTCATTTTCAAAAACAATATCCGGAATAGTTAAGTTTTCTTCCTTTATGGCTTTAAAACTTAACTGTAACTGTTCTTCGGTCAGACTGCTCATCTTAAGTAATCTGTTTTTAAGTTTATTTATTTGTTCATCAAATTGTCTTTGCATTTTTACCTCTGTTAACCGAATCTTCCTGTTACGTAATCCTCGGTTTGCTTTTTACCCGGGTTAGTAAATATTTTAGTTGTTTTAGCATACTCAATCAACTCGCCAAGATAAAAGAAAGCGGTGTAATCGCTAATTCTTGAAGCTTGCTGCAAATTATGAGTAACAATAACGATTGTATAATTTTTTTTCAATTCTATTATTAGTTCTTCAATTTTGGCTGTTGAAATAGGATCAAGTGCGCTAGCAGGCTCATCCATAAGGAGTATGTCCGGTTCAATTGCCAGTGAACGGGCGATGCACAATCTCTGCTGCTGTCCGCCAGATAACCCAAATGCGGATTCATACAATCTGTCCTTCACTTCATCCCACAAAGCTGCTTGATTTAGACTCCTTTCTACTCTTTCTTCCAAGAATTTTTTATCTGTGGAAAATCCGCCAACTCTTAAACCATACGCAACGTTTTCAAAAATTGATTTTGGAAATGGATTTGATTTTTGAAAAATCATTCCAACTTTTTTTCGAAGTTCTACAACATCAACATCAGAGCGATAAATGTTTTGTCCATTTATTAAAACCTCTCCTTCAACTCTTGCATCTTCAATAAGTTCATTCATTCTGTTTAGAATTCTTAAAAATGTAGATTTGCCGCAGCCGGACGGACCAATCAAAGCTGTTACTTTATTTCCATGAATATGAAAATTAATGTCCTTCAAAGCTTTTACTTCGCCGTAGTAAAAATTCAGGTTGTTAACTTCAATTTTTTCTTTATGTAATTCGTTCATATTCTTATAAATGTTTGATCATATTTTTTGTCTCTTAAAAAGTAGATGTTTGATATTTTTTCCTTAACCTTGCCCGCGTTATCATTGCTGTTAAGTTTAGCAGAATAACAATTACAATCAATAGTAATGTTGTCATATAAACCATAGGCAGAGCAGCTTCAACATTGGGTGATTGGAAACCTACATCATAAATATGAAATCCCAGGTGCATAAATTTTCTGTCTAAATGAAAAAACGGGAAATATCCGTCGATGGGTAAATTGGGTGCAAGTTTAACAACACCTGTTATCATCAAAGGAGCTACTTCGCCGGCTGCTCGCGCCATTGAAAGAATAATTCCAGTTAATATTCCTGGCGCAGCGGATGGAAGAACAATTCTTCTAATTGTCTGCCATTTGGTTGCGCCAAGCGCTATTGATGCTTCTCTTATTCCTCTCGGTATTGATGCCAGCGATTCTTCCGTAGCTACGATAACAACCGGCAGGGTAAGTAAGGCTAATGTTAAAGATGCCCAAAGAATTCCTCCGGTTCCATAAGTAGGAGTTGGTAATTTTTCCGGGTAAAAAAGTTGATCAATTGTCCCGCCAACAAAGTAGATGAAGAATCCCAAACCAAATACACCAAATACTATTGACGGCACGCCTGCAAGATTATTTACTGCTATCCGAACAAATCTAACCATCACTCCCTGCTTAGCGTACTCGCGAAGATAGAGCGCAGCAATTACTCCAAAAGGAACAACTGCCACACTCATCAAAACCACAAGCATAATTGTTCCGAAAATTGCCGGAAGTACTCCCCCTTCGGTATTCGATTCCCGGGGATCGGAACTAACAAATTCCCAAATTTTACTTATAATAAAACCTGATTTAGAAAAGAGATTCATCCCGTTTGGTTTGTATTTTCTTATGATATTGAGAAATGGTATTTCTACGGAAGTGCCGTCAACTGTATTAACCACTAATTTATAATTAGCCGCATAACTTCGGAGAGAGTCGGTTTTGGACAATACTTCTTCATACTCCAATTGGTAACTATCAATCTCATCCTGCAATTTGTCAATTTTAGTTTGGACAACTTTCAGATTCTTTTTATTGTGAAAAGTTAATTGCTCAATTTCCAATCTTGCCTGCTCTATGTAATAATTTATTTCGCCAATCTTCCCTTTTTCCAACTTATCAAGTTGATTTCGAACATCTGATATTTTATCCAAGATATGAAAAAAAATTTTATCAATTTCTTGTTTCGTATTAAATTTATTTTTTCCGTAAATCTGGATTGCAGTAATAAATCCGTAAAAATTGCCGTACTCAGTCCGCTCAATTACAATAGCTTCTTCCGGAATAGTCATTGAGGCGATTTCTCTTTCATCAGCCCAGACAAAGTCGTAACCATAAATATCTCTGTTCCCAATTTTAAACTGATATCTCTCAACGTCTGTACTGCTAAGTGAATCGGGTAGAGACGCATCTGGCACAAACTGCTCATCAAAAATTTGACCCAACAGCATTGTATTATCTTTTTTTTGAACTTTTGTAACTTCTGCCGGATAAAAATAATCTGTGCTGTTACTGACAATTAAAAACATCAAACCGGAAATCATTACCAGGCTAATACCTAAACCAAGCCCGGTTAACCAAATGAATATTTCTCCTTTTTTAATTAAATTCTTCATCGTCGTATTAAATATCCATATACTTTTTGCGTAAGCGCTGCCTAACTATCTCGGCAGCAGTGTTTACGATAAATGTCATTATAAACAATACCGCAGCCGAAAGAAATAGGACTCGATAAAGTGTTCCTTGATACGGCGCTTCAGGAATTTCCACAGCAGTGTTTGCAGATAAAGTTCGAAATCCGTTAAAGGGGCTAAAATCCAAAATTGGTGTATTACCGGTTGCCATTAGAACTATCATAGTTTCACCAATTGCTCTTCCGAAACCAATCATTATTGCTGAAAAAATTCCCGGACTTGCCGTGGGAAGAATGACATGAGCTGCAGTCTGCCATTTAGTGGCGCCAAGGGCAAGCGAGCCGGAAGTTAAATGCTGCGGAACACTTGAAAGAGCGTCTTCACAAATAGTAAAAATAATCGGTATAACTGCAAAGCCCATTGCAAAACCAACTACTATTGCATTTCTCTGATCGTAAGATTGATTAAAATTTTTAAGCAGCCAGGCTCTGTAATCTCCACCTAACGCAATGCTTTCAAAAGATGGACCAAGCCAAAGCGCAAGCTGTCCGCCAAGAATAAGAAGCGGGATAATCATTAAAACTTCATAACCGTTTTTTAATTTTTTCCCGGTTACTTTCGGGATCTGATTCCAAATATAAATCCCAAGCATCATCATTATCGGAGCGAAAAAGAACATCAGAAAAACGCCCGGTAAAATTCTTTCGAGTAAAGGAGCGAGCCATAAACCGGCAAGAAAGCCTATAACTACACTTGGAAGCGCCGCCATTATTTCCACAACCGGTTTTACGATACTTTTAATTTTGGGATGCGCGAAAACAGATGTATATAGTGCACCAAACAGAGCAATTGGTATTGCAAAAATTAAAGCATAAAATGTCCCCTTAAAAGTACCGATGATAAGAGGAATTAAACTATACTTCGATTCAAAATCATCTGTCCCTCCAGTTGACTGCCAAACATATTCCGGTTTTTTATATCCTTCGTACCATACTTTGCCAAAAATTGTTTGAAGAGTAATTTCGGGATGAGCCGGTTCAATACTGAAATGTTCGAGGGTTCCGTTTTTGTATAGAACGAGCGTTCCGTTTGATTTTGGAGAGTAAACGATATCCCGAATCGGAAGATGAATGCCGTTTAATTCTACTAATGTTCGTGAGCTAGTAAGGTGCTTAACCTGAATGTTGCCTTCGGTATCTGCGATGATAAAAGATTTATCACGTTGAGATCCCACAATTACTTCTATTGAAGAGAATAAAGAATTAAAAATATGCGGCTGCACTAATTTCCAGCCATAGTCGCTTTCGTCATCAAGCACGCGCATCCAGGATGAAATATTTCCTTTTGCATCACCAACGATTACCGATTGATCGCCGATTAAAAATTGAAGAGAAGTTATTGGCTTTTTATCAGGCGAAGCAACAACTTTTTGGATAAGTTCTGGTGATGTTTTATCCTTCAAGGAATAATACAAAATTGAGCCGCTTCTCGATCCTATTATTAATTTTTCTGATGTATTATCGATAGCCATTGCAGTTACACTATCAGTATCGGCATAGAATTTTGAGTAAGAGGAATCTTCTTGTTCATCACCCATTATCGAATGTGTAATTAATAACGACCGGAGAATTATCTCGTTGGCGCCAACAAGGCTTACGATTGTCCACTCATCATCCGAGATTACCGAGGTGGAAATTTTTCTAATAGGTTGGTTCGTAGAATCTATTTTAAGTGTTTTTATGATATCAAAGGAAGGTTCGATTATTCTTTCGGTTTCATCACTAAATGTAACACTGTAGTTAACCTTTAGAAGGATTGCTTTACCTTGATTGCTTCCAAGTGCAACATAATTATTGTTTAGAGTTTTAGAGGAGGAAATGAATGCTTGATTTTCAAAACCTGCAATTTTGGTCTCGCTAATAATTTCTTTTTTATCGAGGTCAATAAATTCGAGCGTTGCAGAATCAGTCACTGTGTAAGCAACTTTTTCATACTCATCAACTCCAATTAAAAGTGGAGATTTTCCCTCATGTTTATTTTGTAATTGGAACTCTTTTGTTTTAGAAGCGTCAGCATCGCCAAAAAGCGGCAGCGATTCGTTAAAAACGAAAACTAAAATTGCGAGCACAACAACAATAGTAAAAATGCCGCCCGCATAAATAATTATTCGGGCAGCATCATTATAGAATGAGGCACGCTTGTGTTTTTTGTCTTTCAACAATTTCGACTAATCTATTTTTTTTCGTTCTTGTTTAACAACCTTAGCAGTCAGAGGTAAATAACCATCTTTTACCACTACTTGCTGCCCTTCGTAACTAAAAATATACTTTGCAAATTCTCTCAATAAAAGGTCCATTTCTTTATTTGGAACTCTATTTACATAAATGTTAAGGAACCTTGCCAATGGATAATTACCAGACAGAACCTGCTCATAATTCGGCTGATGAAATTTATCTTTAGCATCTTTTGCTATTGGCAGCGCAATTACTCCGGAAGTCATATATCCGATACCACTATAACCAATGCCAAATCTATCCTCTGTAACTCCTTGTACAACCGAAGCGGAACCGGGCTGCTCCTTTACACTATTCTTGTAATCCCCCTTAAAGAGCGCATGCTCTTTGAAGAAACCGTAAGTGCCTGAAGCCGAATTTCTACCGTACAAACTGATAGGTCGATTAGCCCAATCGCCCTTTAAACCCAATTCGCCCCAGCGTGTTATCTCTTTTTTATATCCGCCTCTTCGGCTTTTTGAAAATATCGCATCAACTTGAGGAAGAGTTAATCCTTCAATTGGATTATCTTTACTAACATAAACAGCAAGCGCGTCAAGTGCAACTCTTAATTCTGTTGGTTTGTAACCGAATTTCTTTTCAAACTTATCTATCTCTTCTTTTTTCATCGGGCGTGACATTGGACCAAGCTGGGCAGTTCCGCTGATTAGCGCCGTTGGAGCGGTGCTTGAGCCTTTACCTTCAACTTGAATATTAACATTCGGATAAAACTTCTTGAATCCTTCTAACCATAATGTTAAAAGATTATTCATTGTATCTGAGCCGATGCTGCTTAAGTTACCGGAAACTCCACTCACAGCTTTGTAATGTGATATGTTTTTATCAACTTCAACTTTCTGTGAAGTCTGTTGATTATTTGAATTCGAAATTGACTTTTGTGCAAAATTTTGTGACATGAAAAAGAACAAGAGAATAATTGTAAATATCGAAATGCTTTTTAACTTCATATTTGGTTTTCCTTTTTAGTTTAATTAGGTGTGTAAATTTATTTTATATAAATAAGAGTAGCAATGATTCAATATTAAGTTAATGTTAAATTATAAATAGGTTCTTTTTTGCGAAAAACAGTTTCTCCGAGAACGAGTATTTTTATTTGAAATTGTTTTTTGGTTAATTTGAAAGCAATTAAGAAAAATTTTTGCTTATGGTAAGCCCTCTGCTTATCGGTGTAAAATAAATTCTTGTTTAATATAAAAATATGATGAAATATTAAGAGTGATATTTGATCATAAATATTTATCACAAAACTAAACTTTCAGAAGGAGAGATATGAAAAAGTTACTCTTATTTAATGTCATTCTTTTTTCATCAATTAATTTTTTAATTGCACAGGATGGCACGGAAAAAGGAAGAATTTCCGGTTATATGTTTGGCGATTATTTTTATAATGCCGCAAGAGATAGCGCCATATCATTATTGCCCAATGCAGCTAACGGCGGCAAAAAAGACTTAAATGGCGTTCAGTTTAGAAGAATTTATTTGACCTATGATTATGATATTTCTGAAAAATTTATAACAAGATTCAGATTAGAAGCCGATCAATCCTCGAACACAAATAACGGCAAAATTGGCGTGTTCGTAAAAGATGCCTACTTACTTTGGAAAAACATATTTAATGGCAGCGATTTTATTTTTGGTATACAACCAACGCCTGCTTTCGACGTTTCAGAAAGTAATTGGGAAAACCGATTTCTTGAAAAAACAATCATGGATTTACGAGGCATTGTTTCTTCACGCGATCTGGCAGTCGCTTTAAAAGGTAAAATTGACGCTGAAGGAAGATTTAAATATTGGTTTATGTTTGGTAACGGAAGCGGGAATTCACCCGAGACGGATAAATACAAAAGATACTATGCTCACATTCAATACTCCCCTATCAAACAATTTACTGCCACACTTTATGCTGACTTGAAAGCCCGGCAAAATATTAACAGCCTTGCAAGCACGACTTATCCGCCTGCAACGATTGCAAATAATGACTTGACTTATGCGCTTTTTCTCGGCTATAAAGAAAAAGACACTTATGCACTTGGAGTTGAAGGATTCTTAAACACCAGAAAAAATGAAATTTCTATCGGAGATGATACTAGAGATAGAACCGGAATGGGAATCTCTGTTTTTGGTTCATACAATTTCTCAAAAGAGCTTGCTGTTGTCGGAAGATTTGACAATTACGATCGAAACACGGATACTGATTTTAAAGGCGATTCACGCAACTGGTTTATTTTCAGCTTAAACTATAAACCGGATGAAAAAGTTACTATTAGTCCGAATGTAATAATTGAAACTTATGAAGCGTTTCCAAGCGGACGAAGTTTTGATGCATCAGTAACACCAAGAATAACATTTTTCTATTCTTTCTTATAAAAAAAAACTGCAAAAAAAAGCAACCATCAATAAAAATGGTTGCTTTAAAAATAACTTGCCCAACAAACTTAATTTGGAAAAGTTAACGTATCTGTAACAGCTTTATATAAATCTTTCATCTGAGATAAGCTCATGTTGAAATCTCCAGGCATTGCAGAACCAAGCTGCCCGTATTTAACTTTATGTTGAACTTCATTAGGTTTTGATCTTATAAATTTGCCTGCGGTCATCCCTTCTAAAGTAATTGTTCTTCCATCTGCACCGTGGCATGATGAACATTTTTGAGTAAAGTAACTCTTGCCATTTGTGCCGTTGCCATCTTTGCCAATATTTGAATACTTAGCAGAACCAGTAGGATATGTGCCGGTATAAGTTGCATCATATAATTGTGATACATCAAAGGCTCCTTCTTTTAAGAATTTTACGATATCCCAAATCTGAGCATCGGTAAGAATTTGAGAAAAGTTAGGCATTTGATTACCGGTAGTATTGTTGCTTGTTGGATCATATTGTGTTAAATCGTAAGAAACATCTCTTCTGCCGGTTGATTTTTTCATAGCATCAAAAAGCTCTTGAGCTGTTTTAGATTTAGCAATTTGATATAAATTTAAACCCGCAACTGCTGGACGAGTAGTTTTAGCGCCTCTGCCGATATATGAACCGGTGTTGCCGAGTAAATCCCATCCGTGGCATGCCTTACATCTAAAGAAATCTGAGTGGGCTTTGAAT
>Ga0100380_10002005_pt1 | contig 22085 bp, 19 predicted proteins | sample CryGeymeta201504_FD_80417 | JGI IMG/M metagenome (GOLD analysis project Ga0100380, IMG submission 80417) | Groundwater microbial communities from Crystal Geyser aquifers in Utah, USA - Crystal Geyser metaG 2015-04 | ecosystem: Environmental > Aquatic > Deep subsurface > Groundwater | place... | reverse complement strand
TTAACTTAGGTGAACGAATTTACCCTTGGTCACAAAGCAAATTTGCAGAAACAAAAATATCTGCAATGCTTAGAAAAATATTCATCCTGAGCCTTTTATTGGCTTGCACGCTTCAATTGTCGGCACAGCATCAAAAAAGAGATAGTACCTACAAAAAATATTTTGTGGGAAGCACCATCTTCATGCTAGGAAATTTTGCAAAGGTAAACCGGCCAGACTTTGTTCAACTTAATCTTGGCTATCGTCTTACCCCAAGAGATGCCGTATCGCTAGAGCTGAAAACCTGGAAATATGCGTGGTCACTCGGAATTCCTTACGGCGATAATTTCGAGAAAGCTGAAGAACAATTTCCAGGTTATATTCGAGAATATGGCCTTGCTCTCACCTACCAGCATTTTTGGTGGAAAGGACTTTATTCTGGGATTCATGTCATGAATGCATGGCAAAACTTTGTTAATACAGACGGCAAAAAAATAGATCGTGGTTTTCAAGTTTTCAATACCTACCGACTTGGCTATCATATTCAACTGTTTAAAGATCGATTTTTTATTGAGCCATCTATAGCCGTAACGCATCGTCCTTTCCATACTGTCATGCCTGAATCTTTTAAAAAGTTAGACGATAAGTGGCCAAAATACTTCATCGGAGAACTCGGTTTTCATTTTGGGTTCAATTTTTAGCCTGAACAATAAAAGGTTATGCAATGAAGGAAGTACGTTTGTCTGATTTGATATTTTTATATCTTTCATCCCTGAACAAATCGACTCTTTGTACTTATCCATTCAAAAACATGAAAAAACTTCTTTTCCTCAGCCTTGCTTTTCTATCCATGTCTTTTGCTCCCCTATTAGAATCGGAGAAACTCATTGGGACATGGGAATACACGGCCACTTCTGAAGATGACGATAGTTTCACGATGAAATTTCAAGCCAATGGAACCGTGATTATGGAAAGTGACGAAGAAAAACTTGGAGGAGAAAAGTTCTATATAGAGGATTTAGATATGTGGGCGAGAATGAGTTTTGTTACCGATTATTCTAAAACGCCTCATCATGTTGATATCATCTTGACTGACCTCGGCACGAATAAGGAGTTCCAGCGTATGCCCTGTATTTTTCACTTCCTAAAAAATGGCGATTTAAAAATTGCATTGGGAGATGAAGGTCCGCGCCCTACGCAATATGACGAGGACAATAGCTTCATTATGAAGAGGAAGAATTAATGTCCATTTAAAGCGGAAAATGCCGCATCACCAGATTCTAGAATTCCCAATTAACAAAATTTTATGCTCAGCTCCATCCATCCAAAATTACCCATGCGCGACAAGAGAATTACCTGTGCCTACTATACCAACCATCTAGGTTTTAAGGAGATTGGTTCTGCAAATTTTCCAGCTTATTTGATGATGGAAAAAGATGGTATTGAGATTCATTTTTTTGAATTTAAAGATCTAATCCCTGAAGAGAACTATGGTCAGGTTTATATTCGTGTTGAGAAAATAAGCAATTATTATCAGACATTACTCGATACCAAAACCCGCATACATCCGAACGGATTTTTGGAGGATAAGCATTGGGGACAAAGAGAGTTTTCCTTGCTCGATCCAGATAAAAATTTACTCACTTTTGGAGAAAGTATCGGCTAGCCCTACCATTCTAAATCGTCCAAGATTTGGTGTTTTCAATCATGTGAGAAGTAATATAAACCATACCTATTTGTGCTGCGAGACTCAAGTCACCTAACTTATGGATAATAGCTTTCCTCACCTCGTTCAGGATTCTCGATGAACGAAGCTGCAAATCCCCATAATAATACGTAATTTGCTTCTATCACTTGGCTGTGACTTATCTAAGCTCAGCCCAGTCTTATTAAAATGATTGAATGATATAGCATGAAAAAATTAGTCAAACCTAGGCTTCATTTTTTGCTTATTTGTTTGGTGTTCAGCTTGAGTTTCTCTGCTTGTAAGAAAGAAAATAATGTTACCAAGTCGGTTTTAAGGCAACTATATAAGCAAGAGCCCAATAGTGAAATTTCAATTTGCAAGCACCAAGGCAATACCGTATACACTTTGTCTATCAGCGCCTACGATGCGGGAACGACAATTTATAATGAACAAGGAAAGCTGATTGGAGTTTGTAATTATGCTTGGGGAAAAGCAGATAAAATGTGTAAAGAACTTACCGATTGCGACGTGGTCTTTAGAACAGATAATCATCTATCTCGCAAGCCGGCTATCGACAAATATGACCTAACGAAAGGAGCTTTTCGTCGCTTACATCGCAGAGAGTAAATCATGCACACATTGAATCGTTTCTTCATTCATGCCCAAGACAATATGTAACCAAGCTTTTTTTAAGCGATCAATAAATGACCGGTGGGTCAGCACTATATTATGCTGCTTATATCTCTTCTTGGCGGCACCATCAAATTGCCAAGCTCAGGATGATGTCAGGTTTAATGTCTTAATCCAATCAGCTGAACTGCTCTATGATTCAACATATTATCTTTCATCTGGCAATAAATACGCGGAAGCTTTTGTCATTCCGGGGATAGACGTTTCGACGACCCATCGGTATAATGCCGCTTGCTCTTGGGCATTAGCAGGTATGGCTGACTCTGCATTTTCCCAACTGTTTTTTATCGTCCATCAACAGCAGTATGCGAATCTTTTCGCCCTATATTTTGATAGAGACCTCATCTCACTACAATCGGACAAGCGATGGGAGATGCTTATTATGGAAGTTAAAAAGAATAAAGACCTGGCAGAAGCCCATTTAGAAAAGCCACTTGTAGTTATGCTCGACTCCATTTATTTAGCGGATCAAAGCTTACGGAGGCAACAACTCAAATTTCTCAAAAAGCATGGATGGAAATCGGAAGAAATGCAGCAACTCCTCACTCAAATCCATACCAACGACTCCATTAATTTGATTTCAGTTAGCCGTATTCTTGACGAACGTGGCTGGTTAGGCACTGATATAATTGGTGTTCAGGGAAATCGCACTCTGTTTTTAGTTATTCAACATGCCGACTTAAAAACACAAGAAAAATACCTCCCGATGATGCGGGATGCTGTTTCAAAAGGGAATGCAAATGCAAGCAGTTTGGCAATGTTGGAAGATCGTATTGCGCTGGCCAATGGCGAAAAGCAAATCTATGGAAGTCAGATTAGTCAGGACCCAAAAACAGGAGAGTATTATGTATCACCACTAATAGACCCTGAACATGTAGACGAACGCCGCGCCAAGGTGGGGCTTAGAAGTCTGCAGAATTATATCGCTTCTTGGGGACTAAATTGGGATGTGGAAATATATAAAATGAAACTACCCGAATACGAGGAAATATTAAAACTACGTAGCGGTAAATAATCGTTCCATCATTTTTTCATCATGTACGAGCAACACAATATCGAAGAACTTTATGCGCTAATTGGCAGTCTTCCTGGACAAGAATTTTCCAGAGGGGCTCATATTGATTTTATCAAGACAAGTCATTCTATTTGGCCGAATCAATTGATTAATCTTAGGGCAACCCAATCGGAATTAGATGGACTACTTGATGACCTAGAAAATAAGGTTGAATCAGGTCAACTTCCGTCCATCTATATGGGCAATCCTTCGGCTGATGAACCTTCTATTCTTGAAGGGCTAAATAGTCGGGGATACAAGACCGGTCAGTGGACGGCCATGTCGCATGATTTGGAAATTATTCAAAAGATACCCACTGCTCCAGGTATCGAAATCAAAGCGATTTCAAGCATTGAGGAAATGGCAGTATTTATACGAATTGTTGAAACAGAATTAATGGGAGGCGCCGAAATTAATCATCAGATTTTCAACACATTATTAAACCATTCATCCTGTCATTTTTTTCTTGCCTACGAACAAAACCTGGCGGTTGGTTGCGGATTGCTCTTTATAGGGAGCGATTCTGGAGGAATCTATATCGTTGCAACAGCAGCGAGTCACCGCAAAAAAGGAATTGGCTCACTAATAACCAATACTTGCTTGAAAAAAGCCAAGGAACTGAAATGCAAAAAGGTAGATCTCCAAGCCACTGCATTAGGAAAAAGTGTCTATGCCGCTTTAGGGTTCAAAGTGTTTGGAGATATTCCTGTCTTTAAAATTGGGAAAGGCTAATTTTGTTGCACGTTGCATGGTACATATAATCAAAACTCTCGCATTACTAATTGCCTTGTTGAGCATTCATGCTTGTCAGGGTCAATCAAAATCCAAAAACATGAACAAGGATTCACTAACAAATAATCCGCTCTTATGCGATATTGAAACGGGCGTATGCGAAACACCTGATAATAACTCGGATACCTCTACTCAGAAGAAGATCAATTCCTCAGAGAAATCTGTAAAAATCATTTACTACACAGATCCTATTTGTTCGTCATGTTGGGGTATCGAACCACAACTGCGTAAGCTCAAACTAGAATATGGCGCCTATATCGACATTGAATATAGAATGGGCGGCTTATTGCCCGATTGGAGCTATAATAGCGGAGGAATAAGCAAGCCTTCGGACGTAGCACATCATTGGGATGAAGTGAGTATTCATTACGACATGCCAATCGATGGCGATGTTTGGCTGGAAGACCCACTTAGCTCCTCCTATCCTCCTTCCATTGCTTTTAAAGCCGCACAATTGCAAGGGGAAGAAAAGGCAATATTGTTCTTGAGAGAAATTCGAGAAATGGTGTTTTTGCAAAAAAAGAATATCACCAAATGGGAACATCTAGCCACTGCTGCCAAAAATGTCGGACTTGATCTAGAAAAGTTCAAATCGGATTATGATGGCCAAGCAAAAACGCTTTTTGAAAATGACTTAAAGATGGCCAAACAGGATGGCGCACGCGGATTTCCAACTTTAATTTTTATGGATAGTGAAGGAAATACAGAAAGGGTTTACGGGTCAAAGCCTTATGCATTCTATGAAACAGCCATTTTAAAGCTCAATTCGAGCATTATAAAAAGTGAATACAGCAAAAATTGGGAAACCCTCTTCTCAAAATATTCGTCGCTCACGGCAAAAGAATTCGCTGAACTCTCGGGAACACCAAGAATTGAAAGTGAAAAATTACTGAACGACCTGACGAAAAGCGGTGAATTAGAAAAACTAAGCACCAAAAACGGTGCGCTTTGGACGCGAGTAAGGACCAAAAAATAAGTTTACCTGCCTACTTTTTTGAAGATCCTTTCGAATTCACTGGTTCTTTGTATTGAAATTTGTCAGATTGTAAATCTTTCATAACCTTATCCTATTTTAGCGCTAAATAGCATGTACGATGAATTAATCGCATATATCAACAGTCAACTTTCATCTGAATTGACAGAAGAGGAAATTGCCCTCATAAAAAAGACCTTTAAACTTAAAAAACTCAGAAAACATCAATTCCTACTTCAAGAAGGAGAAGTATGTCAATTGGCCGGTTTTGTTGTTAAAGGCGCTTTGAAACAGTATACGGTAGATGAAAATGGAAAGGAAGACATTCTCGGTCTCTATATTGAAAATTGGTGGGCTGGTGATAGAGAAAGTTATTCAAAAGGCACCCCTTCCCCCTTTTATATTGATGCCTTTGAAGCGACAGAAATAATGGCGGTTTCTGCCGAAGACTTTACGAACTACCTAAGTGATCAACGATTTATATCAGAACTAATTCGCACCTTATCTGAAAGGCAGTCTATGCAATTACTCAAGAGAGTGTATGCAGCCAAAACGCTATCTGCTGAAGATCGACTCGCTGATCTCGAAAAGAACTACCCCGAATTTTTCCAGCGATTCCCGCAACATATCATTGCCTCTTATCTTGGTATGACAAAAGAAACTCTTAGTCGTATTCGCGCAAATTCGCATAGAAAATAACTCAAGAAGCTTAAGAACTAAAAGCGTTGATCTATGTCAACGCTTTTTTTTATCCTGTCTCATCGCTCAGGATTTTGGTCGGAAGTAGTTTTGCATCATACTCTTAATAGAAAAGAAAATGAAAAAAATCATCTATCCAGCACTTATGGCTGTAGCAATTGCAAGCTCGGCTTTTAATGTAGCTACCAGTATTGATTCATGGAAAGTAAAAGAAGATCAATACAGCGTAAAATTTTCCGGCACCAAAGTAGAAGGCATTTTTAAAGGACTGAAAAGCGAAATCACCTTCGACGCGACCAATTTGAATGTATCAAAATTCACTGCTTCTATCGATGCAACGACAGTTAACACAGGAAATGGGATGCGAAACAAACATGCCCGCCAAGGTTTAGGGGCCGAAATGTATCCGGAAATCAGCTTTGTTTCGAACTCAATTATAAAAAGTGAAAGCGGTTTTGTATCGAAAGGAAAATTATCCATAAATGGCGTAACAAAAGACATCAATTTGCCATTCACATTTACAAAAACCCAAGACGGTGGCGTATTTGCTGGAAACTTCTCTGTGGTGCCTACCGACTTTAAAATTGACAAAAAAGGCACCCCCGAATTAATTACGATTGAACTTAATGTGCCGGTAACAAAATGAGCTGGAAACGAATTTTCCTTTTAGGATTTATCAGCAGTCTCTTAGCCTCGCTTGCTTGCATAATTTATGCGCAAATATATAAGGAAGCTTTCTATGTTGACTTTGGAGGCGTTGTTGGCCCCGCAAACATCATTTCATCTTGTATAATCGGCTGTTTATTGATGGCAGTCGGCTATAAAACAATCTTACACTTTAAAGGCTCAAAAGCTTTAGGCTGGACAAACATCGCTTATAGTATTCTCAGCTTTGTGAGTATAATTGGTGTACTCGGATTCAACTTACCACTCGATATGGAATCACCTGAAATGTTTCCAGGAATGGTAATTCCGATGCATTTCTTTCCCGTACTATCGCTGTTGACTGTCTTTCCATTTTTTCAAAGTCATGTATCCAAGCATTAAAAATATTCTCAAAAATATAAACAAATAGTATGATAGTAATCACAGGAGCCACCGGTCAATTAGGAAGTGGCGTAATCGAAAATTTAATTCAAAAAGGATATGATCCTTCAAATATTATTGCGCTTGCTAGAAGTGAAGAAAAAGCCCAATCGCTCAAAGCCAAAGGAGTTCAGATAAACATAGGCGATTATAATGATTATAGCTCCTTAGTCGAGGCCTTTAAGGAGGCGGATAAACTTCTATTTATTTCTAGCAATGAAATGGAAAACAGAGCAGAACAACAGGTCAGCACGGTAAAGGCCGCCGCAGAAGCTGGGGTACAGCACATATTCTACACCAGCATTCAGCGAAAATCAGACATGCCTGATTCGCCAATCAACTTCGTGACAAATTCACATATTGCAACAGAGAAAGCCATTTACGAAAGCGGCATGAATTATACCCTACTTCGTAATAATTTGTATATGGATATCTTGCCTTGGGTACTTGGAGAAAATGTAGCGGAAACAGGAGTTTTCTATCCCGCAAACGACGGTCAAATCGCCTATGCATTACGATCTGACATGGCTGAAGCAACCGCAAATATTCTCATGAGTGAAAACCACGAGAATAAGGAATATAACCTTTCAAATTCAGCCAATTTTTCCTTCGGAATGGTGGCAGACCACCTTTCTGACTTATTTGGGAAAAAAGTGAATTATGTAAATCCTAATGCAGACGTTTACAAGGAAACGATGCTGAATGCTGGCGCAGCTCCTATGGTTGTGGAGATGTTAGCTGGATTTGCTCAAGGAGCTGCACAAGGAGAGTTTGAAGCTGGAAAATCGGATTTGGCAAAATTACTTGGACGTGATGCTGTTACATACAAAGAATTCCTAAACGGAATGTACGCAACTCGTTAAGTAACACTCTTTTTTAAAGCTATAATTCTTCACCTATGGAAGGTTTTTCAAATGATAAAACTCCTTTCATAGGTTTCTTATTTCATCTCAAACCACTAAGACCCGTACTTCCCCTTCCACCAACTCTTCATTCGCTCAGCAATCGAACGCTCTTTTTCATTATCGCCCGGTTGATAGAATTGTTCACCTTTTACCGCTCCTGGCATTAATTCTTGTTCAATAAAATTTCCAGGAAAATCGTGTGCGTATTTATAATCCTTTCCATACCCCATTTCTTTCATTAAACTGGTAGGTGCATTGCGCAAGGATAGCGGTACATCGAGGTCGCCGGTTTCTGAGACGCGCTTTAATGCAAGTCCAATGGCCTTATACGAAGAATTGCTTTTGGGTGCCGTGGCAAGATATACCGCAGCCTCTGATAGAATAATACGCGCTTCTGGGTACCCAATTACGTTCACTGCTTGGAAGCAAGCGTTGGCTACTACCAATGCGTTTGTATCGGCTAAGCCCACATCTTCCGAAGCGAAAATGAGCATACGACGGGCAATGAATAACGGGTCTTCTCCTGCCCTGACCATGCGCGCTAAATAGTATAAGGCTGCATTTGGGTCTGAACCCCGCATAGATTTGATAAAGGCCGATACAATATCATAATGCGCCTCCCCATTTTTGTCATAGCGAGCAACTTGTTCCTTAGCTACCTTTTTAATGGCTTCATTGGTAAGCACCACTTTTTGTCCGCCATCCTGCAATACCGCCATTTCAAACAAGTTGAGCAATCGACGCGCATCGCCACCAGAGAGTAATAGTAAGGCCTCTTTGTCTTGAATCGTTATCTCTTTCGATTTCAATACGATATCCTGCTGCATGGCCCGGTCGAGCATCTGCATGAGGTCGTCGCCAGTATGGTTTTCAAGGTGATACACTTGACAACGCGATAAAAGTGCCGATATCACTTCAAAGGATGGATTCTCAGTTGTGGCGCCAATGAGGGTGATTTTCCCTCTTTCCACTGCACCTAAAAGCGCATCTTGTTGGGATTTGCTAAAGCGATGAATCTCATCAATAAACAAAAGTGGAGGAAATAAGCCGCCACTTGAATTGATCACTTCACGTACATCTTTCACTCCTGCTGATACTGCACTTAATACATGAAAAGGACGCTTCAATGCACGTGCGATTAACTCCGCTAAAGTGGTTTTCCCAACACCGGGAGGTCCCCAGAAGATGATACTGGGTATATTACCCGATGCCAAAAAGCGCGTGATGATACCGTCGTCGCCAACCAGGTGGGACTGTCCGATATAATCATCAAGACTATGAGGCCGCATTCTTTCTGCGAGCGGTGCGTGTTGCATGGAGCGAAATTAAGGATAATCTTCAGCGTAGACTACGAATTTGAAGACTTCGATTCTGCTTTGGATTTGCACATGCTATTGCCTTCACCAGAATAGGGTTTTGCCTCGGAGTTTGTTTTCCCGCTGATTTACGCAGAATTAATTTTTTTATTCCTTCCCACTCCGAAACCAAGCGAACCGCAGTGATTCGTGGAGGGTAAAGCCTTTTCGGCAAAGGCGGCTTTTAAACAGTTTGCCATGTTGAATCTGCTACAGCCTACAAAATTGAATATGGAGCAGAGCATATTCCTCTCCACTCCATACCATATCTTAGTCCAGAACAATTTTTTTACTCACTATTCCTTTTGTCGTTTTCACCGAAATAAGAAAGAGCCCTTTATTGAAACCTGTCATAATAATAATTTGCTTCGCCATTGGATTTTCCTTTTTATAGACAACCTGACCGAGCATATTACTGACCGATATTTCAGTAGCATTCTCTGGCATATCAACCGTAAATTCACCGCGACTTGGGTTCGGGTAAACGGCAAGTGATATTTCGGAAGGTTTTGTAGCTAAATGAGTAATCACTTCGGCTGTTGGCCTTCTCCATACCGCGCTATCCGTGCCTAAAAATAAAAATGAGCCGCAGGTAGTGATGGAATTGACCTTAGTATTAGGCGGTAAACCCGTGCTAATATTCGTCCAGCTGGCAGCTTTATCATTCGACAAAAAGATTCCTTCATTTGTACCTGCCAAGAGGTTATTTCCTGATGCATACAAACAATTTACAATTAAGCTTCCCATTCCGGTATTCGCCGTTGTCCAGCTTTCTCCATTATTACTTGAAGCATATACACCTCCACCTATTGTTGAAACCACAAGCGTACTATCAATTTGAGCCATTGCCGTAAAGTTGGTATTCACAAGGCCTGCACTCTTGTCTTCCCACGTATCTCCATTATTTGTGGAACGAAACATTCCTGGTTCATTCGTACTGCTAGAACTCACTGCTGCAAAGAGTGTCGTTCCATTGGTTAGAATTGCACTCACGGAGGCATTCGAGGGCAATCCTACAGTAGATAGCGTATTCCACGTATCGCCATCGTCTGTAGATTTGGCAACGCCGTACCAAGTCCCAGCCAAGACATCATCGCCCTGTTCGGCTAAGCAAAACAGAAATCCGTTGTAATTCTGAGTGGGGACTTGCCAGCTGGCAGCCTCATCATTAGAGACGAAAACAGAGCCCCCAAAACCATCACCTACTCCGGCTATCAGCGCATTATCTTTGAGTACAAATGCTACAATTTTTTTGTTTGTGATGCCATTGTTTTTCGCATCCCAGTCAACTCCGAAATTCGTACTGGTATGAATCCCACCTGTATCGGTTCCTGCAAACAGCACCTGGCCTTTTTTGCTTAGAACGTTAATTTTGCCATTGCTTAAACTTGGCATATCGCTCCACTGCGCTTTTGAGGTTTGAGTGGTTAAAAGAAATAAAAAGACGATTAACGCCGAAAGCAAAAGATGCCGATAGTAATTATTGTACGTCATAGAAATAAAATTGAAATGATTTTACTTCTCTAGACAACAAATCATCTTATTGTTGCCTGTAACGACATTTCTATCGGCATCTTTTTTAAGAATTCCTTGCAATGGCTTTTTTTGCCTATGCTTTGGCAATTACAATTTCTTAATTCCCATACTCCAGAGCATAAAAGCCCATTTGTCGGCTTGTTCATCGAGGATCTTCGCAGTTGGTTTTCCTGCACCATGCCCTGCATTCACATCAATACGAATAAGAATTGGCGCCGGACCTGCTTGTCCTTCTTGAAGTGTTGCGGCAAACTTGAAACTATGTGCAGGCACCACACGGTCGTCATGGTCTCCAGTTGTAATCATGGTCGCTGGGTAGTTTGTTCCCGCTTTTACGTTGTGGACCGGTGAATAGCCTTTGAGGTAATTGAACATATCTACATCGTCTTCAGCTGTTCCATAGTCGGTAGCCCAACCCGCTCCGGCTGTAAACTTGTTATAGCGCAGCATATCAAGCACCCCAACTGCTGGGAAAGCTACTTTCATCAAGTCCGGACGCTGCGTCATTACAGCCCCAACAAGCAATCCGCCGTTTGAACCACCTGAAATAGCGAGAAAATCACTACTGCAGTATTTCTCACTGATGAGGTATTCTCCTGCTGCAATGAAATCGTCAAAAACATTTTGCTTCTTCATTTTGGTTCCAGCCTCATGCCAAGCTTCTCCGTATTCACCGCCTCCGCGGATATTCGGAACGGCATACACACCCCCGTTTTCTAATAGCACCAAGACTGAAGTATTGAAGTTCGGCTGCAGACTGATATTGAATCCGCCGTATCCATACAATAAGGTCGGGTTATGACCATCCATCTTCAAACCCTTCTTATGAGTAATCATCATCGGAATTTTCGTTCCATCTTTTGAGGTATAGAATACCTGCTTGGATTCGTAGAGTTCTGGATCAAAATCGATGGCCGGTTTTTTATATAAGCTTGACTCGCCAGTAGCCGGATTATAAGAGAAGATGCTGCTAGGATAAATATAGCTGGTGAAGGAATAGTACAATACTGCATCATCGCTATTGCCACCAAATCCGCCAGCGCTACCTTGTCCGGGTAAACTCACTTCACGAATCATTTTCCCTTCATAGTCATATTGTTGTACAACACTCAATACATCTTTTTGGTATTTGGCAAAGAAATATCCCGCTCCTTTGCTTACGCTCAAAACATTCTCTGTTGCAGGGATGATATCTTTCCACGTGTCCATGGCCCTATTCTCTGCACTTACTTCCACCAAACGACGATTCGGCGCATTATAGGTAGTTAGAAAATAGAATTTACCGGCATTGGCATAAACCAGTTCGTGGTCATTATCGAAATTATCCACCAAGGCCATTGCTTCATAACCTGATTTTGAAAGGTCTACAATATATACCTGGTTCCCAGTGGTTGTCATCGCCGCTGAAATCACCAAGAATTTTCCATCTTCAGACACAGAGCCTCCAACATAGCGACGTGGATTGGCATCATCACCAAATACAAGCACATCCATATCGGAGCTTGTACCAAGTTTATGATAGAAGAGTTTATGATTTTGCGTTTTGGCAGAAAGCTTACTTCCTCCTTGGTCTTTATAGGTAGAATAAAAGAATCCTTCATTCCCCTTCCATTCAGTGCCGCTAAATTTCACGTCCATGATTTTGTCTTCCAACAAATTCTTGCTGGCAACATCCATCACATAAATCTCCTGCCAATCGGCTCCTCCTCTGCTAATACTATAGGCCATGAGCGATCCATCTTTCGTGAATTCTAATCCGGATAGTGACACCGTTCCATCTTCGCTCAACTTATTCGGGTCGAAGAATATTTCATCTTCACCTCCTTCCACCACGCGGTACATTACCGATTGGTTTTGGAGTCCGTCGTTTTTAAAATAATAAGTATTCGCCCCTTCCTTAAATGGAGCTCCTACTCGTTCATAATTGTAAAGGGTCTCCAAACGACTTCTGAGGCTATCTCGATATGGAATTTGCGCGAGGTAGTCGAACGTAAATACATTCTGACGTTTTACCCAGTCGGCTGTTTCATCACTGCGGTCGTCTTCCAACCACCGATACGGGTCGCTGATGCTATCATTAAAATACACATCGACCTGATTTCCTTTAGCCGTTTCCGGGTATTGCATTTTAGTCATGGCAGTTTCTTCTCCTCCACAGGCTGGCAAAAGCAAGGCCAAGGCGGCGACTAGCGACAAACGTGTCAAAGCTTCTTGTTTTTTCATAGGAATTTCTCTTACTGCCAAATTTACATTCTGCAGACAGATTCCCAATTAATCCAGTTCAAATGCTATTTTTGTCCGACGAATTCACCTTATGATCTGGAAGAAAATCCTTTCTTATATAATGTTTTGGAAGAAACAGCCCAATCCAAACGGAGAGAGGCCAAGTAGCTATCTGAGAATGATGCATGGAATTAATAAAATCACCATTCTGATCTTTTTATTCGGTATTTGTGTCATAATTTACCGCTACTTCTTTCGTTAAGCAGAATTGGAATATTCCTTGCTATAGTCACAGTATTACAAGATATCATGACAACAACACTCTATATAATCGGAATAGTTCTTTTGGTAGTAAGCTTGATCATTCAAGCACGCTTTCGTTCCAAAGCAAAAAAATACGCACAAAGTGGTTTAAGAAATGGAATGAGCGGTGCGGAGATTGCGACTAAAATGCTCAATGACCATGGCATCTTTGATGTACAGGTTATCCATAACCCCGGACAGCTTACGGACCATTATAACCCAGCAAACAGAACCGTTAATTTAAGCGATGAGGTCTTTCATGGTCGCTCAACTTTGGCTGCCGCGGTTGCCGCTCATGAATGTGGACATGCCGTTCAACACGCCGAAGCCTATAATTGGCTCGAGTTCCGATCAACTATGGTTGGGCCAGTAAGTTTTGCCTCGCGTTATTTAATTTTTTTATTGATTGGTGGTCTCTTACTTGGAGGAGCATTAGGACAAACTCTTCTCTTAGTAGGGATTGGCTTATTTACGCTAACAACCTTGTTCTCATTTGTTACTTTGCCCGTTGAGTTTGATGCAAGTCGCAGAGCCTTAGCATGGTTAAACACAACCGGCATGGTTGCAGGAGAAGAAGCTAAAGAAAGTAAGGATGCTTTACAATGGGCGGCCATGACCTATGTGGTGGCTGCACTATCGTCTCTAGCCACCCTCCTTTATTATATATCCGTTTTCACTGGAAGGGACTAAATTTCATACGAATTATATAAAGCCTGTCGTTCATCTTGCATCGTCAGGCTTTTGTTTTTTAACTTGCTGCGGCCAATGAGAAATCTAATCATACTGTTCTTTCTTTTATTTGGATTTACACCCAGTCAGGGACAGCATCAAATGACTTTAAATCTAAATGAAAAGGGAACAGATCGGTATTTTGAAACATCGAAACTCATTGCACCTGTTTTCAAATTGATGAACGATACCATTGAGTCGTATCAAGGTTTCGGTATTAAAAATGATGAGCCACTCCAGCGTTTCAAGGTTAAAGTCCCTGAATTTACTTCTGTTATAGATACCGGCTATACTTTTCTCTTTTCTAAACTCAGCACCAAGAGCTTGAATGGATATACAGCTGTTTTGGTTGCCAACTATAGTCGACGTCATTTACCGGCAATTCTCTATGTCGACCATAATAATAATTTTGATTTTACGGATGATGGGGATCCAGACACCTTTTATCTTCCGATGAATCATCTAGATATTGAAATTCGAAATCCTGTTCAACCCAATCAAAGGGTTTTGTACCGCTTAAGTCGCTTTTCATTCACTAAAGACTTTGCATTTAAACGCATGGCCGATGAGTTATTCAATGAACATACTGGCAGTAAAAAGTTCGTTGGAACAAGTTTGAGTTTTCGAGAGCAGCGCTTTAATATCCGCGTTAATGACTGTGCTTTTCAAGGGGATTCATTTCAGGTAGCATTGCAAGATGTCAATTACAATGGATTATACAATGAGCCCGGCATCGATCGAATATTAATCAATGCCTACGGCGCTGATCTGGCCGGTAGTGACCATAGTTTTCTGATTCCTAAAAAAGGAGCTATTGGCTATTTTGAGCGCAGTTTTAAGAGCTATAAAATTCTTCAGATTGATTCATTTGGGCACTTTATCCAATTTGAATTGGACACCAACAAGATTGCTTCCAGGCAATTGATTGAAGGCAAAAAGGTACCGAAAATTCGGTTTTATGATGCAAATGGGAAGAAGCAAAAACTCCGCTGGTACAGTTATAAGCCCGTTTATATTTATTTCTGGAATCGTGATCAAGAAGGATTTGAAGAAGATACTGCAGCCTTGCGGATGATTCAGGAAAAATTTTGCCCGATGATTAAAGTCATCGCATTAAATTATGGTGATAACCCAAAAATGCTTTCTTCCTATGTTGATGTAAACAATGTCTATTACCTCAACGGTGTCGCCACTAAAACGATCACTCAACAATTTCAGTTGGAAGAAGTACCTTATGGATTCTTGCTCAAAAAACGCCTTCGTTTATATCAAAAAGGGTTACGCCCTGCGGAAGTTCTGGAAATGCTCGAAAGGGGTGAAATTCAAAGTTGGTAAGTCTAGGGATCAATCCAGTAATGCACTAAGAAAAGCTGGAGCCTCAAGAAGTAAGGCACCAAGATTAATTTACTCACGACCAAGTGATTTGTCAGTTCGAATATCGTACTGGCGCTAATTGCTGCTAAACGACTTCTAGCGAGCAAGAGGATATAGACAATTTGGCTCAAAGGTTTAATTATTACTCCTTCTGCCCTTGTTTAAGATGATTTGATGATGAATGAAGATGGCAATTTTGTTGTGAAGAGCACCCTCTGCCATTTGATATTTGCAGATAATCGATAGAGAGTGTACAGAAATCGGCCAGAAGCTTGTCGGGATTATCCACACACACGAAGAAAATACATGCATGATGTATTGGATTTACTTCCAAATAATCAGGGAATTTGTTTGGCAATAAAGCAGACACTATCCCAATAACTATTATATTAAGCTCTGTTTTTCAATAATTTATAAAATATATTTCTTTCATTCAAACCCTCAGCAGCATATTCACGTTGTTTGAGTGTCTTTAAAATAACACAATAAGACAAATCGAAGGATGAAGTTATAGTTATCAATTGCCCAAAAACCTTTAAACTTGAACTTTAAAATGGAAATGAATTTTACGAATCGCAAGTACCTAAATATGAAGAGAAAAATTTACCTCTTTGGATGCCTCTTGGGCGCTTCTATGGCTTTCGGACAACAGACACATGACCATGAGAAATGTGGAGCCGATACATACTATGAGCAACAAGTAGAGCAAAATCCCGAAATCCTTCAACGTGCCGCTCAATTTGAGCAGGATTATCAAACGTATAAGGTAACCTTCAATCAAAATCAACAAAAAGCACCTCAGAAATTTATTATTCCGGTGGTTTTCCATGTTTTTCATATTGGTGGTTCTGAGAATATCAGTTGGCAGCAATGCCAGGATCAAATTGACACCTTGAACCGTGCGTTTAACGGTCCTAAATTCGAACGTACCCGTGAAATTTTCTGGGGTGTTGCAGCAGATTGTGAAATTGAATTTCGCTTGGCTACACTCGACCCAAATGGAAATTGTACAGACGGAGTAGTGCGTATCTACGATCCAGAAACTGAAAATGCAACCGATAACATTAAACTAAAAAGTGCTTGGCCAACCAACCGCTATTTTAATATTTGGGTAGTAAAAGACATTAACCGAGCTTTCCAAAGTTTTGGAACTGTTTTGGGTTACGCACAATTCCCTTGGTCTGGTGGTGCTCAATCAGACGGAGTTGTAATTCGCTATGATAATGTTGGAAGTATTGGCCCTGCAGCTAACCCTGTAGTTGGAGTTCCTCAATGGGGAAGCACATTGGTACATGAGGCTGGTCATTGGCTAGGCTTATACCACCCATTCCAAGACAGCTGTTTTGGCGGCGACCAAGTGGAAGATACCCCTCCAGTTCAAGCACCGAATTTTGGCTGTAACCATTCTATTAACAGTTGTAGCAATGATAATCCTGATCTTCCTGATATGGTTGAAAATTATATGGATTATGCAAATGGTTCTTGTATGGGAGCCTTTACAATTGGTCAAAAAGCGAGAATGCATGGTACCTTAATAAACTGGCGCCAAAAATTATGGCAAGAGTCTAACCTAATTGCTACAGGAACTGCCGACCCTTATATGGCAGCAGCTTGTGCCCCAAAAGCCTATTTCTATGCAACAGAAACAAACATTTGCGAAACGGGTGGCATTAACTTTAAAAACAACAGTTATAATGCAAATGGAGCAATGACCTATGAATGGTTATTCCCAGGTGCATCCCCTGCTACCAGCAACGCATCTAATCCAACGGGCGTAACCTACGGAACTGAAGGTGAATACGACGTAACATTGATCGCCACCAATTCAAAAGGTTCAGATACCTTCACTAGAAAAATGTATGTTAAGGTGAATGGTAATACAGGTCAATTTGGAGCCGGTTTAACTGAAGGATTCGAATTTCCGGTATTCCCGATTAATAACTGGACAGTGAGCAGCACAAGTGGAATAAATTTCGCACGAATCAGCACAGGTGAGGGCAGTATTGGTGGAGGCTATGCAGCCTACGTTCAAAACTCAGGCATCGAAGCTGGAGCGCGCTTCTATCTTGAAACCCCTACAGTTGATATCTCAGGTGTTTCGGCTCCAGTACTCTCTTTCTATTACGCTAGTGCGCAAAGAAGAACAACAGGTGGAGGTTCTACCAGTGATGCCCTTGGTATTTATTCAAGTAGCGACTGTGGAAAAACTTGGCAACAAAGATCAACTATCCCTGGAAATCAGCTTTCAACAACAGGTGGTTCTCCATATGTAGCTGTAAACTTTTTCCCTGCTGGTCCACACCATTGGAAAAAAGTAGACGTGAATCTGAACGCCATTCCAGCGGGTCAACGTAACAATATTCGTTTCCGTTTTGATTTCCGCTCAAATGGAGGTCATAACTTCTTTATCGACAACGTGAATATTGGCTTTAGCACAGGTATTGAACAGCTTGCGAGCGAGAACAACTTCAGTGTTTACCCTAATCCTAGTGCAGGACAAACCAATATCCGAGTGAACATGCCGGATGCTCAAAACACAAAATTAGAAGTACTTGATATGTTCGGAAAAACCGTTAGCGTGTTATCTGAAGGTGCCAGTACTGCAGGTGAACAAACCTTTACTTTCACTCCAAATACTGACCTAAGCAGTGGAATGTATGTGGTCCGCCTTACTGTTGACGGCCAATCATTCACTAGAAAATTGATGTTGATTCAAGGTCAATAAGTCATAATAACCACAATAAAAAGCTACCTCAAAAGGGTAGCTTTTTTTATGCCCTGAAATCAGCACGAATCATTTGTTGATATGCTCATTCCTCTACTGCTTCGGAGCGAATCAATAGTCATAGTGAGATGCCCAATACTTAGCAGAAATATCAGCCTCAAGGTATTCTATAATGGGGAATGGAATAAAGCACGGAGAATGAAATGACAGAAAACCGAATACTCTTTTTGATGGTTGATTCTGTGGATCCGGCAATAGTACCAGAATAGGTTCCAAGCTCCTTGATCGGAAACTGGGTAAAACTTAAATCATAATGAAGCGCCACACTCCACCCCTTTTGTTTATCGATGCGGGCAGTAAGTCCTGTTTGGTACCATATTGAATTTTCATTATACGAATACTCAACCACGTAGCGAGGGCTCCTATCGCTTTCATAGAATTTAGTAAAGGCCTTTGTTGATCCAAATCCGCTCAAAAAACGCGCTTCTAAATCCCAGTTTATAAAGGGTTTCGAGAGGTAGAGCCCACCGAGTATCATAGCCGTATTCCATGGTTCTTGTGTTTGACCAGCCGTATATCCCGGTTCTGAGAAGGGAGACAAAACAGCCTCGGTAAAATGGTGATATTGTCCGGAAAGCATCAATCCAAGATTTCGATGTGGTAGCCAAGCCCCTTCGAGCGCAAAACTGAAGCCACCAGCCACTTGCGGACTCCACGCTTCACCTCTATTCATTCCTTCTCCGGAGATGCCTGTTCCGAACCGCACAGCAATAAAACTGCTATGAGATTCTTCTAGCTCAGGTTCGGGTTGTTCCTGACCGAGTGACCATATAGGAAGACAGACTAAGCTAATTTTAAGGAATTTGAAGAATGGTTTTTGCATAGTTTTCCCAACTCATCAACGCGGCAGATTGAGCAATGTTCTCCGAAGGTATTGGATTTTCTAGAAAACGACGCATCGTTTGAGTCATATCTGATATGTCGCGGTCGTTGGCCAAATAACCATTGAAGCCTTCTTTAATCGTTTCTGGAAAATGGCCCACTTTACTAGCCAATACAGGTAATTTGAAGTTATACGACAGGCTTTCTACCCCGGAAGGTGTGGCCGTTAAATAGTACAAGACGATACAATCTGAAACCTGGAAATAGCGAGCAACCTCTTCATTCGGCACAAACTGATTATAAACTTTAACATCAGGAATTTCTCTTTCCTCCAAGGCCTGAAATGGATTGTAGGCCTGTTCATTGTCTGAATTTTTAAGGACCAGTTTTTTAGCCAAACCAAAGAGCTTACTCTTGATTTTCGTGCTCAGCTTATTTGAATCCAGAGTTTTCCAGAATGATTCTCCTACCACTAAAAGAGAAACATCCTCTCGTTCTTTTCGCAAGGCTTCAAATGCCTCAATCGCCTGATGTAACCCTTTGTATTTCCGAATAAACCCAAAATACAAGAACACATGTTTCTTCAGCCCCATTTCCTTCTTGACCGATTCTTTGTCAAAATTAGGGTCTGGCTTATACAATTCGTAGATCGGATGATAGAGCTTAATCACCGTTTGTCGCGATTGACTTCTTTCCCCAGATTCGTTCACCTCATATTCAATACCCGGAAAAGTTTCTTTTAACTCGTTCACGGTCTTGTATGCATGGGTAATGAAGGTGGTTGGCGTTTTTAATCCATAGCGGGTAAAAAATTTATCAATACTGCTCGCCTCCTTTTGAACCACCAAATGAAGATCGAATACCACTTCAATTCCTGAATTTTTCAAGCTTCGAGCCATCCAGCCCATAGGTAAACCTTGCAAGGCAATTGCCCATTGAAAAATAACCATTTCTGGTTTGAGCTTTTTTATCGCTCTTACCGTATTTCCCCAGCTAAAGGGGTTATTATAGTTGGTTAGATATTGAACCTGAATTTGGGTTCCTTCAATCAGGCTACTCTTACTGCTTCTATCGATAAAGTCACGTGGAATAATTGCAGGATACTGTTGGGTCCAGGAAACGATATGCACTTCAATTCCCAATGCATCCATCGCCTTAGCCAAGGATGTATTATAGTTCGAAATCCCGCCCTTAAACTGCGGACCAGGACCGAATAAAACAACTCGGCGCTTATTCGCCATTTTCAACTCGTTTTACAGCAGCATTATACACCCGACGCATGCCTTCTTCTAAGGATATTTTCGGCTTCCATCCAAATCGCTCACTCACGTAATCCATATTCGCATAGCGTGAATGTACACCTACAGGTTTATCGAGTAATGGCTTGATACTTGGCTCATAGCCAGCGAACTTAGTAAAGAGTTCAATGATTTCGAGGAAAGAAGTTAAACGTCCGGATCCAATATTAATAGCTTGTCCGTCGCTAATATTTTCAATCGCCATAAGAATACAATCGATGCAATCATCAATATGGACAAAGTCGCGGCCTTGCTTTCCTGAGCCCCATACTTCAAAAGGATCTTCCTTCTTAGCCGCACGCGCAGCAATGGCTGGAATTGGATAGGTTAAATCTTGGTCTTCTCCATAGCCTGAAAACGGACGAATACAGGCTACCGAGATGCCATAATATTGAGCTGCAATTTGAGCGAGGTATTCACCAGTTAATTTCGACCAGCCATAGGTCATGTCTGGCTGTCCCAAATTCGCGTCAAATCGAATTTCATTTTCCGAAAGGGCAATGGCATAATCCGTACTTTGTTTATCGATAGGGTAAGCAGCCGATGAACTCGGGTAGATTACACGCTCCGGTTTATAGCGACATACCCAATAGAAGAACTCCGCATCGATACTCAAATCAAGCGCGACCATCATCGGATCCCCATCAATTTTGGCCCGACCACCCACGATAGCTGCAAAGTGAAAGATATCAGAGAATTTCGGTAAATCGAGACCAAACGTATTGTTTACGTGGTTATGATCATCTGTGATAGCGGTTAAAAAACGACGGAAATCCCCTCTCCAAAATAGTAATCTTCCGTTTTGGTAGCTACGCAGGTCATTTCCTAAGTCTGTCCCCTCTTCGAAAAGCCAGGTTTCGGGCATGGTGCCGGTCGATAGATCATCCACCACGAAGAGTGTGTCTTCTGTAGTTTTTAATAATCTTTTAACAAGGTTTCTTCCAACAAAACCACAGGCTCCGGAAACTAAATGTGCTTTTTTCATCGTCATAACTAAAACAGGCCGCAATATCTATAAAATCAGGCAAAAACGACGAGGAATTCCCAAGGGTTTTGTGAAGCCAACAAAGGAATTCATCTTTGTTAGGATGAAAAGAAGTGCAATTTGGTTGGCAGGCCCGGTACTCTTTACCCTCTCCTTCTTCATATTACCACACATGTTTGCCATGAATCATTCGATGGCATCTGTATGTGGTATTGCCGTATGGATGATCATTTGGTGGATTTCGGAGCTAGTACCTATGGGTATAACAGCCATGATTCCAATTGTTGCATTTCCTTTGCTGGGGATATCCACTACGGCCGCTACCATTTCCAATTTTGCCAACCCCACCCTCTACCTGTTTCTCGGTGGTTTTATGTTGGCTATCGGGATGGAAAAAACCGGATTGCATGAACGCATTGCCTTATTCATACTAAAACTCTTCGGAAAGAATACGCAGGGACTCATCTTTGGATTCTTCTTGGCCACCTATCTGTTGAGTATGTGGGTAAGCAATACCGCCACGGCCTTAATGATGTTACCCATGGCTCGTTCGGTAATTGTGCTATTACGCTCCTCCTTTCATGGCAAGGAATCGAGCAAAGACGGAAAACATTTCGCACTCCTGCTCATGCTAGGAATTGCCTACGCGGCCAATATTGGTGGAGTCGCCACCTTAATTGGCACCCCTCCAAATGTGGTCATGAAGGGCTATATAGAAAGCATACTGCATAGACCATTACAGTTTGGTACTTGGATGCTTTTGGGTATTCCCTTGAGTTTTGGGATGCTCGTATTCACCTACCTTTTTTT
>Ga0100380_10001994_pt1 | contig 22173 bp, 21 predicted proteins | sample CryGeymeta201504_FD_80417 | JGI IMG/M metagenome (GOLD analysis project Ga0100380, IMG submission 80417) | Groundwater microbial communities from Crystal Geyser aquifers in Utah, USA - Crystal Geyser metaG 2015-04 | ecosystem: Environmental > Aquatic > Deep subsurface > Groundwater | place... | reverse complement strand
GCTACAGTAGCTACTGTACATTTTTTAGTGCTAGTACACTAGCTATTGTACTCCTAGAATACACATACTACAGTAGGTAAACGAAATCCATCACTTGGCTACTGCACTTCCTGCTTCCCAGAAAAGATTGCCGAACAAGTTTGTGACACGAATCAGTTACTTCTTTCGAGCCAAAACATACCAGAACGACACATCTAGATTGTACTGCTCAGGGTCGGCAGCAATCGTGTCGATGCAATCAAAATAGCTTTCTTCCAATAGCTTTTCTACTTCCTTTCTATCCAGACTTTTAGAAAGCGCTGCCTCACATGTAGGATGGCAAACAGCTTTGAAGGATTCAATCACAGATTTCCCGTACTCAGCCGGCGTCATCTCACCACGTTCGAATTGCTCACGTACGGGATCCTTGGTTTGATGAAATTCACATGCCCGAACGTCCCACAGTTCACTGGGGAAGCCGGCTCGCACATCTGCCTCAGTCCTCCAGCAACAAGGCAAGACACAAGGGGCGGAGACTTCTGGAGCGACCCTTGATGTTATGGCTTTGATTAAGGGTAAACCTACCATCGACCACGGAAAGTGTCCATTGTCTTTGGGAGCGGCAATGGCTCCGATGAAAAATCCACCTCGTTTCAATTCACGATGACGAGCATTTGTGAAGACCAAGAAATCTTTGGCTCCTGCGTCTCTCCAGGCCTGTAATAAGTCTAGGTCTGGAACATGCATGGGATCTGTGGCGTACAGTCCTGATGGCAAATCCCCGGCGTACGATTTCATCCAATGTACGGCCACCAAACTGTACGATAAATCCAAAGATGCTGGTGGCGTGCATACTTCATAAAAGCTGCGACCTACCATGGATACAAAGGTATTTTTTGCAGATCGCTTGCCATTTTTCGTGATGGATTCTGGTGTAACAGTGGCAACCACGGAACTCCACGCATTCTGCGGCAAATCTCCGAGGTACACATCCAAAGCACAATCAGCTGATCTCGTGTTAGAAATTTGCTCAGATATAAACGATAAGGGTGCTATCGAGTTACCGCCGGTAGCACATCCTAAATCTGCTACACGAAAGCAGTTATTGCTGTCTGTGGTTTCAACGTCTTGCATTGCTTTGAGAAGAAGTGGTCGAACGTGTTTCCAAACAGTAGATTGACTTTTGTTGAGGTCGTTGTAATTGCTGGTCATTCCTACCATGACACGACCTTCTTCGTTTTCATCTTGCGTGGGCATCTTGGGAAGCGCGTGCTTAAGACAAAGAGGACTATCAGTGATTTTCATTTTGTGTGTGGATTATTGAGAAAGATTTTATTTGGGTGGATAAATAATAATAGATTCATCAATGATCATTATTGTTTCTCGGTATCACGAAAGTTAAGGTTGAGGATGAAAAAATGAAAAAATATTTATTCCAGTAGACTAGCTAGTCTACTACTACTACACTTGCTACCGGCCGGTAGTCTAGACTACTGTACTTTTATGTTGGTACCCATCCGGCCCAATGATGAAATGATGAGTGTTTGCTCACTTTTGTCGAACCGGACATTGGGGAAATGTGCATGGTTGATGTGCATGGCTGCCTTGAAAATGGATACTCTGCTAGCGTTTGACCTGCATAAATAAATCGGACAAAATGACATTACACAAAGCAAGCCTCCTCTACTATCTGACAGAATTTGACCGTTTGCACTGGTCCCTTCGTCTCCCAAGCGACTGCAGCCTTGTCCCATTGATCAGGAATAGTCTGCTAGCTATGGTGGTGACGACGAAGGGAACCTCCTCCATTCGCGAGGCATTTGAAAGAACAAGAGAAATTCGTAGTCAACCAACTTCCCAAGCACAGTACAGCACTGGAATATTGTATGGGTCGATTTTCCGATACGCGAGCCGCACCCTATCGCGCCTGCGCGACATCTTTTCCTCACGCTGGAAATATCACGGCCTTTTAACTTTCAAGTAAGATCAGCATGCATCAGTTATTAGCTAGTAGTAGTTGTTGTTTTCTACTAGACTACTCTACACCAGTAACCAACATGAGAGATGTGTCATTTGAATGCTTAACCAAATTTGTAGTATAATACTCTACAATACAACCTTCCCAAACACTTGTCAATCCTCAAACTGTATGAAAACATTCATAGTATAACTAAGCTTTCTTTTAATATCATCATAGTCTATAAGACGGAGTGGAGTTCCCGTTAGTGTCAAGAACAGCAAAAGCTTTGCGGTCGTGATTCGTGATTGACATCAATTAATTATTCGACCTCTAAGCTTGGAAAAGAAGCTGAATTGAATTCATTATTTTTGGAGAATTATTCGTAAAATCGCATCAAGGAGAGCTCAAGCAACAACAAATGCCCGCAGTAGATAATTTGAACATGTCGAATCCTACCAACGACGGCTCGTCGGCCAACCCACAAGATCAAAACGGAGATGGAAATGGTCATAATCATCAACATGATGATGCCTCAAAGATGACCACCACGGTACCTCGCCACAATTATGTCGCAGCTCCCCAGATACCACCCATGCCCATGCTAGGGGCAGCTGCATCTGCTCCTGTCGGAGATATAGGTGCTGGCGGGGCTAGTATGATCTATCCGGCCGCTAAAACACCCTCGGCTGCAACGGAGAATACCATGGATTTCACGGATCTGAAAGACTCTATGGACGCTGCATTAGCGAGCGTTGAATTAGGACCAGGCGCAGAAGTCGAGGCTCCAGTAGATGGCAAAGAGGCGCAGTTGAGAGCCATGTACCTGGCCGGATTTAGGGCTGCTGCACAGACGCGGAACAACCAAACCAACCCCAATAATATCCATTTGCAAGCTTTTAAGGAGAATTCTGAAAATGCCACGAACGAGCCACTGGTCTCGGACAGAACGGATATCAACAACACGAGAGGGAGTACTGGAGTGGTCTTACTTCCAGTCGACAGCTCCATTGCAGCTGGTGTTATTAAATTGCATCCACCGAACAATGCCTCGCCGGGAAGTCAGAGTGTTTCGGTACCCTCTTCGTTATTGAGTGCCAAGTTATCCGAATCACAGGACAGTGCGCGGCGACCGAGGAGATCTTTAACTCCTGTTAGTAGCTCGCCCGCCTTGTCTGCAACTTCCTCGCCGGGCACCAATCCTACAGGTCATTCCAATCCATTTCCTCGAAAACTCATGGAAATGCTCCGCAAGGAGGATTCCTCTGTCGTGTCGTGGTTGCCCAATGGAGATGGCTTTTCTGTGCGGGATCCAGATAAATTCATTGCGGATGTATTGCCTCGTTACTTTCGACACACGAAGCTAACATCCTTTCAACGACAGGTGAGCTTCTAAAATTCTTGTAGTCGTTTTGTGTTTTGTGTTGTTTCAACATTTAGTTCATGGTCAAATCTAACAGCATTCAACATGATACACCTCCACAGTTGAATCTTTATGGTTTTCGTCGGATTACAAAAGGACCCGATGCTGGTGCATATCGACATGAAATGTTTCATCGCGACAATCCGGACCGATGTTTGCAAATGAAACGAACGAAACAAAAGGGTAGCTCTTCCCCCCAGCTTCGTCCCAGTCCGCGGACTGGATCTATATCTTCTTCGCCTCTGTCTCCCGATACTAGCCCCAGTGCTTACACTTTGGAACCGGCAACGTTGAGTCAGAGTGCACCCTCTGTTCTTTCTGGGAATATTATGGGCAGGTACGAGTTTTGTTTTGCTTTTTGTTTTTGATTTCTTTTAGTGTGGAATCTGACTCTGTTCCAACGTGCAATACTGCAGAGCTCCTCCACCTTTGCATGCCCCCTTACATGCGCCCCAGTCGAGAGCAGCGCACTTCCGTAGTTCATCGCCTGCCGAATTCTACTCGAATGGAGCACAGCCACAAACAGGTTTGGGAATTCTTCGTAATACCGCACCGCTCCAAACGATTGCACATTCGTCAGCTATGGCCGGAATGACTCCAGAACAGCGACAATTGGTCCAGGAAGATTTGGCAGATCGCGAGCGTCAAGCCAGCTCTTTGGCGGCTGCGGGAATGGTAGCCGAAAGTGTGAGTCATTCTCGCCCTAGAAGTTTGGTAGGGAGTGGCCAACCACAGGGGCTTCAAGCGCCCCCTCAACTCGGAATGGCGCCTCCTCCTCCCGCTGGTGAGCAAGAAATGGATGGCATCAACTGGAATATGATGGATTTAGGTACGACGAATCTAGATGACTTGGATATGGATTTTGCGACACTATTTGATCCTGCCAATGAAGTAGCCACTTTAAATATGCAAACCCAAGGGATCAACTGGAACCAACAACCTACAACGCAAGATGGGCAGGCTTCTCCATTCCAACAGGGGGTATCAAATCAACACACAGAAGGGGTCTAGTTGTAACACTCTCGACTTGGTAAAAGCTTTACACAGTGTAGTTCACTTCAATTATCACATAATATCATCTCGATTTTTTAGGAACTTGTGCAGAACTCTAATCAGGCATTGTACTAGGCCTCATCGTCCTCGAGTACAGTACTCGGGAGTAGTCTAGCTAGCCTAGTAGTACAGTTCTCCGGATTTCGGAGTACTCGAGTACTGGTGGTATGTACTGGAAAGAGTACGGACAGTAGGAGGGAGATACAGATTGTACCTACTACTACCTACTAGTCTAGTAGTAAAAGTAGACTAAATAAGACATGTTACTATGGTCAAATTTTGTCTGCTGGTCAAAATCTTACAGAATTTTCTTGACTACTAGACTACCAGGAGTAACTACGTGTGGTAATATCATTAAAAAAATAAAAAAATGGAGTCAAAGATGGTTACGGACATCGAAGGAATGTGCGTCGCAAAATTAATGACTGACGAAAAATAATTTAGCCGAGTGTTGCTTTTACCATTCTCGTCCATTGATACAAAAAATCATTTTACCGGTAGAGCACAAGCAAGTATTCACTATTCACTTGCATAGAAGACTTTTAACCTCCTACTAGTACCATTGTTCCAGGCTCTGTGCCCCCTCCCCCCCCCCCCACGACTTTTGCAGCTATACGTAAAATTCATCAGTGCAGTCTCGCAGATAGATACAATTTTTGATTTTGACAGAGTTAACATGCCAGAATCCGAAGATATTCCATCGCCCGAGGCCACGGTCGATTCGACCGAAAACAGTGATGCTTCCATGCAAGTCAATACTAGTCCTGATGAGCCACCTATTTTGGAGCTAAAGCTTGAAAATGATCCAGAAAAAGCCGAAGAGGAAAGTCTGAAGCTGAAGGCCGAAGGCAACGAGCATCTCGTTGCTGGACATTTTCTCGATGCCATTCGGTTATACTCTGAGGCGTTGAGGTACACGCCTACAAATGCCGTTGTGCTGTCCAACAGAGCTCAAGCTTTTCTAAAGGTAGAAAATTACGGTCTAGCCCAATCAGATGCCACCGCCGCCATTGAGTCTGACCCCACTTATGCCAAGGCATATTATCGACGAGCTTCGGCCCACTTCGCACTCAGCAAATACAAGTTGGCACGGAAGGATTTCAAGGCTGTTTGCAAGTTAAAGCCCAAGGACCGAGATGCTCGTGCCAAACTTGCCGAATGTGAGAAAGCTATCCGGGAGGCTGCATTTGCGAGCGCTATCGTCTCGGAACAGACAGCACCGCTTAGCACTACGTTCGACCCTACTAAGATCTCGTTGGATACAAGCACATATGATGGTCCTCACCCTAGTCCTGGAGGCGTAACGACGGACATGGAATACGAGGCTTCGTTGTTTCAGCCTGGAAAGCTTCCTAGAACCTTTGTAATGGTAAGTAGGCTGACGGCTTCTGCATTGCGATCAGAGGGCCCACTTCTTTCCAGCACTAAAACCCATCCCACTCCATACTCTCAATAACAGGAAGCAGTTCAGCGCTTCAAGGACCAGAAGCTAATCCACAAACGTTATGTGGCTCGGCTGTTGATCACATGTTCGTCATTTTTTGAAAGCTTGCCTACGCTGATGGACATATCTATCCCCACGGATCCTCCGGAACACGATCCTTCTGCGAAACCTCATATTACTGTTTGTGGTGACACGCACGGTCAATTTTACGATGTTTGTAATATTTTCGAAATGAACGGATACCCCAGTGCTAATAATCCCTACCTCTTCAATGGGGACTTTGTCGACAGAGGATCTTTCTCTGTTGAGGTTGTGCTGACCTACCTCCTCTTCAAGATTCACGACCCCAGTTGCATTTTCCTTACACGCGGGAACCATGAAACCAAGAACATGAATCGTATTTACGGTTTTGAAGGTGAAGTGCGGGCAAAATATGACGACAAAATCTTTGAGCTCTTCTTAGAAGTCTTTGGACACTTACCACTTGCCGGCGTTATAGATGGCAAGGTTTTTGTCACTCACGGAGGCTTGTCGACGAAGGAGGATGTCATGCTAGACGATATTCGCAAGATCAAGCGCGGCATGGAACCACCCGAGGCTGGATTGATGAGTGATCTTCTGTGGTCTGATCCACAACCTTTCCCTGGAAAGAGCCCGTCGAAGGTATGTCAGCTGATTTTATCATTGACCGGCTTTTTATTGAACATGATTTGACTTAACTATGACATTACTATTCTTAAAAATTCTCACCATCTGATTGTATGGAACTACAGCGAGGAGTTGGCTTTGCTTTTGGGCCCGATATTGCGGAGGCATTTTTGGAGCGCAACAATCTGTCTCTTTTGGTGAGATCTCACGAAGTCAAAGAAGAGGGATACCTGGTTGAACATGGCGGCAAAACCATTACTGTCTTTTCTGCACCCAACTATTGTGACACTATGGGAAATAAGGGAGCATTTATCCACTTTGACTCAAGTTTGGAACCGAAATTCACTAAATTTGAGTGCGTTCCGCATCCGCCAGTGCGACCCATGGCTTATGCTGCCGGTCTTGGTGGTCTAGCATAGACCATACTGAGCTACAGTTTTTTTAAGGTGTTCTCTATTTAATAATATAACCAATCACTGTAGTAGCTGCTCCTTTCAGCAACCTAAACTGCAGTAAGTAGCTACGTACAGTACTAGTAGAGTAATAGAGTACTCCTAGTTAACTCAAAAAACGACCTGGTAGACTAGTACTACTCGAGTACAGTAGTAGACTAGACTGGCTAGAATGATTTTTCAGGTGAAAGTGGTGCCGGAAAAGGCAGTAGAAGAGACCAACCATAATAGACTGCCCGGGTAAACTTTTGGTGCCGCACAGAAGGCCAGGCGTTTACCGCAGTTCCACTTACTTGATCTCAATTCAGACCGCAAAACAAACAATAATTGATTAGCCGTCGCACCTTCATCTTGACAATCAGAGCAATTTGTACTGAGACTAATACTTATATCGCAGTACACAACAGTAAAATGGCACCAGCTCAATCAGTTCAAGTATTTGGAAAGTAAGTAGATTCAGACGGCATGCGTTAGAGACGGTGGATGTTCTTGGAGCTGGCGATGGACTAGCTCGCCTTGCAACTGATGGTCAGGTGGCAGTGTTATTGGATTGCGAGATGTAGTGATCACCTTTTATGTATGGAAGAACCGGTGACGTGACAACAATAGATTACTATTCTAACGCCAATCGCGCCTTCTTTTCTCTTTTCTCAACCTGCAGGAAGAAGACTGCCACCGCAGTTGCCTTTGCTAAGCAAGGCCGTGGTTTGATCAAGGTCAATGGACAACCCATCGAGAATATTGAGCCCGAAGCTCTCCGCCTGAAGGTTTTTGAGCCTGTCCTTATCGTTGGACAAGACAAGTTCTCAAGTCTTGATATCCGAATCCGGGTGAAGGGTGGAGGTATCACTGCACAGATTTACGCTATCCGAGCGGCAATTGCCAAGTCCATTGTTGCCTACCATGCCAAATACGTTGACGAACAGTCCAAGAACGAGCTTCGAAAGATTTTGATTGAATACGACCGTAACTTGTTGGTGTCCGATCCTCGTCGTTGTGAACCCAAGAAGTACGGAGGACGCAGTGCCCGTGCCAGATTCCAAAAATCCTATCGTTAGATTCACTCTTTGTACCCACCAAATTCGAAGGGAAATACATTATTTTGTGCGTGCGAGTTTGTTGTAGCTTACATTTTCACGGCCATCTAAAATGTAGATAAGCCAGGAAGGGCACCTGTATCTATTGTAGGGGCACTTTCTCTGCACTGCCTGGTATTCAGCAGAAGTAGAAATGTACTGCAGTCGCTTCAAACTCGCTACGGTCGTCACTAGACTTCCATTACGTTAAGTCGTCACTAGAGACTTCCATCGAGTTGGGCCCCAACGCTGGTAACCGGCGTTGGTGCCTGGTCCATCTACATGCTAGAGCCGAGCACGCTACTGAAGACTAAAGTATGCAGCAGGGACTAACCCAGCGAGCACCTACAACAGTTAGTCACAAGTGTGTATTTCTTTCACAAAAGCGTCAAAGATTGTAACCTAATTCAGTTGTAAGCAACAAGTAGTAGTAACGATAGCACACCTACGGCAGAGCTCATCATGTCGTAGCTTGATGTGCCCAAATTCAATTTTCAATCGATTGTCAGTCAGCTCAATTATTGTCGAGCCATGTTGCTCCAGGTAGCTTGGGCAATCCATAGCGGCCGGAACGAATCGACCCCGGTTCTCAAAACATTCCGTTTGGTTCGAATTGCTTGTCTCCTCCGGGGAGTCTTTTCTTTCGGTCCTCAAAAGTCAGCGTCTAAGTTGAACTCTTTGTTTCTGGGTTCATCTTGCATCATACCGCTCTTGCGGTATTCACCTACTCTCTTTTCGAAAAAGTTGGTTTTCCCTTCAAGACTTATCATGTCCATCCCTATGGATGTAAAAGGGAAAAAGGCTAAGTTAGAAACCATTCACAGTCAGGTAAACACTGGCGTAGACCTAAACCAAGCTCAAAAAAGGAAAGCATATACTTACAATCAAATGGATTCTTGCTGCCAAACAGCGGTCGGTATCCCAAGTCTGTCAACAATCGATCTGCTACAAACTCCACGTACTGCGACATGAGCGATGAGTTCATACCGATGAGACTGACCGGCAGTGCATCGCAAACAAATGCCTTTTCAACTTCGACAGCATCACCAACCAGCTGATGGATCTTTTCCTCTGACAGTTTCTTTTCCAATTTGGAATACAATTGACAGGCAAAGGAGCAGTGTAAGCCCTCGTCTCGACTAATCAGTTCATTGGAAAAGGTAAGACCCGGCATAAGGCTTCTCTTTTTCAACCAAAAAATGGCACAAAACGCCCCCGAAAAGAAGATACCTTCAACGACGGCAAAGGCTACCAACCGTTCTGCGAAGGACACTTGCGCGGCAATGTATTTTTGTGCCCATTGCGCCTTTTTCGCCACACTCGGTACCTGTGTGTGAGCCGAGAATAGGACATCTCTATCGTGAGGATCCGAGATGTAGGTATCGATGAGGAGGCAGTACGTCTCTTGATGGATGCTCTCCATAGCCATTTGGAATCCGTAAAAGCATCGAGCTTCCGGAATGGTAACTTCTCGACAGAACCGTTCGGCTAGATTCTCCACAACAATACCATCTGCTCCCGCAAAAAAGGCCAACACCATGGAAATAAAGTGACGTTCATTGTCATTGAGCTCGTTACGCCAATCGCTCAAGTCGGCAGAGAGATCAATTTCTTCGGCAGTCCAAAAGGAAGCGACGTGTTGTTTGTACGAGTTCCAAAGATCGGCATGTTGAATTGGGAAGAGAGAAAAGCGCGATTCGTCTGGTTCACAAACGGGTTCGACAAAATTTTCATCCTCTGCGGTGCTCGAGGAATCAACAATCTCTTTGGAAGCAGCTGTTGCTGCTGCTATTGAACTGTTTTGGTCTTCATCACCAGCCAAAAATGTTGTAGGAGTCGAAGCTGTTGGCATTGTAAAGTTTTGACCGGAAGCAGTACCACTATTTGGAGCTATTGCTGTCGTCGTACGTTTTGCTTGAGGCTTTGCCGAAGAACCCCCACGAGGAGAAAGCCAAGGAGAGCCACTGCTGCTGGCAGCATTTGCCGTTTGGGAACAGGCTGGTTCGTCCACACCTCCACCTCGATGACGTAATGTATGCTTCTCAAAGAGACGCGATGGCGTCGGTCTTAATGCTCGTGTGTAGACATCTCGCAAACCCCAGAGCCGTCTTCGTTGTTGTTGGTGGTGAACCTGGTCAGGTTGCTGTTGTTGGGCACTGTCAGCAGTGTGGGATGGAGATTTTAATCTTATCCTTGATGTTTGTGTCAAGTCTGCAAAGGGGCTAGAGCCAGTAGCCACCTGAAGCAGGACAAGCTGTACCATTGCGAAGCAAAGCCAAAGACTAGATCGGGAAGGCGCCATTCTCTTCGAATGTAATGACATGATGTGAAGTGATGCACTCTATGCTCTATGCGGATGGAAGTGAGAGCTACCAGGAAGTATGTAGTATGTAAATATGTAAAAGTTGCCTCGAGAATCGCTGAAGAGAACCTGTTTGTCCTTCAGATCTTGTGGGAAAGGGAAGGTAGGAGAGAGTGGCAGCAGATTTGCTCTATGATCACTTCAAAGGTTTGTGTTGTGCCAAGTTTGTGTGGTTCGTGATGGCTTGAAATGGAAACCTAAAAGAACAAGATGCCGATGAGTTGGTACGAGAACAAAAGTTGATGGCCTCTGTTTGTCGCTGCTCAACTCGCTTGAAATTCAAATGGTAGATACGATAGAGGCTTCACTCAGTCAGAATCTCAGTCAACATTCAATAAGGCTCTTTCAGTCACGGAATGCGCGTTGGCGCGTGGGCCAACAATTGGAAATTTCTCATTTTTTGGAAAATTTAATTTTTTACGGGAAAGTTGAAACTGAATGGATGAGACAGAGGTACCAACACTTCCAACAAAAACATCAATAAAAAACGGTAAATTAGCCATTAATCGAAAACCCCAGCGAGTGCTACCAATTGACTATTACCAATAAGTTCCAGTCCCACAAATAATAGTATCATGAAGTCGTTCCTTGTCTTATCTTTGGTACCAATTGTGATAGATGCATTCGTTCTGACCACCTACCAAACCAGCAACCCTTCTTCCGCGATTTATTTTCGGAATGCTTTTTCGGTCCCAACCATCGCTTTCCTATCTGTTACAGCTGCATCGGATGACCCGCCGATAGTTTTCCCCGAAGAAGCAAATTCTTTTGAACTGGATCCCGACAGTGAGTTTGCTCATTATTTGATGAACACCAAGTTGCAATTGTCGGAACGTCAGCAACAACAATTGTTGCAGTACTGCGATTTGCTCGTGGAATGGAATGAAAAAATTAATTTGATTTCTCGCAGAGACTGCAATCGTAACGTGGTCTTTGGTATGCACATTCTGCCATGTCTCGCACCTCTGTTATTGGACGACGGATTTCGAATTAGTGATGGTTCTAGAGTTGCCGATATCGGCACAGGAGGAGGACTGCCAGGAATTCCATTGGCGATCTGTTATCCCGAAGCAAATTTTTTGCTGGTGGACAGTGTTGGTAAAAAGTTAAAAGCTGTGGATGATATGATTGATCAATTGGGCCTGGACAATGCATGGACACAACACAATCGCGCTGAACAGGTTGTCACGTCCGATGGAAAGACACGAGAATGCGTCGATTGGTGTGTCGGACGAAGCGTTGCCTCCCTGCCCAAATTTTGCAGTTCGGTCCACCATCTGTTAAAACAATCCTCGGGAAAGTTGCTATACATTATTGGTGGTGATGTACCCGAATCGAATGTAGCTGAATGTGACGAACCCATTCATGATTTGTTCGTGTCCAGAACGGATAAGGAATATGGTGACCTGATATCTGAAAAACGTCTATTAGTTTTTTCCCAAAAAAATGTACTGGAAATGGCCAAATCTTCCGACAATTACCGAAATGCCCTACAAATGCAAAAGATGGCAGGTAAAAGTGACGCCAACAGCAACAAGGGAAAGCAAGCAAAATCTAAAGTTGGAAAGGCAAAGGGTGCTTGGAACAAGAAGCGAGATCAACCAAAGCAACGAGGGTACGAAGATTTCCAGCGATACAATTCCAACTGAAGGAGACTGCAGTTGCCCATATTGCTACCTTCTACAGCGGGATTGATTGCGCCACGGTCCGTCAAAATTTCTGCAACCAACCATCCGCCAGTGCTTACCGGGGCAAAAACACACATCCGATCTTCGGATCTATTGGTGTATATTCATTTTTATGCGATACTGTTATTTTTGAAAGACCCATTTTACCTCAGGACAGCTCCAAACTACCCGCGCCTGGTCGGTAAGGATCACGGTAATCGCTGCCCGCTGGAATATGACCATAGCCGCGACCTCCGCCGCCGTGTCCCCCCGATCGAAATGGAACAAACATCATTTTTACTACACATCCTGATACTGTAATAATCAACCGGCAAAAGCTGTGGACATTGTCGTCACAAATGAACAAAAGGCAATTTCAGCGAAATGTTCAGCAATCAATTTTACACACTGTAGCCGTACTAAATGTTGCTAATACGTCTTCTTACCTTGCATAAATGCCATCAGGGTTTTCACTCATTTGGTAAGCCGTAAAGACCATAGCAACAACAGCCAAAACAACTCCAAATCCACCAATGCGCCGAACTTCCCGCTCCTCCTCTTCCAGCTCTTCCTCCGCTTCTTCAAGCTCCTCTTCCATCTCCACAATCTCGACATCTTCTGAGGTTACGATTTCGTCCACAGTTTCATCCTTTTTGGGGACATAGGGAGCCTTGGTCACCACTTCTTTATGGTCGTTTGGAAGATAGGGCGCCTTCGTTTCAAAAGCTTCGGGTGACGTGTAGGGAGCAGTAGTTTCTAGCTCCTCAGACTTGCTCTCTGGATCAACATCGTTCTCATATTCAAGCTCGTCTTGCTCAGGGTCATTGTTTTCAGATTTGGGCTTCTTCAGCACTTCATCATTCTCCTCATCCTCCCATTCAGACTCGTCATATTCTTCTTGTGTCTCCTCCTCGTTAATTTCCTGCTGCTCTTCTTCCTCCTCCCATTCTGACTCGTCATATTCTTCTTGTGGATCCTCATCAATATCTTGTTGCTCTTCATCCTCATCCTCCCATTCGGACTCGTCATATTCTTCTTGTGGATCCTGAATCTCGTTCTCCCCCTCTTCCCATTCGGATTCTTCGTTCGGGTCGTAGGGGTCGACTACATCCTGTTCCTCCTCCAGCTGTTCATTTTTTTCTTCAACGGCTGTATTGTCCCCTTCTTCATTTAATTCGTCAAAAGTGCTATCCGTATCCACTTCAGATTCCACGGTTGACTTCGTTTCATTTTCCTGCTCTCCCGATTTTGTATTGCCGCTATCTCCAATACCAAACGAATAGCCAGAAGGTGATTCTAGATTTTCATCCTCGTCTCCATCAGAAGGAGCCACAGTAGTCGAAATCTCTGGCAATTCAAGGTCTTCTTCGGGAAGTGTAGTCACGGTTGATTCTTCCTCAGCATTGCTTTTAGCGGGAGGAGGAGGACCAGCGTTATGGGACGCCGAACTTGTAAGAGACAAAAGTGGCTCAGTAGGTTTTGCTTGAGAAAAAGTACTCGTGGGCGCTTTTACGTGCGTTGATTTTGGTGTCTTAGCTGGTGATGGATTTCTGGACGCTTTTGCATGGGGAGGTCTGGATGTCCCAGAAGCATGGGACGGTGGTCGAGTCGTCCTCCCTTGGGATGGTGGCCTGGTTCCTGTCAATAGACGCTGGCTGTGAGGCGGACGAACATGCCCAGGTCTAGCATTGACCTTTAGCTGTCGGCTTTGCGTATCATTGCCTCCTCGAAAATTTGTTGTTGTTGTTACTCTCTCTGCTGTAACTTGACCTTTACCTTTCTTGTGCAAAAATTCAAATACATCCTTCAAATTGGGAAGATCGTTGTGCAGATGTACCGACGAAAAAATACCACTGCTCTTCCTTGAAAGCACACTCGGAGCGGCGGCTAAAGATTCTGGGAACTGGCAGCACAGTGTGAACAAGACGAGCCCAAGACCAATTCCCCGAGACATTTTTTGTAATTCACGAAAGCATCGTGGTGGCGTTTTACACTGGGATTTTAATCCGGTCCCAGTCAGCGGCAGAGCTTCTACCGGGCATTGATCAAGCATAATGAGATGTATAGGTGATAATACCATAGCTGAGCTTATATTTAGGTAAGTTAAGGTAGGTGAAGGCAGTTTAATGAGCAGTGTTTGTATCCAAAGAGTCCTTCAGTAGGAGTAACAGTGGCGAGGCTTGTGGTGGTCATCATTGGCAAGCAAAACGCAAACAGACGAGAATTTCAAAATTGAACCCTAACCCTAGTGCGCAACTCAACGCAATCCTAAAAACAGCACAAGCCCAAAACAGAATTTCTTGAATTTCGTGTTGCCCACTCTCACCATTTATTTGTCTTGTCTTGACTTGATCTTTTCATCGATACTTTAATTACAATTGACTTCACTTCTAATTTGACTTTGACAACTTCACACTATTTTTCAACAAATTTTACTCAACCAATCAATAGGCAAGAAAGGAATCCAACTATCCTGGGAATTCTTTTCTCTGCTATCCTTTCTACTGTAGATTGGTAGATTGCTGGAATCACAGATTCAGATTTGGATTTTTTCAAAGCATCGACGAGGGGTTCCATTTATTCATATTACTGTACTGTACAGTACTGCATGATGCTGCAGGTTCCCTTCCCGTAGATTTTATGCAATACCTTGACATTGACCCAAGGGAGCGATTTCTTCTTGATGGGATCCCATTGTACTTTTTCGTACTCCAATGCATCCTCAACAAATTGTAAAAATGCTTTCCATTCCACTGTGGGATCCGGTATGCGATGTTGCTCTGTACCAAACAAGAGCGAAAAGAAGCTTCTCAACTCGTCAATCATGAGCTTTCTCTCGTCTGGGAAATCGATCGAACAGTAAAGTGATCGGGATGAATTGATATTAAAAGGGAAAGGTAACATCAGACAGTCACACAATCACAAAATGCCATGCGACTCGTACCTAATAAATCGAATAATCGGTCGTGGTATCCCAACTCACGACAGCGGTGCATTGGCAGAGCATAATTCAGCCACTTATTGAATTTGTAAACTTCCTTGGCTTCGTCTAAATAATCATCCAATACTTCCAGATTGAACTCCAGTACTTCGTCAATTTGATTGTAGAATTCCGTAACTTTCTTTTCGTTGGTACATAGCCGAATGACGACCCAAACAGGCAAGCCTTCGAGCATTCGCAATGCGGCAATAAAATCTTGAAAGACTTCTTCACTTTCGTCACCATTTTCATCTGTCGGTAATCTATGATAGTGGCATGTTATTTACAACCATGAATGATCCATTGGCAGCGTGATGCAACAAGAATTAGTCAGTATCAAAACTCAATCCTTCCGCGAAAAAAGGAAAAAAAATCAATCTTTTTCGTCAACTTACCCATCCGTCGCCAGTACCACCGTGATCTGAAATCACAGAGAGGCAAAAAGTAGTGTTTCAGATTTTTGCGAAGAAAGAAACAGCGATCATCATAAAACAATAATACTCACCCTTTGCCCCCTAGCTCTCAGATCATCGGCGATTTCTTGAATTTGTTCTTCAATATGAAGAATATGCGCTGTTAGTGGGGTCACACCAAACGGCTTGGCTCGATTAATGACATTTCGCCCTTGTCGCAATTCTTGATTGACACCGTCAGCTCCACTGGCAAAGACGGTGAATTCATCGGGTTCGTCGTTGATGGGATTGAGCAAACGAAAATTGGTGGTAATACCGAGTGTACCAGCAAGTTCGGCATGATAGAGAACGGTTTCCTGAATTTCTTCCCACCTCGTGACATACCGAGCTTCTATTTTTCCTTTCGACGTCAGCGCAAAGGTCCGGCCGTCGCCAATGGCCATAGATCCGCTGTTGTCGACAATCCAAATTCGATAATGAAAACATCCCTTATTTGTCTTCAAAGCTTTGATCAAACCGAGACTAAAGCCCTGATTCATCAGGTCCTTCACTCGAGCTGTTTGTTAAGTTTTGTTTTGTAGAGTAGAGCAGTGAATAGATTGCAATTGTAAAAAGTTGAATTGAAAGGTGAGATTGATTTCCGCATGTGTCAACTGAAGACTGAAGTAAGTAATTCACGCGAAAATAAATTCTGCACTGCAAATAGAATAAAGAATTCTCAGTGACAACCAACAACCAACAGAACAGATCAGGAAAGCACACCTTCGCTAAGGTCCCCAGGGCCAACTACTTCCATCGGATTCATGCTACCTTGTTATATTTTATGTACTTGTGTCCTTTTCTCGTATCTCCGGAGTGGGCGCGGGAGTAAATAAAATAAATAATAATCTCTCTGGTGGTGGGTTGGTGTTGGTGTTGATGAAAATCTTAAAAAATCTTGAAACAACAAACATGCCCCAAAATATTGAAAATTTCGAAAGTCTAAAAACAGGGCATCTGTGCGTACTAGTTTCTATTTTGAACTTTCCTGTGCTGCATTTTGATTGGTGTCTGGAAGGATCGTTCCGCTACCCTGACAGAAGGAAGCAGATGGAGGCAGTTGCCACTCGCGACGTAATACCGTACTGTACAGTTCTCTACGTAGTGCCTGGCGGCTGGTGGTACTACGACCACTCGTGGTAGCCAATAGTATTGCTGGAATTAAATACTCTACCTACCTATTACCTGGTACCATGGTACCAGGTACCTGGTAGCTTACATCAGTAGTAGTATGAGTATTGCAGCCAATGTACCAGGTACCCTGTTACGTACCTGGTAGCGTACTCTACTGGTAATTAAAATTCCCTTTCGCAATCGATACTTCTGGGCACTAAAAAGTAGTCATCGACGCTGTGAAAGATTGTCTAAATTAAGTACTCTTCTTGCTGCATCTGCGAAGCGCAATCAGCTGGTTTTGCAGTTTTGGCGCCTCACAACGCAGTTTTGCGTCGTCCAATCCAATATTGGAGTACCCCTGGTACAGCATATGGTACATATCATAAGTAGAATAGTGTAACGGCCTCACGGGTACTCCTAGTACTCCTGAGGTTGTAGTACCTATCTCCATCTGCTCTATCGTAAATAATTGATCACAACAGATAGATAGCAATCCCATACATCCCACAAGCAACAGGCAAAGTAGTACACAACAGGTAGAGGTTAGAGGTGCAAAGCATAATATTTTGTGATTACTCGATCACACACAACGCTGGCGCTGGGGCCGAACGCCGAACCATCGATTGGTTGGACCCGACAGCAAGCGACAGTTTGCGTCAGGAAAATACTCGTATCATTTGGCCATTGAATCATGCAATCACAAGATCACAACAAACGAAGTACAGGAAAGGGCAGACCTGTCTTGATCCCAACAATCTCTCGTAATCTGGCACCCATCGCGCCTGCTCTCGTGCCCCGAGCTCCAGCGACCACCACCATTGCGGTATATGCTGGGCACCAGCAATCGACCCAGATCTCTGCAATACCGCATCCATCAGCAAGTCAGTATCCGATTGCAGGAAATACTCAACCTCCAAGACTTTCGTCGGATTTGGTCTTGACGAACCAAAAGTTACGTCGTGGCAAATGGACAGCATCGGAAGAAGCTTATACGGTCCTATTGATTGACTGTTTTGATAAGGGGATTGCAGATTGTGAGAATGGCATGACATTGCGAACTTATCTGAGTCGCAAGCTCCATTGTTCGCCGATGAGAATCAGTAAGAAATACGCGGGAAAAGGTATTGGGAAAAAAGTATTTCTTTCGAGGCTTCACGGCGACAGTGGAGGAACTCAATGTTCCTCCACTATCTTACAAGCCATAGCCAGACTCCAAGCTGCCGAGGAACTATTCCTGAGTTCTTCCTTTCCCAATGCTGCTGCGGCGGCAGCTGCTCCAATGGTAAAATGCGCGTTTACGGCTCCTCTCGTCATGATGTTGTTCTACAATGAAAAAAACGACCATGCATCATCCCCGGGATCTCATACTTTATCGTTCCATTTCCACTCGTTTCCACAGACCTCACCACAATTTGCCCCGGGCTTAGGCAATAATGCTGCTGTGATTCACATTGCGCCAGCTCCCATGACGGTGGCTTCTGTTGAACTAGCCCCCATTGCACCTGCTGCCCCCACACCTGTTGACTCCGCACAACCAGTTTTGTTGCAACCTGTTGCACCGGCGCCATATTCTTCATCTCGCCCGCATGCCACTTGGAATGGGTTTGGGAATGCTCACAGCGCCATGTTGGCTGGCAATTCCCAACCATCAGTACCTGAACAAGGTCTTTCCTTTGTGACGGGGAATGCAACCATTGCTTCACATACTTCTATCGTACCGAATGCAGCGCTGCCCCCAGCGGATATTCCAATGACAACGTCAGCTTGCTTTGATTATTCTCTTGTCAAAGAAGGGCCCGCCTCTAGAAATGCTTTGAACACACAAACAAGCGTTGAGTCGGCGTCTAGTGCCCAAATGAGTGCTACATTTACTGGCAAAAAACATGCTGCCTCTCTCCACTCGTCGTATACGAGAGCGCTACGGGAAGTAAAAGATAGAAAAACGTCAAAGCCAACTGGACAGAAACATATTGATGCGATTGCACTTACAGGCGAAGCCTTTGGTGACATTGCGCTAAAAGATGGCATCGGTCCAAGATCAATTACGATTGCTAATGATCCCAAGGCATGGAAAGTGCGTCTACCAGTATGCGAACAAGTCGCCAAAGCTTCAAAGGAAGCCACGAGGCCTCTGTCTCGTTGCGAAACATCAGCAGGAAAGGCTCATGGGACCGGATGCAAAACTGCACAATCAGCAGAGACAGAGCCTGTTGCTGTGGGCGGCCACAAGCTGGATTGTACCTTTCACCATCATTCAAGCGATGGTATTAGCGACACTCTTACTACAACCGCCAACCTGATTGTCGCGGCGGGCATTTCTGCTTCTGCTTTTGTTTCTAGGGGACAAGGGCATGACGCTAGAAATACTTTGGAGGGTACCACCAAGGACACGATCGAGGTAACGACAGGATTGTGGACGAACGCGCCAGGGCGAAAGCCGAGCATTGGTGAATTGCCAGATCTTCTCGTAGGCTTTGACAATTACAAAGTTTCGTGTACAAGGTCTCTGACAAACTTTTCACAGGAATCTTATGCCCATTTGCAAGCAGTGGAATACCAGCATTCCCCAACGCTTCAAACAAGTCGGTCGTTTGATGAATTTCATCGCCTCCTGTGCCACGAGGACTTGACGTCGCTTAACGAAACTATGATTTCACCTCCTGAACTTTCACCGCACGCGCAAGTTCTACAAAACGGGATGGATCACTCTCCCATCACAGCGTCGTGGATACAGTCGCACCGTGATATTCAGGAAATCGCCGGTGAATTGGAACATACAGCGGCCGGCGCATACGCTACTTTTGCGCAGCAACCCGCGCCGGTAGCTTACGAGGGAACTACCCATATGATTCATGCTGATGGCATCGATCCATCTTCGGATCAAAATTGTTACTCTGATTTGTCAGGAGTACTGAAACAACCAGGAACCAACAAACCTAATGGAAAATCCGTAGGTCAAGGGGGCGTCAAGCGCAAACTAGATTCTTTAGATTCACTTGGACAGCGAGTGTCCGAGAATACCAGCAGACACTTCGGTTGCGGTCATGTAATCAGTGAATCCAGCAACAATTCAGACGATGGCAGTGCGAAAGAATCTGTCACGTTGAGTTGCGACGATGGCACCATCTTTTCATAAGCGCAAGGTAGCTAGCTAATACCGTAAGCATTGTGGGTTAACGGAACAGAGCTCTTCTCGCTCATACTGAGCAACGACTCATATGCTTACACTCAATCTTGCGTTCTCCTGCTTCTACGGTACGACTATCGCACTGAGATGAAAATAATAGACCTACTATTATCATCAAGATCCTATTTTGCTCTATTCATTTCTAAAATCTATTGAGAAAAAGTATATACAAAAATTCAGCTAAAACAATAGTCCCTCCTCCTCGTCATCGCCATCTCTGTTCTTCTCTTCGCCGTTTCCTGTTCCACTGTTGGATCTGCTGTAGTATTCTCCCAAGGCGCCTGGAAGAAAATTGCAGAACTGCTCGAAATCTTCGGTTGTTACTACTCCATTGCCAGTAATGTCAGCATGCGCGTGGACATACTCGGCGAGCGTTTTATTATCGTCGTGAACACTTAATCCCAACAAATCTCGCAACGCATTGTGAATTTCCAGCACACTGACGGTGCCACTGCCGCTGCAATCAAGCACATCCAGACGAAGTCCACTCTCTACCATCTTCAATACCTCCTCAGCTGGCTTATCGAATTCTGCTGGAGGCGGAAGCGATCCTTCCGGCAGAGAAGGTATCGCCGAAATGATATCTTCATCGACGTTCGCAGCGAGTAAGGCCGGGCTCCTAGCCACTTCGTCGTTTGCAGCAGCTGCAGCCATCAGAACAGGGTTTGACACAACATTCTGCAATGTCGGTTGAATCTTTTTGCTGATAGCGTCCCATAATTTCCGGAACAACGTCCTCGCAAAGAAGTCCATAAGCACAGCTTGGACATTGAAGTACGAACCTTTGCTTGGAAGTAGTTCAGGGCGCGGCTCAAAATATTCTTTAAGGGGTGGGCTCTGACCATTGCCCAAGTCTGAAATCTTTGTTGCTACGAAGTATATTTTGGCTGGGTCGAGAGGCTTGCCGTTCACCACGGTCACTTTGCCGTTCTCCTCCTTGATGCCTTCGTCATATTGCATCCAACCTGGAATTGGATCTCCGGCGTGTGTACTTTCAATTCCAGAAGCAAGGACGCGGCCAGGAATTGGTACGGTACCGATAATTTCTGCAAATTTTATGTGAAAAAAGCTGTTAGCCTGATGAATGTAGAGTAGCAATAAAGTCATTCAACATTGTTTCACTGGCAGCAAACGTACCATCAGATTTAATTTCCGCCTCTAGCATTTCCAGCGAGAAGAAAGATCCTTTATCATAGTCTTTCCCGCCTCGAATATTACCCCCCATCAAGATTACTGCATCGATCTCTTGACCACCATCTTCGTTTTTTTGTGTCTGATTCATCGAGTCCTTAATCATGGAACAGACAAGTTTTCCCATGGTCGTGACACGTCCTCGCGCATTCACGGAAGACAGAGGCTCGAATCTGGACGGCACATGAACTAACTGTGTCTTTCTTAACGGCAGAAGCACATCGTATGCCGCATCCGTGTGTGCTTTCAGTGCAGGATCGGGTTTAAACGTTGACGTCTTGACAAACCTTGACCGAATCCGGGGTTCTTTACCAGCTTGTCCCAAATCATTTCCAGCACAGTGGCGTACACTCCATCCATACCGGGTTTGATCAGTCGTGTCCCTTCAATAATTTGGTCGACTCTGTGGTGATCATGTCCGCTAAGAATGACTGGAAAGTCGAATTCTTGGCATGTTTTTGTATCTTCTGGAACATATAAATGCTGCAGTGGCAACACAACATCACATCCCTCCTCCACTTCCAAAATATGCTGATACTTTCGCAAAGTTTCCCAAGGAGATTCAATCTTGGCCCCTCCAAATGCACCCGGTGGCTTGAAGTGTGCGTAGAGCTTGGGATCATCTGACAGCACTGCCACAAGTCCAATGCGGCGCTTGTGGCTGCCATCGGGTGATGTTACATCAACAATTTTGTATGGAACCTGATACTCCATCATCTCATGCGTTTGCATGTTCGTATTGATCCAAGTACCTGGAAAGCTCTTGACATGCTTACAAACTGTTTTGTGATCAATGTCGGCCTCGTGGTTTCCCCAAATGACAATATCAATAGGAGTATTTTCCAATGCTTTCATCATGCCCTTACCGCGATCGATCGACGATAGCAAATACGGCGATAGAAAATCTCCCGTCAACATGGAAATGACGGTATCATTCGGTCCCTGACTGGCGCGAATTTCCTTTAACATGGTCTTGAGGTTGGCAAAATATTCCAACGTGTAAACATCTGTAATTTGTACGATTGTTAGTCTTGCCTCGCTGGGTTTGCTGGGTGCCAACCATGGCTTGCTGGTGTGTTGATCACTATCTTGGTCAACATCCAAAGCGGGCTGATCTGCCTTATTCGGTTTTCGTCCACCACTGCGTTTAATGGGGCTGGTATTCGTCGCTTCTTTGGCATGGGTC
>Ga0100380_10001954_pt1 | contig 22337 bp, 16 predicted proteins | sample CryGeymeta201504_FD_80417 | JGI IMG/M metagenome (GOLD analysis project Ga0100380, IMG submission 80417) | Groundwater microbial communities from Crystal Geyser aquifers in Utah, USA - Crystal Geyser metaG 2015-04 | ecosystem: Environmental > Aquatic > Deep subsurface > Groundwater | place... | reverse complement strand
TTTTTTTTTGACTAAAGTCCAGAATTTTGAGATCTTTTTAATCCACGCCCTAAAGGGCGTGGCAAGTCAAAAACAGATTTTGCGTAACATCAGTTCTTAATTAAACTAAATCCATTTCATTTCATTATACCAATCACAAGTTTGTTTTATCCCCTTTTCTATCGATATATTTTGTTTGTAGTCAAAATCTTTTATGGCTTTTGAAGTATCACAAATCCAATTCTTTTGAGTTATATCTTTTGCTTTTTCAATATTTAAAGTGGCTGCCTTATTACTAAGAAATGATACGAATTGAGAAATTGCTGCAATTGTAAAAACCATAAAATGTGGGAATTTTATACTGATAGGTTTTTTATTTAATACTTTTGAAGTCACTTTGCCAATTTCATCCCAATTATAAAATTTTTCAGAACTAATAAAATAAGTCTCACCTTTAGCTTTTTCTGAAATTGAAGATTTATAGATCCCATTAACAAGATCTATTACATGAATAAGACTTACTTTTTTTTGATCAAATCCTATTTTTGTAGTTACCCCTTTATTAAATGTTTTAAAATATATTAATATTTCTGTATCTCGTTCACCATAGACTGCAGGTGCTCTGCAAATTGTTATTGGGATTTTATCCATATAAGAATTTGCAAGTTTTTCTTCTTCAAGTTTACTTCTTCCATAAGTTGTAATTGGTCTGCATTCACTCTTTTCATTTACAGGAATTTCATCTAATGATGGTCCAGTTGCAGTTTGACTGCTTATTACCACAAACCTTTTTAAATTTGGAGAGACTTCAACAGCTACATCTAAAAGATTTTTTGTTGTTTCAACATTTCCTTTAAAATATCCCTCAGGTTTAATAGATTTTACCACACCGGCAACATGATAAATATAATCTGCATTATTTAAAACATCTTTTAATTTTTCTTTATCAAATAAACCACAATCATAAATTTCAACTTTTTTACCATTTAACCATCTAAGATCACTAGTTTTTCTTGTTATGCATCTAACTTTAAATCCTTCAGAAATTAAAAGATCTACTAAATGACTGCCGACAAATCCTGTTCCCCCTGTAACAACTGCAATTAATTTATTTTCCACTTGTTATATATTTTCTCAAAAATTGTTTTTAATTTTGTACATTATATCTAAATTTAATAAATATAATATTAAATATTTTACATTTCACTTGTAATCAATTTTGGAGGACTTTTGGATTTATTTAAAAAGTGCTACGACTTTACCAGGGCTGACGAAATAAAAGCTGCCGGTCTTTACCCTTACTTTAGAGCAATTGAAGAAAACGAGGGACCAGTTGTTCAGATAGAAGGTAAAAAGGTTATAATGGCAGGTTCAAATAATTATTTAGGATTGACTTCACATCCAAAAGTTAAAGAAGCCGCAATTGAAGCTATTAAAAAATATGGTACCGGATGTTCAGGCTCAAGATATTTAACCGGAACATTAGATTTACATATTGAATTAGAACATAAACTCGCAAAATTTTTTAATAAAGATGCGGTTCTTTTGTTTAGCACAGGCTATCAAACCGGACAGGGTATAATTCCAACATTGGTTCAACGCGGTGATTATGTAATTTCAGATAGAGATAATCATGCGAGTATAGTTGCCGGTAATTTAATGGCAAAAGGTGCAACTGCCGAAATGGTAAGATACAAACACGAAGATATGGATGATTTGGAAAGAGTTTTAAAGAAAATTCCTGAAGAAGCAGGTAAATTAGTTGTGAGCGATGGTGTATTCAGTACTGGCGGAGAAATTGTTGATTTACCAAAATTAAATTCAATAGCAAAAAAATATAAAGCTAAAATTTTAATTGATGATGCTCATTCAGTTGGTGTTATTGGTAAAGGTGGAAGAGGAACTGCAAGTGAATTCAATCTTGGAAATGATATTGATTTAACTATGGGTACATTTAGTAAAACTTTTGCATCGCTTGGGGGCTTTGTTGCTGGTGATTCAAAAATTATTGATTACATAAAACATATGGCTTCGTCATTAATATTTAGCGCTTCTCCTACTCCCGCATCAGTTGCTTCTGCTTTAGCCGCTTTAGATATTTTAGAAAAAGAACCCGAAAGAGTAGATAAACTTATCTCCAATGCAAATTTTGTAAGAGAAGGAATGAAAAATTTAGGATTTACAGTTCTTGAAGGTAGAACAGCAATTGTACCTGTAATTGTTGGTAATGATGATCTTGCATTTAAGATGTGGAGAATATTATATGATAAAGGTGTTTTCGTAAATGTATTTATATCACCGGGCGTACCGGAAGGCAGACAAATGATGAGAACCAGTTATATGGCTACACATAATGAAGAACAATTATCTAAATTATTAGATGTATTTAAAGTAACCGGTAAAGAACTAGGATTGATTTAATATATGTAATATTATTTTATTTATTAAGCATACCTCTAGGTATGCTTTTTTAATTTAAAGAAAATTTAATATGGACAGCATAAAAGTAGAGTTAGTTAAAGATAAAAAAGGGGTAATGAAATTCATAAAATTTCCTTGGGAAATTTACAAAGGGAATGAATTTTGGGTACCGCCATTAATTTCAGATAGGAAAAAAATATTAGACAAAAATATAAATCCTTTTTTTGAAAACGCAGAAGCTGATTATTTTTTAGCTTATAAGAATTATAAAATAGTTGGAAGAATTGCTGCAATTAAGAATGATCTGCACAACAAGCACCATAATGAGAACATAGGTTTCTTTGGTTTTTTTGAATGTATTGATGATCAAGAAGTTGCAAATTCTTTATTTGATACTGTAAAAGATTGGCTAAAGAAAAAAGGATTAAATGCTATGCGTGGACCTGCAAATCCTTCAAGTAATGATGAATACGGAATGTTATTAGAGGGTTTTAATGATTCACCGAGACTAATGATGCCGTATAATCCGGAATATTATTTAAGACTTTGTGAAAATTATGGTTTTAAAAAAGCTAAAGACCTTTATGCTTATAAACTTGAACACGAAAAAGTTGCTTCTTCAGGTAAATTAAAAAGAGTTGCAGAAATAGCTAAAACAAGATCAGGGATAAATATTTCTCAGATAGATCTAAAGAATTTTAAATCAGAATTGGAGAAAGTAAAATATATTTATAATAAAGCCTGGGCACCAAACTGGGGTTTTATTCCAATGACTGAAAAAGAGATCGACAATATTGCCAAAGAATTAAAACCACTAATAGAACCATCGTTAGTCATATTTGGAGAAATAGACAATAAACTAGTAGGCTTTGCTTTGGTAATGTTGGATTATAATTATATCCTTAAAAAGATGAATGGTAAACTTTTCCCTTTCGGGTTCTTAAAACTTTTTACTGAGAAAAAAAACATTAAGTGGTCTAGAATATTAACTCTTGGAATAATTCCTGAATATCAAAAAAGAGGACTTGATGCCGTATTTTATTGGGATATACTTATGAGAGCTCACGAAATAGGAATTGATCTAGGAGAAGCAAGCTGGGTATTAGAAGATAACGAAATGATGAATCGTGGTGCAAATGTAATGAATGGAGAAATTTATAAACGATATAGAATTTTTGATATAGCTATTTGACTGATTTTAAATATTAAATAGCTTCATCATATTTAGCTGCATGAGCAGGATCAATTTTCTTTAATTTTATCAGCATACCCCTATAATCTTGGTAGCCTTTAAGTTTTTCTATTATCTCACCAAACTTAGCATCAAAAAAAGTTTTTAGTAAAACACTTCTAACATCTAATTTATCTTTTGAAGCATCTACCTTATCAATAAATTTTACTATAAATCTTTGTGCTTCTTTTGCATTTATGCTAAAATAATCTATCCCATAGAAATAATCATAAAATCCTTCTCTTACTTGTCTATATTTTTCATCTAATAATTCCTGAACTAATTTTCTTCTGCTATATGAACCTGTTGTACTTAACCAAGAAGCTGATGCTCCTCCGGTTACAGCAAAGTTTACAATATCTAAAGCTTTAGAAAAATATGGTGATCCACCAAGTTCAGCATAAGAGTCTAAATCAAACCCAATTAAAACATTAGCATAAAAATCTAAAAAGCTTATCAACGGATCAAATGAAGTTTCAGACTGATAAAATGATTGACCATCTTCGTATCTGAATACCCAGCGATTATCACTAACAGTCAGCATTCGTGTATAATTTTGTGAGTTATATATTTCCCTTTGGCTTGTTATTACAACTTGAGCCGAATAATTTACTTCATCAGAAGCTGATGTAAAAAAAACATCCATCGAACATTCGATTCTATTACCTTCCCACTCTCCGTTATAAAATTTAGTTTTATTCATATAGTCCTCAACACTACTCGCAAAATCATTTAGGAAATCTCTGTAGTATGTTTCCAGACTTTCAACATTGACTCTAACTTTACAATTTAATTCTTGAGCATTTATAATTGTAGAGAAGAAAAAAAGGGAAAGTAATAAATATTTCATATTTTTTTAAATCTTGTTGTAATTTATAATTTAATATATGAATTTAGTATTAAGTGTTCAATAAAAATTATTTTATGAATGAATAATATTAAATATCTTTTTCTTTCTATATTAATTTTTGCTTCATTAAATTATTCTCAAATACTGCCAGGGGCAAAAGAAATTGGGATTGCAAATTCTGATGTTGCACTTAGCAACGATGTATTCACCTTGTTCAATAACCCTTCAGGATTAGGTCAATTGGGTGAGAGAAGTTTAGGGATTTATTATTCACCTTCTCCTTTTGGATTAAAAGAATTAGCTAACGGTTATTTTGCTTATTCAGAACCATTTGAATTTGGCTCTTTGAGTCTGGGTGGAATGACTTATGGCTTTGAGCTATACAAAGAAAGCAGATTAGTACTTGGTTTTTCTTACAAATATTCAGACAAATATTATTTAGGATTAAGTGTAAACTATCAAACGGTATCAATACAAAGTTATGGCAATTCAAATACAATATTTTTTAGCATTGGTGCATTAGCTTATCTTTCAAAAGATATAAGATGGGGATTTTCACTTCAAAATTTAAATCGTGCATCCTATACTAATACTGAAGATCAAATCCCTGTAATTATCAGAACCGGTTTTAGTTATGATTTACAGTATAATATATCACTTAATCTAGCTTTAGAAAAAGACATTAAATACAAACCTAATTTACATTTTGGGATTGATTATAAGATTATTGAATATCTATCAATCAGAACCGGATTTTCAAATGAACCTTCTAAATACTCTGGAGGTATCGAAATTCATTTTTCATATTTCAATGTTGGTTACTCAGTTTTTACTCATCAAGATCTTGGTTTAACACACCAATTTGGTGTTATTATTGAGTTAGGCAAGAAATAAAAAATTAAATGAAATTGTTCCAAGTCAAAATACTTCTATATATATTTACATTATTATTCATTCCTATAAATTTATATTCTCAAACTGATTCTTTGAAAGTAGATATTCAAGAATTAATTGATGAGTTATTTAATGAGCCATCTACTGAATCTGATAACTCCAATTTATACGAAGTTCTTGAAGATTTGATAAGCAACCCTATCGATTTGAATAAAGCAACAATAATTGATATTCAACAAGTACCAACTATAGATTACTTAACTGCAAAAGCAATTATAGATTACAGAAATAGTGTAGGTAAATATGTTAACAAGGATGATATTTTTTTAGTAAAAAAACTTAGCAACGAACAAAAAAAGAAAATATTTCCATTTGTTACTGTTGTTGGTGAGAAAGGACAAATAATAAATAATAAACTAATTGAAATTCCATCCTTTAATATCAAATTAAATCTAAGAAGCAGAATTATTAATGATCTTCAAACGAGGAAAGGATTTGTTGATAGCTCCTTCCCTGGTTCAAAATCTAAAATATATAATAGGTTTCTTGCCTCATACAGAAATTATAGTGCAGGTATATTAACTGAAAAAGACGCAGGTGAGAATTCTTTAAATGATCTTAATACTTTTTTTATACAAATTAAGGATTTAGAATATTTATCTAATTTAACAGTTGGTGATTTTACTCTTGAGTTTGGCCAAGGTTTGGTGCTTTGGAGTCCTTATGGTTTTGCAAAAGGTGCTGATGCTATTTACCCGGTAAAAAAGAAAAATAGAAATATAAAACCATTTAAAAGTGCTGATGAAAATAACTTTTTTAGAGGTGCTGCAGCTACTGTAAACTTTAATAGTTTAAACTTATCTGCTTTTTTTTCATCTAATAAATTTGATGCAAACATAGATTTAGCTACATCTGAAATTCTTTCTACTCCAATTGATGGATTGCATAGAACTACTTCAGAATTAAATAAAAGAAAATCAGCTAATGAAACATTTAAAGGAATACGATTTGATTATATAAGTGATAAAGAATTTAACGCGGGTCTTCTTTATTACAATTCAAATTTTAGTAATTCTTTTATGCCTTCATCAATTTATGATATTAGCGGGAACAACTTTAATTATTATTCTTTTTACTATGATATTTTTATTGATAAGGTTAATATCTTTGGTGAAAATTCTTACGATGGGACCTCAGTTGCATCAATTGCAAATGTGCAATATTCAATAAGTAGAAATTTTATTTGGATAACATCAATTAGAAACTATCCCAGAAATTTTACTAATATTCATGGTTTTAGTTTTGGTGAAAGATCTGGTGCAGTTAATAATGAATTGGGAATTTACAATGGTATTAGATGGAATTCACCTATTGGAGTATTTGATATTTATTACGACCAATTCAAATTTCCATTTTCAACCTTTTCTAATCCGGTATCAACCCAAGGCGATGAATTTCTAATAAATGTAAGATCTAAACCATCTAAAAAAATTGAAACAGTTTTTAGATATAAAGTTGAAAATAAAGAAATCTCTAAAGATATAAATGGTGCATTACAATTAGTAAATCAAAAAAGACAAAATTTACGAGGTGAATTTATTTATACTGCATCAACATTATTGAGATTTAGAACAAGAATTGAATTATCAAACTATAAGATAAATGAACTCGTTGTAAATGAATTTGGATATTTAGTTTTCCAAGATATTAAAATAATATTACTGAATAATTTGTCGCTTTCAAGTAGATTTATACTTTTTAATACAGATTCCTTTAATTCTGCAGTCTATGAATATGAATATGATCTTCAAGGAATTCTTTCAAATGCAGGTCTGAGTGGCAAAGGCATAAGGTGGTATATTGTTGGAAATTATAGATTATCTGACCTGTTAAATATTTCATTTAAGTATGCAGAAACCTACAAACCTGATGAAAAACAAATAAGTTCTGGTGAGGCTTTAATCTATAATAATTTAGATAATCGTCTTTCCCTTCAAATTGATTTAATTTTCTAATTTTGATCAGATAGTTTTTGTTTTACAAAGTAAATATTATATTTACACTATACTATTTTCTACAGTAGATTAAATAAATAATGCAAAGTTCAAAAATAGAATCATTTGATAAATATAATGATATCCTTTCACTCTCGATCACTTCATCTTTAGATTTTCCAGGTAAGCTTTGTGAATTCTTGATAAGTGAGTTTGAATTTGAGTCAGCACTTTTATTCAAAATTGAAGCAGATAGTAATTTGACATTATTAGGTAAATCTTCAAAAGCTAAAAAATCTTATTCCTTAAACAGTAAATATTCTTGTTCAGCATGCAATTCAATTAAAAACGATGAATCATCTATTGTTTTTAATAACCAACCCGATTGTGAAATAAAAGTTTCAGATTTTGTTATTTATGAAGGATGTTTATTCATTCGAATTTCAAATACAGATAAATTTTTATTTAAGATTGCTAAAAAAACAGAATTTACAAACGCAGATAAAGATAACATTGAGCAAATAGCTAAGTCACTAAAAAATTATCTCCAAATTTGGAATGGTAAAGATATTTCAGCTGATTTTTCAATAAGTGAAACTATAACAAATATTACTCACGAACTGCGCACACCTACGAACAGCATAATGGGTTTTGCTTCGCTATTAGCTGAAGAGAAATTATCAGATCCTCAAAAAGAATATTTGGAAACACTAAAACAAAATTCTAATAAGTTGCATTGTTTGTTGAATGACTTAATTGACTTAGCAAAACTTGAACGAGGACAAATCAAGACAACCACAGAAGCAATTGACATAAAAAAAATGGTAAATGAATCTATTAGTCAATTTTCTGATTACACTAAAGCAAATAAAATTGAAATTATAACAAATATTGATGATAAATTAACCTCGCCTCAAAAGATTAATTCTGAAAAAGTAAGATTTATTTTCTCAACATTGCTAACATATTCCATTCGCCAAATGGAAAAAGGAAAAATTTCTGTAAATGTTTCTCTTAAAAAAGGAAATGTAATAGATTTTAAGATAGCTGATACAAGCCCCGGCATTACTACTAACAATCTTAAAAAAATATTCGACCCATTCATGATCTCAGAATTAGGTGGAAAAGAAATTGGTAATGCAACCGGATTAAGTTTATTGCTTTCAAGGAAACTAGTTCAGTTAATGAATGGAGAAATGAATATTTCAAGCTCTGTTGGTAGAGGAACAACTTACGAATTTAATTTTGTTGCTGAAGCATTTTCAACTATTGAATCAAAGATTAGCACTTTGACAAAAGCCGGTAAAAAGAATAGAGTGCTTGTAATTGAAGATGATTATGCAAACTCAAAACTACTAAGCAATTACTTAAATAAATGGGGTTATGAGCCGGTAATTGTTAACTCAGCTAAGCAAGCCTTAAATGAAATTGATAAAGAAATATATCTTGCTGTATTAATGGATATAGTTCTTCCTGATGCAAACGGTTTTGAATTATTAAAGACAATAAGAGCACATAAAAATGCAAAAAACACTCCTGTAATTGTTTGTTCAGTTGAAGCTGAGCAACAAAAAGCATTCTTAATGGGTGCAGTTGAATATTTTGTCAAACCCATTAAATACAATTACCTTGTTGAAGTTTTAACAAGCTATAAACTGAAAAAAGATTCAAAAATTTTAATAGTTGATGACGATGAACCAACATTAAATTTAATTAAAGGCGCTATTGAACAAGCTGGTTATATTGCTATTGCAGAATTACATTCAGCTAAAGTTATTGATATGATAGCAAATATGGATTTAGACTTAGCGATTGTTGACTTAGATATGCCTGAAGTAAATGGATTTGAATTAATAAAAAAGATTAAATCAAATCCTAAGTTTGCAAGATTACCGATAGTTATTTATACAGGTAAAGAAAATTATCAGGAAGATTTGAAAAAGATAGATGGAATGTTTGCTGATCTATTAAGCAAAACTAGTGTAAACATAGAAGACTTATCAGAAACCATTACTGCAATGATAAACAGCTATGATGAACCACCTCCTGCTGAAGAAGTTATTGCTGATACCGATTCTGATACAACAAAAATTTTATTAGTTGAAGATTATAAGCATTCTCAGATTATTGTAACTCGTTTGTTAAAGAAAAATAATTATGAATCAATAGTTGTTGTTGAAAATGGGCAGGAAGCTGTTGACGAAGTTAAAAAGCAAAAATTTGACCTGATACTTATGGATATGCAAATGCCTGTAATGAATGGTTTTGAAGCAACTCAAAAAATAAGAGAAATGAAAGACTATAAAGAAATTCCAATTATTGCCTTAACTGCATTTGCTATGAAAGGGGACAGAGAAAAATGTTTGGACGCCGGTGCAACAGACTATATACCCAAACCTATTGACAGTAATGAATTTATTGAAAAAGTTAAATATTATACTGAGAATAAATTAGCCTCTAGATAATATACACTTCACTGTTTTATATTTTCAAAGAAGAGTTTCTTTACTGCTTAAAAAATCATTATTTTTTAGCAGTTTAATTATATTTTTATTATTTAATTACATTTCTACCTTTAATGATTAACAAAGAAGTAAGAGTTCGATTTGCCCCAAGTCCAACGGGATATTTGCACATCGGTGGTTTGAGAACTGCACTTTATAATTATCTTTTTGCTAAAAACAATAAGGGTAAATTTATTCTTCGTATTGAGGATACTGATAGAAACAGATATGTTGATGGTGCTTTAGATAATCTTATCTCCACACTTAACTGGGCTGGTTTAACAGCAGATGAAGGACCAGAAACTGGAGGTATTTTTGGACCTTACTTACAATCAGAAAGATTAGATATTTACAAAAGTCATATTAAAAACTTATTAGTCAATAAAAAAGCTTATTACTGCTTCTGCACACAAGAAAGATTAAGGGATTTAAGAGAAAAACAAAAACAAGAAGGTTTGCAAACTAAATATGATAAACATTGTTTATCTCTTTCACAAAATGAAATTGATATTAACTTAAGAAATAATTTAACTTATGTTATAAGATTGAATATAGAATCTGGAAAAGATATCTCCTTTACAGATTTAATTAGAGGTGAAGTAGTCTTTAATACTGATACTATTGATGATCAAGTTTTAATTAAAAGTGATGGATTTCCTACATATCATTTTGCAAATGTTGTTGATGATCATTTAATGCAAATTACTCATGTAATCAGGGGTGAAGAATGGATATCATCTACTCCAAAGCATGTACTTTTGTATGATTATTTTAATTGGGAGAAACCAAACTTTGCTCACCTCCCTCTTTTGTTAAACCCTGATAAATCAAAACTAAGCAAAAGACAGGGCGATGTTGCAGTTGAAGATTACCGTGATAAAGGTTATTTAAAAGATGCATTGCTAAATTTTATTGCTCTCCTTGGTTGGAATGCAGGTGATGATAAAGAATTTTATAAAATGGATCAGTTAATAAATTCATTTTCATTGGAAAGAGTAAATAAATCCGGAGCAGTATTTAATACAGAAAAATTAGACTGGTTGAATGCTGAGCATCTTCGTAAACTAACTAATGAAGAAATATTAAATATGCTGAAACAAGAACTAATAAATACCGAATTAGTAATAAAAAATTTATCTGATGCTCATCTTCTTCTAATTATTGAAGCTATGAAAGAAAGAGTATCATTTGTGAAAGAGTTTATAACTTCGTGCCCATATTTTTACAGTGAACCAACTGAATACGATGAATGTGTAATTAAAAAAAAATGGAAAGAAGACAGCCCAAAATTATTAAAATTATTTTCTGATGGTATAAATAAAATTGAAAACCCTTCAAAAGAAGATTTTGAAAGTACGCTTAAGAATATTTGTGTAGAGAAAAATATAGGATTAGGGAAATTGATACATCCTTTAAGATTGGCTTTATCAGGTGTAGGAATTGGGCCAGGTATTTTTGATCTGACTTATATTTTGGGCAAAGAAGAAACTATTAAAAGAATTGACAAAGCATTAGAAATTATAATAAACTAAATCATGAAAAATACAGAAAAAAAATATCAGCTTAATGATTTTATAAGACAAAAAATAAGAACTGATTTAAAAGAAAATAAAAACAATGGGAAGGTTCATACTCGTTTCCCTCCCGAACCAAACGGATATTTGCACATTGGTCATGCTCTTTCAATCTGGCTTAATTTTGGTTTGGCAGAAGAATTTAATGGTAAATGTAATTTAAGGTTTGATGACACAAATCCGGAAAAAGAAGAAGTTGAATATGTTGATTCTATAAAAGAAGATATCAAATGGCTTGGTTATAATTGGGAAGACAGACTTTATTATGCATCAGATTATTTTGAACAGCTTTATTCTTATGCTGTGGAGTTAATTAAAAAAGGTAAAGCTTATGTTGACAGTTTAACTGCTGATGAAATAAAAAAGTACAGAGGAACACCAACTGAACCAGGGAAAGAAAGTCCTCATAGAAATAGAACTGTTGAAGAAAATTTAAATCTGTTCGAAAAAATGCGTGCCGGAGAATTTAAAGACGGTGAACATATTTTGAGAGCAAAAATAGATATGTCTTCACCTAACATGAATTTACGAGATCCCGCTATTTATAGAATTAAGAAAGCTACTCACCATAGAACCGGAGACAAATGGTGTATTTATCCAATGTATGATTTTGCACACGGACAGTCCGATGCACTTGAAGGAATAACCCACTCAATTTGTACATTAGAATTTGAAAACCACAGACCATTATACGATTGGTTACTTGATAATTTAAGCATCCCATGTCATCCTCAACAAATTGAATTTGCAAGATTAAATTTAAGTTACACAGTTATGAGTAAGAGAAAGCTGCTCACTTTGGTGCAGAATAAAACTGTATCTGGTTGGGACGATCCAAGAATGCCCACTCTTTCCGGTTTTAGAAGAAGAGGTTACACATCGGAAGCAATAAAAAACTTTGTTGAAAAAGCTGGTTTTGCTAAAAGGGAAAATGTATCAGATATTTCTCTATTGGAACATTGTTTAAGAGAGGATTTAAATTATAAAGCTCTAAGAGTTATGGCGGTATTAAATCCCGTTAAAATTATTATAGAAAACTATCCTGAAAATAAAACAGAAGAGCTTGATGCAATAAATAACCCCGAAGATGAAACAATGGGAAAAAGGAAAATTTCTTTTTCAAGAGAGATATTTATTGAAAAAGAAGATTTTATGGAAGAACCTCCCAAAAAATTCTTCCGGCTTTCGCCCGGCAATGAAGTAAGATTGAGATATGCATACATAATTAAATGTGTAAGTGTTGAAAAGGATAAAAATACTGGAGATGTAAAAGTTATTAATTGTGTTTATGATCCGGAAACAAAAAGCGGAATGCCTCAAAGCAGCAGAAAAGTTAAAGGAACAATCCACTGGATAAATGCAAATGATTGTGTTGATGCTGAAGTAAGGTTATATGACAGATTGTTTACTATAGAACATCCTGATAAGGATAAGGAAAAAGATTTTACTGAATTTTTAAATCCAGATTCATTAATAGTTTTAAATAATTGCAAAGTTGAACCTTCCCTTAAAGATTCAAATCCCTTGGATAAATTACAATTTGAAAGAAGGGGTTATTTCTGTATAGACAGCAAAGATTCAAATAAGGATAAATTAGTATTTAACAGAACAATTCCACTTAGAGATTCTTGGGCAAAGATTTCAAAGCAATAATTAACAAAAACAGATTTTTATATTTTTATTTAATATTCAATTTGCGAGCTAGTAATAATATTTTTCCAAGGACCTTCTGGGACATCTACAAACGCAACAAATTGCCAGCTTACTTTATCTAAACCTGTAATACCCAAAAAATCTCTTACAGCAGGAGAAACATCTAAACCTGTACCGTTGAAAGTATTCCTTGGTAGTTCACTGCCAAATACATAATTATTATCATCTGTTTCAAATGGTCCAACATCCTCCCACTGTGCATAAGCAATTAGGTTTCCTTTAATAATCTTAATCCAACGATTTTTGCAAAGTGATTCATTCTGCCCCCAGGTTTTTTCTGAACCCCAATAGACTACAGATAATGCATTTTGTTTTCTTATTCCTGTTGTATTAATATCATTATACGGCAGTGCAAAATAAAAAGGATTTTGTTTAGGTGTGAATGATTGTGGGTAATACCCATTTCTGTTATTCGGGTCATCAGTTCCTCCATAATGTTCTTTCCATTTCCCATCCCACGCGCTTACATCATTTGCAATAAAAGCATTTGAAGAATCAGCAAGTTCACCAATCCAGAATATTGTTGTATTAATATTAGTATGTGTAGGATAGTTTGAAGGTGCAATAATAATGGATTCTGTATTAAGATTTGAATCATCAGAACAAGAAAATAACAATAAACTTAAACAAATAAGCTCAATTATTAAAATTAGATTTCTAATTATTATTCTCGACATCAAAATCTCTAAATAAATAATATTATGAATTAAACATGATAACAATAGTAATATTTTTAATTATTTTCACTCTATTTTTTAATAAAAGAATGGTTGCCTCTTTCTAATTTTTTATTGACAAATAAATAAAAAGTTCTGATTTGATTGACATATTTATGTTTAGTAATTTGAATAACTTTTTTAATATCTTATTTCACTACTGTCCCGTTTAAAAAATAGGGACAGCCATAAGTTATTTAGTTCATTAATCTTACAGATATTTTTTCAAAAATCGATTTGAAATTAAAACCCATAGTTTTTAAGAATTTGTAGCTAAATAAAAATTTTCCATTTTAAGCTCGATAAAATTAAGGCTTAAAATGAATCAAGGAAAAACAATCTTTTCACAAATTATGAGCTTCATTCCTAAAAATATTTTTGATGATTTAGTCTCTGAATACAAAGGCAATTATCGTTATAGAACTTTCTCTTGCTGGGATCAATTTCTCTGTTTAGCTTTTGCTCAACTAACTTTCAGAGAATCACTCCGCGATATTGAAGCTTGCCTTCGCTCTAATTCAGAAAAGCTTTATCACATGGGAATAAAAGGCAACATCTCAAGAACCAATTTATCACGCGCTAATGAAACTCGCGACTGGCGAATATTTGCCTCTTTAGCTCATTGCCTCATCAATGAAGCATTATCACTTTATACAAAAGATGATCTTATATACAAAGAACTTGATAACACACTATATGCCTTGGACTCTACTACGATCGATCTTTGTCTCAGTCTGTTTCCTTGGGCTAAATTTAGAAAACATAAAGGAGCAGTCAAAATGCATACTCTTCTGGATATTAGGACATCGATTCCAACCTTTATTTACATTACTCCCGGCAAGGTTCATGATGTTAATATTTTAGATTTAATAACTGTTGAACCTTCTGCAATTTATGTTATGGATAAAGGCTATGTAGATTTTAAAAGATTATTTTCACTCAAAGAAAAAAATGCTTTCTTTATTACAAGAGCAAAAGATAACTTGCTTTCTCAAAGACTGTACTCTCATGATGTAACTGAATTTAAGAATATCAGATACGATCAGACTGTGAGACTTACCGGAGTAAAAACTTCGTGCTTGTATCCCGAACATATTCGAAAAATTAAATTCATTGATAAAGAAAATGACACAGAACTTATTTTCTTAACAAATAATTTTTCTCTGCCGCCCGATACGATTGCTAGTTTATACAAAGACCGTTGGAAAATAGAATTATTCTTTAAGTGGATTAAGCAGCACTTAAGAATTAAATCATTTTACGGTACAAGTGTAAATGCAGTCAAGACTCAAATCTGGGTTGCAATTTCTGTTTATGTCTTAGTTGCCATTATAAAAAAGAAATTAGATTTAACTGAAAGCCTCTACACAATTTTACAAATTTTTAGTATAAATCTTTTTAACAAAGTCTTTATAAATCAATTGCTTAACTATAAAGAAAACTTAAATCCCAACTATTGCCCCGATAACCAATTGTTTTTATTTGACTTTTAACGGGACAGTAGTGATCTTATTTTATTAAATAAGTATTTTATTGTAATAAAATAGTGATAAATGTTATTTGAATTGTTCGAAATAAATATAAAAAGCACTTGCCGAAGTGGCGAAATTGGTAGACGCGCTGGACTCAAAATCCAGTCTGGCTTAAACCAGGTGCCGGTTCGAGTCCGGCCTTCGGTACTAATATAAATTTTATGTGTAAAAATATGTTGTGTATTATTGAATAATTTTTTCTATATTTATTTTTTCTATTTATTCTACTTTAAAATATAAAATCCTCTTGCTTATTTAAAAACAATAGTTTTTCCGGGTAGTAATGCAGACCTACTATGTAGCTCTTATTACCCATACTGACAGCGAATCTCGGGACTACCCCCACCGGGATTCGCTTATTTTTTTAATATTTTTTGAGCAATATCCCGTCTGAAGTACATTCCATCAAAATTAATTTTTTCTAAATTTTTATAAACTTGTTCCTTAGCAAGCTTAAAATTTATTTTATTTGAATATGCTGTAATACCTAAAACTCTTCCTCCATTAGATACTATTTTATTTCCAACCGATTTTGTCCCAGCATGATAAATAATGACATTGGGATCAGTAATACTATTTAATCCATTTATTTCAAAACCTTTTTCATAATTTTCAGGATATCCTTTAGAGGAAGCAACGACACATAAAGAACATCCCCCGTTATATTTTACTGAATCTTTCTCTATTTTTCCTATTGAAGCTGAATAAAGTAGTCGTAGAAAATCACCATCCAATAATTGTAATACTACTTGTGTTTCGGGGTCACCAAACCTGCAATTAAATTCAATTACTTTTATAGCATTATTGGTAAGTATTAAACCTGCGTAAAGACAGCCAATAAAATTATTTCCGCTTTCTCTCATTGCATAAATAATTGGTTTTATTATTGTCGATTCAATTTCTCTTAAAATAGTATCAGTTATAATCGGAGCTGGGGAATAAGCACCCATTCCACCTGTGTTAAGTCCTGTGTCATTCTCCCCTATTTTTTTATGGTCTTGTGCTGATGGCAGGCAAACAAAATTTTCACCATCAGTAATTGCAAAAATTGATACTTCCTCACCAATTAAAAATTCTTCAATAATAATTTTATTTCCGGCTTCTCCAAATTTATTTTTCAAAAAAAGATCATCTAAATTCTTTATACCATCTAATTTATTGTCGCAAATTAAAACTCCTTTACCTGCTGCTAGTCCATCGGCTTTCATTACTAAAGGATATTTGCTTTGTACTAAATAATTTTTTGCTTTTTCATATTGATCAGAAGTGTATTCTTTATAATCAGCAGTAGGAACATTATTATCAATCATCATTTTCTTAGCAAATGATTTTTGAGATTCTATCCTTGCTGCTTTAGCTGAGGGGCCAAACACATTTATATTTTTATTTCTCAAATAGTCAGCCAATCCATCAACTAATGGAGCTTCTGGACCAATTACTACGAAAAAAATATTTTTTTCTTTACAAAATTTGTAGATTGAAGTATAATTAGTTATATCTAATTCAACATTATCGCCACAAAGAGAAGTACCGGGATTTCCTGGAATAATATATAAATTTTCTAAAGTGGGACTTTGTTTTATTTTTAGTGCTAGGGCATGTTCTCTTCCACCTGAACCTATTATTGCAACATTCATTAAACTTCCGTTTTCATGCAAAATTGAAATTCTTTACAAAGCTGTTCAGTTATAATATCTCTTCTGTATTGTTGAATAAATTCTTCATCTGGTTTTGGCAGACTATTGGTTTTATACAATTCATATGTTTTGTAAATAACATTTTTAATTTCATTTATATCAAACGGATTGGTAAAAAAAGTGGCACCATATTTTTGAAGAGAATTTTTAGCAGCGCCTTCCGGCACACAAGCAATTATAGGTTTTTTTGAACCCACATATTCAAATAACTTACCTGGTAAAAGTGCATCAATATTTTTTCTATTTCCAATCATGAACCAAAGCAGATCACTTGAAATTAATTTCCTGACAGCTTCTTTATGCTCAATATATCCAAAGTCTTTTACAAATTCTTCAATCTGTAATTTTTTAATAATTTTCATATTCTCTTTTCTTAAAAATCCAATAAAATGTAGTTCAATATTTGCTGCAATTTCAGGTTTTTCCAAAGTTATTTTTTTAAATGCTCTTAAAAAATATTCAGGAGTATTATATTCCATAAATATCCCGGAATAAGAAATGATCATTCGATTATTAGTTCTTTTTTCAGGCTCCAAACCCTCAAAATCCATTGTATCAAATCCGTGTGATAAAATGGTCACATCTTCAAATGACAAAAACTGATAAGTGTTAAGAATCTTTTCTTTAATAATTCTATTTGTAACGGTAATTTTATCAGATGCTCTTAAAGCATTATACTCCATTTTTTTGTTCATTGATTTATGGAACAAAGTTGGATAAAAAGAGAAATAACTTTCAAACCAAAGGTCTCTATAATCAATTACAAGAGGAATATTAAATTCTTTTTTAAGTTCAACTGCCATATTTACAGAAGAAAAAGGAGGGGCAGTTACAAAAATTATATCGAATTTTTCTCTTTTTAATATTTCTCTTGCTTTTACAATTGCTTTTTTGGTCCATCCAATTTTATTATCTGGAATAAAAAAAGTTTGGCTAAAAAAAGATAATACTTTCCTTAGTTTTTCACCTGGTATTTTTATAGTACCGTTCTTTTTGATTAGTGAATTTATCTCCCCACCTCCAACTCTCTCTATTTTAACATCAGCATCTTCTACTTCTTTCAATAAAGTATTATCGTGTGCGTAATAACCAACATCGGAAGTTGTTAGTACAGTTGGCTCCCAATTATAATTTTTAAAATACTTAATAAATTTTAAAGTACGCTGAACACCACTGAGTCCCATTGGTGGAAAATAATAGGCAATAACTAAAACTTTGTGCATCATTTAAATACCCCGAAATAAATTATGAATGATAATTAGGTGACTCTTTTGTAATGAAAATATCATGTGGGTGACTTTCCTTCATCCCGGCATTTGTAATTTTCATAAATTCAGCATTTTTCTGAAGTGACTTAATATTTTTTGCTCCACAATATCCCATAGCAGCCCTCAAACCACCTGTAAACTGGTAAACAGTATCAGATAAAAGACCTTTATAAGGAACTCTTCCCTCAATGCCTTCAGGTACTAATTTTTTAATTTCATCTTCAGCATCCTGAAAATACCTGTCCTTACTTCCCTCTTTCATAGCTCCAATAGATCCCATACCTCTATACATCTTAAAACTTCTACCTTCGTATAATACTTTTTCTCCTGGGCTTTCTTCCACTCCGGCGAACATACCACCTATCATTACAGAATCTGCTCCTGCCGCAATTGCCTTAGGAACATCACCTGTTTGCTTAATGCCACCATCAGCTATTAGGTGGATATTAGTTTTACTTATAGCTTTTCTAACACCCATAATTGCAGTTATTTGAGGTATACCAACTCCGGCAATTACTCTAGTTGTACAAATTGATCCGGGTCCGATACCAACTTTTATTGCATCGACTTTGCATTTTAACAGATCAACTGCTGATTCATATGTTGCTATATTACCAGCAATTAACTGTTCATACTTAAATTTTCTTCTTATCTCATTTATTGTTTTTAAAACTCCGGAAGAATGTCCGTGAGCAGTATCAATTACAATAGTATCAACTCCATAATTTACTAAAGATTGTACTCTATCAATTACATTATTTGTAATTCCAACAGCTGCTCCCACTCTTAATCGTCCTCTATTATCTTTGCTTGCAAATGGATGAGATTTTTTCTTTTGAATATCTTTAAATGTAATGAGGCCAACTAACTTGCCTGATCTGTTCACAACAGGTAGTTTTTCAATTTTATATTTCTGTAATATTTTTTCTGCTTTTTTCAGATCAGTAGATTCATCAGCGGTTATCAAATTTTCTTTTGTCATCAACTGACTTATACTAAGATTTACATTTGGATCAAATCTTAAATCTCTGTTAGTAATTATCCCTACTAATCTATCATTTTTATCCGTTATAGGTATGCCAGAAATGTGATATTCTCTCATAATTTGTAGTGCATTTTTAACCGTGTCATCTGCACTTAAACTTATTGGTTCTCTTATCATTCCACTTTCTGACCTTTTAACTTTATCTACTTCTTTACTTTGTTTTTCAATAGACATATTTTTATGAATTATTCCAATTCCACCTTCACGAGCAAGTGCAATAGCCATTGCAGATTCAGTTACTGTATCCATGGCAGCAGAGACTAAGGGTATATTCAACTTTATTTCAGGTGTTAAATAAGTAGAAATATCAACATCTCTTGGAAGCACAGATGATCTTTTTGGTACTAACAAAATATCATCAAAAGTTAGTCCTTCTCTTATTACTTTATTATTTTTCATTTATTCTATATGTATAATGGATTTTTATTAAATCCGTTTAACTTATTATGAAAAAGCACTACAGCCAGTTATATCTTCACCTATTATTAAAGTATGCATTTCGTGTGTCCCTTCATAAGTTTTAACAGATTCAAGGTTTGCTGAATGGCGCATAATTGGATATTCGTTAGAAATTCCATTTGCTCCTAATATTTCCCTACTCATTCTTGCAATCTCTAAAGCTTTCTCACAATTGTTTCTTTTAGCCAATGATACTTGAGTAAATTTTAAAGTCCCTTTATCTTTTAATCTTCCCAATTGAATATTTAGCAATTGAGATTTTGTAATTTCACTTAGAAAATATACTAATTTTTCTTGAGTAATTTGATATGCAGCTATTGGTTTTTCAAACTGAATTCTTGTTTTTGCGTATTCTAAAGCAGTTTCATAGCAATCCATCATAGCACCAACTACACCCCAGGCTATACCATATCTTGCCTGATTCAAACACATTAAAGGATTTTTTAATCCTGTAGTTTTTGGCAATAAATTTTCTTCTGGGATAAAAACATCATCAAAAACTAACTCTGAAGTAACAGAGGCTCTTAAAGAATGTTTGCCTTTCATTTCCGGAGCAGAGAATCCTTTGAACTCTTTTTCAACAATAAAACCTCTAACAATATCGTCTAATTTAGCCCAAACTATTGCTATATCGGCTATAGTTCCGTTAGTTATCCACATTTTTGATCCAGTTAAAACATAACCACTATCAACTTTTTTAGCCTTACTTTCCATTCCTCCCGGGTTAGATCCATGATTAGGTTCAGTTAATCCAAAGCATCCTATTTTGTTTCCTTTAGCCAATAGTGGGAGCCATTTCTTTTTTTGGTCTTCTGAACCAAAAGTAAAAATAGGATACATAACTAAAGCACCCTGTACTGATGCAAAGCTGCGGATACCGCTGTCTCCTCTTTCTAATTCTTGCATAATTAGACCATATGCTACATTGTTTAATCCTGCACAAGAATATTCTTCCGGTAGATTTGAACCGAGCATTCCCAACTCCGCCATTTTTGGTACTAAATGAATAGGAAAAGAATCAGTACTATATTGCTTTTCGATTATGGGAACTACTTCCTTTGATACAAATTCTCTTACAGTATTTCTTACCATTATTTCATCTGCAGATAACAGAGTTTCTGAATTATAATAATCTACACCTTTGAAAATATTCATATAATTAATTGGAACAAATTAGAAATAAAGCTGTTCAAATTTACATTTTAACTGTCTTGGAAGCAAAGTATAAAACATTACGATTAAAAATAGCTTTCTTGAAGAAATCATTATTTTTATATAGATTTGGTATGAAATGAATAAGATATCAAAAAAATACAAAAAGAATTTTGCTATATTTTTATTGGCCGAATTCTTAACTTTCTCAATGCTCGGTGTATTTCATATTCATAAATTTAATATAAATGAAATATGTACTTATTCTCAAAAATCAAATTCACCCGTTACTTCAACAGATTTAAGTAAAGATTTCTTTTCATACTGCAGTATCCATCAATTTAACCAGTCGCTTATAGATTATAACAATGCTAAAATTGAATTAATAAAATTTACAAACATATGTAATTTGAACTGTATTGATTTCAAAGATTATTCCCCCATATATAAATCAAATTTAATTCCACGAGCTCCCCCTGTCTAATTACTATTTCTAAAACTCTACTTCATTCGCAAGATATCTAATTATACAAATATCTTTTTAAATAAGATATTATAAATAAAAACATTTAGTGAGATTAATATGAAATATTGGTTGATAAATTTTATTATAATAATTTTTTATATACAAATAAATGCACAGTCAAATATAAATCCAAGGATTAGTCTGGTTGGCACTTTCAATACACAAACTTTTTTGGGGAAAGATGTTGAAAATAAAGGTAAACTTATTTTTAATACACCCGAATTAGAATTATTTATTGATGATTATTTAAATCCTTATGCAAAGGCTACTGCAGATATAGCATACGAAGATGGTGAATTTAATGTTGAAGAATTATATGCTTCTATTGTAAGAGGATTGCCCTTGGATGTTCAGATCAAAGCCGGTAAATATTTAGTTGGTTTTGGTAAATTGAACGAGATACATGCTCATGCATGGGCATTTACAAATCGCCCGCTTTTTCATCAAATTTATTTTGGCAAAGAGGGATTTAATGACATTGGTTTCAATTTCAGCTTTATATTACCAACAGAATCTTTCTATTCTTCGTTAGATTTAGGAATATTTAAAGGAGATGCAATAAGCAAATCTGAAGTATCTGATCCGGAGAATTCAGATTTAGTAAATGATTGGAGAGGTACAAATCCAATTTTTGTCGGCAAACTCGGTACATTTTTTACTCTATCAGATTTTACTAATATAGAAGTTGGATTAAATGCATCATACGGTGTTCATGCTAAATCAGATAACTTTGAAAAATCTAATACATTTTTGGGGCAATCAGTTAACAATACTTTAAAATA
>Ga0100380_10001952_pt1 | contig 22374 bp, 26 predicted proteins | sample CryGeymeta201504_FD_80417 | JGI IMG/M metagenome (GOLD analysis project Ga0100380, IMG submission 80417) | Groundwater microbial communities from Crystal Geyser aquifers in Utah, USA - Crystal Geyser metaG 2015-04 | ecosystem: Environmental > Aquatic > Deep subsurface > Groundwater | place... | reverse complement strand
TAGCCGAACAACTTCAAGAGTACGGTAAAGTAGAGCAAATGCCGAAGATGGAAGGAAAGAAAATGTTTATGATGCTTTCGCCAAAACCAAAGAAATAAGGAATAACAGAATAGATAGTTAGAGCTATGCCTAAAATGAAAACAGTTTCCGGAGCTAAGAAAAGATTTAAGGTCCTTTCTTCAGGAAAAGTAAAAATGAATCATGCGTTTAAACGTCACATTTTGACGAAAAAGACCACCAAGCAAAAGAGAAATCTTACGAATGGTACTTATGTAAACGATACCGATATGGGTAACGTTAAACGCATGCTCTGCATCGGAAAATAATTAAGTTTAACCTTGTCGAATGCAGCTAAGTCTCTTGGAACAATAGAGCGCACCGGCAAAAATTAACCATACAATGCCTAGATCAGTCAATCACGTTGCTTCTCGCAGGAGAAGAAAGAAAATGTTAACCCTTGCTAAGGGTTACTTCGGTTCACGTAAAAACGTTTGGACCATTGCGAAAAACGCTATCGAGAAAGGTTTGCAATATGCTTACCGTGACCGTAAAACCAAAAAACGCAATTTCCGCGCACTTTGGATTCAGCGTATTAATGCAGGAGCTCGTCAAGAAGGAATCAGTTATTCTGTATTGATGGGAAAATTGAAAACCGCTAACATTGAAATCAACCGTAAGGTTTTGGCTGATTTGGCCATGAACCATCCGGAAGCTTTCAAAGCGATTGTCAATTCTGTGAAGTAAGCGTAACAAAAAAATTAAAGATCCCGGGTTCGAAAGAGCTCGGGATTTTTTTGTTGAGGTTAAGGTTGAGGCTGAGGTTAAGGTTGAGGCTGAGGTTAAGGTTGAGGAAAAAAAGAGGTCAAGGTTAAGGGTGAGATTGAGGTAAGCTAAAGCTCATAAAGACCACTTAGCCCATGCTTTTAATTAGTTTATTGATTGAATAATACCAATCAGGTAAAAGAGAATGAATACGATTGGCTTGGTCAATAGTTATATACTCAACTTTTACCGCATATAGGAGCTGACCTTCTAATTCCATCATAGAGCCCCTGGATATGATGTAATATTTTCTTTTATCATGGTTACCCATTCGGCCGAAGCCTTCAGAAATATTTGAGAAGGTACTCACCGCTGCGCGTCGCATTTGGGAAGTCAAACCATAATCCTCACATTTAGGAAAAGTTTTTGTTAAGTCATGGACGATTAACGAAATCCTAAACGCTTCCTTCCAAACGGGCATCTCTTTGAAATGATTGATCATTATTCAATTTAATATTCAAATCTCATAATTGCCCCTATCTCAGGCCATCGACCTTCATTTTTACCTTTCCATGACAAACCCCTCAATCTCAATCTTAACCTCATCCTTAACCTCAACCTTTTTTTCTTTTCTTTCAAAAAGTATTGAAAGTTTAAAAAATACATTTACCTTTGACCTATGAATCTGCAAGAAGGAAGAGAAAAATTCATTCAAACATGGGGTACCCTCGGAAGCAACTGGGGCATCAACCGCACCATGGCGCAAATTCATGCCTTGTTATTAATTAGTCCGAATGCACTTTCGGCTGAGGATATCATGGAGCAACTAAAGATCTCACGTGGGAATACCAATATGAATGTGCGTGCGCTGATGGATTGGGGATTGGTATTCAAAGAACTCAAAGCTGGAGAACGCCGTGAATTTTTCTATGCGGAAAAAGACATGTGGAAAGTAGCCATGCAGGTAGTAAAAGAAAGAAGAAAACGTGAGCTAGAGCCTATCCTTGGGACTGTTCTGGATCTTAAAAAAGTGAAAGACGATAGTCCAGAAGGACAACAATTCGAATCAACTATCGCCGACCTAGATAATGTGATTGCCAAAGCCGATAAAACTTTAGAGCTATTGGTAAAAGCCGACGAAAGCTGGTTCATGAATAACTTTTTAAAACTAATGATGAAATAAGTCCCCTTTTTTTAACCTATGCTTTCATATTTTTCTGAAAGTATCAAAATAACAAGAAAATGAAAACCTTACACAAACTCGACCTTCCCGTTCAAATCACCATTCTAATTGGTTCCCTGCTCAGTATGCTTATCGAGCCTCGATTTGTCTTTTTCGGATTCTATTTCGGTATCGGTGGATGGCAAGCTCTAATGGCTCTTGCTTTTGCTTTTGATGATGAAGAATTTCGTGATAATGCGCGCATTAAGTATGAACGCCTTTTACTTATAGTCGTAGGTATCGCAGTCCTCCTAGCCTTTATCCCAGAAACATTAATAATGTATGGTTTCATTATGATATTTATTGGATTCATCATGGCCTTTTGGAATATGAGAATCGCGTACAGCGAATACAAACTCGCCAATAGCGAACACCAAGTCTGGGACATCGACTAACAGAGCGAGTGCGGAGAGCGAAAAAATCATAAATCATAAATCATAAATCATAAATCATAATTCATAAATCATAAATTTTTCAATCATGGACAAGCACGTATTAGCCTACAGTATTTATTTGGCTGTAACCATTGCATTGACAGTGTTCGTTGGCCGCACCCTTTTTAGAAATGGTCGCATCTTTCTGCGCGACATCTTTCATGGCAACCTAGAATTAGCCGAATCGGTCGATAAGCTTCTATTGGTTGGCTACTACCTGGTGAACATTGGCTATGCCGTACGTGCCATGATCATCTCAATCAGTATAAGCGATAATCGTCAATTGATGGAAGTTTTGAGTCAGAAAATTGGAGTCATTGTATTGATTCTTGGCGCCATGCACTTCTTTAATCTTTTCATCTTCTTCAAACTCCGTAAACGCGAACAGTATGGCTTATAAACCCTTGCTCATACTCGCAGGTGGCTCAGGATATCTGGGCCGCTTGCTTATTACTTCCTTAGAGGATAAATATGCCTTTCTAGTGCTTGGCCGATCCGACGACGCTCTGGTCGAAAGCGCCTATCTTCCATACCCTACTGAACCAAATAAACTAGCCTCATATTTCGAAGGAGCCTTAGCTCTTATCAACTTGGCGGGACATTCGGTGGATTGTCGTTATAACGAGAAAAACAAAGCAAAAATTCTTGACTCTCGTGTTATTACCACTCAATATTTGGGTAAGGCAATGGCTCTTTGTCAAAAACCACCACCGGTTTGGGTCAATTTATCCAGTGCAAGCATTTACCCAGATAGCGAAACCTTGCAAACCGAGAAATCTGCAACTCCCGGGGGAAATTTCTCCGAGCTTGTCTGCCTTGCGTGGGAAAAGGCTTTCTATGATGCCCATGTTCCTGGAACAAGAAAGGTTGCCCTGCGCTGTGGACTTGTTTTTGGCAACAATGGTGGCGCATTTCCTGTCTTCAAAAAACTAAGCAAAATATGTCTCGGCGGGACTCAGGGATCTGGCACCCAGTATATGAGTATACTTCATGAGGTAGATTTTATCAGAGCCGTACAGCACGTAATCGAGAATAGATGCATGGGAAGCTATAATGTGTGTATCCCACGACCAATTCAAAATACCGTTTTCATGAAGTTGCTAGCGTCTTATTACAGCCGAGTTCCCCAATTAAGCCAATCAGCATGGATGCTTAAACTTGGCGCCATCCTCCTTCGAACGGAAGCTGAGCTGCTACTTAAAAGCCGTTGTGTAATTCCCGAGCGTCTATTGAACGAAGGATTTCAATTCACCTATGAAAATCCTGAGCAAATTCTTGACGCCTTGAATGAACCCTATTTCCAGTCGGATGTAAAGGAATCTGCATCTGGTAAAACAGGAAACTTTGCTCTAGCATCGAGCAATTCCTTATAATTAATTTCAGCTTCAAGCTTGCCTTCATCATTGGTTAAAGAAGAAATCAGCTCGCCCTTAAAATTAATAATGCAAGAGTCACCACTATGACCGATTCCATTTCCATCCTCACCTACCCGATTACACGCTGCTACAAAACATTGATTCTCTATGGCACGCGCTAGCAAGAGTGTTTTCCAATGATGTGCTCTTTTTTCTGGCCAATTGGCTACATACAGAAGAAGATCATATCCAATATCATTGCGGCTAAATACTGGGAACCTCAAATCATAACATACCAATGGAAGTATTTTCCAACCCAAATAATCTATTATAATACGCTCCTTCCCTGCTGCATAATGGTTCGTCTCATCCCCCATGGTAAACAGATGACGCTTATCGTATTGATAATAAATCGCATCTGGCTGAACGAAATAAAGTCGGTTATAATGAACTCCATGCTCTCGGACCACCACACTACCACAAATGGCCTTTTGATGAAGTCGAGCCATGTTTTTCATCCAAGTTAAAACCCGCTCGTTGGCATCGGCTGTCTTATCTGGATTCATGCTAAACCCTGTTGCAAACATTTCCGGAAGAAGCACCAAATCAGCGTCACCTAGGTCTGAAAGCCTTTTTTCAAATGAAGTCAGATTGACCTCCAATTCTTCCCAAATCAGCGAAACTTGAATTATTTGAACCCTAATGGTATTCTTTTTCATTTGATAATCAGAGAATTAAACAATTGTTTCACTTTTTTTATTGCATTGGGCAACGCAAACAACCTAGACGGGGTCTAACTAGTACAAGCCAGAGATTATATAAAGGCCACTTTACATTGTGAAGTGGCCTTTTTTTTACGTCTTGTGCAAAATCTCCGCTGCCCTCAGCAAGGTATCGTCTTCCTTAGCAAAACAGAATCGCAAAACATGATGATCCACTCCTTTTCTGTAAAAACTTGAAGGTGGTATCGCCGCAAGCTTTTGTTCCTTCACCAATCTTCGTGCATATTCCTGATCAGATTCATGGGTAATTTTTTCATAACCTAGCATCTGGAAGTAGGAACCCTGACAAGGAAGCACCTTCCACTTCGAACCTTTTACCGCTTTTTGAAAAATATCCCTTTTGGCTTGGTAGAAAGACTGCAGTTTTAAATATTCGTCGCGCTTTGCCATAAAATCAGCCAAGGCATATTGAATTGGGGTATTTGTGCTGAAAACCATGTATTGGAATATTTTCCTGAATTCCTTCATCAATAATTCTGGAGCCAAGCAATACCCCATCTTCCATCCCGTATTATGATATGTTTTTCCAAAGGAGCTAATGATAAAACTACGTTCTGCTAATTTCGGATAGCGCGCTACACTTTGGTGTTCTAGTCCATCAAACAAAATATGCTCGTATACTTCATCGCTCAAAATCAGAATATCTGAATTCTCTGTCAACTTTTGGAGCTTCTGCATATCCAAGGCCGAGAAAGCCATTCCCGTTGGGTTATGCGGTGTATTGATGATAATGAGTTTGGTTTTGAAGGTGATTAATTTTCTCACTTCATCCCAATCTATCTGATAATTTGGAAACTTCAACTCGGCAAATACTGGGCGTCCGCCATTTAGTTCTACTGCGGGTAGATAACAATCATATGCTGGTTCAAGTATGATGACTTCATCCCCTTCACGTACCACGGCAGAGATTGCTGCATATATGGCAAGCGTCGCTCCTGGGGTAATCGTAATTTCCGTGTCTGGATGATATACAGCAGAGTATAGCTCTTCCGTTTTCTGCGCAATTTTTTCCCGTAAGGCCATCACTCCAGCCATTGGAGCATATTGGTTCAGCCCGGCATTCATATGATGGTTCACCCGTTCAATCAAAACAGGAGAGCAAGCGAAGTCTGGGAACCCTTGGGCCATGTTGAGTGCGCCATGCTCTTGAGCCAAGGCGGTCATGGTGGCAAAAATGGTCGTCCCAACTTTGGGTAATTTAGAGGAAAAACTTCCGTGAAATTCAGGCATAAAATCTTTAAACGTTTACTCCGAAAAGTAAGAGAAATATGGCGTTTTACTGCACTTTATTGAAAATAATTTCTTGTTTGCCAAGCATTAGAATCAAGGTGCGTTCATCCAGCTGCTTGATTTTATAGCGCTGCAAAAGCATCTCCTCCATATCGGCAATCTCTACTTCCTGGTTTTGTTGACTGAAGTTCCAGCTCCATGCATGTGCCTCGCGTTCCACCTCATATTTTTCACGGTCTTTAAATGTAATTACAGGACGTAAGAAATAATCACGGGAAGTGCGTATGATCTTGAGCATGGCTGCATCTTCACATTTCCATGAACCCAAGATGGCAGTATCCACATAATTTTTATCCCAGGGTTCTTGTTCTTCAATTTCTGCCTGCGCATGAACTCCGACCAAAAGCACCAGGTTAAACACGACCAAAAGTAAGGCCCGTATCATAGCTGTTCGCTTTGAGCGCGTTCTCCTTCTAGGCGGGCACGAATATCCAAGCGGTGTTTTCTAGCAGTGTCTTTCGCGATATCATAACCAGCATCAGCATGGCGAATTACTCCCATCGCTGGGTCATTATGCAAAACACGTTTCAAACGCACGGCTGCATCTTCGGTACCATCCGCAACAACCACCATCCCTGCATGGATGGAATAGCCAATACCTACTCCACCACCGTGGTGTACAGATACCCATGATGCTCCTCCAGCAGTATTTATCAAAGCATTCAGAATTGGCCAGTCGGCAATGGCATCTGATCCATCTAACATGGCTTCTGTTTCTCTATTTGGAGATGCAACCGAGCCTGTATCAAGATGATCTCTGCCAATAACAATCGGCGCCTTCACCTTTCCTGATTTAACCAATTCATTGAAGGCCAAGCCTGCTTTTTCACGCTCGCCTTGTCCGAGCCAACAAATACGGGCTGGCAGTCCTTGAAAAGCAATTCGTTCTTGGGCCATTTTAATCCAACGTTTTAATCCTTCGTCTTCAGGGAAAAGCTCAAGAATCAGTTTATCTGTTTCATAAATATCCTGTGGGTCACCAGAAAGTGCTGCCCAACGGAATGGTCCGCGGCCCTCACAGAACTGCGGACGAATAAATGCTGGCACAAACCCTGGGAAATCAAATGCATTTTCAACCCCATGCTCCAAGGCTCTTCCACGCAAATTATTTCCATAATCGAAAACGATGGATCCTTTTGTTTGGAAGTCCAACATCAACCTTACGTGTTTGGCCATGGTATCGTAAGCCAGTTCCACGTATTTCTCTGGATTCTGTTTTCTCATACGATCTGCCGTTTCATGATCCATACCTTGTGGGAAATACCCAACTAACGGATCGTGAGCTGAGGTTTGGTAGGTCAAAGAATCGGGGACAATTCCTCGTTCTGCAAGGCGCTCCAACAAATCCACCGCATTACAAACGATGGCTATTGAGATGCCCTGCCCTTTGGCTTTTGCTTCCAAGGCGGCATCAATACCTTCATCCATATTGCGGAACATCTTATCGAGGTAACGCGTTTGCAGACGTTTCTTGATTCTCCACTCTTCTACTTCCGCTGCCAAACAAGTTCCTTCATTCATAGTGATGGCAAGAGGCTGAGCTCCTCCCATTCCACCTAGACCAGCTGTTACATTCAATGTTCCTTTTAAGGTGCCCCCAAAATGCTGACGTGCCATTTCAGCAAAAGTTTCATAGGTTCCTTGAACGATTCCTTGCGAACCGATATAGATCCAGCTGCCAGCAGTCATTTGTCCGTACATCGTCAAACCCTTAGCCTCCAATTCGCGGAATTTCTCCCAAGTGGCCCAATGCGGAACCAACATAGAATTCGAGATAAGCACACGAGGCGCATCTTTATGCGTAGGAAGAATCCCAACAGGCTTTCCAGATTGAATAAGCAGTGTTTCATCCTCATTCAAATCTTTCAGCGCCTTGACAATTAATTCGAGCGAATCCCAGTTCCGAGCGGCTTTTCCTGTTCCTCCATAAACGATCAGGTCCTCAGGCCTTTCAGCCACTTCATCGTTGAGGTTATTCATAAGCATGCGCAAAGCGCCTTCTTGTACCCAGCCTTTGGTGGTGAGTTTCGTGCCAGTCGGAGTTTTGATATCGTAAATATTCATGGTAATCGCTTAAGCTGCAAATTTAGGAAAAACCTTTCATCCTGCTTAATTCCTATCTTTGTACTATGGGAGCGGCAGAATCCATCTTATCTGATAAAAAACTTCGTATCACACTGTCACGTAAAGCCGTGATTGACTACTTCTTAGCCCATAAACACGCCCTAACCCAGCCTGATTTGGAGAAAGAACTTGAATCCGTTTGCGATCGAGTAACCATCTACCGAATCATCGATTCCTTCTTACAACACGGCATTTTACACAAGGTTCCAGACTTGGATGGCACCCAAAAATTTGCCCTTTGCGATTCCTGTACCGACCACCATCATCACGATGAACATGTCCATTTCAAATGCTCCGTTTGTGGCAAGACCGAATGCTTGGATGAAATTCCGATGCCTTCTATAGCATTGCCTACTAATTACTCGGTAGCTGAATGGAATATGTTGTTGCAGGGAGTTTGTGCGGAGTGCAGTTAGTCGAATCATAGACTAATCGACCTATCGACTGGTCGACATGTGATATTTTTTGACATTTCTGTGACAATTCAAAGCTGGCATGGTTCAACTCTTGTGGTGTAATTGGCATGAAAAAGCACAACTATAAAAAACTAGAAATTTATCAAAGGAGCCTAAAACTGGCTTGCGAACTGATGCCTATTTGTGATTCCATTCGTCCTTATCGATTAAGCGAACAAATTGCCGGATCATGCATTTCTATCCCAAGTAATATTGCAGAAGGCTCATGCCGATCTTCAGATGCCGATTTTCTTCGATTCCTCGAATATTCATCTGGATCTTGTGCAGAACTGGAAACACAGCTCATTATTCTTCAATCTCAAAAGAAAGCGCACTTAAATGAGATTAAAATTTGGCTTAAAGAGATTGATTCTATTTTTTCAATGATCAATGGCTTCATTTAGATGCATTCAAAGAATTAGTCCTTTTCTCAAGTCGATAGGTCGATAGGTCGAAAAATCGACTAGTCGCGTTATCTTTGCCCCATGTCAATCCGCATTTTTGTTACTGGTGGAACCTTTGATAAGGAATACAATGAGTTGAACGGTCAGCTGCATTTTCAAAACACCCTGATTCCAGAATTATTAAAAATGGGGCGCAGTCGCTTGGATATTCAAGTGCGAACCCTGATGATGATCGATAGTTTGGAGATGACGGATGTGGACAGAAATATCATCGTGGAATCCTGCACACGTTCTACGGAAAAGCAAATCATCATTACGCATGGAACCGATACTGTTTGCGAAACGGCTGAAAAAATTGCTACTGAAAACCTCGACAAAACCATTGTTCTCACTGGAGCCATGATTCCAATTCGCTTCGGGAGTTCCGATGGATTGTTCAACTTAGGATCAGCCTTGGCCTATGTCCAAACCCTGCCTCCTGGAGTGTATATTGCGATGAATGGTCGCTATTTCAATTGGAACAATGTGCGCAAGAATAAACAAACGGGGTATTTTGAAGAACTGGGCTAAGCTCATTCTCCTAGTACTCGTTTTTCAATCCTGCTCTGACCACGAGACTCACGGTCCAAAACGGGCATTCTATCATTGGAAAACAGCGGTTACACTTGATCAAAACGACAGTCTGAAACTCGATAGCCTTGGCATTAAACGCCTGTATATTCGGTATTTTGACATCGATAAACACGAAGATAAACTGACTCCCCTCGGGGTGGTTGAATGGAAAACATTGCCTCCGCAACACCTTGAAATTGTGCCCTGCATTTATATCACCAACAGGGCCATGCGGTTTCTACCTGATTCGGCTACAGAGACCTTGGCCATCCATGTTTTTAGTAAAATTCAAAAGATAAATCAGCAATTAGGCAAGGAGGTACCAGAGATTCAAATTGACTGCGATTGGACCCTTGAAACGAAAAAGAAATATTTTCATTTTTTAGAAGTCCTGCACGAGTTGTGTAAGAGCAAAAATTGGGTGTTATCGGCAACGATTCGTCTGCATCAGGTAAAATTTGCCACAAACACAGGGATTCCGCCAGTGGATCGGGGTATGCTCATGTACTATAATATGGGCGACCTTAAATCAGTACTTGAAAGCAATTCCATCCTCAATCTTGAAAAGGCCGAGCTGTATACCAGCGACTTAAGCAAATATCCGCTTCAACTTGATTTAGCCCTACCCCTCTTTTCTTGGGTTGTTCAGTTCCGGGGTGACGAATTAGAGGCATTGCGCTCTTCATGGAACAGAGAAGACCTTGAACACGACACGCTATTTCAGAAAACTGCCCCGAATTGGTTTATAGCCAAGGAAAACGGCCTCTTTAAAGGGCAGTATATTCTTAAAAATGACCGCTTTAGAATTGAAGAAATTCAGCCAGAATTGAATATTGATGCAATAAATCATTTATATTCACGATGGAAAGAACCCCCTGTTAACCTGAGCCTGTTCCATTATAATCCCTATGAGATTCAAAATTACTCTTGCCGAAATCTTGAGAAAGTCTACCGCGCTGCTTCTCGGTAGCGCTATTCTTTGCTCAACGTATGTTCAGCTCCTTGCCTGCTCTGGTGGCTGGGATGGAGAAAATGAATTTTACAGCCTAATTCCTCAAGAAACAGCAAGTTGGGACCCCTATGCTCCGTATTATTTTTCTGGGCATTCCGTTTTTGGCCGAACCGATGATCCAGACATTTTAGTTCCCAGTAATATCGAGGCTTGGGAAAAGTATTTCGGAACTGCCCAACGCAATGATATCCTAGCGCTCATCTTTCAAACGGATGAAAAAGAGTTGCTATCACTTATCGAATCAATCAAAAACAAAGAAGAATTACCTGAAGCCTGGAAGCAAAATACCTTAGCTCAACTTTTACATAAAAAGCCAAAAGCTCCAGTTTTAGACTACCTCCTATTTGCCAAGTATTGTGAAAAGCATGCTACACGCAAAAATGAGGACTGGTGGGGAGATGAAACACCAATAGATAGTTCTGGTATACAGGCTCTCATTGCGGAAGGGACTAAGCACGGCAAGAAAAATAAGGACAAGGAATTAAAAATTCGCTATCAATATCAGGTGCTTCGCTTGCATTATTATTTGGGGGAATACAAAGAAGCCAATGCCTATTACGCTGAGACCTTAGGAAAGGCCAAATGGGATAATAAACTAAAATACCAAGCATTAAATTATGATTTTGGCGCAAGCTGGCACTTAGCTCATCAGCATGATTCAATTCCTATTCAAGAAAAGGCAGCCCTCATATTAAAACTCTCAAAAACGTTTCAATACTGCGAAGATTGCCCGCTACTGCATTTCGAAGACCTTCATTATTTCAATGCAAATGACTTTTTTGAAGCGGCTCAAACTTTAACCAAACCACAAGATTTAATAGATTTATGGATGCTTGGCTCATTGCGCAGTATTCCGGCACATATTGCCTTAGATAAAATTGTAGAAATTGACCCCAATGCGCCAGAAGTGAGGTATCTGATGGATCATATTTTGAGCCATTCCCAAGGCAATCGCTTCAAACAAGACGAATCCACCACCACCGATTATTTTGCTACAGAAGAATGGAATCAGGTGCGTTTTGTCATGAAAAAGGCTTCGTTAAACAAAAAGGCTAGCGACCGGGCTCAATTTGCATTTATGCTGGCTTACTTCGATTATATCAGTGGGAAATATCATAAATCTCGGGAAGAATTAGAAAATTCAAGCCTACTTCCAGGAGCTGAAAATCCGATGCTTTTGCGTCAACAGCGTGTGTTGCGCAGTTTGTTGGATTTAGAGACGTGGAATACAAAAAACATAAGTCAAGGTCATTTATTGGTGGGACAATTAAATGAGGTGATAGCCATCAACCACGAAGATTTAACCAACTATACCTTCCGTCGCTTGGAAGAATTGGCTCTGAAAAACGGGGAGTTGCATAAAGAGAGTTTACTCTTTGCATCCATGTATCGTCCTATCTATTCAGAATTGAGTTATCCAGATATGCTTATGCTAGAAAGCAGCCTTTTGTCGAAAGAAAAAAATGTGATCGAACGCTGGGTATGGAAGCATCACCCGATTAAGCTAGAGCAATTAAAGGAATGGCAAGGTGATATTTTACTAATCATGCATCGTTTTGAAGAAGCCGCAGAAAAATATAAAGCGGCAGGTAACTCGAAAAATTTAATCACGGATCCCTTCCTCACTCGGGTAAATGATTGTCATGATTGTGACCACTTGCAAGTTCCTGGAACCCTCACTCGACAATCGTTTTGTTCCAAAATGAACGAATTGAATGACGCAGCAGAAAAAGGCGATGGTCAGTCGGCTATAGAATATGCGAATGCACTTTACAATATCAGCTGGTTTGGGAATAGCCGCGATGTTGTCAACACGGCGCTTTTAGCCAATGCCTCTGAAGAATCTTTCTATCAAATGGAAGCTCCCCTCGCCTCCTATCAAAGAGCCTTTAAGCTCGCCCAAAGCAAAGAAAACAAAGCGCTCTGTTTGTTTATGATGGCCAAATGTGAGCAAAATCAATTTTATACAGATGGTATAAACGTGAGTTATACCAGTTTCTATGGGGTAGACGAACCTTGTGATCCAGTAAAAAATCAAGAATTCAGGAAGAATTTCGCCAAACTCAGAAAGGATTATGCCACTACTGAATTCTACAAATTGGCGTTAAAAGAGTGCAGTTACTTCCAGCACTACGTGAAGGTGCATTAACGAGATTTCGAAATTGAGAGGTTGCGAGTTCCAGTAGACTAGGAGACTTTTGCATTTTGATAAACATCTCGAATCCTCGCAAACTTCATAACTCGTGCTCTCGAAAAGGGATTTAAAGAAATGCTCTTTCCATTCCATCAGAATTCTATATTTTTGCGCCACTAGTGGAATAAGCATGAGAGTAATCCAATTCAGAGAAGCATTGCGTGAAGCGATGAATGAAGAGATGCGCAGAGATGAGAACGTATTCTTGATGGGCGAAGAGGTAGCCGAATACAACGGAGCCTACAAAGTCAGCCAAGGTATGTTAGACGAATTTGGCGCAAAACGAATTATCGATACCCCTATTTCCGAATTAGGATTTGGCGGAATCGGTGTGGGTGCAGCCATGAATGGTCTACGTCCGATTATTGAGTTCATGACTTTCAACTTTTCGCTAGTTGCCATTGATCAAGTCATTAATGCCGCGGCGAAAATGTACCAAATGAGTGGTGGTCAGTTTGGAATTCCGATGGTTTTCCGCGGACCTACAGGAAGTGCTGGCCAGCTTGGGGCTCAACATTCTCAAGCATTTGAAAACTGGTATGCAAATACCCCTGGCTTGAAGGTTGTTGTCCCTTCAAATCCTTACGATGCAAAAGGACTTCTTAAAAGCGCTATCCGTGATAATGATCCTGTAATCTTTATGGAATCAGAACAGATGTATGGCGACAAAGGTGAAGTTCCTGAAGAAGAATACCTCCTCGAAATTGGTAAAGCCCATATCGTTCAAGAAGGGTCTGATGTCACTATCGTTTCCTTTGGTAAGATCATGAAAGTAGCTTTGACTGCCGCTGAAGAACTAGCAAAAGACGGCATAAGCTGTGAGGTGATCGACCTTCGTTCTGTTCGCCCAATTGACTATGCAACACTTATCGAATCTGTGAAGAAAACCAACCGAATGGTCGTGGTAGAAGAAGCTTGGCCATTGGCAAGTATCTCTTCTGAGTTGGCTTATATGGTTCAAAAAGAAGCATTCGATTATTTGGATGCACCTGTTCGTCGTGTCACTACACGTGATACACCGTTAGGTTATGCTCCAACCTTTGTCGAAGCCTTCTTACCCAATCCTGCCCGCGTAATTGAGGCAGTGAAAAGTGTGACTTACCGCTAAGTGAAAAAAGCTCTCCTTTTCTTGTTCTTGATCAACAGTTTTTCGCTGATGGCTCAAGATACGACTCAGGGGAAATTCTTTAAACGCAGCAATCGCGAAAGCCGAGTTGGACAATTCCATTTTTTCTGGGGATATAATCGGGCCTATTTCACTAAAAGTGACTTACATGTTCATGGTCCAGAATATGAATTCACCGTGTACGATGCGGTGGCCCACGATCGCCCCACACCAATTACTGACGAAGCTTATTATAACCCCAAATTAATTACCATTCCCCAGTTCAATTTCCGATTGGGTTATCAGGTAAATGCGAAATGGTCGGTATCCATTGGCTGGGACCACATGAAGTATGTGATGGACCAAAATCAGGTGGCCGAAGTTTCTGGTTATATCAATCATCCAGATAATAAAAGATACAATGGTACTTACCTACGTGAGCCAACCTTAATCACATCAGACCTGCTAAAGTTTGAACATACGGATGGACTCAATGTTGCATCAGTCGATATTGAGCGTCGTTTTAAACTCTGGTCGTCGAAGAAAAACCGTTTCTCTTTGCACTCTATATCTGGCGCAGGTTCAGGCATGGTTATTCCACGCAGTGATGTTCGAGTTGTAGGTGTCGGTCTTAATAATAAGTGGCATATTTCTGGTTATCATATCAATGCCAAAACAGGACTGCGCCTTGAATTTTTGCGCAACGGATTTTTTCAATTGGAATCGCGTGCCGGCTATGTAAACCTGCCGAATGTTTTAGTGCAAAATGATGCTGCCCACCGGATAGATCACCATTTTTTCTTTTTAGAATGGTATGGAAGTATTGGCATGTATTTCAAGGTATTCTAAAAAACCACTTCGTCGAATTTTAAAGTTTTAACATTACTAGCGTAAAAATTCGTGGGAAATCTATGCTATATTCGTTCTGGGTAATGAAATAGCCTATGAAACAAGTTGACTAGAAAAAGATAGCACCTCTCGGGGTGCTATTTTGTTTTTGGGAGGTATGATTCCGGTTTCTTTTTCTTCTTCAAAAAGACCACGCGCAATGAATAAACGCAAAACCTTGCGTCTCTATGAGGTGATGAGCCTTGTGATGCGTTTTTTCCTCACCAGCACCACGCCGAGCAATATCAATCCCATTCCTCCAACCTGGAAGGCGCTGAGGCTTTCACCATCCAATACACCCCACATCAAGGCCACAATCGGAATGATATAGGTGGTTAATGATGCAAATACAGCATTGGTAATTTGTATCAGGTGATTGAATAATACCAAGGATAAGGCGGTTCCAATTACGGCCAAAATGGCCATAGCTCCGATGCTTTCTAAAGCCTGACCTTCGAATGACATGGATTGAAAGGTTCCGGCCATCAACAAATAGAAAAAGGAAGGAATCGCCATAAATACAATTGGAAATGCAGCAATAACCATGGGTTTGCTCAAGGCAAATTTCTCCTTGATTAAATTCACATTAATTCCATAAAACAAGGCTGCTAGAATAACCAAACTCGCATATGCCAAATCACCCCGAAACTCGGACCGGTTTCCTAATAGAATTAATGCCAGTGCACCACAAAGTCCGATGACAACACCGAGAATTTTAGAGCGATCGAATGGCAGTCTGTATACTACAACACCAACAATCAAAGCAAACATGGGCGTTAAGCTGTTTAAGGCACCAGTAACAGACGAACTCAAATGGGTTTGTGCAACTGAAAAGAGAATAGCTGGCAAGCCGTTTCCAATCAATCCGGAAAGAAAGAACCAACCATAATTCTTTCGTTTTGACTTTGGAAGGTTAATGATAAATATGGGTAAAAGCGCAAGCCCTGCAATAAAAAGCCGCAAACTAGCCACTTCAACAGGACTGAAAGTGAGCAGCCCTCTTTTTATCAGAATAAAAGAAGATCCCCATATCAAACCCAATACGACCAAGAGCACATAGGCGATAGGGAAAAACTTTTTCATGGCGCAAATGTAGGCGAATAGCATGAAGTTCTGACATTGAATGGATAGTGGAGCTAATTGAGAGTTCGCAATAAAAACCTATTTTGTACATTGAATTGAGTGGTCTTTTAGCAAAAGAAGTCCGCTTTTTTACTCAATTAAATCCATGCCAAGCGCCGAAGAACTAAAACTCAAATACAGGGATTACTCGCTCGATCAAATTATTAGCGCCTATGCCAATAAGGAGAACTATTCAGAAGAAGGAAAAGCTGCCATAATAAGCGTTATAGAAGAGAAAGGAGGGCTAGATTATATCGTAGGAATTGTTCATCAAGAAGAGCAAATTAAGCAGGAAAAAGAGTCGATTCGCAAAGAGATTTATCAACTCTTGAAAAACAAAACTTTAAGCCCTTCATTTAAAGATACCGCGAAGGTAAAATTTATCAATCGTGAACAAATTGAACAGCTCATTCATGAGGCCAAAGAAATCTATTCAGCGGAAGAGCATGATGAAAAAATAAAGCTCAGAACCCTTCTGGGCGGCTTAATTGGAGCAGCAATCGGAGGAACAATTAGCGGAATCGCCTGGGGCCTACAAATGATCTATACTGGGTACATGTTTTATCTCATGGCCATCGGGTTAGCCCTTCTTTGCTATGCAAGTGTCAAGTTTTTCACCAAGCAGTCCTATCGGAATACTGCGGTCTTGATTTTCACGGCCATCGCATGCTCTTATGCACTTGCTCTCGGACAAATCCTGTTTGAATATTTCGGATACCTTGGTGCTGAAAGAGTGAATTGAGGTTCCTTATAAATGGTCATTATCCATACTCATCCAGCCTAAAATATTTTGAAAAAAATGTACGATTTTGGTATTGGTAGTTAGTTCCCAAATTGAAGGCCATCATTCTTTTTCTTGAACAAGAATTGAGCTCCCCTGCAAGTGCAATTGGGTATATGAAAAAATGACGCGCAATAGGGATATGATAAACCTTTGGCCTCTGCTTGCAACCATTCGTGCGAGCTTCACTTAGAAAAAAAGCAGCTTCAAAAAGGAGTAAAAGAAATTTCTTCAGTAAGGAGATATCAATCAAAATAAAATAACGGACTAATTTGTCCACTATAAAATAAATTCTGTAACTTGCGTCTTGAAATTCAATGAGACATGTTTTCTAAAGCCTGCGAATACGGAATAAAAGCTTCCATCTTTATCGCCGAACAATCTAAGCTCGGGAGGAAAGTTGGCCTAAAAGAGGTTGCGAAATCCATTGAATCTCCAGAAGCCTATACATCAAAAATTCTCCAATTACTGTCAAAAAACACATTGCTGATTTCCGAAAAAGGTCCGAAAGGTGGATTTTATATGGATTCTGTACAGTTGGAAAGTGTCACCCTTAGTAATCTTGTCACGACCATCGATGGTGATGGGGTTTACAAAGGCTGTGGACTTGGACTAAAACAATGCAATGAAATAAAGCCTTGTCCACTCCATAGCCAATTTAAGCATATTAGAGAAGAGCTTCAAACTATGTTGGAAGGCACAAGAGTAGCACAACTCAGTTCAGAATTGAGTTTGGGACTTACCTTTTTAAAGACGTAAAAAAAATTTATCATAATAGTGGACATTTTTATCCGATATATATTCTTTTAAACCCAACGCATTATGACGATTCAAGAAAAAATGATTATTGGTGAGATTGTAGCCTTCGATTATCGTGCTGCCTCAATATTTAATAAACACGGCATTGATTTCTGTTGCCAAGGCAAAAGGTCGCTTAAAGAGGCCTGTGAAGCGAAAAAAGTCAATATAGAGGAAGTAATAAATGGCCTTGAGGAGGTGTTAAACATCAAGCAAGAGACCGGAAGAATTGATTATGCCTCATGGCCTATCAATACCCTGGCCGACCATATTGAGGAAAACCACCATAGTTATGTAAAACAAAAAATTCAAGAAATCATTCCTTATTTGGTCAAAGTATGTCGGGTACATGGAGAAAACCATCCTGAATTGCATGATATCTATAAGGAATTTATGGCTTCTTCTGAAGAACTCAGATCACATATGCAAAAGGAAGAAGTCGTACTATTTCCCTATATCCGGAAAATGATGGGCAGTCCTTGTTCCACTGTATTTGCACAGGCGGCCCAATTTGGGTCAATCGAAAACCCATTGAAACAAATGGAAGCCGAGCATCTAACTGAAGGCAATCGCTTTAGCAGAATTCTTGCTCTTTCTAATAATTATACAACACCAGAAGACGCATGTAGCACCTATCGTGTCACTTTTGCCCTGTTGAAGGAGTTTCAAGACGATCTTCATGTACATATTCATCTTGAAAATAATATACTATTCCCTCAAGTGATTGAAATGGAAAGGACACATTCCGCATGCGACTGAACTGCAACAAAGCCGAATGCACCAAATCACCCACCTACCAGGACTCCGGTTTCGTTTACCTTGATTGAGGTACAGAAAAGTTCGGGCTACGGATGATTCTTTTTCACCCCAAAAATAAATCGAGACAAGCCTTCCCGATCTAATATGCTCAATTGTTTACCCTTGATGGAAATCAGTTTCGCATCAATTAACTCACCAAGACTCCGAATGGTCGATTCATAGGTGGTATTCGCTAATGAAGCCATATCCCTCTTCGATAAGGTAAATGCCAATAATGAAGGGGAGCTTTCACTAAAACCAAAAGCCTCCATATTTACTTGGATGGCCAAACCCACACGTTGTTTAACCGACATGTTTAACATGTTTTTCCGCATTCCTTCTGATCGTCTTAATTCCTCAGCGTAAAACAACATAAAATAATAACAAAACACATTATTAGCCATGAGCACATTCCGAAAAACATCCATCGGAAAAACATATACGGTACAATCTGTTAGCGCTTGTCCCGATACCGAAAAGGTGAAATTCGCTCCAATTCCTCGATGACCAATAACTTCGCCATCGCTGCAAAATCGAACGATAACTTCTATCTTTTTTGTGTAGGATGAAAAGACCTTAACCTTTCCCTCCTTCACCATATAAAGGTTATCTGCTTTTTGGCCTTCTTTAAATATGAGTTCTCCTGTTCTATAATGCAAAATGTTCGCTGACTCGAACAAAATGTCTTGCCATTCTGGTGAACAGTAATTCGCAATCAACTTATCTATCTTCTGGAGTTCGGCCGAATCTATCATCTTTAAGTGTCATCAAAGATATTGACTGTAACTGTATCAAAAAAAGCCAAGCCAAAATAAAACAAGTCTTGCTTGGAATGGCTAAAATCATTCACTTAAATTGCAGTCCCTCAATTTATTTTATGATTTCAATCATAATTTATATTGCAGATTATCATATTTTGCACAATGCAATTAATCTTCCTTTGAATATGAGTTTTAAAGACCATGTCAAAGGCTGAAACCAAAAGAATAAATTATATGAAACCTAGATTCAAAGTATTTATCGCCATCCTTACCATGGGGAGTTTCATGGCATGTGGCACTGGGGAAACCCAGAAGGCTTCACCTTCTTCTGCTAGCAGTAATGTTGCGGAACAAAATACCCCTTTAGGTCAAGCCTCCGTTCAAGATGATATATCCGCAGCAAATATCCTCCAGGTAGCCATTGAATCGCCAGACCATACCACATTGGTGGCGGCTGTTCAGGCTGCAAATATTGAAAACGTGCTAGTTAACGCAGGGCCACTGACTGTTTTTGCACCAAACAATGCTGCATTCAATAAGCTTCCTGAAGGGACTGTTGAAGAACTTTTGAAACCAGAAAATAAAGCCAAGCTTGCTGGGATTTTAACTCGACATGCTGCCCCTGGTTCTTTTGACTCCGATGGGCTCAAGAAAGAGGCTTCAAAAGGAAGGAAGATTTATATGGCAAATGGAGATTATTTGTCGGTACGAGTTGAAGGCGACGACATTTATGTAGGGGGCGCAAAAATTCTCGCCACAATACCCACATCCAATGGGATTATAAACGTAGTCGATGCTGTAATTCTTTCGGCTGAATAAATATAAAAACCAATCACAATGAACATGCATAAATTAACCATGGGCGCTCTGGTCGCCTTGCTACTCTCAGGATGTATTGACTCGCAGCCGGAAAAAAGTGCTGACAAAAAAACTGAAACACCTGCAGCTACAAGCGCCCCCACCAAAGATATTGGAGTGGGTCCAATCACAAAGGTCGAGCTAGCTGAAAATATTGACCAAGCATTGGCCACAAAAGGACAGGTAACCTTTGAAGCCAAATGCAGTGCTTGCCACAAAACAGACAAACGATTTGTCGGCCCAGCACTAGCCGGTGTTACTGAAAGACGTGAACCAGAATGGATCATGAACATGATTCTAAATCCAGAACAAATGGTGAAAGAAAATGAAACAGCTAGAAACCTGTTAATGGAGTATAGTGCACCCATGGCCAATCAAAACCTTACTGAAACAGAAGCCCGCGAAGTGCTTGAATATTTCAGAACCTTAACCCAGACCAGTGAAGAACCTGTTACAACCCAATAATTATGAAAAAGACACGATTATCAATCATAGCCCTCGTAACCGTAACAATCGGAATGTTTGGCTGTGGCTCTCCAAAAGAGAGTAAATCGGATGGCGCCTTAAATGGAAGTAACGCCGAAAAAGTATATGTCGCGCCAGGTGAGCACGACGATTATTACGCCTTTATTTCTGGCGGGTTTAGCGGTCAATTGGCTGTTTACGGACTGCCTTCAGGTCGTTTATTCAAGGTGATTCCAGTATTCTCACAGGATGCGGAAAAAGCTTACGGATACAATGAAGAAACCAAACCGATGCTAAACACTTCTTATGGTTTCGTGCCGTGGGATGATGCGCATCACCCTGATATGTCGCAAACAAATGGTGAAATTGACGGCCGTTGGTGTTTTATCAATGGAAACAATACACCACGAATTGCACGTATCGACCTGAAAACATTTGAAACCACAGAAATTCTCGAGATTCCTAATAGTGCTGGGAATCACTCCTCATCCTTTGTTACCGAAAATACAGAATACGTTGTAGCAGGAACCAGATTCTCCGTGCCTATTCCACAAAGGGATATGCCTATCAAAGACTACAAAGGCAATTTCAAAGGTTCACTATCTTTTGTTAAAGTGGCTGATGATGGAAACATGGATCTATCGTTCCAAATTATGATGCCGGGATTTAACTATGACCTTGCACATCCTGGTCGCGGCAAATCACATGGCTGGGTATTCTTCACAACGTATAATACGGAAGAAGCGAATTCATTGATGGAAGTGAATTCTTCTCAGTTTGACAAAGATTTTATCGCTGCTGTCAATTGGAAAAAAGCGGAAGAATATATTGCCGCAGGTAAATTCACCACCATGCCCGCCAATTATGCGCATAATATATACAGCGACTCAACACATATGGCAACAACAACCATGGGTAAAGAAGTTCGAATCCTTAATCCTGCAGACTGTCCTGGATTGGTGTATTTCCTTCCTACGCCAAAATCGCCTCATGGTTGTGATGTCGATCCTTCTGGCGAATACATCGTAGGAAATGGTAAACTATCTGCTTCCTTAACCGTCCACTCATTCACCAAAATGATGGCCGCAATTGAAGGAAAGAAATTTGATGGAGATGCTTACGGAATTCCTATTATAAACTTCGATGATGTTGTTGCAGGAGTAGTACAACAACCAGGCTTAGGCCCATTGCATACGGAATTTGATGGGGAAGGAAATGCCTACACTACTTTCTTCATCTCCTCTGAGGTGGTGAAATGGAAACTTGGAACATGGGAAGTATTGGATAGAAAACCAACCTATTACTCTGTTGGTCACTTAATGATTCCTGGCGGAAACTCAAGGAAACCTTGGGGCAAATACATGATAGCTATGAATAAAATTACCAAAGATCGCTATCTACCCACTGGTCCTGAGGTTTGTCAATCTGCTCAATTGTATGATATTTCAGGCGACAAGATGGAACTGCTACTTGACTTCCCTACCATAGGAGAGCCTCATTATGCAGCCGGATGCCCTGCTGAATTATTGGAAACGAATTCTCAGAAAATTTATAAGCTAGAGGAAAATTACCATCCCTATGCAACAAAAAGTGAGAAAGATGCCAAAGTTACGCGTAATGGAAATGAAGTACATATTCAAATGACCATGATTCGTAGCCATTTCTCTCCAGATAATATTGAAGGAGTAAAAGTAGGCGATAAAGTATTCTTCCATATCACCAATCTTGAACAAGATTACGATGTGCCCCATGGTGTTGCTATGATTGGTGCAAACACATCTGAGCTTCTAATCATGCCAGGGCAAACTGAAACATTTGTATGGAACCCGAAACAGGTTGGCGTTTGGCCATTCTACTGCACAGACTTCTGTTCTGCACTTCATCAGGAAATGCAGGGTTACGTACGCGTATCTCCAGCCAGCTCAAGCATTGGGTTGTCGTGGTCGCTTGATGGCGAGTAAGCACGATTAGTCAATAAGAGCAAAACGGGCAGTTTAATCACTGCCCGTTTTAATTCAATTCAGCCTTAAAATCATCTAAATGAAACTGTCCAGACTCTTTATGTTCGTTGCTTCGCTATTACCATTAGCGCTATTTATTATGCCATTATGGACCATTGAACTTGGGGCTCCACAATATCCGGAGCCTTTAG
>Ga0100380_10001945_pt1 | contig 22404 bp, 21 predicted proteins | sample CryGeymeta201504_FD_80417 | JGI IMG/M metagenome (GOLD analysis project Ga0100380, IMG submission 80417) | Groundwater microbial communities from Crystal Geyser aquifers in Utah, USA - Crystal Geyser metaG 2015-04 | ecosystem: Environmental > Aquatic > Deep subsurface > Groundwater | place... | reverse complement strand
TGAATTCTTTCCCCCAAGCTGGTTGGCGTCCTCGCCAAAGAGCACTAGACAACATAAGCAAGTCGGCGAAACCGACCTGCCTGATGAATTCTTTCCCCCAAGCTGGTTGGCGTCCTCGCCAAACAGCACTAGACAACATAAGCAAGTCGGCGAGACACCGACCTGCTTGATGAATTTTTACTCAACCGTGACATGTGAAGGCAATACATGATTATAATTCAACAAACTACTCCAGAACTTTGAAGTTGAGATGAGGACTCAGTTTCTAACAGCCGTTGCAGAACGCAGAATGCCAATATTTACTAAGGATGATGTTGATTTAATTGAAGTCATTAAATCATCGATCGCATTTTACGCATTAAACAAGCCATTTCTGCTCCATGAATATTGTGTGATGCCTAATCACATTCATGTTCTTTATACTGAAACTGAATACAACCTTGGCTTTAAAAACTCATTCTTGAGCTTTACTGCCAAAGAAATAATAAAATGTAATAATCAGCGAGTTGAAATTGATCGACACGACTTTCTTGTTAACAAAGCTGACAGACTCCATCAAGTTTGGCGCAGGCATTCTAAGAATATTCTTGTCAAATCAAAAGATCAATATTTTGCGATTGCCTCCTATATCCATACAAACCCTGAATCAGAGTTTTGGAGAGAATACATCTACAAGGAGCCCAAAGACTCAAGGTTAAAACTCACGAGGCGTTTTTGGAGCTAACTCAACCCCCCAAGCTGGTTGGCGTCCCCGCCAAACAGCACTACACAATATAAGCACCTCGGCGAAACACCGACCTGCTTGATGAATCCTCTCCCCCAAGCTGGCTTGCGTCCTTGCCAAACAGCACTAGACAACATAAGCGAGTCGGCGATACACCGACCCGCCTTATGAATCCTTTCCCTCAAGCTGGTTGGCGTCCTCGCCAAACAGCACTAGACAACATAAGCAAGTCGGCGATACACCGACCCGCCTTATGAATCCTTTCCTCCCAAGCTGGTTTGCGTCCTCGCCAAACAGCAATTACCTATACTTAGTGCTCTTCGGTTTGATCCAATGTCGTGCAGTCCTAGTGCTGACTAATCAATAAGTCGACTGTCGTCGCTTCGGTCGAGGAGCTTATCGTTCATCTGCTTCGAAGTTTTAGCTCCGAGAGACTTGAGCTTTTCAGCCCGACGCACCAAGTTTCCATTTCCATCCACCAGCTTGTTCATGGCGTCGGAATAGGTCTTTTTCGAGGTATCCATTTGTTGACCTAACTTAATGAGGTCTTCGGAGAAATTGACAAACTTATCATACATATCCCCAGCCTGTTTTGCGATTTCTAGCACATTTCTATTCTGGTACTCGTAGCGCCAGATATTGGCTACCGTTCGTAAGGTGGCCAAGAGGGTGCTCGGGCTTACCAAGACAATCTGCTTCTCATACGCCTGATTGAAAAGGTCCGACTCCGCTTGAAGCGCGGTACTAAAAGCCGGCTCAATTGGAATAAACATGAGCACAAAATCCAAGCCTTCTACCCCGTAGAGTTTTTGGTAATCTTTTGCAGACAGTTGCTTGATATGGTTCTTGATCGACTGCACATGCATCTTCAAATTCAAGGAGCGTTCTTCTTCTGTTTCTGCGTTGATGGCCTGTTCATATGCAACAAGGGATACCTTGGAGTCGATCACAATATTCTTGTTGTCTGGAAGCTTGATGACCACATCTGGACGCAATCTACCGCCTTCGGTAGTGGTAGATTCTTGCACGATGAACTCCTGACCTTTTACCAAGCCACTGCGTTCAAGGATGCTTTCCAGGATATATTCTCCCCAATTACCTTGGGCCTTGGTATCACCCTTCAGGGCGCGGGTCAGGTTCTCGGCCTCCTTGGTTATTTGTTGATTGAGTTCCTTCAAATTTTTTAGTTGCTCACCGAGGGAACTGTTCATGCGCACATTTTCTTTATTGCTTTCCTCTACCTTCTTCTCAAACTCGCCAAGCTTTTCTCTTAAGGGGTTGAGCAGCTCACCCATATTAGTTTTATTCTGATCAGTAAACTTCTTGGTTTTTTCCTCGAGGATTTCGTTTGCGAGATTTTTGAACTGCAGCGTCATGCGCTCATTGAGTTTTTCGAGTTCTCCTTTTTGCTCTTCCATACGCTGTTTTAATCCCATGCCCTCTGATTTTAAAGTGGCATTTTCGCGTAGAAGATTTTGGTTCGTGTGGTCGATCTCGGCCAGTCGTTTTTCTAATTCTGCCTTGCGACTCTCTAAGGAAATTGCGCTTTGCTCCAAGCGTGCCTTCTCCAGCTGAATACCCTGTAAATCCTGCTCGCCTGCGCGTTTTTTGTTCAAGGCAATAAAATAGCCAACCGCCGCTCCCAAGGCCAATCCCAACAAAAGAAATAACATTCCCTCCATGCTTCAAATTACGCCATCAATCGCTGGTCATACAAGAATTTTATCCTTCAATATCGGTACGCCAGCCATGCAAAATTTCCATCATAAAATGGAACGAATGCAGCCGCGAGGTGTTTAAAACTGAATATTATCGGCCTTTTTCCGATATTCGAACAAATCCAAACTTGAATGAAGCTACCAAATTCACTTCATCAAATGCTGCGCGATACCATCGCAAACACCAAGCATTTGAATGATACTTTCTTGATGCAAAAGATTGATAGTGAGTACCAATCTTTCACCTATGGAGATATTCTCGACCGCATAAATTCGGTTTCTGCCTACCTTGTGGAGAACGGTTATACCAAAGGCGAACGCCTCGCTATGATGCTAGAAAATTGTCCGGAATACCTGGCTTTTGATCAAGCACTCATGCAAATTGGCTGTGTAAATGCATCCATCTACCCTACACTTCCTGAAAATGAAATCGAATATATTCTACAAGATTCTGGGGCAAAAGGGGTTTTGGTAGGGAGTCCTTTTCTATTGAAAAAACTACTCAAGGTGGTCGACAACTGTCCTGAGATTCGTCATATTTTCATCAATTTTGAGCGCGATAATGCTAAATCTGATGACCCACGCTTGGTTTCTTTGCAGGACCTCTTTAGAATGGGTAAAGACCTTTATATTAAAAACAAAGAAGGCATTGAAAAACTCTTTCAATCTATCGGACCAAAAGACCTGGCATCCCTCATCTATACATCTGGAACCACAGGTGTGCCGAAGGGTGTGATGCTAAGCCATGAGAACTTCATGAGCAATGTATTGATGGCCAAAACTCAGGTGCCTTCTATTTCTAAGGATGACCGCTACCTTTCTTTCCTTCCTCTTTGTCATGTATACGAGCGTCTTGCCACTTATTATCTAGGAATCTATGTCGGTGCTGAAATTGCCTTTGCCCAAGGGATTGAGAGCATTTCTGCCAATATGGTTGAAGTACAACCAACCGTGATGACAACAGTTCCTCGCCTCTTAGAACGCGTGAAGGAAAGGGTGATAAAAAATGCCGAAGCCAAAGGCGGAATGAGCAAAAAAATCTTCTACTGGGCTGTAGATATAGGCGAAGCAGTTCGGGTAAAAAAGGAAAACAAAAACTGGGTGAATCCTATTCTGGCTCTTCAGCATGGTATTGCCTCTGCCTTGGTATTCAAAAAGGTTAAGGCGCGTATGGGCGGAAAAATGCGCCTCCTTGTTTCTGGTGGTGCAGCTTTGCCTCAGCATGTTGGTGAATTCTTTGGGAACCTAGGAATCAACGCCTTAGAGGGCTATGGATTGACCGAAACCTCTCCATTAATGAATATCAATCTTGAAGGGAAACAGGTCTACGGAACGGTGGGACCTGTGGTTCCATGGCTTCAAATTGGAATTGTCGATCAACATACCGGCTCCTTCCGCACGATCCAAACCAAAGAAAGCTACGACTCTAGTTTCGAATGCGAAGAAGGGGAAGTGGTGGTTAAAGGTCCTTCAGTTATGATGGGTTATTGGAATAAGCCGGAAGAAACTGCCCAAGTAATTGATAAAGACGGCTGGTTCCATACTGGGGATGTTGGGAAGTTCTATAAAGGCAACCTGAAAATTACGGATCGAATTAAGAACATGATTGTCAATGCCTACGGAAAAAATATCTATCCCACACCGGTAGAGAATATTTACCTCAAGAGCAATAAGATTGAGCAGATATTTCTGATTGGCGACAAGCGTGAATTTATCACGGCCATCATCGTTCCTTCGAAAGATGAAATCAAGGAAAAGTTTAGTAAAAGTGAGGACTATTTCACAGAAGAGGATGCCTTTATCCGTGAGGATGAAATCATACGGTGGATGAATGAAGACATTCGCAAACTTTCGAATGAGCTCGCCAAATTCGAACGCATCAAAAACTTCACCTTAAAACGTGTTCCCTTCTCTGTGGAATCTGGCGAATTTACGCCAACACTGAAAGCAAAGCGCCGCATAATAGAAACAAAGTATGCCGACGAAATCGAAAGAGTATATGCCGGTCTTTCAGATGAGTCGTGACATGTATTTGCATACTGCTGCCGATTTATCTCCCTATAAAAGCCCAGCTTAAATGTCCCAGACAGAACTTCTTTTTTCCCGCATATAGGAACGTACATTCATCCAAAAGGCCACAACAAGGTAAAATAGAAAAGGCGAGCCGAGGGTAAGACAGGAGGTATAGATGAAGTAAAGACGAATGCGTTCGGAAGAGATTCCAAACTTAGAACCGATATAGGAGCATACCCCGTACAGGCGTTTTTCCATTAAATACTTTATCGAACTCATAATCCAAAGTTACGCGAATGGATTGCTTCGTGTCAAGAGCTAGACCGTTCTTCTGCTAAAATTATTTTCGATGGATGGGAAAGTAGGCGATTCCCAACCTCGCAGTTCAAACAGTGTTTCCTCTCGCAGTAATTTTTCGACAACACAAATAGCGCCTGGCTTTCCCCAAACGATTTCACATTCACGCCCAAAGTCTTCCATCTCCTGATCAAAGCATTATTCTCCGGATTTAATTCATGCATGGCATCGAGCACCCATTCTCTTTTTTCTGGCAAGGACCAATGTTCGGCATAGACGAATAAAAACGGAAGGACCGCATTGCCCAATAAGAGCTGCCTAGTATTTGCTCCGAGGGAACCACTTAGTCCGTCGCTCACCAGGCCGAACTTAGAATGAGACTGCCAATATTCATGCGCGTGAACCTCGAACAGGCTCTCCATCTGGCGAATATCATCACATTCTAAAAAGGTGTTTAGCGGGTTTTCCATTTGGAATAAAAAATCGGCGAACTGAGAAATGCGCATGGTTGGGAAATTCGCTGGCCTTAAGCGCAGAAACTTCCAATGAATGGCCTGCATCGGAATAAGTTGATGCCGCACTTTCATGTAGCGATACCGTTCTTTCAATGAAGTATGGAAGCCATCTATGCTGGAAGTTTTCAGCATTCCGGACTGGCCCATGAGCAAAGCCTCCAGTTCCTCGCGCTTATCTTGGTGCTTTCGTATGATGCGCCAAGGAGTTGCTCTCGCCAGGATTTCAAAGGGGAGTGCATTCACCCGCAGTCCGAAATAATGCGCCAGAAATTGATAGAAGGTTGATTCCCAGTTTTTGTTCGACTCTAACAATAGTGCCTCAATACGTTTCGACTTCATCTCAAACCGTTCCACCAAAAGCCTTTCCATCCACATCCGCGACAGAGCTTGTGGGTTTTTTATCAATAAGCCCGCACAAGGAATAGGGTCCAAACTCGCCTGCCAAGCTTCCAGCACCTGCATATTGACCTCTTCAATAAAATGCTTCAATTCCAACTCAGGGAAATTCCGGTTCAGCGTGATATCACATTCAAATACAACATGCAGGATAATGGAATCATATACCGGATCCGCATCATGACCATGCTTGATCCAATCAGAACTTTTCGTATGAAGTTCTACATTTCCTACCCATAAATTTTCGCCAATTTGTATCCGCGCATGCAAAAAATCCGGACCTGCATCTTGGTTCAATAATCCTGGATAAATCACCTGAATGGCTTCCCCATCCGTGCTGCATAATTGCTCTTTATTGAACTTCTGAAGCTTCCAATAATAGCTGAGTAATTCTTCATTCATAGCCTGAAATTAGCTATGATTCCTTGGCGCTCCAAGGTGGGGAAGGTGCTTTTTACATTGGCGTGACACTTTCTTTGCGAACGATTAGGAGTTCGTCGGCACTTATGATTTCGTCGCGGAATAAAAAAGGACGCGGAGGCGCGGAGCCGCAGAGGGTGTTGCTTTCGCCAGAATAAAGGCGCAGTTTTTTTCTCCTCATCCCCTCATCTCCTCACCCCTCATCATTTGCGAAAACAGGATTTATTTTCCCTTCATGATGTCGTCGCGGCATAAAAAAGGACGCGGAAGGCCCCACCTACGCTAATCGCTTAGACCTTCGCTTCCTACGTCAGCCATTGCCTACGCAGTCGGCGGGCGCAGACAAAGGCGCGGAGGGTATTGCTTTCGCCAGAATAAAGGCGCCAAAATTAAATCACATCCCGTTAGCTCTCGGGACACAATTCGCAAATCATAATTCATAAATCATAAATTAGGTAAACCGTGCCATCTCCCCTTGCATCTTCGCCGCTTCCCGATTTGCAGCTTCCGCGAAATCTTTTCCTGAAGAAGCATAAATAATGCTACGAGATGCATTAATAAGCAGTCCGATGTCTTTGTTGGCTCCGTATTTTACGACTTGCTCGAGGCTGCCTCCTTGGGCACCAACTCCAGGAACGAGGAGAAAATGATTGGGAATAATTTGACGGATCCTTGACAATTCTTCAGCACGCGTTGCACCCACAACATACATCATATTTTCTTCAGTGCCCCACGCGGAACTTTTGCGCAATACTTCTTCAAAGACTTGAGCATCCCCTATTTTGAGGGTTTGGAAATCTTGAGAACCTGGATTAGAAGTCAAGGCGAGGAGGATGCTCCATTTTCCCTCAAACTCGAGGAATGGACCCACTGAATCGCGGCCCATATAGGGGTTGATGGTGATGGAATCGTAATTGAGCGTTTCAAAGAAGGCCCGAGCGTACATCGACGAGGTATTTCCAATGTCGCCGCGTTTGGCATCTGCAATGGTAAAGATGTTATTTGGAATGAACTCCAGGGTTTTTTCCATCACGTCCCAACCTTTGGCTCCGAGGGTTTCATAAAAGGCGGTATTGATTTTATATGAAACAGCGTAATCTGCGGTGGCTTCAATGATGGCTTTATTAAAGTCGATAAGTCCTTGTGCATCCTGACTGACTCCTTCGGGCATCTTTCGGGTATCGCTGTCGAGACCTACGCAGAGGAAACTCTTTTTCGCTCGAATCTCGTTTATGAGGCTAGTTCTATTCAAAATTCCGTGATTTGTGGGGCAAAAATAGACAATGACATGGAAAGCATCAGCCTTAAAAATGCCCAAGAGCAAGTTGATCAATGGATAAAGACGGTCGGAGTCCGCTATTTTTCGGAACTGACCAATACCGCCATTCTGATGGAAGAGGTGGGAGAGCTCGCCCGTCTTATGGCCCGCAAATACGGCGACCAAAGCTTCAAGAACAAAGAAGCCGATGCCGATCTAGGCGATGAAATGGCCGATATTCTCTGGGTTCTGATATGCCTCGCTAACCAAACCGGCGTGGATTTGACCGAAGCATTTGTCAAGAATATGGAGAAAAAAACCACCCGTGATGCGACTCGTCATCTCGATAACGACAAACTAAAAGTCGACGGAAAAACCTTTCACTCGTAGAGAATTCTATGGTGAGTTTCTCACAATTCACTATTTTCCGTTAGATTTGGAAATTACTATAAATAGAGCCAGATGAAATCACTCCTTAAATACTCCCTCGTAATAGTGATGGGATTTTTATTCAGCTATCAAGCAAACGCCCAAGCATTCTTTGGTGTGTATGGTGGAATGAACACTGCCGGTATCCAATTGAATGACTGGAAAACCAATACCGACCCGTATGATTTGCAACCAAGCTTTCAAAGCATTCGCCGACTAACTTTTGGGGTTACCTGCGAACTTCCTTTGTCAAAATACATCTATTTTCAACCGGAAATCGCTTTCACTCAAAAAGGTGGCATTATGTCGATTGACTCAGCCTATGGCGATAATTTTGGTGCAGGGTTAACGGTGTATCAAACCGTAAACAACTTGGATTTAAACTACGTTCAACTGCCTTTACTCTTCAAAGTGAGAATGCAATTGACCAATCCTAAGCCCTTGTATCCGCATGAAGGATCAGGCAAGCCCCTTTTCTTCGAGTTTTATTTAGGCCCGGTAATAAATTACCTCTTAATTCCACGTGCTAATTACTCGCAAACCGTAACCTATACACCAGCCGGAGCTTCTGAGCCAGAGTCTAGTGTGAAAAAAGTATATTCAGGAAAAACGCAAGGCGGATTGAAAGCCCTCGATATTAGTGCAGCCGTTGGTGGTAATATCAAATGGAAAGCGAGCAAAAAAACCCATTTCTATTTGGATGCCCGCTATTCCATGAATTTCTTGAACATCAATGATAAAGCCCTCCGTAATGATTTTATTGATGCAGAAGGAAACGAAAAAATTAGCTACCCAACACTGAAAAACTCTGGCAACTTCGCTTTGACTTTAGGGATTACACATACCTTCACCAAACGTCGCTACTGGAACCACCCAAGAATGAAAAACAGAAGATTCTAAGCCTCGTCTTAGAAAACGATATTTTAAAATCCTCGTCAATTTGGCGGGGATTTTTTGCTTCTAAGAGAATTGGCATAGCCCTGAATCACAAGGATATCTTTCAATTAAGAAGCTTCCCTCACCGTCCTAATAATGGGATTAGGTTACTTACATTCTTTGCCTCATAGTCATAGAAAGGGGGGCTCATCCTCTAGGAAGTTTTTCGGTAATTCAGAACCGCCCAAGCGTTAAAAAATATGGCCATGCAAGTCATGATAATAAATTGGCTTTGGATGTCTTTAAATCCGCTTCCTTTGAGCACCACCAAGCGAACGACATCAATAAAATAGGTGACTGGATTGAGTGCCGCTATCCATCTCGCCCATTCTGGCATACTTTCAACGGAGGTGAACAAACCACTCATCAGCATAAAAATCATCATAAAAAAGAAAGCCACCGACATGGCTTGCTGCTGATTATTGGAATAGGTGGAAATTAGTAAACCGATTCCAAGTATGGCAATAAGATAGATGGATAAAAAGCTATACAGCACAAAGAGTGAACCTGCTGACACAATACCGTATACCAGTTGTGCTATTCCGAATAAGCCGAGGGTAAAGACAAAAATCCCAATTACCCAAAATGGAATCAGCTTGCCAAGAATGAAGTGCACCTTTTTTATGGGCGTTACATTAATCTGCTCGATGGTGCCAACTTCTTTCTCCTTCACAATGTTCAAGGCACACATATAAGCCCCAATCATGGTAACAAGGAGAACAAGAATTCCCGGAACCATAAAGAACTGGTAATTCAATGAGGGGTTATACCAATTCAAACTGTCAACCTGTATTCCTGCTCCTGTGGACCGAATACTTGAATTGCTCCACTTAAGTCGGATATCCGCATTAAAATCGCCAATGATCTGATTGAGGTAGGCACTCCCCACCGCTGCCTTTGTTCCATTGATTGCATTGACTGCCAAAAAGAGGCTGTTTTTATTCTCCCGAATTAAGTCGGCCTCAAAGTGATTGGGTATTTCAATAATCAGGTCGGCCTTATCCTGCTGAAACTGCTCAAAGGCTTCATCATAGGAGCTTCCATACGTGTCGAGCAGGAAATATCCCGAAGCGACAATTTTATCGGTGAGCTGCTTTGAATAGGTACTGCGGTCATGGTCAATCACCGAAATAGTGATATTCTTGAATTCGAAGTCGGCCGCCAAAGGCATCACCAATAGCTGGATAATGGGCATGGCGATGATCATCTTTAGAATCGTGGTATTGCGAAAAATCTGACGAAACTCTTTTTGCAATAAAAACCTCAATGTTCTCATGCTAGGCGGATTTTAAAACGTTTGAAACTAATGACTAAAAGGCCCAGTGTCATGCCAAGCAGAATGAGCATTTCCTTCCAAATGGCCATAAATCCTAGTCCCTTTATCATCACCGATTTTACGATGATATAGTACCATTTTGACGGGACGATATTCGCAACCACTTGCAATGGAAGTGGCATGTTTTCTAGGGGGAAGAGAAAGCCAGTAAACAATAAGGTAGGCACCAACATGCCCATAAGTGAGAAAAGCATGGCCGCTTGTTGCGAATTGGTGGAATTAGAAATGAGCAAACCTAAGGAAAGCGCGGTAAGAATGAGAAGAGAGCTTGCAAAATAGAGCAGCACGAAACTTCCATTCATGGGCATATCCATCAAGGTGATGCTGAGAATCAAAATTACGGTAAGGTTTAAGAGTGATAGAAAGAAATAAGGTACGGCCTTCGCAACAATAACCAGAAGTGGGTTGATGGGCGATACGAGCAATACTTCCATGGTTCCCGTCTCTTTCTCCTTAACGATTGACACAGAGGTCATGAGCACACAAACCAGCAATAGCACCAAAGCCATAACGCCAGGCACGAAGTTGGTCGCTCCTTTGAGTTCGGGATTATAGATCATCCTTACCTCCGTATTGATTTGCAGGGGCATCTGCCTATTCGCGTCCTGTTCCTTTTTGTAGTTCATGATGATGTTCCGCGCATAATTTGTGAGCGTATTGGCTGTGTTTGGGTCGGAGGCATCGGCAATAATTTGGATATGTGCTTCTTGCTGATGTGCCAGCTCACTGGTGAAATTACTCGGAAAAATAATGGCCAGCTTAACCTTGCCCGACTGAAAGGATTCTTCAATTTCCTTATAGCTAAGCAGGCTTCGTTCAATTTTAAACGTCTTGGTGGCGTCAAGCTTTTCGATGATACGTTGAGAAGCGAGGTCTTTCGAATAATCGCATACCACAATCTTGGAGTTTTTAATCTCATTGGTCAGCGCAAACCCAAATAGGACAATCTGAACAATGGGCATCCCAAAGAGCAGGAGTAAAGTTTTCGGGTCCCGAAATACATGGAAGAATTCTTTGCGGACAAATATGTTAAACTGTTTCATGCTTAATCCGCTTTACGTTTTGCACCTCGCGCTAATTCAAAGAATACATCATCCATTGAGCCGGCATTAAATTGCTTTTTCAAATTTGCTGGGGTATCGAGCGCCTTCATCTCCCCATCAACCATCATTGAGATACGGTGACAATATTCAGCCTCATCCATATAATGGGTGGTTACAAATACGGTAATGCCTTCGGAAGAGGCTTTGTAGATTAAATCCCAAAACTGCCTCCTCGTTACCGGATCAACACCCCCTGTTGGCTCATCCAGAAAAACGATTTTGGGGTCATGGATGATCGCGACCGAAAAGGCGAGTTTCTGTTTCCATCCAAGTGGCAGACTGCCCACCAGTTTTTTCGCTTCCGAAGCCATTCCCAAGGTATCAATCAGTTCTTCGATCTTTGACTTCAATGCTTTATTGCTCAAGCCATAGACGCCTCCGAAAAAGCGAATGTTTTCAAGAACGGTGAGGTCCTCGTATAAGGAAAATTTCTGACTCATATAGCCGATATTCTGCTTAATCTTCTCCGTTTCCTTATAGACATCGTAGCCTGCTATCTTGGCTTCTCCAGATGAGGGAATTGAGAGTCCACATAACATCCGCATGGCTGTCGTTTTTCCTGCGCCATTTGCACCGAGGAAGCCGAAAATTTCGCCTTTGTATACATCAAAGCTGATCTCATTCGTCGCGATAAAGTCGCCAAATTTTTTCGTGAGCTTGTTGGTCGTAATTACTTTTTCCCGCTCCATATTAGTTCATCAAATTGATAAAACAATCTTCAATACTTGGCGTTATCCTCTTTACTTCCAGTCCACTATGTGTTTCCTGCAAATCGCTCGTTATTTGTTCTTTCATCCCTTCAATATTTGATTCTTTGAAGCTTACATGGTGGTAGTCGCCAAAGGCAAAGCAGCTGTCGATTAGATCGCTCTTTCTTAAATCATCCAGCAAGGCAATCATGTCGTCCGACTTAATTGCAAAAAGTGCCTTCGGATAGTGTTGTATGATATTATTAGGGGTATCTATTGACAAGATATGGCCTTCCTGAATCAAGGCTATTCGCTCACAAAGTGTTGCCTCATCCATATATGGAGTAGAAACGAGAATAGTAATCTCTTGTTCTTTCAGTCTTTTGAGCATTTCCCAGAATTCCTTACGCGACACAGCATCAACTCCAGTGGTAGGCTCATCGAGTAAAAGCACTTTTGGTTTATGAATCAAGGCACAACAAAGGGCGAGTTTCTGCTTCATTCCACCTGATAATTTCCCAGCGCGTCGATTTTTGAAGGGTTCTAATTGCACATAAATATCCTTGATTAGCTCGTAGTTCTCTTGGATGGTGGTGCCAAAAACCATTGCGAAGAAGCTTAAATTCTCTTCCACGGTCAGGTCTTGATAAAGCGAGAATTTTCCAGGCATATAGCCTAAATGTTTTCGAATGGTTTTATAGTCATTAACCACATCGCAGCCGAAAACAGTCGCTGTACCTCCATTTGGGATGAGAAGAGTCGTGAGAATGCGAAAAAGACTGGTTTTTCCTGCGCCATCCGGACCGATTAATCCAAAAAGTTCCCCCTTATTCACAGAAAAAGAGACGTCATTGAGTGCCGTTACAGCACCATCCTCATAGGTTTTTCCAATGTTTTGTAGACTGACTTCCACCATGTTTATTGGAATTTTATCTCGCCGTACATGCCAATTTTATAGAATCCATCATTCACTACATTTACCTTGACGGCATACACCAAATTGGCTCTTTCATCTTTGGTTTGTATGGTCTTGGGGGTAAACTCTGCTTTGTCATTGATCCAGGTAATTATCCCTTCTACTTCTTTAAACCCTCCGTTTCCATCATCCGTTTTCACTTTAACTTTTTGGTTTAGCTTTACGTTCGCGAGTTGATTCCCGGATATAAATACCCGTAGAATCATGGTTGATAAGTCGGCGATTTTGTAGAGAGGTTTCCCTGTGCCGGTCATCTCATTTTCGTGGGCATACTGGGCGAGCACTGTCCCTTTAATTGGATTGATGATTTTACATTTTGCCAATTGATCATCGATTTGTTCCATTTGAATAAGCAGAGGGTCCGCATCATTGCTTATTCCTCCGCGGGTAATCTGCAGGGTAGATCTCTGTGCTTGAATCTGATTTTTCAATATATCAATAGAAGCATTAATATCGTCGAGCTGTTTTTTTGGAACCGCCTCACCTTCTACGAGTCTTTTAATACGTTCTTTTTCCTTCTGTGCAGTACCAAGCTGCGATTCGAGAGCGGCAAGTTGCACGGCCACATTGGGCTGTTTGCTGAGCAGGGCATGATATTGTGCCGAGAGTTGTTTTCTCTTGAGGTGCAGCTGGATGCTATCGATATAGCCAATTTCCATATTCTGAGTCAAGGTTTGACCCTCTTCAATCTTCAATTCCTTGATGATGCCAGACGCCTCGGCAGAGATAATGATTTCTTTTGCTTCGAAGGTTCCAGTTGCATCAAAGTCATTGGCGAATTTCTGACAAGAAGAAACCAAAAGTGAAGCGAATAAAACGAGTGATACTGTATGTGCTGTTTTCAATTTTCTTTGATTGAGTAGTTAAGACTAATTTGTTCCGCGTATTGTTTGATGTTTGTATTGTGCCTGCAGCAATTGAATTCGATGCATGATTTGTGTTTGTCTTGCTTGATCTTCGGCATTCACCTGTATGAGGTAATCATTTGCTGTAGCAGTGCCATTTTCCAATTGATTTTTTGTACTGTTTTTAATGGTCATTCGCATTGAAATGATTTCGTCATCAGAATCAACAAGCGCCTCCATTTTCTGTATTTCTGCACTTTGTTGCTTCAAAGCAAGTTGGGTATTAAACAGAAATGCTTCGCGTTGAATGCCCAAACTTTGCTGATTAATTTGAATCATCTTTCTTTCCTTTTTATTGGTATAGAGGGATGAAATATTCCAGTTCATTCTCACGCCCGTGATGTAATATGCCGACGGTTCATTATTGAGCATATTCAATCCTGGAGCTCCGACTCCACCTTGAAAAAAGGCACTTACACGAGGATAGGTTTTATTGGCGACGAGGGTGTTTTGAACACCCAATGACCTATGTTGAACATCAAAAAGCTTTAATTCTGGGCGGTTGATTGCTGTCGTTTGAATTTGTATGGCGGGCATTTCAAACTCGGTATTTTCATTTATCGGCTCATTAATGAATAAGGCAAGCATATCAATAAATCCCTTCCGATTGGCTTTTAATTCTATTACGCGCTGATTCACTTTGAGCAATTCAACTTTCAAAATATCGGCGCTGGCCTGTATGGCTATTCCATTTTCTATGGCTGTATTTGTTTTAGCAAGGCCCGCTTGGAGGTCTTTTTTTAATAACTCTGTCTGGATTAATTGTGCATCGATAAAAAGAATCCCAAAATAGATTTGGTTGATTCGATCCCGAATTTGGTACATCTCAACATTCACTTTTTGCTTCTCCAGCTCATTGCCTATTTTTATATTTTCCTTTTGATTCTTTAGAAGAAATAAATCGGTGATGGGCTGAACAACTTCGCCATACAAACGATGCTGATCTTGCCGAATTGGTTCAATCGTACTTCCTGGAATTTGAAAGGGAAGGGAAAACACCTGGGATTGGTAGGTCGAATAGCCTGAAATGCTTAGTTGCGGCAAATACCCTTTTTGCACGTTGGATAATGAATACTCTTTCGATTTCTCGAGCAGGTCATATTTATGCACCAAAGGATATGCACGTTTGGCTTTCTCTTGGCAGCTATCGAGCGAAAGGCCTTGCGACTTTGCTTGTGTCATGCCCAGTGTAGCCAGCACTGTTAGTATGATCAGTTTCTTATTCATGTGTTTTATAAATATGATTTATACAAATGATTAACTTTTAGTCAAAAAAAAGGCATTAAACCTTTAAGAACATGGCATTGATCCAAATCGGAATGAGTCTCTTTCTTTCTATCATCAAGGCTTCTCGTTCTTTGTCACTGAGATGCGCAATTTTAGAGATCATAGGACTCCCAGCGAAGGGAAAAATAACCAGTGAAAGCAAATTCATAAGAAAATGCAGAGGGTTTACTTCAATCATTCGCCCTTCCTTTATTTCTTGATGTATCTGCCGAATAAAAACCGAGTTCATGAGCAAATCACGAATGGGTATACGTTCTAATAGTCCATCCACATCGTTCCTCATTTCACTCAAAATAAATAGCGGTACCTGCGGTTCTTCCACAAACATATTGATATAGTTTTCGGCAATCAGCTCCACTTTTCTTTGCAAAGTGGTGTGTTCATCATTAAAAACCAAACCCATATTCTGCATAAAGCCGCCCATTGTTTCGAACATGATGATATCGAAAAGCTTCTTTTTGCTCCTAAAATAATAATTGAGTAGGGCCAAGTTGATTCCAGATTCTTCGGCAATATCACGCGTGCGTGTTGCAGCGTATCCCTTATTATGGAATACCCGCTTTGCCGCAGCTTTTATCTTCGACTCAGTATTTGCATCCAAATTCTCAACTTTTGTCATGGGCATTTCTCATCGTTACAAATTCACTACAAACCTAATTTAATCATTTGATTAATACAAAACATTAAAATTGTTCGTCATGTATTTCAAGCAGGTTCAACTAAACACTCAATCTTTCCCTAGCCGAAAACCCCTTCATGAAAAAAGCTCAGAAGCAATGCTCCTGAGCTTTATTTTTTAAATTATTTAACCTTACTTATTGATGTCGAAGTCGTTCATAAAGGCTGTGGTAAAGTTTCCTGCACGAAACTCTTCGTTGGCCATCAGCTTCAGGTGAAGCGGGATAGTTGTTTTGATACCTTCAATCACAAATTCGCTCAAGGCTCTTTCCATTTTTAAAATACATTCTTCGCGAGTTGCGGCAGCCACAATGAGCTTAGCAATCATCGAATCGTAGTTTGGTGGAATGGTATAGCCCGCATAGATATGTGAATCAACACGAACGCCAAGTCCGCCTGGCTTATGCAGCACCGTTATTTTTCCCGGACTTGGAGCGAAGTTTTTGTATGGATCTTCTGCATTGATTCGGCATTCCATGGCATGACGTTGTGGGAAATAATTTTGCCCTGAGATCGGCACACCGGCAGCCAACAAAATTTGTTCTTTGATAAGGTCATGAAAGATAATTTCCTCGGTAACAGGATGTTCCACCTGTATACGGGTATTCATTTCCATGAAGTAGAAATTCTTGTGTTTATCGACCAAAAATTCCACCGTACCTACTCCTTCATATCCAATAGAAACACCAGCTGCAACAGCTGCATCTCCCATTTTCACACGAAGTTCTTGGTCTACAAATGGCGAAGGAGCCTCCTCGACTAATTTTTGGTGACGGCGTTGGATAGAGCAATCACGTTCACTGAGGTGAACAACTTTTCCGTATTGGTCTCCAGCAATCTGGATTTCAATATGGCGAGGTTCTTCGATATATTTCTCCATATAGATTCCGTCGTTCCCGAAGGCTGCCAATGATTCTTGGCGAGCGGAATCCCAATGCCCTACAAAGTCTTCATCCTTCCAGATGATACGCATTCCTCGTCCACCACCACCGGCAGTTGCCTTGATGATAACGGGATAACCAATGTCTTTGGCAAGCTTTCTTCCTTCTGCTGCGTCTTTCAACAATCCATCCGAACCAGGAATACAAGGTACTCCGGCCTTTTTCATGCTGTCTTTGGCATTGGATTTATCGCCCATGGAGTTGATCATTTCTGGCGAAGCTCCGATGAACTTGATACCATGATCGCGGCATACTTTGGAGAACTTGGCATTCTCAGAAAGGAATCCATATCCAGGGTGGATGGCGTCTGCATTGGTAATTTCAGCGGCAGCGATGATGCTTGCCATGCTGAGGTAAGAAAGTGAACTAGGCGGTGGGCCGATGCATACCGCCTCGTCAGCAAATTTTACATGCAAACTTTCTTTATCCGCAGTTGAATAAACAGCAACCGTTTTAATCCCCATCTCTTTACAAGTACGGATCACGCGCAGTGCTATTTCGCCACGGTTGGCAATTAAAATTTTCTTAAACATTGTTCTCGATTAGGTGCTGAAAAGCCCGTGGGCCAATTAGTTGGGTTCCACCAGGAACAAAGGTTGGTCGTACTCTACTGGTGTAGCATTATCAACCAAGATCTTCACGATTTTACCAGATACTTCTGATTCAATTTCGTTAAAGAGCTTCATCGCTTCAACGATGCAGACCACTGATCCGGCTTTGATTTCATCTCCTACATTTACAAATGTAGGTTTATCAGGGGATGAAGAACGGTAGAAAGTACCAATCATCGGTGAGTTGATGGTGATCAAATTGTCGTCAGCTGCAGGTGCAGGCGCCGCGGGTTCTGCAGCCTTAGTAACCGGCTGAGCTGCTACTGGTGCAGAAGCAGGAATGCTTGCTTGAACAATTTGCTGTGGAGCGGCCTGAACAACAGGGGCTGCCTTGCGGATCGATAGCTTGAAATCTTTTTTCTCGATATCTACTTCGTCAACTCCAGACTCGGAGATGAACTTGATCAACGTTTGTATTTCCTTTAAGTCCATATTGTTTCTAGGTTTATTTCCTGACGTAATGCAAGAGGGTACAAATCAAAGGTAAAAATTCTTTGCAAAAAAGGGCTTCTTACTTTGGGTCATACGCCCACTTGAGCCACATAGCGCCCCAAGTAAAGCCACCACCGAAGGTAGAAAGAATCAGATTATCTCCTTTTTTAAATTTCGACTCAAAATCAGACAACAACAGTGGAAGGGTGCCGTTCGTTGTATTCCCGTAGCGATGGATATTCACCAAAACCTTTTCTTCGGGCAGATTAATTCGTTGTGCAGTAGCATCAATAATCCGAAGATTCGCCTGATGCGCGATGAGCCAGTTTACGTCTTCGCCAGTCATATTATTACGTGCGAGTACGTTTGCTGTTACTTCCGCCATGTTCGTTACTGCAAACTTAAATACGGTTTTTCCTTCTTGATACACATAATGCTCGCGAGCATCGATGGTTTCGTGAGTTGGCGGATTGGCTGAGCCTCCTGCTTTTTGATGCAAATAGAGTCGGCCAGAACCATCTGAATGTAAGATTGAATCTTGCACACCGTATCCTTCTTCATCCGGCTCTAATAATACACATCCCACCCCTTCGCCGAAGATGATGCAGGTATTGCGGTCGGTATAGTCGATGATAGACGACATTTTATCGCCACCAACAAGAAGTACTTTTTTGTATTTGCCAGACTCGACCATTTTAGAGGCCACTTCCATTCCATATAAGAAACCTGAACAGGCAGCGGAAAGGTCAAAGCCCCAAGCGTTTTTAGCGCCAATTTTATCAGCAAGAATATTCGCGGTGGCAGGAAAAACCAAATCGCCTGTAATGGTTGAGCATACAATAAAATCAATTTCCAGAGGATCGATATTATTCTTCTCCATCATTTCCATGACAGCCTGGTACATCATGTCCGAGGTCCCTTTGCCTTCACCCTTCAGAATATGGCGTTCTTTGATTCCAGTGCGCGAGGTAATCCACTCGTCGCTGGTATCTACCATCTTCTCTAAGTCTGCATTGGTAATCAAATCCGGTGGAACATATCCTCCAACGGCTGTAATGGCTGCGCGAACTTTATTCATGGGTTTCATTTCGGCCAATTTAAAACGATGATTTAATTTTATCAATTAAACCTGACTCGACCGTTTCTTTAGCCAGACGAATCATGCTCTCAAAACTTACGGCTCTAGAAATTCCATGACCAATAATTACGGCTCCGTTAACTCCCAAGATTGGTGAGCCACCATAGCTTTCATAATTAAATCGGTCAAGAAATTCATCTTGAACCTGACGTTTTTTGAGAAGGTAATACATCGACTCACAGGCTTTCAACACAATATTGCCTGTAAAGCCATCGCATACTACCACGTCGACATTATCCACAAAAAGATCGCGACCTTCTACATTCCCGATAAAATTAAAATCGGTGGTTTCGGCCATGAGGTTATGGGCAGCTTGTGTTACCAAGTTCCCTTTTTCTCTTTCTGTTCCAATGTTCAATAACCCAACACGTGGATTATCAATCTTCATGACGTATTTGCAATAATGAGAGCCCAATACCGCAAATTGGTAGAGGACATCCGGTTTGCAATCGGCATTGGCTCCAACGTCTAATAATACGCCAAGCCCTCCTTCTGCCTTAGGCAAAATAGAGGTGATAACTGGACGGAAAACTCCTTCCACCTGCTTCACGCTGAACATTGCCCCAACCATCATGGCGCCAGTATTACCGGCTCCTACGAAGGCGTCAATCTTCTTTTCTTTTAGATGTTGAAAACCAACAGCAATACTCGACTCTCTTTTCTGAGTGAGTGCTTTGGTTGGGTGCTCTCCCATTCCAATGACTTCAGGACAATGAACGAATTCAAATCCAGAAATATCGAGACCCTCTTGCTTGGCAAGTGGTTCAACAATATCCTTATCACCAAAAAACACGATTGAGATGCCTTCAATGTTCTGTTGAGCATGAAGAGATCCCTTGAGTGCTTCGAGGGGAGCAAAGTCCCCACCCATAATATCTAATCCTAACCGCATTCGGTAGGCTTATTCTTCGTTAGTACCTTTCATTACCTTGATCCCTTTATACATGCCGGTTTCAAGATTCACCCTGTGGTACTGAGAGATATCACCCGTGTTTGGGTCAACAAACAACGCTTTTTCACCAATTTTGTGGTGAGTACGTCTCTTGTCTCTTCTCGTTTTCGAGATTTTTCGTTTAGGATGTGCCATTTTATTCTATTTAAACAAGTCTTTTAATTTATCCCAACGAGGGTCGTTGCCGTCCTCGTCATCATTCTGTTCATCATCGTGCATTTTGTCAAGTAATTCTTGGTTACACCATTTGGTATTTCCAGGGGCTTCACAGGTCTTTCGGAGCGGTAGGCCAAGATGAACTAAATCATAAATATGCTGTGATACAAAAAAACGAGGATCGTTGTCTTGTACATAGAATACTTCATTGTCTGTGTCATCTTCTGCCGGAACTTCCGTCAGTTTTATCACGAAATCGAGGTCGTTTTGTATCGTCATTGGAATTTCCTCTAGGCAGTTATCGCAAGACGTTTTCACCTCTCCCTTCACCACCAAAGTCGACCTAAACACACCTTCTGCTCTTTCGAGGTTTAAGGTAGCATCTATGCTTCCATCTTTGATTAAACTTCCTTCAAAAGCCTCAAAAAATCGGGCGTCGAGATGCCAACTCAGTGTATGAGCTCCATCTGTTAATTTCCCTATTTCTATACCATCCTCCGCAAATGCCTTCATCATGGCTCTTTTTGAACAAGGGCGCAAAGTTAGGTCAAAGAATTGAATTTGAAAACGATTATCCACATTCCTTTCTCAAGTCTCCCGTAAAGTCCCGAAAACTAAAGGAATTATTTCAACAATTTAAACCCGAGAGGATTTAACTCAACGCCATGACTCCAACTCTTGCTGCTCAAACAGCATTAGAATCCAATAAAATGAAGAACTCCAATTTTAACACGACCCTTAATCAAAGCAAATTTCTATGACCCATATCGAAGCGTAGGGTTTAAGAATGGCATCAGATGATTCATTAGCCGCGTGACCGCTGGTAAGGGACAATGGCATATAACCGGGATTGACGTTACGTCTTTGACAAACCAACATGAGACGGTTTATATAAATGAGATGCCTTGCCATATAGGGATTGCTTCCCGTTATGAACCGGTATCCGGCTACGTCAATCTGGCAAGTAACTAGAATATAGCCCTTCAAATAATAATGCCGCCTCTCACATCAAGAATTCGGATATCAACACTTTGACGCGTGATTTTGGCATAAAGAAGAATCCAATTTGAAAATATATAAAAATTGATGAATCTAACTTCTAAAAAATTGAATCACCTGCGGGGAGCATTTATTCTTTTCATATTCTGCTTATTGGCGCTTGGCCAATCAAGCAAAGCGGGAACATACTATTTTATTGGTTCCAATGGCTCCGTTAAGCCGGCAGCAAAACAGCTAGAGATTGATAGAATAGAAAACTGGTATGATAGCGCAAACACCACTTGGCTCAGCTCTGGTGCAGCTTTGGCATCAGGAAGTACTTGGTACATTAACAAAGCAAGTACTACCAACACCAACATGACCGCTGAAGGAACTGTCTATATAGCAGAAGGCGTAACTTTAGACTTTCAATCGAGCAAAGATCTTAGCGTAACTGGGACAGTCTATAATAATGGCATAATATCGTTAGGGAATAGTCAATCACAAATCGATATATCAATCGGAGGGCTGTTAATTAATAACGGGACCTTAAATGTAAGTGATGGACAACTCATCGTTGCCGGCACATTAAATAACACGGCGAATGCCACAATTGAATCAAATGGAACATTAAGCGTGAACTCAGGTGGAACGCTAAATAATTCTGGACTTCTCACCAATAATGGTACGACTACGATTGTTTCGGGTGCTACTTTTATAAATACGGGAACCACCGCGGGAAGTTCCGCCATTTCAATCCCAGCGCTTGTTGTATCTACCAACACTTCAATAGCAAATGGCGCAACCTATTCTGGCATCTCCTTTTCTGGCAACGCCACACTCACTGCGCAAGGCAATCTAACTACCACCACACTCAACATGACCAACGGTACTTTGGCTCTTGGAGACACGCTAAACATTTCCTCATCTATCTCAGGCATGAGTGCCAGTAACTATATCACATCAGATGGTTCAGCCAGCTTGAACTTTACAGGAACCTCAACTGGATCTGTTTATGTTGATCAAACAACTTCTGGAACTTCAAACTCATTTAACGCGATTACCATAAATACTTCGGGAACCATTACCCTAGCAAGTGGAACACAAGTAGATGGTATCGTAACGCCGACTGCTGGAACCCTCGCATCAGGAGGAAACTTAACATTGACTTCAAGCAGTTCAACAAGCTACGCCCAAATTGCCCCAGGAACATCTGGAACCATAACAGGAAACATCACCATGCAAAAGGGCTCATCCAATACCAATGCAGGATGGCGACCTATCGCTTTGCCATTGACTGGAACCATTGCGAACCTTAGTGGAATAAACCGATTGTATAGCGGACATACACCTACAAATCAAATCAATACTTACCGCTGGGATGCCACACAAAATGCGTCGACAGGAAATAATAATGGCTGGATTGCTGCCAGCACCACAGACAATCAAAGCAGTGCATTCCTTATCTATGCCAACAATAGCAGTAGCGGCATGCATGATTTTGCCGGAACACTGA
>Ga0100380_10001944_pt1 | contig 22405 bp, 20 predicted proteins | sample CryGeymeta201504_FD_80417 | JGI IMG/M metagenome (GOLD analysis project Ga0100380, IMG submission 80417) | Groundwater microbial communities from Crystal Geyser aquifers in Utah, USA - Crystal Geyser metaG 2015-04 | ecosystem: Environmental > Aquatic > Deep subsurface > Groundwater | place... | reverse complement strand
GATTAACACTTGGCTCTATACCTATGTTTAGCCTTTCTCATCTTTGAGCATTCTTAGATTCTCCTACAAATGGTCAATCATGTTGCTTTTCTCAATTAGCTGTCTTTTGCTCATCTACTGGCTTCTCTCCATCTAATTGCGAAGTATGTCTAAATCTCGTTACAGAACGCGAATTCTTTCTGTCAGCTTTGTCAGTTGATTTTTGGACTACTTTCCTGCTGAGCTGATGACACCCACTAAATCATGGCTGAGATCAGAGAGGCCTCTTTTAAAATTGGCATTTTGAACCTCTGAGTTGAATATTGATTTTTTGACGGTTTATATTCGATCGACTGAGATGTTATGGGCTATTTGAGCAAATGAGCTATTGAGTGCTTCTGATACTGACTATCTGAATTTATCGTATTCCTTTTTACTGCTTCCCAGTTTGGTCTCCAGGTCTGCAATGCTTTATCTGTTTCTTTTGACTTAGTGATGTCTGTCTTATAATTCCTTTTAGGCCTAATTGAGTTTTTGGCAGTAGTTAAGCATATCCTGCTTGGTTTTTTCGTGATCTTGCTGAACCATATCCAGGATCTTTTTGGTCTTTTCAAGTTAGTTGACACTGAGTTGAAGCTGATCTTTCAACTATTTAGCTTTATCCTACGCTAGATAGACCTTTGACTATGTTTGGCTGATTTTTTTGATGCTCTACACAAGTTCCATCTGCTTGCCTTTCAGGTTGGCTTACAGTTGCCGATTCTTTTCCTCTAAGGTTTTGATCTCTTTGACTATTTTATCATTTTTATCGACAACCATAGTTATCTAGTAATCGCATTTTTGCAGTTTGCCATAATAATTTTTCTACTGCTCTTTCTGCGTTCTGATTTTTTCCTCGAGCAGTTCGATAACGCTTTCGTGCTCTTTGATGATTTTTTAGAACTGATGGTATTTGTCCTGTGAGGATTGTGTTAATTTTTCATATTTTTAGTCTGCGAATTGTTGGGTCATCTTCATCCGAGCCAACTACATGTTCAGCTCAGAGTTAGTTTCGAGTAATTGCTCATTTCGCACTATTTCCGACTACAGATCTATTCTTAATTTGGAGAGTTCTTCTTTGTTCTTTGATAGCTCTTGTTTGGTCGCCTAAAGGAGGGTTTGGGTTTTTTACTTGTAACGAGATAGATCCTTTCTTAGGTCATCGGTCTCTTCTTCAGATTTTTTGAGAGATTTTCTTTGATTTTTTTATTTTTAGCGGGACTAGTTGAGCTCCCTTGTCAGACTGTCGTTGGTTTTTTTACTTTTTTATAGACTGGTTTTTGTTATATCTAAAAGAGTCTCAGTTTCCATCAACTTCGAAGATAAACCCTTAGATTTATCCTCCAACTATTTGACAGTCTTTTTTAGGTACTCAGTTTATCGCCTGTACTCATTGGTCAGTTCTTCTAATCCTTTTTCCTTCGATGACACATACTTTTCATGATTCTTCTAAATCATGATTTTTTGTTAGCTGATGAGCCTCAGTTCCTTGAGGATATCATTGTTCTTGTCCCTGAAGGGTCGTATTTATTCCAGTTCAGTTCTGAGGGTGTTCATCTCCTGCTGAAATAGTTTGAACTCATACTAATTTTTGAGGAGGATATTTTTGTATTTGTCAATTTCAGCAGAAAGCTATACTTTTTCAGAGTTGGCTTTGGTAAGTTGCTGATTCAATTCCTACATTTTATGCCTGTACTCATCAATTTTTTGTTTGCAGGAAGTTTTTTAATTTTGGAGGTGTGAATCAAACTAAAAGAGTTTATTCTGGAGGGTCCTCTCGAGTTCATTTACCGTTCTTTTTTATTTCTCAATAATGTCATTCTTCTTAGAGAGCTCATGCTCCTTATGCTCGAGCATGTCCCTATTACCTTTGAGCTACCTTTCTAGCTCTTCCCTTTTAGAATTTCCCTTGGAGGTGACCAGTTCAAGCTCATTTTATAGCATGATTATTTTTTATTCAAGTTGGTAGCTGATATCTTTGGCGTTGTTCCTCAGCTCATCATTTTACCTTGACAGGGTAACGATGGTGTCGTCCATGATATGAATAGCTTGCTCCTTATTAATCAGATCTTCCTTCAGCATGTTGATCTATGACTATCTACTCTGAAGTGAGGCCAGGCTAATAGACATTTCTTTCAGTCGAACATTCTTCTCGTTGACAGCTTTGTCGAGCTATTAATTTTTTATTTTCAGTTTGACGATTTCTAGTTTGTAATTGTTCTAATTGTTCTCCAAAATCATTCGTTTGCTCATCTCACTCTTAGCAGTCTCGGCTTACTTCAAATATTTCTGCTTTAATTTTTGATAGTTTTATCTGTACACCTCCCCCTCCATCGCTTTCTATCTTTCGTAATCTGAGTGGAAAAATTCAGTAGGTAAGTATTTGCCCTTGGAGGTCATCTGGCGCATTTTGTTCTTTGGAGATAAGTTGCCTCTTCTGTAGGATTGGGGCATGCCTGTCATTCCAGATGGGTCTCTGCCTCGTAGCTACTCTTATAATTTTGTCGGTTTGAGATTAGCAGTTACTGGAAAATGTGATTATGAGCGAGTGTCATACGGCATATGATAGAACTCTCCTTTCTTGGGAGACCTAAAATCTGCTACACCTCTATTTGCTTCCTCCTGATGTCGGGGACTCATGATCCTTTGTGCCTTTTCTGGCAAAGTAGTCAATGTTCTTTTTCTTGGTCCTGGCTCTCTGTGTACCTTATCTACTCTCAACTAGCAAAAGGCTTCAGTGTCAAGGCACTTACTGAGCGTGACCACTAGCCTATCTCCTTCTGAGCGGATGAGCTAGTTATGATAAATTTTAGCGATACCTGAGATGTACCTTGCTCCTTTTTAGGTGACGAGGCAAATATTAAGTTCGATGCACATTCTTTAGCTTTCCTATCGGAGTCTGACCTCCTGTTCGAAGATAAATTTGTTATCAGAAGAGGGAGGCACTTCTGTGGTGAGAGGTCGACCTGCCTGTTCTAGTGCCATTTTGCAGGGGAATTTGACTTTCATCTTAACTGAGACGATAGTGAGGACGAAGGTCAATATTTAATCTTCTTACTCTTTGGGCATCCCGAGAGAAAGTGAACGTTTGAAGTTTATATATTAATATCAGCGATATATTATTGCAGCGAGCAGCCGGCCCTCCCTCAACATAGCCACAATGACCATATACTGAACTATAATGAAAAATATGAAAGATTGTTTGGCACTTCTTTCAAGAGGGATAATTGGGTTCCGGCACTTACTTTTATTTATTGAGGGCATAAACTGTTCTTTTTTTGTGGCTTTATTTTCAGAAGACAGTAGAGCTGTCTAGTATTGTTTGTTATTATACAGGAATCAATAAAGCAAACATAAAATTCAGTACAAAAAATGCATAAACAACCATATAATCAAAACCAGCAGCATCCGGTAGCAAAATATAGTCATAAGTAGACTTTCCAACATCACCAGCAGAAAAGTAAAGCTCAGGAAGGATCACTGCTATCTCTCCTTAGAAGAAACCGGTCGCTAAAAGAGCTCCCATAACTACAGGAAAGTCATCGTAACCGAGGAGGAAACCAACTAGAAGATTAGAAGGGTCAGACAGGCAAAAAGAAAACATTGGGGGGTCATCTTGGTGAACCGAAATAGCAAAAAAGATAAAGAAACGAACTCAAAAAGCTGATAGGAGATGAATACTTGATAGTCCAGAAGGGTCAGAAACCAAGGAAAGAAAAGGCCTGGAAGATAGGAACAGAAAGGTTCAACAAAAAAGAACTTAGCAAAATATTATCCAGTCGGCAAAGATCTTAGATCAGGCTGGGCTATGATCCTAACAACTACAACTGGAGGAAGAGCCAGAGTAAGTCAGAAGATAGACTACGGATCAACCAAAGTCCAAAGGTTATTCAGCCCTTTAGAATAAGCTAATCTTAGTACTACCCTGCCCATATGATAAAGAATCAGGATGAAGCAGCAAAATAAAAGGAAAGACTGAAGAGTCGAGTATCAAGTGGGCACGGGAGATCAAAAAGTACACTTTCTAAGCCTAAAGTTGTTAAAAATGTATTTGAAGTTCTGACTCCCAAGCCGAAGAGAAATTCACATTCGAGCACCAAGAGTTTATTTTTCACTTTTGGGCTATGATTTACTTACTCACACTAAACTTTGCTATTTATATAATTTAGCATTCAAGTCTGATGGCCACTCTCATAGCTCAAGGAGTATGCTGTTGCTTCGGTTGTTGCTGCCAATCTGTCTCAGATGCTTTGGCCCGTCTGCTGGGACCTCAGAAAGTGACTAAAGTCTACTACCTATTTCTAGTTGCTGTTTTCACCATTCCTGCAATAGTGGTGCTATTCTACCTCAACGAAATTCAATCTTTCATCGATTATTTCTCATGGCTGGCGTGTCCTGACAGTTCTGGAGGCGGGTACCTATATTTTTACTCTAGGAAGTACGATTGTGTGGGTCCTTCGGCCATCTATCGGATGTCATTGAGTATCTTATGCCTTTTTGGTTTGATGATGCTGGTGATGTTGTGTCGAAATAGGATCGCGATGGTCGTCAACTAGGGTTTGTTCTGTGTGAAGTACATCCTAGTGACTGGGCTGTTCATTGGTTTTTTGTGGATCAATAATGGGGTATTTGAGAACTACTCAGATGTCAGCCAATATGTCTCTGTTCTCTTCATGGTGCTGCAATCCATCATCCTCATCGATTTGTTCTACCTGGCAGGTATCAAGTTAGTCAACCACTATGACTAAGGCCAAAACAGTTATGCAGCTTTGCTCATTTTGCTCACACTCCTTTTCTAAGCAGCAGCTATCGGTCTCAATGTACTGGGCTACATTTACTTTGCTGAGGCAGACACATGCGGAGATTCTCTCTGGGTGAACATCGTCAACACTGCTGTATTAGTTGCCTTGCCTGTTGTTCAATTTTTCAACTTTAACAAGCAAAACAGTTTGCTAACCACAGCCATGGTAGGGATGTATGTGTCCTATTTGTCGTTTATCTGTCAGTTTTCATTTGGAGGAAATTCGTGTGTGGGAAGGATGGATGTGCCTGCTCTGGCATCGGATATTATCGTGTCCACCTTGTTCTTCATAGTCACCATGTATGGATCCATCATGGGAGGATCTGGGAAGGTTAAAATCACCTAAAATACTGACTTGCAAGCTGCTCTGGGTGTGGGAAATACTTAAAAAACAGAAGGAGATGAAAATCAGCCACACCAGGAGGTTCTTCAAAAACCAGAAGTCGGTGAAGTTCGATAGGCATAAAATTTATCTCACTACTAAGGTTGGGACTGGGTAAAGTGGCACTTCTACATGTGCCTGGCATCTCTTTACGTGGGCATGCTCATAACAAACTGGAAATCGGCTAGTCTGACAACAGGCGATCTTATTTCAAACAATTTCGGATTTTGGGTTCGTTTGATCATAAGTTGGCTGACTACACTTCTCTACATATGGACGTTGATTGCACCTCGGTTATGTCCTAGTCGTGATTTTACAGTGGTCTGATATTATGTCTACTATTTGATGGTTGATTGTGCTTATACGACTGTTACTAAGCGATAATATTTTTGATAATAAATAAATGACGGACCACGAGAAGATCTAGCCTCACATCGCCAAGAGGTTTGATATAGTGAAGAAAATAGGTAGTGGGGCCTACGGAATAGTCTGGAAGGTCACTGATCGAAGGACGCACAAGTCATTCGCCCTCAAGAAGAATTTTGATGCCTTTCAGAACAGTACAGACGCACAGAGGACCTACCGGTAGATCATGTTTCTCCAGCAATTCAAGCATCCGAACATTGTCGAGCTGAAACAAGTGCTGAAGAGTGTCAACGAGAGAGATATATACATCTTGTTCGAGTTCATGGATATCGATTTGTACACTCTCATCAGGGAAAACATGCTAGGAGACCAGCACAGAAGATATATCATCTATCAGACCGCCAAGGCCATCCACTACCTGCACTCTGCATAACTTATCCATCGCGATATCAAACCTTCCAATGTGCTCGTCAACGAGGACTGCTTGGCTAAAATATGCGATTTCGGGTTGATCCGATCAGTATAAGACTAGGAGCAGCTGCCTCCTGTCTTAACTGACTACATTGCTACCAGATGGTACAGAGCTCCATAAATTCTACTTGGCTCAAAGAAGTACTCTAAGGCTGCAGATGTATGGAGCTTTGGCTGCATGATCGGTGAGATGATAAGAGGCAAACCAATGTTTCCCGGTCATTCAACACTAAATCAAATAGAAAGAGTGATCCAGTGGACCGGACCTCCTACTTTATCAGATTTAAAATCCTTGAAAACAGACTTCGGCAAAGAGATGGTGGATATTTTGACCAAAATCAAGCCGGTGAATCGAAAAGATTGGTTCACCAACTGTTCATCTGATGGGTTGGACCTCATTGGCAAATGTTTAGCCTTCAACCCAGACAAACGTCCCTCGATGCTCTAGATAATCAAGCACCCATATCTCAAGTAGTTCTACAGCAAGACAGAGGTGCTCGATGCACCTGGTAAAATACGAATCGAGGTCAATGACAACACAAAACTCAGCCTGAAAGATTACAGAGGTTTGATATACAAGATTGTGCAGTTAGATGAGGAAAACGCCAAGACTCACCTGGGCGGCATGAGTGAGAGCATGATAGATAAGAAAGAACCTGGACATACGATAGAACATCAGAATAGAACTATATACAAAAATAGATTCAATAACAAGGGGCTGGTCAGAAGTGCCTCTAAAAATAAAGATGACTCAGTGCCCAAGAGCAATCAGAAGTAATCGAATACGGTCAGTCTCAAGAAAAAATATGAAAGTTTGATGATGGGAAAAGGTCGGGAGTCGATGGTGCGTACAAAATATGTCAAAACTGAGGAGGTGGAGGAAAGGTCCAGTGGGATGCCCAAACGGAAGAAGAGCGACAACGTCGTAAAATACTACACTACTGACAAGAAGAAGAAATCGGTGTCTTTATATTAGGCTAAGAGGGATTCTGAGATGCTGGCGAAGTACATGTACGAGAATAGGAAAATTTGATGATTTTTAGCTAAGCTGTCTTATTTATTGGGAGCACGAGTCGGGCTTATCTATTGGGAGGATTAATTAATTAAATAATATTTTAATATTTTTAACCACACCATGTTGGGAGAACAAAAGCAGACCTTCTTCACCGTCAAGGACGTTCCCGCCAGAGAATTTATCGAAGCCTTCGCCAACTATCTCAAGAAAAATAACTTCATCGAACGCCCCGCCTGGATCGACATCGTCAAGACCGGCACTCGTACATATTTCAACATTCAGTCAAGGAATACGCTCCCTTCGACGAGGACTGGCTTTACATCAGAGTCGCTTCCCTTGCCAGAAAAGTCTACCTCCGCCCTCACTCCGGCGTCAGACTCCTTTCTCACCTTTACGGTGGCCGCAGAAGCGGAAACTGCAAGACCGAGTTCCATGACCACGCCTCAACCAAAATCATCAGATGGGGTCTTCAGCAACTCGAGAAGCTAAAATACATTAAGAAGGACAAGAAGGGAGATTCCCTCAAGTTGAACTCCCGCATCCTTTCCTCCGAGGGAAGAAGAGTTCTCAACAGAATCGCTACTGAGCACATGAAGGAAAAGAAATGATGTAATCTATCGCTTTAAGCCTTCCAACTATCATTCTACAATCAATTGCTATATTATTTTACTACCATCACATACGACACCTATTATAGCACTCAGTCTGATTCTGGGAAAAGCCTAAAGGATCGGCGTTTGTCTATCCGTTTTGTCTTCTTAGGACTCAGGCTCTGATTTTGCTTCATGGGTGACCCTTTCAAGGAGGGGACCTCCAAATTTCTGAGAGACTTGAACCTGTCGTCTCTGAGGAACTCTTTGATCTTTACTTATTGCTCCTCCCTCAAAGACTTGACCCGATGGTATTCATGATGCGTATCCTCCCTGTTTTCGTCCTATGCTTATAGGATGCTTTCGAAGGGTTACTAATCCATTAGGATCCAGAGATGTGGTTACTAATGTTTATGATACTCGTGAATACCCTAGTGAGTGGGGTTAAGCTGTTCATGCTACTCCTGATTGCTCTCCTAGGCGTCGATAGGTTTTGAGCATTATTCAAGGATGCTTTAGAAGAAGCTACCTTGGTTGTCATTCGAGAAGAGGGCGTGCAATTACATTTTGCTGATATAATAAATTATGAGGTTGCCTATTATATAGAGGCACTTGCACTCACATAAACTCTCTTGGCAGTTCACGACCGTTCTGGAGAAAAAACTTACCTGCTTTTATAATTTTGGAAGACTTTTTAAATACTGAGATTAGGAAGATATGCCTGAAATACAGCTGATACCATGGGCTCAATGTGCATTCCCGTAACAGGGGCATATGCATAGAAAAATTGAGAAAACATGGTTAGTGCCATTAGTATCAGATATGAATCAAATTTTCATCTTGACGTTGATGGGTTCGGGTACAACAGGTTCGTCCGTGATCACTCCTCCCAAGGTGCCCATTTGTCCTTGAATCATCTATATAACTTCAATCTTACAGTCATGATGGTGGCAACATCTAATTTTTGGAGATCTGGGTCGAGCTCCTTTTTTATTTTTGCAATCTCGTATACGTATTGGATTGGTATTTCCACAAATACAAAGTGCCCTGCCAGAGGGGTGAATTTTTGTATCCCTGCGGCCTTCTTCAAAAACCAAGTTGTTTCGGGAGGTTTAACCTTGAACTTGAAGGTACGATCGGTGAATGCTGTTAGTTTGACCTTCAGGGGAACGTCGGGCCTGACATGACCTGTAACCTTATTGAACTATTCGCAGAATTTCATCATGTTGATACCGAGAGGACCCAAGGCTTGACCCATCTTCGGATTGGGTTTGGCGACACCTGCCAAGACTCGCAGGTTGACGGTTGCTGAGTGTGTCCATTATTACCTCTATACGCCATCTCACCTCAATCAATTATAATAGCAGTCAACATTCCCTTCCAAACAACTTGAGTTAGGAGCAGTAACTGGATAATTATACAGAAAATTGGAAGGAGACTTGTCCGAAAAGAAAAGAATGAATCCTCGCAAAGAAATTAATCAAAAAAACAACAAACAACTTCTGGTAATTTAAAAGCCCACAATTTTTTAAAGAAAGCATGGGAAGATTTATACATTCATACACATTGCTATACCACCTCACTGTCATACTTTTGATCACATTGATTGACTGTCTTCTGAAAATAAGCTATATGAGACGTGTCCTAATAGTAATTTAACAATGTGCCAAATCGAGAAAAAAATTGTTGTATAGTAGGCTAAAGAAAACCAATGGCGAGCATATAGTTTGAATGGGCATATCAAAGTTCAGAGCAACTTCTGACAACTTCTAGAGTTGCAATTGCCGGAGGAAATTGCAATTACTCAGTCAAATATATGAAAAAGAATCAACAAAATTCACAGATAGCCTGCTTATACAAACGTTCTGACCGGTCATATGTTTCCCTTGCTACTGATAGCATGCTGTATTTCCAAAGGCATAAATTGCTGCGACTCATAAAAATGGGCATTCCGTGCTTAAATGAACCGACATCTCCAAATTGCTCAGTCAAACTACCAAATGAAAAAAGCAAAAGTACAAGAATCCGTCCAGAAGGATCTTCGCCCAGTGTACCCAGAGATTCAAAATGTCGTCTCTTTCGTCCAGCTATCCCTTCCTGAAGGCCTGGGGCTCTAGTAGCTATCGGCCAAGGTGGACGGTAGTCGCCTCAACAAAAAGAGGTTTCCTGCTGTTGTCTTTCGAAAAAGCACCCCGAGATGCACTGTCCTTTGCTTCTAGTCCGGCAGATTGATCATTATTGGCTCCACCTCCGAATACTAAGCTGAGATTGCAGCCAACTAGGCCAAAAAGGATATAGCCAAATGTCTGAATGATAAAAAAATCAAAGTAAAACAGTTTAGAATCACCAACATAGTCGCCAATGCTGCTCTGGGTTTCTAACTAAATCTGAGCGATCTCGGTTAGCAAAAGTTATTCATCAAAAATTAAAAATTCCCAGGGCTCGTCTACAAAGGTCTTTAGAAGGTCAAATCAGTTTTGATATTTGCTTCTGGCAAGTTGGTGTTCACTGGAGCCAAGACAAAGATAGATATTGACTATGCATACGAGGACCTGTTAAGGAGGTTGGTGAAGTATGCAAAATACCCAGTTGACTTGGAATAGGTCATGAAAATGGCAATGAAGCAAGCAACATGGATCGTTCGTCCTAAAAGACAATGATTTATTTCCCACCAGCCTCACTTTTATCTATCTTGTTGTGATATTAGAAGATGGAATGATTTAAATTAAGAATATTTAATCACAAGTCGAATTTCTATGAGTGAACAAATCTACAAACCCAAACATTGTGCCTTCCATCCCAAGGAGATGATCTTCAACTTCTGTAAAAATTCTGACTGTTTGCTGCCCCTTTGTCCCACCTGCGTCAAGGTTCACACCGAAGAGCATCGATCATAGAACACCTATGGTCAGTTCTAAAAGTAAGACGTTTCCTATGCAGTATCAACAAAGTTGTGGGAGATCTGAGTGGATTCTTTGAAAAGGTGGTCAAGGAACTCAACAACCACACTCTCGACATGAGGGAACATCAACAATCCAAGGTCAAGGATCAAGAGAACCTCAAGAAAAGAATCGGGGAAGCAAAGGCAAAGATGCTGACCGTTGTTGAAAGGTTCTTTACCGATTTTGAGAAGGAAGTTTCCAAGTCGATTATTTGCTTTAACGAATCAATGAAGGAAAACTATACCAAAGTCGATGAGCAGGTTGAATTTCTTAAGAAAGAAATAGAAGAAAAAAACCTCAACCTTAATGGAGACAAAGTCTTGAAGACCTTGATCGGGTTCCATGCCAGAGACGAAGAAGCTAAATACTCCGAACAACTTCACTTCATCAAAGATAGAATTGAATATTTGGACACTCAGAAAGTGGAAGTTGTTTGCAGTCCTCCAGCAACTCAAAAGGTTATCGAGGAACTGGGAAACTACATCTATCTAGCTTTCCAGAACTGGGAGAATGAAATCAGGTATGTGGCTGACTTTGTAAAGACAGGCCAGCTTATGTCAACCGGTGACGGCTTCTTCAAAAAATCAGTATGATCTTTACTCCATATTTTTGAACCAATAAACATATGATGATCAAAGCAGACCTCCAGGGACCGGAAACTTCTGAGAGAAAGCGTCAATGTCCTTCTTTATTCTTTGAATGTCAGCATTGTCAGCAAGTTCTTCCTTGAGGGTATCCTTGAAGTCTTTGAGCTTCTTGCCTGAAGCCTTCGAGTTGATTTTGTTTACAACTTCGACTGTCCTGTCCACGAATTTCATGATTTAGACGAAATCAGCTTACTCGCAGCCTCTTGTGGTCATTGCTGGAGCTCCTATTCTTATGCCAGAAGGAATAAGAGCACTTTTATCTCCGGGTACCGTGTTCTTATTGATAGCTATCGAAATTTCAGATGCCAAGGCTTCAAATCTTCCTCCATCGGTGCCCTTGGATCTCAGGTCGACTGTGTATAAATGATTATCTGTTCCTCCAGAGACAATTCTGTATCCTTTGTCAAGTAAATACTGACATCCAGCTTTGCTATTCCTCAAAACCTGAATAGATAAAGTAGTACCTGATTTTGGTATTATTTGAATTCTGGAGTCAAAACTTCTCCCAAGGCTACAGCTATTCCTGCGATACTGTGAAGATGAGGGCCTCCTTGCAAACCAGGGAAAACAGCCCCATCTATTTTAGATTTGAAGTCAAGTTTCTTTTCATTTCCCTTCTTATCTGTCACTGAACCGGTCCGATAGAAGATAAGAGCTCCTCTAGTTCCTCTCAATGTCTTGTGAGTTGTAGTGGTGACAACGTCGGCGTATTGGAAGGGAGAGGGAATGACACCAGCAGACATGAGGCCCGCAGTGTGAGCGATATCACACAACAGGTAGGCTCCGATTTCATCGCAAATTTCTCGCATCCTCTTGAAGTCAATGAGTCTGCTATATGAAGACGCTCCTGCGATGATCAACTTAGGTCTGTAAAGGAGAGCTTGCTTATGAAGAGCATCGTAGTCAATTAGCTCTGTTTATTCATTGAGTCTGTAAGGAAGGACTTCAAAGTACTTGGATGTTGCTGAAATTTTCTTGCCAGGAATTTGGAAACCGTGGCTCAGATGTCCTCCATGAGGCAAATCAAGGGACATGATTCTGTCATAAGGATCCAGCAGACCAGTATAGACCGCCAAGTTAGCTGGTGATCCTGATAGAGCTTGGACATTAACTCCCCACATTCCCCAGATACTTTAGGGAAGTCCAAATGCTTTGAGGGCTCTTTGTTGACAGAGAAGTTCCAACTTATCAGCATGCTCAGTTCCTCCATAGTAGCGAGCTCCAGGATATCCTTATGCGTATTTATTGTTGAAGACACTGCTAACAGCGGAGAGGCAGGCATTGGAGCAGTAGTTTTCAGAGGCGATGAGGTTGATTCCATGGATTTGTCTTTTCTTTTCAGCCATGATGAGATGGTAGACATCGGGATCAGACTCTTCTAAGGGTCTTCTGAGTTGCTCGATGCTGAAGCAATTTCTGAGTTGTTTCAGTACTCTGAACATATCAATTTTATCGATTTATAATAGCTGAATCGACAGTCAAGAATAACTCGAATCTATTAATTTAATAACATTGACTCCTCTGACAAAGACTCAGAAACTAAATGTAAAAAGGATTGGATTTCTTGAAAGAGAGACGGTATTCAAAGTACTGTTAATTATAATATTTGCTCACATAACAACTTGCCAATGAATCAGGGTTTATACTTCGGACAGGTCATCATCGGGCCAGCGGGAGCAGGCAAGGTAAGTCCTCACCTCACATAGTCCACCTACTGCCAAGTTATGCAGGAAATGGCCGAGACCCTCAAACGCAACATCGTCATCTTCAACCTCGACCCAGCAGCCGAGTACAACAACTATCGCTGTGACTTTGGTAAGTCAAGTTCTGATTCAGATATCAAAGAACTCATTACTTTGGAGGATGCTATGGAGGAAATGTAGCTAGGTCCCAATGGAGGGCTTTTATTTTGTATGGAGTACCTACTCTAAAATCAGAGTTGGTTTGAGGATAAATTAGGAGAATTAGTGGGTCAAGATGACTATGTAATTTTTGATTGTCCTGGCCAGATTGAACTCTACAGTGATCAGAGCATTTTCAGGGAGTTTGTCAAAATATTGCAAAACTATGGTATTTGATCCCTTAAGCTAGGTTTTTCCTTGGTGTCGATGTACATGATGGACATCAACTTCATCTTCGAGCAGAGCAAGTTCCTTTCTGGCATGCTTCAGTACATTACTTTCTAAGATAGGGCACTGTCGATTCAGATCACTTTGGAGCTCCCTTCGATTACAGTCCTCACCAAGTGCGATCTTGTCAGGGAAAAATAAAAAATCGAGAAATACTTGAGCTATTTTTCTATCGACAACTATGAAGAGCCCAATCAGGAGAGTAGCTCTCTCAACTAACAAATCAGAAAAATTTATGATAATAATGATATCGTTAGCTTGAAGCCTCTTAACTTGAAGGACGAGGACAGTATCAGAGATTTACTTTTGGAGGCTGACAACACTATTCAGTATGGGTAAAACATTGAACCTAAGGACGAATTTTACGATAAGGCTGAGGCTGCAATAAGCGATCAATGATTCAACTACTGTGCTAATATTGAATATCTTGATGCTATCGGTGAAAGACAATCATTAGTATCTTTTGTAGTTCTTTCCATCGTAAAGGCCCTTGATCTGGAACTTCAGTCTCAACATCTGAATGCCCAGCAGCTTCTAACTAACCCCAAACTTACCAACAGCTTGCATTTTACACCGTTAAAGGCTTATCTTCCTCAGCCAGCAGATAATCAGTCTGAAGTTCTATTTGAGAGTTGACCAGTCGTGTCGGGAGCCCAACTGCCTGAGGTAGGTTCCATTGAGTGGCTGAACTGCTTATCTCTTCAAAGTATTTTTTGTTCTATATATATCTTTGATTATTCAAATTGTCCTTTTCATGTCACGTATTGCTTTATAATTACATGGAACTACTCAAATCTCTCACAATCGACACCGCCCCAACTATTACACAACTCTTCAAGTTCGCCATAATATCCATACTCGAAATAATCAAAAAAGCAATCCTGACCTACCCCGTCAACATATGTCTGTTCCTAATCATATGTTTAATCATTTTCCATAAGATAACTCGGCTGATCTTACCCAAAGCTAAATTCAACCGTACTTACACACCTCTGAAGCATAACGAGAACATTATTGAAGACATTAGAATATTGAAAAAATAGCTGAGAGAGGTTCAGAGTCAACTTATAGAGATCAATAAACAAAATATGCATAAATAAGAGCAAGAACATGTAGAAGATCAGCAGGCGAATGTTCCGAATGAAAGCGAGCTCGAGTTGAAGTACGTGATAGACAATTTTATGGCGGAGGAGAAGGAGAAGTTAGAGATGCTGAGAATGGTAGAGCAGGAGCTGAAAAGCACAGTGGTGGCTGCTTACGAGGAAGTAGCTAAGCTGAAATGATGAATATGTAAGAGGTCATTCATTTAACATAAACATAAGCTCATCAAGGCAGACAGGAATTGGGGAACTGTATAAAGGTTGAGATAATGATTATTGGTACAGACTCAATTTAAAAATTTATCAACCATGTTTCCCATCTTCTTGAAAAAGCCACTCACTTTCTTCTGTACTTTATCTCCCATCTGTTGTTATTATTCTTTTTATTTTTACTACCCACCAGACATTTTTTTCTACATTTTTTTCCTCCTTTCTTACTCTTTTTTCTCTTCTTTGGCCATGTCCTTTTCTCGTTTTTATCTTTCTTTCTGCATCTCCTTCTCAACTTTTTTCTTTCCTTTTACAGCCAAATGTCCAAAATCTTCATCTTGGTACTCTTCAACCAGTTGATTGGTGATTTGAATGCATTATCTGATGGCAATGTGCTCCTTGATATCCTGTAGGTGCTCCAAGACCACAGTGAATTAATTATTGATGATGAAGTCTTTGCAGGAAATGATTATACCGATGGCAAAAAATTTTATGTACTGCATTCTGTTGTCGGATGAGAAAATGCTCTACCAGATTCGGAGGGTATCGAAGAGGGCGAAATCTTGAGCATAGAGCAGGGTGACCCATCGGAAACAGTAAAAGAAAGGGTCGATTTTGAGTTCCTCCATCCGTTTCCAGATGTCTGGCTCGATGACCTGAGTAATTAGATAACTACCATGAGCATATCGTTGACTTAGCCTAATTTACCATGAATGCCATTTTTGCTCTTGTCAAAGTCTTTGATATGCAGCTCGATGATCTCACATATCGCGGTGTTGAACATGAAGAAACATGAGCCTTATTCGATGGCGTTGGCTGGTTTGGTGACATTGACCATATAGAATATAGGTGCCAAAATTTAATTCATTCCCTGAACATATTGAATCTTCGGGTTGAGTTTGGCATAGATGTACAAGATACGGGTCATGTAGTCATAACGATATGTTTTCTTCTGTTTCTCCTTGTTTGCAATGAACTCCTTATAAGGTGCTTCATCTTCTCCATTGATTAATTTGAATTTCTATCTTCTGGCAGAGGTCAAATAAGGTAGCATGATTGGTTTGGTCTGCATGGCGAAGAAGGAAAATTCAGCGTGGGTCCTGGAGGTGTCCTTTTCGATCTGTTCCCAGAGCAGATAGTCGTTTTAGAGCTATTCGAAGCGAGGATGGTTTTTCTTGAGCAGGTAGGGGTACTATGGAAATTTATCCTAAGGCAGGAACATTTTGACGAGGCTCTAATAGGTATGCGTTTGTTTTTAGATGACAGCGTTCCACTTTGATTTTTATTCTGGCAGATAGCCCAGGATTATTTTCCAGCAATACTATCTAATAAGGGGGGCTTAGTCGGGTATACCTTCAGCTAGGTACTTTTTAACGCTCTATGTATCAACTACATCTTTGTTTAAGATGTCGATCAACCCTGATATTTTTTTGGCAATTATGCCCGGCATTCCTTAGGTGGTGAAGTGAAACTGTTTTTCTGATGCTGGTTCGGGTTGACTGTTTGTCTCGGGTTGAGGTTAAGGGGCGGTTGGTTAGACTGTCGGTTCTGTGGGTTCCATGCGTATATAACTAATAGATATAGGGAGTGCTGTGTGGGATATATGATAGTGAGGCGTAAGATGAGCCTTCAGCTAAAATGAATATCAGGTCGGTACTTTTAATGCAATTATTTTGCTTTTTTGATGGTGATTACTTTCTGGTTCTAATTGAAGCCTCTAACATCGAATATTTATTTGAAATTGATTTTCTTCGATACTGAGCTCTTCCTCTGTGGGGATTTCGCCAGCTCCTTCTTGAATTTTGTGTTTATCTTCTCGAAGTACTTCCTCTTCTCCCCGGCAGTCATGAAGAACAGCTATGGGAGTTGTGGGTTGTTCTGCTTGAACTAATTCCTGAGGTGCATCGGCATCGAGTTAATATAGTCGGCAATGTTGAAGTCATCGTCCTCTTGCTACATTTCCTCGTCCTCCACGATCTAGCCATCGTCTTCTATCTCGAGGCCATGCTAAATTTGTCCATTGGCTTGAAGGTAGTTAGCCAAGAGTTGCTGAGGGTTCATGAAGAGCTCTCTTATTTTTGCAGTTCTGAGTCTTTTGGAGTAGGTCTCTGAGATAGGGTACACTTTACTTAATTGTTTGAGTTTGCGGTGGTACTTCATTGTTGTTATATTAACCAAAATAAATCCGATTCCAGATTATCACCATCTGCCGCCATTGACTTCAAAAATATCCAAGGCTCCCTTTCTGCCCAATATGCTCACATCTTAACAAATAAGTTTAAATTATCCTTTATCCTTATTCAATCATCTGTTGTTCTATTGACTCAGACCTGATCCTTCATGTGGGTCAATCATCACACTTTATATTGAAATGCATGACTCTTTGCCTATTTATGCGCTATGATAATAGTAATATCTTATGAGTAAACCATAACGAAAGCTAGTCAAAAAAACAGTCATTCCCGTGACCATCGTCGACAATTCCAAATAAATAGCAGGGCTCATTCATTTCCCAACTGAGCAGAACCCGAAAGCTGTCCTTCCTAATACCACCACAGTGGGCACCAAGAAGCATACTATCTCATTCAGAAGGGAGGCAGTAGAGGAGGGAGGTTAGTAGAAGTAGAGCAGGAAGAAGGACATTGAGTATTATGACGTGACGATATGTCCTTTCAAGACCAAGCAGAAGCTGTTCAAGGTGGATATCCCCATCACACGTGGTTTCAAGTCATCAAAAAACTTTAACAGATCGAGTGAGCTCTTCTACAACTTCAGTTTCAATAACCATGAAGGTATATTTTATTGGATGTAGGCCGACTGACGCTGCTGAACGGAATACAGGACGCCAAGATGGAGATAATAAAGGACAGAATAGACTTGAGCTCCAAAGAGAAGATACAGATACAGTTGTCGATGCTGGACAACAGACGGAAGGAACCGATTAATGAGAAGGACTACTACCAGGAGGAAGAGAATGACTCTGACGATTGATATTCATGCCAATATCAAGAGAAGTTCGAACAATTACACAATAAACCATTTTTATGCCAAAGTACCAACTTTTGTACACTCTCATTCCAGCTCGATAAATTTATTGGGCCGCACTATCAAGCCAGCATGATTTTTGTTCGAGGCCAAAATTTGAAGCGAGCCCTATATATTTCAAACACCCACATATTGATGTATTAATTTCCCAGTTTTTTAATTTTTAATTTATAAATAGAGTTCTTTAAATGAATGTTGAGTGCTGAATATTTATCAAGAAGAATGGGTTCCTAAAAACTCTCAGCAGTACTATCCTCTGAGGCAGTCGATAAAAAAGTCTACAAAATATATATCAATGCGGATTCTATCTCGATGCAAAGTGACAAATATCAAAGTTATAGGTTATAACATTTTCTACTAATATGCTCCTAACAAGAACAATCTTGTTTGGCTTCTCACAAAAAATAATAAAAAATCACTATCAGACCTTGAAAGTATAGCACACGGCCTCTTTGAGGGATATCAAGAAAGCCTACACCAGCCTGGCCAAAGAGTGCCATCCTGACATGAACCCGGGTCGAGAGGAATAGTTCAAAAACATCAACTAAGCTTACAACATTTTGTCAGATCCCATCAGCAAGATGCAGTATGATATGGAAAACAGACATACCTTTGCACGATATAGGCACAAAGCAGCATAAGCAAGAGATGATCCAAAATAGGAAAAATCCTTCTAGGATTAAGAAAATCCTTATCCAGAGGAAACATTGGAGTCTTTGAGGGAAATGCAGAGACAATATCGATAAAAATACATGAAACCTAAAGGCCAAGGAGGGTACACCTACACTCGAATGCGATACCACGATAACTAATAGATAAAAAGAAATCATAAAATGCATGCAGCTCAACACATGCGAAACCCTTCCTAGAGACCTTCTTAACACAAACAGAGAGAGTCATACAATAAGAGGTACGATAGATCTAAGGATAGTCTTATGGGATTCATGGCCGAGTCAGTCAGAGCCTTAAGGGATGTCTGGAGGGATATGAATAAATGGAAGTGATAGAAATTCAGCATGAATTATTGAAATCATCACGCCCAAGGATACTGTAAATATTGCTCAGAATGTCAACAGAAGGAATGTACTCTTCCTCAGTCAGTAGAGGCATGACCAGTATGAGCTCACCGTTGGCTGTACCTGTCTTACAGGCCGACTACAGGATCAGGGAATCGTTGATCCAGATGCCAGATGATTACTTCTTGGGAGTTGAAAAGTTTAGTTTTCTGGCTAGCCCGGGCATATCCTGTGAGTCTGAGGGCGAGTCGTCATCTTGGGAGGTCTTCATCTTGAGTTTTCTTTTGATGGTTGAGTTCCAATGATTTTTGATGGAGTTGTCGGTTCGACCGGGGAGGAGTTTAGCGATGAGAGCCCATTTATTTCCAAATCTGAATATAGGGTAGCATTACTGTTTGTGAGCCTAAACGATGATATGATCTTCTTCATCGTTCCATCGTTCCTTGCAGATGTCGGGGTTCAGGTGATTATGCCATCGCTCTCTGCATTGCTTACCGATCCTGCCGGGGAGCTGCTTTGCGATGTAGCTCCAGTTTTTAGGACCGTTCTATTTTACTAATCTCAAAACCAGTTCGTCCTCTTCTTTGGTCTAGCTAGACGGATGCGTACCCAGGGCCCTTTGACGAGGTTGGGATTGAGAACCTTCTGCCATCGGTGCAAACATTGGACGTCCGTCCTATCCTCCAAAAATGAAGCTATTTTTTTCCAGTTTTTCGCACCATACTCTTCGACCAGCTGCTGTAATTTTTAGTCTTCTTGGGGTGTCCACCAGTGTTTTTGCTGCACGGTGGGAGGGCCGATCGGTGGCGATTTTTCGAGCGGGCGAAGTTGATTTTAGCGTTCTATCTTATGTGGAGAGTTGTTGGTGCCCTCTTGCTGTTCATCACGACTATCACGTCGAGAGACACCGGTGGAGTTTTGGAACAGCGAGTGAGGGAAGGGCATAGGGGTAAAGCTAACTTTTTTGTCTGTCTGCATGCGAATGATCACCACAATAACAGCTAATTTATTACCTACCTTGTATAAGCGCCAATAACAACAAAAAATACAGTCAGCAGCGCCCGTACCCGACCTTTTTGAACTCCCACAGACACATCTGTTCGCGAAAAAGTCATTCCTTGGGAATCAGCTACCGGGTAGTGTTTTAGAGATGAGTTTGAGGGTAGATATGGTTTAAACGTCCACGATGAATCGACTATATTAATATTGAAGCCAACCAAAGCAGATAAATATGGCTAACAATTCAGCTAAAAAGAACGAGAAAAGCATAAAATCAACAGTAATCTATGTCCAGGTGGTTGTCTTTGGACTCATTCTCTGGTTTATGGCCTTCAATAGTATGTGGCTGATCGATGGCACTCTCTCCATCTGGTCCTACCTCCTCTGCACGGCAGTCAGTACTCTCAGCTACGGCTGCTACAAACAAATACTCAAATGCTGGGAATTACAACTGCCACCTGAGGCTGCAGAGTACTACATTGACGTGTTGGCTGTCAATTGCATAGTTCATCTATTAGATCCTTTTACCTCCAAGATCTGGTACTATTTAGTCTATTCAGGCACATTTACTGGCTTTTCGTTGTTTTTGTCGTCTGGCAGGGTCTCAAATGGTTGTGGGGCTACATAACTCCAAAATATGAACCTGTTGACGAGTAGGAAGATGAGTAAGGTTCAAAAAAGAAAGAGAAGAAGGAGAAGAAGCAGAAAGTAAAGTACATAAAATGATCTCACTCAAATCTTCATACTGTATTCCTTCAACTTGTTTATTCATCAATTATAGTATTTCGGATAGATAATAACGACAGTATTTTGAATAATACAATCAAGGTGCAGGAGGAAAGATGAAGAGGGTTCTCTTTTGGGAGCAAAAAGAGCACAATATAATATAATAGTAATTTATGCAGGCGGATATACCAATACTTGTGACAAAGAACAAAATCAGAGACGATTGCATCTTCAGTAGTGCATCTCCTACTCTCCTGCAAAGATTCAGAAGCAAAAGGAATCCATCAGTACCCAAATAACGACCCAACCAGCAACTAAACAGACATCAGACCCTTGACACCGAATAACGAGCATCTAGGACCAGAAGAATCTCATCCTCTGCTGCTTCAAGAAGGTTTCCTAAGGATTTCTTCAAAGATGAGGCATGTCTCAACCCAATCAAATCAAACAAACCTCATCATAAATAGCACCGACCGACTATGATTGATACTTTCAGTCATAAAAATTTCATAGCGGCTCAGGGGGAGTATCTGATGCCTGAAAATTAGGATAAAGTTGATGATACGCCCAAATTTAAAGAAAAGAAAGTGGGTATATCGCAAAACCATCAAAAATTGATAGAAAGGTTAATCAACCTCAAGAACTAGGATTCGAGGGTTCACACAAGCTCGAAGTATAATACTTGTCCTGAAGTCGAGAAAAAAGCACCTCTGGCCATAGTAAATCCTTTGCTGCTGGAGCAGAACATGGAGACTGAGGGGCTTCCTTTGGTCTCGAACTTCAACCTAACGCTTGGCATCAAGGATACACTGACAAACCTGCTTGACAAGGGACAAAAGTTCAAGAAGCGAAAGAAATAGATAGGCGAGAAGGAAAATGATGCCTTTAGGAGGAAGACAGGTGAAGGGACCAAAAGATAGAGCGCACAGAAGGTTGAGGGCTTCAGGATAAGGAAGAAGGTATTGATATGATCATTTTTACTATTGACATCATTCATGACTATTTATCATTGAGCCATACTTGAGGTCATTCTCTGAGGTCTTGGACAGTTTTTAGCTTGGAATGTGGGTCAATGGATGATGTTTATTTGCTTATGTCACTCAGAATGAATTATAAGTGTTAGGTTCCTACCAAAGTTTGATATTCTTAATTTATGATGGAAAAGAATCAATACGACCTCTATGTGAAGTACAAAGAATAAGTACAAAAAGGTAACAAATTCTTAAGCTTAGACAACGAAGACGGTGCAATCAAAGCTGGTACATAGTGGATCTACTCCCTTGACCAATAACTTACAAGCCTGATCTCTAAAGAGATATGCTCTCCCGCAAGAAAGAACAAAATGTACTTAAAAGTTGAACAATGCTAGCTCATCGATAATCTTCATCAAGACTATAAGAGTCTTGACATTGAAAGTGTCAGAAATATTTCGAGAGGAAGAAGGGATGCCCTCGAAAGGATAGAGGGAGGGAAAGTTGCTCCCTAGCCGCCCGAAGCTCCAAATCCAAACCCTCCTCACAACCCTCGAATCTCGTTTACCATGGGGATACGTTCTCAATTGGTATATCTCTTCACCATCATCTCACTCCTTCTTGTTGTTGCATTGAAGGTCAAGAGCGAAAAGACGAGTGATGTTGAGTTTGGTGTGGAAGAAACTGCTCTGGCCGTCATTGGCGCTTTGTGGGCTCTTCTCTTTGCCATGATTTTCATTGATTTCTACAGAGCCCCTTGAACATGATTTGCCCATTTATTATCTTTAAAATTCCAAAATATCTTAACCTATATCATTATCAGTTCAACAAAAATCATCAGCAAAGCCTGACCAGCTTATTCTCCCTCCAAGTCCCCCTTACTCGGCCTCCATCCCTCTTGTTTAAAACGCCCTCGCCCCAAACCATGTCATCTCTGAATCGGCCCTCGAATATCTCGCCATTCGACAGGTACAGCT
>Ga0100380_10001941_pt1 | contig 22431 bp, 13 predicted proteins | sample CryGeymeta201504_FD_80417 | JGI IMG/M metagenome (GOLD analysis project Ga0100380, IMG submission 80417) | Groundwater microbial communities from Crystal Geyser aquifers in Utah, USA - Crystal Geyser metaG 2015-04 | ecosystem: Environmental > Aquatic > Deep subsurface > Groundwater | place... | reverse complement strand
ATTTTTGCACGCGTCAAAAGTTCCGCTGAAGAAAATAAGAAGATTCGGTCAGTCGTGGGTGAAATTGATGGATGCACGCTCATTCGCCAGTCAGCCTACCTGGTAACTACTCGTACCAGTTACCGTACCAGTTACTACTCCGAGTAGCTACTACTACTACTAGTAGGGTCTAGTAGTAGTAGTAATAAAGTTGTTGCATTGCGTACAGTAGGTACAGTAGTAGTAGTCGACTTCTGGCTGTGGTACTTACATGTACTTTAATAGTAGTCTACCAGCTAAGCGTAAAAGGGCAGCTAGCTAGTAGTCTAGCTACGACAAGATTGTGGAGGTAAGTGACACTCTGGCAGCGCAATACAAACTGTTCTCCATTTTCAAATTAGGTATTCTCTCCAGATGAGCTTTACGTGGAATGCTTGAAAGAGAGGTGGTAGACAGACAGCAAACCCGTGCTATGAATGCATGTGTGAAGAAAGCTGGGAGAAATAGAAGTAGAGTTATGATTTATCAAACACGATATATTGCTCTGATACAACGTGACAGCTTCCCACCCAATTGCGAAAACAAATCATAACCTAATAGAATAAAACATTGATCGATAGTATACAGAATGGAACATGCTTGCCCGGATGATGCAGTTACTCTGCCTTGGCAATAGGCTGTTGCATTTGACAAGTTGGCAAGAGAGGGAAAGTGAGCTTTTCGTTGAGATATGAGTAGTGCAACAGTGAGTGTAAATCTAGCATTGTCTTACATTTTCCTCGACTGTGGGCTTGTCAGCTGGCTTGTCTTCTTTCTCAGGTTGTTCGACAGCGGGCTCTTTCTCGACGACCTCATTCTCCTCAACTGCACTGGCATTCTCAGCGGCATCTGTCTTCTTTTCCTTCTCTGCCGCTATCTTCTTCTTGGAAGCCTTGGCAGGAGCAGATTTCTTGGCTTCAGCTTTCTTGAGGGTAGTCTTTTTGGTTGCAACCTTCTTGGGAGTAGTCTTCTTGGCTACCACCGTCTTTGCAGCCGCCTTTTCTTTCTTTGGCTTGGGAGCCTTCTTTGGTTTGGCGTCTTTTGCCTTGCCTACAGCCTTTTCTTTCTTTGGCTTAGCAGCGACAGAAGTCTTGATAGTGGCTTTTCCTTCCGTGGCAGTAGCAGTGGGAACAGCAGTCTGATCGGTTCCTTCAGCAGCAGGCTTCTCTTTTGTGGGTTTCGTGGCTGCCTTCGCTTCTTTCTTGGGCTTGGGTGTAGTTGCCTTCTTGGGTGTAGTTGCCTTCTTGGGTGTAGTTGCCTTCTTGGGTGTAGTTGCCTTCTTGGGCTTTGCAGTAGAATCTTTCTTCTCCTTTGTTTGAGAAGCTTTCTTAGGCTTATTAGTAGAATCTTTCTTTTCCTTCGTTTGAGGGTTTTTTTTAGGCTTGCTCGCGTCCGTTTCCTTCTTTGCGGCGGTCTTGGCCTTTTTGACAACCTTCGCTTTGAATTCTGCTGATAGTTTGTATGTGCCCTTGGTCTGAACGAGATCACCTGTCTCGACGGCGTGTTTCAAAACCTTAAGAAAAGTAGCTGTACAGCAAAAATGTGAATTTTTTAGTCAGAAACACCGTCTTGCCGTACATGGTACATGAACAACGATCTAAAGTCTAAAGTCTAAAGTAGAGTATATGTATTTTAACACTCACCATTCTGCCATTTCTTCTCCTGAACATAATTATGACAAAAACAAAACAAAAGAAGGGCGTTAGATATTGCAATTTTTTTGCGAATCCATTTGAAAACCCTAAAATCTTACCTTTGGTAGCTTCTCTTGCATGGCCTTCTTAATGGCAATCATGGAAGCGCCGGAACGGCTATCCAAGTTGCTGATGGCTTCGTAGACTCCTTGTTTGTACGACATGGCGAGTTACTGACGATCGGAATATGATTCTGTGTCGTTCCGGCAAAAACGAGTAAAAATAATAATAAAGATGAGTGTGTTTTGAGAAAGTTTTGCAATATTACTCCGGAAGAGGAGGAGGGAATCTCGTGCATCACGTCGTGGGTTTCGTCGTTCTTTTTTATTGCTCTAACCGCGACGTCGTAAATTATCCCGACGGAGTGGGAACGAGGCACGAAAACGAGGCCCATTTCCATTTTAGAAGGGACAATCAACAAGAAACCTTTTAGATGAAACATAACTTACCAAAACTATTGTTTTATGGACGATTACTTTTGCTTGCTTCGCAAAAGAGTCGACCTTTGATGACACCCGTCTGCCGGGAAATCAGAATCTATTTTTGAATTGAGAGCTTCCGCAAAAATAATGAGATCTAACCTTAATCCTGCTGTGATAAAAATAATGTTCCCCGTGCTATTTATTTCATTCAACAAATCTTAATTTTTATTGCAATAAATTACTGTATTAATTCTCCGAAGTGGTATAGCTGCAGGAGCTTGCTGTGTGTATTTAAATCATTTGCCGGGAAAATGCTGCTCTTCTTATTTGAATTTTATATCTCTTTCACATCCATTCCAAGCGCGAGAGTGATCCAGCAAGGGGGATTAGTGCGTGTCAATTCTTTGCATCATGAGTTGTCTATTTTTTTTTAGGGAGAGATGTTTTACATCATTTGCCACACACCAGGAAGCATAAGATAGGTACAATTTCATGCAAGCGAAGAAGAATGCATTCAATACGTAGTAAGCAGGTGCTAAAATATTGACAAAAATTATCATTCTTCTTCTTCTTCTTCTTGTAGGTGCTGATGTGCCTTCAGACCTTTGGTACTAGAACAAAATAAATAGTGTTTTGAGCAAAAACAAAATATGAATTGACAGTTTTCTTGCCAGTTTAAAGCACAGATATAGCAATCGATTACTTACACTTAAGCAGCTCGACTCCAAACAATAGATCCCACTGATTTGTCTCTTTTCTCCTTTTTCTTCTTCTTCTCCGCTTTTCCTCCATCTTGAACAAAGTTGTTGGAATTTCCAATACCCGCAATTCGTTCCGGTGCAACAATCTGCTGTGTTAAAGCAAATTTTTGAAAGTTGGGATCCGAATCGGCACCTTTCAAGTTGAGATATTTCTGTTGTAGCGCCACATGTTCGGCTTGCAAATCTTGGTGTTCCTTTTGCAATTTGGTATGCTTTTCGGCCAATTCACTATACCAGGCTCGGACTTGTTGAAATTCTGTTTCTCGTTCTATATTGATGCTCATTTCTTTTTCGGTTGTGTTGATACTGTTTTTGAGTTCCAACAGGGTTGCCATGTGCACGTCAAAATGATTTCGAAATTGAGCAATCACGTCATCGATATCATGCCCCGAGACAATGGCAGCAATTTTGGACCCTCGTTTGTTACTGCTGTGACAAGTGCTATGCGAGCTGCGTGCATTACTCGCATCGCGATTGTTCGCCAAGAGATCATCATCATGATCATCAATCCCATCCTTTCTCCGCGAAGTGCTAGGACCGGCGCCTCCACGCGTCCAAGAAGTCATTGTTGTATCACCTTGTTCACGACTGCTGCTTCGTCTGACCCGACGCTTCAAACGATCAGCTTCTCGTCGTTTTCGTCTTTGAAATTCGCGATCATGCCGTCGAAGATCCACGTTACTCTGATGAAGTAAGTTGTCCTCACTTTGTTCGCCGCCATCTTCAAGCCTCGGACTGCTGATGACGCCTTCTCGCTCTCGTCTCCTTCGTTCTCGAGCCTGTTGCTTTCGATCTGGTTGCAGATTCGCACTGTCATCGCGACTGCTGTGATTAGACGATGATTTGTTCATGTCACTTTTTTTTTGTTTCTGGACAAAAACTTCACTACTGTAACGCTGAAGTCTATAGAAGAAGTCAATGCGCTGAGCTGTGGCATGTACGTTCAAAAAAAGTAGCAGTATTCCAGTTAAGAATTTTAGTGCAGTAGACTAGTACTACTACTACTACTGCTTGTACAGTACTACTATAAGACTCTACTCCGTAATAATAATAATAACAAGATCATCAATTCCGAAACTTAGAGTTCAGAATAATGACCCATGACCAAAAGGGGGTATTTTCGATAATATTTATAATATTTGCCAGATTTATTATCTTACTTCACAAATTTGATAAATATTATTAAATAATAATTGTATTTATTTACGTGTTCGAAAAGTTACCTCATTCAACGCTCACGGCTGCGCAAGCCAGCACTTCAGAGTACCTACTAAAGCCGTGTACTACAGTAGTAGGCGACCACGGCAGCAGCAGTATAACGGATAAACCAGAACCAGCTTCCTACCACTACTACTTGCCGGAAAGAGGCCTGGCCTTGTGTTCTTATGAGGAGTCTGGATTCGCTGCAGCATGAATATTATTACTCGTAATTTTTATTATTATTGTTGTTGGGTAATACAGTAGTTTGACTCCACCAACTCTAGCAGCATCTTAACTTCACTCCAAATTAACATACATCAAGTTCAGGAACACCCACGCAAACATACACGACTATTAAACAATATGAGTCAAGGAAGCGCCCCGTACGATATGCAGATCAAGCTGCTAATGATTGGTGACTCTGGTGTTGGAAAGACCTGTTTGCTCCTGCGTTATGCCAACGACAGTTTTAGTCCCACCTTTATCACGACAATTGGTATCGATTTCAAGATTAAGAACGTCGACATTGATGATACTCGCATTAAGCTTCAAATCTGGGACACCGCCGGACAAGAGCGCTTTCGAACCATTACTACGTCGTACTTCCGCGGTGCCCAGGGCATCCTCCTGGTCTACGACGTGACCGACCGCCGCTCCTTCGAGTCCATTCGCAATTGGGTCTCACAGATCCAGCAACATGCCGACGTCCACGTTAACAAGATTTTGGTGGGAAACAAGGCAGACATGGTAGACGAAAAGGTCGTCTCTACGGAGGAAGGAGAGAAGCTGGCGAAGGAATTCGGCATTGACTTTTGGGAGTGCTCCGCCAAGAATAATACAAATGTCGAAGAATCGTTCATTGGGATTGGGCGAGCCGTGAAAAACCGACTTGTAGCCGATGGACTGGGAGGACCTGCACCCGGCAAAGGACTCAACCTCAAGCCCGGACAAGCTGCTCCCCAGCAAAAAAAGTGCTGCTAAATATTATATCCCTGCGCCGGCACGAGCATTTTACAGGTATTATTTATTTATTGATTTGGCTGTATTATGCTATTGCTGCTGCTGAAATTGAATGCTGTTGTTCTGATAAGACATGACAGTATTCTTGTTACTGAAAATGATGAATGATGATAAAACGAACTTTGGGCGAGTGGAGAACAACTTAACCTGCGGACTGTTCCCGCCTGTCCCTTTGACGACTACCTGCTTTACTTGCTGCCAGTTCTTGTCTGTATCTGTCTGTGTCCCCAGCTGTGCAAAAATTTCTCTGTTATTGTGCATACTTCTGTTTTATAATAAATGGATGAAACATTTTTGCACTGCGGTTGGTTTGACACAATGGAGCATCAAAAATTGAGTGTGCATGTTCTGCAGGTAGTTGAATTAGGAAGACGGAAATGGTACAACGGATGACTGACTTGACTACAGACCTTTTGGGTCCTGTCATAAACTTGATACACTATAAACGTGCATATATATTATTCTGCTTGATCTGTGTTTGTTTTTTGTTGTTGTTGCCTGCATGTCGAGTATGATAATATACAATGCAGACTTTTGTCCTTTCTTTGATTGAACCAAGCTGCTGCTTGTATCAAGATGAATACATTGCCACAGAAAAAGTTGACCAAAGCACAGTGGTTTTTCAAAAGACAGACATCGAAAAGTATTTTCGTTGTCAGTTTAAAGACTAGATTTGTTCATCCCTTTTTTCTTACCGCTTGGCTATGAAGTATCATTGATTCATGTATTCATATATTCATACACATAGTTTAGTTTGCTTGCTTGAGCAGAATCTGCAAAAATTTAAAGAGAAACAAACGAAGCTGGCCATGCAAAGCTACTAGCTAGACTACGGCTGTTATCACTGGCTTTCTTTTTTACTGCCTACTCTTGCGCGTAATCATCCACTTCTATCTTTCCTGCAGGAATCAAAGCAACTTGCTGACTCGTCGGCTAGGTAGAGACACGAGGATTCGTGCGCTTGCTACGATAATAATAAATATTATCATAATATCATGAGCACTAACACACTCTTACTTGAGCACCTAATACAGCTGCTACTAATACTCTAATAGCTACCTGGTAGCTACTCATAGCTACTACTCTACTATTTACTACTGTACTAGCTAGTATGCACTACTAGCTAGCTACTCCGAGTACTATCTACGAGTAGTAGAGTGGCTACAGTAGTACTACTACTATGCTGGAGCTACTCTAGCTGCTAAGCTCTACTACTAGAGTCTACTGCTAGTAGTGGCTAATCTAAATATGTAGAGCTACACCAACTGAACTTTACTTTGCTTGAGGTCATGAGTTTGTTGGTGCGGCTGCAAGCAGCTGGAGAGACATCGTCATGGCACGATTGAAATTACAGTATTTCTTTCATCTTCTTCTTCTTTGCTCTCTACAGTACTCTAGCTAGCTAGCTAGAGAATGCGGCCAGTAGAAAACGAACACTTGTTACCAAATCGACGCCTTCTGCGTTCATAATTCCCATCACGTCGGATCTTGCAAACTTAACTTTGCTATCTTCGACCACGCCACCCAAAACTCACATCAACATGTTTTATAATTTTGCGCTTTTCGTTGTCTTGATTCTGGCATCGGCTGAGGGCTTTTCGTTTGGAAAATTCCCATATGCGGCGTTTGTGACTCCGACTGTCCATCGGCGGCCATCATCTGCCACTACTTCAGCCACCTTTTTGCGGCGAAGTCAGACAAACTCGTGGAGATCTTCCTCTGGTCAGAAACTCCATGTTCGAAGTGCTGGCTCAGACGAAGCCATAGGCAGCTCTTTTTCTAATTCTACTCTTGTCAGCCAGCACCATCAAGAACAGGACAGTCAATCCAGTCAATCCAAGCAGCGCAAGGGAGGATACCAACGTGCCGAGGACTGGGATGCCGAGCTAAAGGCGGGAGGCATGAGCTGGGATCAAAAGGTTCAATTTGATGGACTACGTATGGGAAACGGTTTTCGTCAAAATGAAATTTTGAGGAGGCATTTGAGTAACTTCTAATCAAATTAGTAGTCTAGCTATTGGATTGGATTAAGAATTATGATGATCCGTTATGATGTTGCCGTCAATGGACGCGCGCGAAATCGCACATGATTTCTTATTCGAAACGCCTTCCCTTATCTGCTGCTCGAGTATAGTTGAGGATACTAAATAACCTGCGTAGCAAAAAAATCAGGATTAAAATTCTCTGTAAATATATATTGTATCCTCGTCCAAAACATTCTCCACAGTAGCATGGGAGACATAGTGCAGAGGGAAGCATAAGTGTCTTGATGCAGTTCAATCTGAAAAGAATCCTCTTGGGCATTTAACTTGCACACGGAGATTCTCCACTTTCGCAAAAATTGTGGTCGGTAACTTCCAGATGATGCACAGCTAGCACATTGCAGAAGCAGATCAACACGTGGAGAGTTTCGTCCGTCGCGAGATCTTCTTGAACTGTCACCAAAGAGTCGCCAGAATTTTTAAAGCGTTAATCTAGCCACCCTCCCCGACGGAAGTAGTAAATCATAAACAAGGCCAGCGACAACATAAACATGAGAGCCAGAGGATATGAATACGGTTCCTGGAGCTCCGGCATGGAAGAAAAATTCATGCCCCAAATGCCCGTTAGCAACGTCAAAGGGAGAAAGATTGCCGACAAGACAGTCAAAACTCCCAATCGCCGATTCATCAAGGTATGCTCGTGTTGTTCGGCGCGTTCTCGTAAGTCGACAATGTGTTTTTCCAATCTCAAGGCCATACGCTCAGTTGCTCCGGCTTTAATATTTGAGGTCAAAGTTTACCCACGAAAATGAATTAGAATCATCAGTTTTTTTATTTTTGTTCAAACATTTCCTTACAATGTTAAACTTACCGGCTGCTACCAAACTCGCCAATGATCCCTGAACGGGCGAAAAGTCTAGTCCGTTCCCCAACTTCTCGCCGTTTCTAACAAATGAAGCATTGGAAGGACTAGTAGTATTGCTAGCAGCAGTTGGTGTTCCTGCCGTAGTGGCAGCCAAAAGTGATTCCACGCATTCCACTTGTTCTTCGGCTACAGACAAAAGAATCAAAACTCGATCTTTGGCAGCAATCAATTCTTCCAACTTGACACTGGCAATGTCTCGATCCATCGACTCGTCCATAGTTAGTACAGCATAACGCAGCTCTCGCGTTGCTCTCGATGTGCGATCCAAATGAAATCGCAACCAGGAAATCATAGCTCCTTGACTGGTCGGACTCGGCAAACGCTCCGCTTGTTGCATTCGTTTCCGAACCGGATCGTACAAGTTTCCCACGGTACGAGGATTCACAGAAAACGTAATGAGCATATTTCGCAGGGACAGTGCTGCTAAATGCGCCATCAGTTGTTCTTGGTCGTCGTAGTGCTCCGGCAGAATCCGCAAAACGGCCAAGCAAGCACGCTGAAGGGGCATGACTTGTGAGGCCCATGTTTCCGGTGGTTCCGACAGAGCTTCGATGACGAAATTAGGCAAGTGCAGAGCTCGTAACCATGCACGCAATTCTTCGGCATCTCTGGTCGGGTCGGCGTCGATATCCATCCAATAATACTGCTGTTTATGGTTGCCATTCTTTTGTTTTTGGTTGGCACCAGCCAGTGCTTCTTCTTCCGTGCAGGGCGTTAAGCCTCCGTTCTCTCCAATACAATGAGATCGAATTCGCATCCCTGGTAAGGCATAAATAGCGTCTATTCCTGATTGAATGCTACGAAAGCTATCTCTACGTTCTGATGGTGTCATGATTCTTGGTGTCACCAAAGGAGTGCATTCATTGGCAATTATGGCAGCATCATAGTCGCTGTTGCTGGTACTTAAGGATAGATCATCAATTTGATTCTCGATATCATTAGTGGCCACTCGAAGTGTCTGTGATACCATGCCTGCAAGCTACTGTACAATAGACGGTTGTAGTAGTTAAATTGGGAGGAGGAGTATTATTTGTTGTCTTTGTATGTTTTTTTGTGGTTGTTAGAAACTGTAGTTGATAGGCTTGGTGTTTGTACCAGGTAGTACTGTAGTACCAGGTACCGTAGTAGTCTATTCGGTTGGTGGTTTTAAAAAAAAAGTGGCGCGTGTACAAGTATGGTAATGGACTTGTAGTAGGTCTGGTTTGAAATTTTTCTTCTTCCGTCATTGTATTGGAATTCTTACAGTAGGGTTGGTACTATTTTGGAAACTTGACACCTCCTGCCCACTAATTACGAGCGAGTACTCGTACCTGGTACGGTAGTAGCTACTTGTACTAGTAGTGTACTACTACTAATAGTACAGCACCACGACTCCTGCCTTCATACTAGACTAGTAGGCTAAAGCTGGCTTAAGGGTCTGCTCAGCCTGGTATCTAATATTTTAGGTGGAGTACAGTATTATTATTGGCACCTCAAGCTGGTAGTCTACCTCCGAGCTGGCCTCCGCCAAGAAGTCTACTTTTTCTAGCTACTCCGAGTAGACTACTAATAATAGCTAGAGAGCAGCGCTCTCCGAATTCCTGACACTACTAGACCTGCCTACTTTGTCGGAGTGACAAAAGGTGACGATGACACTACAGAAGCTAATCTATGTACGGTGGAGAGGAGAAAGGATGGCGCATCTGCCCATGCAGTTGGCTACTGGCTTCTACCACTGCTTTTAAAAACTTGAAAATGTAACACGGTTGGTACCACTGCCGAAAACAATAGATCTCTCACTCCCGTCTACTCGTAGCATCCGATCCCAAATTTTTTTTATCAATTTACCTACTTAGGTAATCAATCGTATACAGCTCTAAAGTGCAACGGCTTTTCCCCGAACATGGCTTGTCGTTCCAACTGGCCTGTTTCTGGGTTGGATTGCAGGAGAACAGCTGGACATCCAAGATCGCGCAACGCCGCGTAGGCTTCATCCACAGCCCCGAGTGCCGCTGCCTTCCGGAGCAGCGGTTCGGCTCCGGCATCCAAGAGAGACTGACCGACCTGTTCCGAGGCACGGCTGGCTAGGTTGCGAATGGCCAATGCTCCCTGGCGTTGAACAAGAGGTGACTGTTGAGACGTCTCCATGGCTTTCAAAATCACCAAATGACCTTGATAATCCTGGACAATGGTTTCCGCATTCTTTGGTTGTCGCAAAGCCATACTGCCCAGTGTCGCACAAACATGCTCTTGCAGTTTGGTCAATCTAGCCGAATTGGTACTGGAAGTAAGACTTTGCAGAGTTGCAATCAAAGGTCCTAAAATGGAATGTTTCTCTGATCGACACAGGGTTGTTTTAAGCTCGTCATTGGCAGATAAGTTACGGTATAGCCCAATCAAAGCCGTGAGAATGGACAGTCGCAGATTCTCTTGTCCGTCTTCTGTAGCAGCAGTACCGTTGTTATTGTTTGCGGATGTTGAATCAACGTCGTCAATACTACAGTACGCTTCAAAGATAGATTGCAGTACATCCAACAAACCTGTCGATACCATCCGTACAACAATCTCATTTTGAATGGCCAAACTTCGTAAGCATTGCAAAACAGCTAGCAAAGCAACTGTAACGAATTGTTGTTGTTGTTGTTGTTGTTGTTGTTGTTGTTGTTGTTGTTGTTGTTGTTGGGAAAAAGCAAAGAGACTCGATAGCAGTTCAGAAAGGATCGATACGGCACCCATTCCGTTGAGAGTAGTGACGGTAGAATGCGCCGACGAGACTACCATTCCCGTAGAATCGGTGGCTTGACCATTTGTAGATTGCGATGAAAAATCATCAAATCGACAAAGTACGGTCAACAGTCGACATGCTGAAGTGATCATTTGGAACGATGATAGTATGTGGTTGTCGCCTTCTTGACAAGTTGCTTCTTGCTGTTCCTGTAAAACAGTCACAAGTGCCTTCAAAATTGGTTTGGAATTGCAATATTTCTTGTTTGGTTCGTGTCCTTGACACACACTTTGGATGATATTCAACCACAGTAGCTGCAATTCTTGTTTGTGATTCAGTTCATCCGACAATAATATAATACTAGTAGTACACGTCGTTGGAGTGGTAGTAGTACCAAATAAAATATTCCATCCATGAGCTTTCAAACAAAAATCGTGCAGTACTCGTTCTTGACGATACCGTCTTGCATCTTTGGGACCGATGACGGTCAAACTCTTGAGTACCAATTGCAATACCAATTTGATTCGTTGATAACTATTTGTTGTTGTGGCACAAGAAGAAGAAGAAGAAGAAGAAGAAGAAGAAGAAGAAGAGAAGGACCACAATGCCAATTGATTCAATAGTCTTGTTGGATTGGTATCAAGTGTACCTGCTTTGACGGAGGGTTGCCAGAACAAATTTCCCAACAAAATGGGAGTGTTATGTTCCTGTTCATTCTCTTCGTTTTGATCATGATCCAATAATAATAATGTTTCATCTTGCAAAAATGTCGACCAAAGTAGCTCGACTGTAGCTTGCACTTTATTATTATTATGATCATCATCATTGTCAAGCATTGCTTTGTTGTTGTTATTGGTACTGTTGTTTTCTTGTTGATCTAACGAACAACAACTCGACAAAAAGGTAAGCGCTTGACGAAATGATTGTACTCGATTCCGATCGTCTTTTCCTATTGAGTGGTTGGTAGGATGTGTCAAACTGATCCCAAACCAAAGTTGTTGTTGGCGTTTCCATTCCTCCAAAGAAGAACACGTCGTGGGTGATTGTTGCTGCTGCTGCTGCTGCTGCTGCTGCTGCTGCTGCTGCTGCTGCTGCTGCTGCTGCTGCTGCTGCTTAAATAGTTGATCTATCGTTTCCTTTACGGCCTCTTCGGGGGACATGTCAAATACATCTTCATTTTCAAGAACTGCTTCATCAAAGTACTCTTGAGATAACCAACTCATCTTGTTGTTGTTGACGCTGTTGTTGGTGTTGTTGTTGTGTGCTGCTGCTGACGTACCTACGGTCCTACAACAGTAGTTTGGTTGCAAGTTGCAATTTGATTCGTTGAACTCAAATAATAAAACAGCTTGAAGAAACTTATGGCTTACAGGTACCTAGCACACGGTTAGGGACAAAGAAGATAAACACACAAAAAAGGGAACTGTTTGTGGCGAAAGTATAGGTCTCTTGTCGTCTACTGCTCTGATCTTTGATGAGCACTACGTGCTGTAATCTTTTGTGCCAATGACAAGAAGTTACTGTACCGTGGTACCACATACATCATTACCACACTACCATTCTTCGTAGAGAGAAGAGTGGGGAAAAGCAGAACAAGTCTGCGTCCAAACTTTTATGACTTAATGACTCGTTAGGGAGAGTGTTTGAACAAAAACAGTCATCCTCCTTTTAAAGCAACAAACTGAAATAAATAATGAGTATTACCGGTAGATTGGTGTATCGTCAATGCTGTTTTTTATTCAGCAAAAGATGTTGGTCGTTGTTTATACACAAAACTGTAGTATCCACAAACAGAAATAACAAAAAGAGCATTCAGTGAGTGTACTACTAAGCGATAGAGGTAGTCACACGGACAAGGCGTTTTGTGTGTGAAAGGGAACACAGCTGAAAATTTCAGTCCGATTTTCCTCCGACTGTGAAAGTAATTGGCACTCGACTGTTACTACTACTACTACTACTACTACTACTACTGCTACTACTACTACTACTACAGTACTTACTACTGCTACTGCTACCACCACACCACCACCGCCACTAATATGTCAGGAGGAAATCCTGCTAGCAACAAAGGAGGTGGTCGAGGCGGTGGCAGCGGCAGTGGTGGTGGAAGAGGCCGAGGACGAGGCGGTCGTGGTCGAGGAGGAGGTCGACGGAGCAATCGCAACAGCAGCAACCAGCAGCAGCAGAGCAAAGGAGGAACCAATACTAACAATGGTAATCATTCACTAGCATCCACCGGACAGCCGCAGTACCGAGATGAAGTAAGTTTGTTATCAATGCCATTATCACGCCTACCTCACTTGCTGCCATTGACAATCACATCTCACTTCGACACAAACCACCCCATTCTTCTTCTATCTTATCCGCTGTTTGTAACTTGACAGGAGGCACTCATTGCCTTCATGCCGTATCTTAAGGCCGATGACCAGCGTGCTATTGCCATCCACGAGGAATACCAATCCACTAACGACTCCAGTATGTTTCTGAAAGCTACACGAGAGTTCTTGGCCAGCAAGGCAGCTGGTGTCACAAATGAGGATGGCGAGCAGACGCCTACTCCGAATACATCCAAAGCTATATCTTCGCCAGCATCTGTCAATCCTCCTGCCCCTGCACCAGCTACTAATGCATGGGCACAGCCTCCGCCACCAGCTGCTACTCCTGCTACTCCATCGAACAATCCACGTTCCTCTTACTCGCCAACACCAGGATCAACGACTCATGTTGCTCCATCAATGCCCCCTATCCAAACACCTATTCGACCATCCATGGGATTCCCCTCAAACAATGGATCCTTGACAGCAACACCCGTTTCGACCGTGCCGGACACCAGTCGTCCCGCCAACCAGCCCCTTTTGCAGCATTCGATGATGTCCGACTGTTCACCGATACCACAGCAACAGCGTATGAACAATCCGTCAACGATGTTCGACTTGTCGGGAATGCTACCACCACCTCCTCCACCGACACCCCAAAACCAACAGCGGCAACAGGAAATAGGAGGATCCCGATTGTCGTCTGCACTTGATATGCTTTTTGATTCGCACATGACAACGATGGTGTCGTCGCCGCCGCCACCACCACCACCACTCGGACAGCAACATCAGTCATCTATGTCCTCGCAACAACTTCAGCAGCAGCAGCACGGTTATCCCATGCGTCTGGAACATCAGCAACCATTGCAACCACTTAACATGATGGAATCATTGGAATTGCAATTGGACCGTCTGATTGATGGAGATGAAATCGGCCGTCAGTCAATGCCCTTATCCTCGGAACCGAGGACTCCTGCTCGTCCACCCCACTCACCTGGTACTATTGGAACGCCTGGAAATCATGGAATGACCAGGCAGAACAATGGCAATGCTATTGCTATGCAGGATCCGGCGACATCCTTCTTATCGGGATTTATGTCGTTACCTCATCCCAACAGCAGCAGCGGCTACAACAACAACAACAGCAACATGGGAGAATTCAACCAAATGTCTTCAGGACTGACTCAAATACAGCAGCAGCAACAAGAGCAACAGCAGAGACACGAGTTCCTATTGCAACAACAACAGCTACAGCTTCAAAGACAAGCACAGCAGTTGCACCAGCAGCAACAAATGATTCGCCAAAGACAGAATGCCGGAATGATGACACCTCCTGGCTCTGCTGTGACGCCGACTACTCCCCGATCTCCTGCTTTGTCAGCGACAGGAGTGACAAATCGTCCTCCATCGTCTTTGGCTTTGTCTCAAACTTCGACACCGAGAAGTCATCTCTCCCCAGTCATGGGGCCGCAAGTGACTCCGCAACCAGCGGCAGCAGCGAAAACTCCCCGTAAGGAGGTTTTGCAGCAGCGACGCATGTGGACTCGCATCGACGATCAACCTGGCCGTGTTTTTGTCAATGACGTCAACGTTTCCGACCCTCATGTTGTTCTCGATGTTCGTCCTCGAAAAGAAATCAAGGCACGATGGGTGATATCTTGGAAGTATCTTCAACAACGGGCCGAAGAAGTCGCCAAGAAGAGAGCTGAACGAGCCGAATCGGAAGGGGGCATCTTACCGCCGACAGATGAAAATCCAATGAATCGGATCATTCCAAATCTACGTCTTGGACTGTTTCGTCGTGGTTGCGCCGAAAATGGGGCACAAGCGTCGATCATCTCCAAGTCTGTGATGGTCTCAGGTGGCGCTGGTAGATCGCCGTATCTGGATCAGCAGAATCAGCTGGTGGTGGGCACCGTGCCCTTTTATTCTCCGCGAACTCCTGGGCATGTAGTATTTCGACTATATTGGGACGACGAACCTCTTTACACTTTGGGGGTGGGACCAACGCTACATGTTCGTGTCATGGAAGAGGACTACGAAAGTACGACTCGCTTTCTCCTGTCAAACATGAAGAAGAAAGTCAATCCCACAAGCTTGTCCAGTCTGCACTCTTTGGCTCAAGTATTGGAAACGGTCTTGAAGCCACCGAACCAAACTTCCCGTGGAGGGCGCCAGCAGCAGCAGTCGAATGACCACCGCGCTGGACGCGCTACATGGGGATGCATTTGTGAGGCTCGGAAAGTATTAGATGCGTGTGCATCTGAATATGCCAAAACAAGTCTGAGATTGTCCAAACTTGCGGTTGACGTTGACAATCTCAAGGCTGAGGTCGACGAGGAGGACACCAAACAACTAGAAGACGCGGTAATCGAGGTGCCTAACATTGGCGACAGCGAAGAGCCCGGAGGTAAATTTGACGACGCCGAAGTGGACGCATCAAAGGTTTTGAATGGCGATGATGAGGAGAATGACGATGAACGCTTGCAAGAACTGCGCGAGAAAACGAGAGCTCTGATGAGTGGGCGTGCCTCCTGTGAGCGAAAATGGAGAGATTCTCAGCTGGCATTTGCAAGTATCTTGAAGGTATGTTTACACTTTGGTGAGATGTGCTGAGCCTTTTTTATACCCATCGAATGACTAAATATTATTTTGTGTGCTTCGTCAGGCTGTTGCGAAAAATCCATCCATGCCGATGTTATTACGACAGGATATGATTCAAAAAATGCGTCTCGAGTATGAGCTCTGGTGTCCTCTCTGCGAAGAGTTTTCTATCATTGACAGCAATGGAGAATCTCCCACAGTGAACGGCCAGATTTCAAGCGAAGACGGGGAGGTTCCGCAGATTGACATGTGGTACGATAAACTCAAGACGTTTCCATCTCTGTTGACTACGGAGCACGTCCGAATTTGTCAACAGAGCCGTGCCCAGATGCAGCTGAAGACACTCGGCTTCGTACCCAATACAAAAACTCTGCAGGAGATATTGTTTTCGTCGGGAGGAAAAGCCACCACAGCAATGGACCCTTCTGCTGTTGCAGTCTTCAATCAGCTTTCGGGAGCTATGGGCAAGGCTTTTCAAGATGTGTTCACCCCAGAGGTAGAACAGAGGGTCAGCCGCCAGCGAGAAATGATTCGATCTCAGTTGGAGTTGCTGGTGCAGCAGTGCGACAGTTTTCCACCGGGAACAAAAGTTGCTATTTTCGGTTCTTCGGCAAATGGATTTGGGTAAGTCCTTCTTACGCCTCTTTGATTTTCATTTTTGTGCGGTGCAGCTCACATTTGTTGACATTGTACTTCCGGGTAATTAGGACGCCTCAGTCGGATCTTGATATGTGTTTGCAGCTTCCGCAGGGTGCAAGCATCGGCGACAACGAGAATGACCCGAGCGGATCTCAAGCGATGTCCAAACTTGCCGAAAAGATGAAAGAGCAAGCTGATTCCAGCGCGACCGATCCCTTGTCCTCATCGTTTAAGATTACAGACGTCGACACAGCACGCCTGACTGCCCGCATTCCTATTGTCATGTTTCGATGCCCCATCGTAAGAGGAGATGGAACTGAGGATGTCATGGAGTGCGATCTGAGTATGCACAATCCCTTGGCGGTGATGAATACACGTTTCTTGAGAACTTACGCCGACATCAATCCTGTGACACGGGTTATGGCATTCGTCATAAAGCGCTGGGCCAAAGCACGCGACATCAACAATCCTGCGCGGCACACACTCAGTTCCTACGGTTACATTATCATGTTGCTCCATTATTTGACCTATCATCAACGGACCGGAAATGGCTTGACAGCCCCAGTAGCTGGACCAGAAGGGAAGCCCCTCCGCCAAAACAACCAAGTGAAGCCGTTGCTTCCCAATCTCCTGTGGATGGATGCCAACTGGCCCAAAGAAAAGCAGGGCACCCCGTACCGAGAAATGCCGACGCGACCCAAATCTATTGTTCAGCATCCCATGGAAAAAGTCAATGTCAATACATATTTCTACCGGCCCGCAAACCAGGCGGACCTTGCTTCTGTGATGCGCCACTTTCCAAGCCAAGATCTCTCGTTGGCAATTTTGTTGACTTCTTTTTTCCGCTATTATGCTTTTGAATTTGATTACAAACGCTTTGTTGTGAGCTTGCACTCGACTGCTTCTCGTGGTTTGGTGGAGCGTGAAGTCAAGGCTGAACTGGATGGCTGGCGCCATTACAGTGCCGCTTTGACCATTGAGGATCCTTTTGAAACATTTTACGACGTGGCTCATGTTTTGAGAGGAGGTTACTACCACCGTATTCGTCGTGAATTTGCCGTCGCGTACTCCAAGATTGCAGATGCCGTCTCTGGCAACAAGAATTCCACTTGGACAGATGCCAATGGAGACAAGGTAGATCCTTCGGCCATGACTGGAATGGATTTGGTTGACTGGATCTGCGAACCCGTAGCTACCGCTGCGGCCGAAGTTGCTACTGTCTAATAGTAATTAACCAAATGGACATCATTTGTGTCCTGCGATAAAGCCGTCAAAATATAAACCACAATCATATTCTGCCCTTTTTGTAATTCCCCAATGAGGTACCAGTGTTTTAGTGTATCCTCCCATCCTCCCTCTACAGCAAAACACGAAGAAACAATGTCAGCAATGCGACCTTCGAACGCAGCATATAATTTAGATAATACGAAATGTAACTGACGCTCGATGAGAAATATGCTAGCTGAAAGAGGAGTTCTAGTAGTGGTAGCCATAAAACAACTAACAAGACGACCGAACTCAACTCTTTGGAATCTTCCTGTCCTTTTCGTATTGTGATCCATTCAACGTCACCCAAAACAGAGGCTCCTGGAACAACCAATAACTGCAAACGACAGGTTACTTTTTGACAGGATTTGGAGCTTCACAGAAAAACGTACCTACCATAGCTAGCTATGAGTAGTGATGATAATATCGACTCAGTACTTTCTTTGCTCTCCTTGGGTTGAAATAATTCTCACAGCAAAGATTCTTGTTGTTGTGAGTTGTGCGCCTCGGTTACAGATTTGAGGTCCTTTGCAGGACTCAAAACTCGTGACCTACAGTATCCAGCGACGGACAGACAGAGCGTTCTGAAAACCAACAAAAAAACAGTAGTACAGAAGAAAAGAGCTCTGTTCTCGTGCTTCATGTTTTATCCAAAACTAACTTATTCGAGCAAGTATCTTGGCCCTCTGCCCAATGCCCGCGTAGCTCAACTTACCGCAATAGCAATACCAAGGTTCATACACACCCATAAGAAGCATGGCAACATCGGTGGCAAATTCAGTCCATACTGAGGGTAATCTGGGTCTTTCCTCGTCCTCGTTTCCAAAAGATATTGGAGTGCTCGGAAGCGGATGGAAGTCTCCTCGTCGACATGTTCAACCGCTCGATCCGAAACATCCCATCGAAACGGGTCCTTCCTTTCGACGTTCCAGTTTACCACATCAAGAAGATGTCGAACGGTTTAAAAACTTGACCAAACCGCACGTAGAATCGTTCAATTACTTTTTGGACGTGGGCCTTGCCAGGGGCATTCGGGATATTGATCCCGTCGAAATGGACCTGCTACCTCCTGCTCTCCTTCGAAGTCTGGCCTTAGAGGAAGACGGCGCTCAGCTCAAATTTCAAAATGCCATGCACGAAGTGACTACCATTAAGATTTGGGTAGAAAATATTAAAATTGGCAAACCAACGCGCGATAGTGGTATGGGTCGGACGGGTGGCAATGCCTTACTGCCACGCGAATGTCGGGAACGTTCCCTCGTTTATGCTGGTCCCATTACGGGAAATCTTTGTTATACCATTATCGAACGTCGTAACGGAATCGTCGTTAATCGGACCCGAGCTCCAACCAAAATGGTCAAGAACTTTGGTAGTATGCCCATTATGGTTGGCACCAAAGCCTGTCATTTGGACGGATTAACACCGGAACAATTGATCGCGTACCGAGAAGAATCGTACGAAGCTGGTGGGTACTTTATTGTGAACGGAAATGAACGTTGCATTCGAATGCTGCAAATTCCACGACGCAATCACCCGACATCGATTCAACGTAGCAATTACAAAAATCGAGGACCAACGTACACAGACTTAGGTGTGGCTATTCGATGCGCGAGACATAATGGTGATATGAGTAGCATTACCAATACAGTCCATTACTTGACAACAGGTGGAGCATCCCTGCGGTTTACAGCCCGGAAACAAGAATTTCTTATTCCTGTCATTCTCATTGTAAGAGCCCTCAGCGGGGCTCATGTCCGTGCCCAGAGTGCCGATGCTGCCGGCGGAGGAGCCGATATGGGCATTACCGACGAGGAACTGTACCATCGCATTGTACAGGGAGATGACAACAATACTTTTCTCAAGGCCCGTGCCGAATTGCTCTTGCAGGATGCCAGGACTCGCTTTCCCCGGCTGAACACACCCAAGGAATGTCTGGCCTACATTGGATCACGATTTCGTCGCGTGAGCATGAAAGCAGAATCGACTGGCAACATTGAGATTGGAAAATATATTTTGCGAAAGTTTGTCTTGATTCATTTGGTCGACGACGGTGACAAACTGGAGTGTCTCTTGCTCTTGTTGCGAAAGCTCTATTCGTTTGCTGCTGGTGACAGTGGTGTCGACAATGCTGACTCACTGCAGAATCAAGAAATCCTAACACCGGGCCATTTGATCTGCGCCTTTGTTAAGGAAAAATTTGAAGAAACCTTGGCGGGCATTCGTTTGGGCTTTATCCAAGAAATGAGAAAAGATTACGGGCGTACAACAAACCGACTAGCAAGCGGCGACAATCAGTACTGGTCACGAATGGTGGATCGTTTTGGAGGCTTCCGCACTGCTGGTGGTATCGGCAACAAGGTTAAGCATTTTTTGTCGACGGGAAATATTATTTCAACGACAGGGCTGGATCTGATGCAAGTCTCAGGGTATACCATCGTGGCGGAACGGCTAAATTTTTTGCGATACTGTGCGCATTTTCGATCAGTTCACAGAGGCCAGTTCTTTATGGAAATGAAGACTACGGCTGTTCGTAAACTGCTACCTGATCAATGGGGGTTCATGTGTCCCGTTCACACTCCAGATGGAGGACCCTGCGGTTTGCTTTCCCATCTTTCGATTTTGACGACTATCCTCAGTTATCCCGACAATGCTCAAATGCAATCCTTTAAGGACCCACCCGCCAAGGTTGCGAAACGAGAAAAATGGATTGATTTAGACCGATTGCTCGTTTCGCTTGGTGTATCCCCAGTGGGAGTTGGCGGTCAACCAGGCGAGGGACGTGGTCGAGCCATATATTCCGACTTGGTGGTTTGCTTGAATGGCCGCGTGGTTGGCAGTGCCCCTCCTGCTTTATGCAAGACTATTGCAACCCATTTGCGAAAACTCAAAGTTGAAGACGATAGTGGCATCCCGAGAACCTTGGAGGTTGCGCTTGTACCAGCTGCCAGCGCCGCAGGAGCTCCCTATCCTGGACTGTATCTGTTTTCAGGTGCAGCCCGCCTCGTTCGTCCAGTTCTACAACGAACGACCGGAAAAACGGAAATGATTGGTCCCATGGAGCAATCATTTATGGATATTGCTTGTTTGGACGAAGACATCCGAGAAGGCATTACAACGCATCAAGAGTTGAATCCGACCAATATGTTGAGCTTGATTGCCAACTTGACTCCTTTCTCTGACCAGAATCAATCTCCGCGTAACATGTATCAATGCCAGATGGGAAAACAGACAATGGGAACTCCAGCTCATTCATTGCCCTATCGCCCTGACAATAAGCTGTACCGGTTGCAGACTCCGCAGGCGCCCTTGGTACAAACAGCCACCCACGGAGAGTACAAGATGGATGAGTACCCAAATGGAACCAACGCAGTCGTGGCAGTCCTGAGTTACACTGGATTTGACATGGAAGATGCCATGATTCTGAACAAGTCAGCATACAATCGAGGCTTCGGACACGCATCGGTCTACAAGACGATGGAAGTAGACCTCAAAGAGGAGGCCAAGATGGACGGCATTCGTGATGGTGGCCTGTATAAGTTTGGAAATCCGATTAAGTTTGATAGAAAGGAAGGGGTTCACAAGTTCGCATATAATTCTCTTGGTTCGGAAGGTGCGCCCGAAGTTGGCGAGCTCATCGAGGAAGGTGATGTCATTTACACGGTTGTCGATGGCTCAACCGGCAAGGATCATGCCAAAAAGCACAAAGAGAAGGAGAAGGCCTACGTTCAAATGGTTCGCGCTGTGGGTGGCGACTCTAACAACCCTGCCGACACGAAGCTCTCCATTACCCTTCGTTTCCCCCGAAATCCAGTCATTGGGGACAAGTTTTCCAGTCGCCACGGACAAAAGGGAATCTTGAGTATTTTGTGGCCTCAAGAAGACATGCCTTTTAGTGAAAGTGGTATTTCCCCCGATGTGATTATTAATCCTCATGCCTTCCCCAGTCGAATGACCATTGGTATGTTGGTGGAGAGTATGGCTGGCAAGAGTGGAGCACTTCATGGGTTTTACCAGGATGCTACACCTTTTTCCTTTCACGAAACGAGCAGTGAAAAGGTCTCGGTGGATTACTTTGGCGAACAATTGCAAGCAGCAGGGTACAATTATTACGGAAGCGAACCTTTGTACAGTGGAGTTTCAGGTTGCCTGATGCAAGCCGACTTGTTCATTGGTGTTGTGTATTACCAGCGATTGCGGCATATGGTATCTGATAAGTACCAAGTGCGTGCCACGGGTCCTGTGAATCCTCTCACGCGCCAACCCATCAAGGGCCGTAAAAAGGGAGGAGGTATTCGATTGGGAGAAATGGAACGTGACAGTTTGCTCAGTCACGGTGCTGCCTTCTTGTTACACGATCGTTTGTTGAATTGCAGTGACAAGCATGTGGCCTACGCCTGTTGTCGATGTGGCGATTTGCTATTGCCCACAACGCAACGCAGTGCTGTCCTATCGGCAGGACAATCCTCAACGGAAGCCATCCAAAAAGCGAAATTGCGCTTGTACTGTCGCAACCCTCAGTGCATAGAAGCTTCCGCCAAACACTCTCAGAGTGCCAATGCTCACCACGCCGACAGCCACGATGAAGCGGGTAACGACGAGGCGGTAGAACCCATCGTCCTACCGTACGTGTACCGCTATCTGGTGAACGAATTGGCGGCGATGAATATCAGTATAAAATTGGAGATAAATTAAAAACCATTGAAAGATATCTTTTAGATGCTTAATGTTTATCAGGAAAGCAAGAGATAGCTACAAGCTGCCGGCTAAGCTCCTACTGGCTGATTAGTAATGTAGAATTTTTTTGATTGGGCCTAGTAGGTCTAGTCCACTAAGGACTATTAGCTTTGTATTTGCAGAGGAGACGGAGAGTACGTGAAGTGT
>Ga0100380_10001932_pt1 | contig 22478 bp, 15 predicted proteins | sample CryGeymeta201504_FD_80417 | JGI IMG/M metagenome (GOLD analysis project Ga0100380, IMG submission 80417) | Groundwater microbial communities from Crystal Geyser aquifers in Utah, USA - Crystal Geyser metaG 2015-04 | ecosystem: Environmental > Aquatic > Deep subsurface > Groundwater | place... | reverse complement strand
GGTCCGCCTGATTTCCCATGGCCAGGAACAACATGCTTAATTGACCAAGGATAATTTTGAATGGTTGCCACCGTAATGGGCCATTGAGTCAAAACGGCATCTTCTAGATTTCCTTTGCCAGCATCGAGTTCTTTGATTAAGCATCCACCAAAGAGGATTGCGTCTTCTGGGATATAGCTGACCACATTATCTGGCGTATGTCCTGCACCAAAAAAACGGGTTTGTATGGACTGAGTTCCGAGTGACAATTCCAGACTGTCAATAAAACTATTTTGGGGTATAACTGGATGCTTGCCTCTTGCTAAGGCAATGGTTTTTGTCGAAGCATAGGAGGGAATACCCGCTTGATGAAAAGCATTCAGTCCGCCCAGGCAATCCACATGGAAATGATGCACAATCACTGCATTTATGGGGAGTTGAAGTTGGTCTTGAATCCAATAAATGAGCTCGCTTGAGCTTGTGTCATCTACGGGTGTATCGAATACTATCGCCTCATTGTCATGTACATAGATTAAGCCATTGCAGGGGAACATTCCGTATTTCGGCAAGTTGATATAAGAGATATGCTGATAAACGTGCTCGCTAATTTGCTCGATTTGCAAATTCTCCGAGGAATAACTGAGTGATACAGGATCTTTTGTGGTGCAGCCAATTAACCCGAGCCAGCTCAGGCAGAGCAAAATTTTAATGTAGTTGTTCATCAAATCGACTCCAAATATAGAATTGATTTCTCGACCTGACTACCCGCCGAGGAGTCGACTATTTGAAGGAAGTAGGTAGCAGTATTTCCTTCGCCTCGTAAATTGTGGCGTATCCGTTCTCTTGAAAATAGCTTCGGGTATCAAGGTTTGAATCGGCTGCAAGGGCCATGACAAAGTCGCCACCCCAAGCCCCGAGGGATTTTATGGCTCCAGGAAAATCTGAAAAGAGTTTCGTTTTCACTTGAACGAGGTTCAGCGCTTCACCGATAAGCTGTTCACTTTCATCCATACTTACTAATAGCTGATTCCGACTCGGATTGGCTTGGTAATTTTCAATGAGCGTATTTAGAGCAAACAGAGCTGGCCCTCCTTTTTCCTGTTCTCGGTAATGTTGAATTCCCTCTCGGCTATCTTGTTTCTGACCTAGGTAGACGAAATAAACGTCTTGCTGAAGAAAACCGCCAAGTTCAATTTCTTTCCAATCTGCTTTATTCTCATCCAGTAGATTATAGACTATTGGTCCCTTGGCCTCCGCACAAGCGATATCATAACCACTTCCGGTGAATGAACGAAAGAATAAGTCCATTGCATCAATACCTGCCCATTGAGCAATGAGGGAGATGAGGGTAGAGCTGGAACCAAGTCCCCATTCGCTAGGATAATCAGCAGTGATCTGCGCTTCGTGGTAAAGTCCGTCTTTCAGGAAGTTCGGATTTAATGCACGAGCATGCATCAAGAATTTTTGCAATCGAGTGGCTACCTCATCCTGCAAACCATGGAGCAAGTTTAGCTCTTCATCAAAATAGGCCTCAAACCAGATATGTCCTTTATGATCGAAACTCTTCCAGTACATGCCGCGTACTTGCACCGAATCGGAGCTCACAGCTAAACTTTGTCCGAAGCGGGTTGGCCAAGCCAAGGCCGTGCATCCATCTAAAACAAAATACTCCCCAAAGAGCATCAGTTTACCATGTGCACGGAAGGAGCGGGAATTGGACATGCAGCGAAGATACGAAGGTTAAGGATAAGGATAAGCTTGAGCGATTCGACTTGGCGAAAATCCTCGCTGCGCCTTCGCTAAACAGCTTCGGTGCACAGGCTAGCGGACACGTATGAAATGGTTGTCTAACCATCTAAATATCTCACCATCTGCTTGTCTCACTCTTTCATTTTGACACAATCATGACAATGGCATCAATTTTCGGAATGCTCTTTGAATTAGAGGGCTTAGATTTTTGCTACGTAAGAATCATTGGATGAAGTGACAAAAGTCTTTCAAACGAAACTTTATTTACTGAAATTAGTAGGCCTATAAAGCATATGTACCTGAACCGATGCGCTTCTTTCCTCTTTGGCCTCATCTTGCTTGTTGGCCTGCAGGTTTCTGCCTCTGCTCAGGTGGGTGATGATTTCAACGACGCCATTGAAATTCCAATTCCCGACCAAGGATTTGGTACGGCAACGCTTATATCCCAGGCCATTTCCTTAGCCAATAAAACTACCGAGCTGAATGAGTATTTTCCAAAAGACTTGGTGCTGGCCGCCTTAGTGGAAAAATCAGTTTGGTATAAATTCACCCTGCCGACCAACCGTAATGTTACTGTTCAATTGGAAGGATTGGGCACTATGCCACCTCAAGATGCAGGTTTTGCTATCTACAAAAACCCTGGAGCCTTTGCGGGTCCACACCGACTTACTAAACTTCTTCCTCCATTGAATAAAATGGGCAGTGTGCAAAATTCCTGTTTAGAGGCAGGCGTTTATTATATCCAGGTTCTAGCACGAAAAAGATCCACAGATTCAGTACAGATAAAGTTGGATGTCAGGAAGAACGGAAACGTGTGGTCAGAGACGCAAAATGCCTACTTGGTGCAGAATTTCGGCAACAGTGTATATACCTCTTCTGGTGAATGTTCGTATATCCCCGATGTGACTGTGGCGGCGATGATGCCGGATTCGAGTTACCATCATTTTTTTAATTGGCGCTTTGAAGCCTATGCGAAATTTTCAAAAACACGCCACGATTTCCTTATATCGGGTCTTAAACCAAGCTTCTATTATATTGTTAAAGAAGCCTTTCCTGACCCAATCAACCAATGGCAAATCTTGGATAGCGGACAAGTCACCGATGCCTCAAACACCGTCATCTGGGATTGTGTTCAAGGAAATAGCCTGGCAGAAGGAACTTACCGTATTTTACTTTTCTCGCAAGCACCAGGTATCAATAAGGTATTAGTGACCCATAGACTTCAAAACCAGGGAAGTTCTTTTGAATCCCATCCACAAAAACTTCCTGCAAACCAGCAATTGGGATCCATAGCAAGCCGGGCAACTATTGAAGGAACTTTATCCTGCAATACTCCCGTTTATACCCAGGTTTGTCCGAATCTGAATAACGATTTGTTTTCAATCAATTCGCTGGGAGATAGCATCCCTCTGGAATTTCAAACCTGGTTTACTTTCGAGGTGCCTAACGATTGCCGCATGGCGATTAATAGTCAGCGGATAGGTACTCAACCCGATATTTCCTCCAAATTAGAGATACGTATGTACCAAGGTTCCAATTTGACCAATTGCACCTTGACGCGAATCCTGCCCGATTATGGTCGGGTATATTGTTTGAAAGGCGGACAATCCTATACCATCCGCATTCTTTGTCCCTATGATCAGGGGATATTGGATAATCCATTCCGATTATTCCTCGATCAAATCACCTATGTCAATCACCCTCATCAGTATTCGGATAGCCTCTATCCTGAAATGATTAGTGATCCATTAAAGAGTTTCCCTAGTGCATTTACCGGAGAGCCTGCTTTTCTAGAATATAGGGCTAAGCAGGTGTATATGGGGGAGGATACCTTATTTGTCGGAGCCATTTTTCGCGAGTTTTATGTTTCTGAGGATTTAATACCCTTTAAACTTTCCATCAAGGGCTATACTATCTATGCTCAAGCTGGCTCTGGACTTTACCTTCAACGTGGGAGAAAGAGTTTAGGAACGGCAGATGAAGTGATATCAAAATTTGGTGGGTCTGTGGATTTTCCTGCAGGATTGGCTAAAGGATGGTATACCTGCACACAAATAGTTGGTCCGCTAAATGGTGATTGCCATGATATGGGTGCGGATAAGGCTTACCAACTGGAATTCTCAGCCTTAGAAGAATGCAATACAGGATCGGTTGAAGGTAGTCTGGCGAAACCAATTCAGGTGAATCCCAGTCCGCTAGTATTCACATCACAATTAATCAATGGAATCAATTATGATGCACCAAATACTTATACGACCTCCAACTTGTGTTTTACTACACGGCAGATTGATACAGGGTATGCCGCCTGGCTCAATCAATCATGTCCCACAGCCAACTATCCCAAAGGGTTTAACTACGTTGAATTTGACATCTTAGATGAAGCAGAGGCCTATATTTCTGTTTCTGGTTATCGGTATTATTTGTTGAGAGGAGCCGTTAGTGTGAATCCTTCTCTTCGGTTTAATACGAGCAACTATATCCATCCCTGCAATTGGGAAGGAAAATTCTGCCGACTTGTAGCGGGGAATTATACAGTTGTCATTTTGGGCAATGTTACCCAGAATGCTCCTTTTGAAATTACTATTGGACCGATTAAGTCGGGAACAAATGATCGGATAGAAAACACTATTTCCTTGGGTACGCTCCAAGATACATTTCGCATAGCTCCTTTGGTTTTGAACTGTGCCTATAGTGCCGATAATAGTGATGTTATCGCGGGAATTATTCCTGCCTCAAATTTCGCCTCAGAGCATATGGATACTGGCACGAATGCGACCGTGAGTAATTCTAGGTTTATGACAGCCTGGTATGACTTGTCCGTTCCAGGACTAGGAAATCTCGAATTATTCAGTAACTATGGCATCTATGTTTATGAAATCTTAGACAGCATGAGATGGGCGCAATGGAAAGGGAAAGCCCAATTTCGCGATTCCTTGGCAAGCTATTTAAAACCGGTAGCTGCCAGAGCTGAATTTTTCAATAAATCGGTTTTGGTATATAATGGTGTGTGTAAACCGAAACACTATGCAATAGCGCTCAAAAGGGTTTCATCGTATATCCCCTATATAAGCGACTTAAGCGGAACATGGGCTCCTGCGGTAAAGTCCAGTCAGGAGAACGATTTTTGTGAAACGGCTGGAGAAATCAATATGACCAGTTTTGTTGGGAAAGGAATAAGCCTCGATCCGCGCTGTTTGAGTAAGGGTGAGGGTTTTGGAGAAGATGGAAAGAACATGTCTTGTCTTCCTTTGGATATCGAATATGCTACAGCATGGGTGAAGGTGCACGTAGATCCGGGCGATGTATATGATGTCTATTTCAATGTTCAGACAAATTTCGGAGGCTATGCCAATAATGAGGTTCATTACCGGATTTTATTCGGCTCTTGCTCGGCATTAAATCCTGGGCCATGCGTGGTAAATGCCAATACGCAAATTGGATTTCAGTGCATGCAGCCAGGCGATTATTTTATCCAAATTGCGGTGCCTAAAGATATGGGCAGCGCAGTATTCATCAATAACCCAATAACGGTCTCGGCGACGGTTCGTCAAAATGGAAACTCCGCAAACTGTACGTCATTTGATTTAACTAAACCCTTAGCCAATTTTGAGTTTGAAGGGCAATGCAAAAGCGATTCGGTATTCTTTACCAATTATTCGAGTCAGGGTTCGGATATTAGCTATTTATGGGATTTTGGTGATGGACAAACCTCTACCGAAAAGGATCCCCGGGTCGAATTAAAAACACTGCAGGTACAAGAGGACAGAGAAATCAAACTCTTTACAACGAATACCCAAAACGGCAAGAGTGATTCTTTCTCCCGATTTATTCGTCTATGGAAAGACCCTCTAAGCGTCGATGTGCCTTTTGGCGATACCTTGATTCGTTGTGGAACTCAATTGAAAATAAGTTCCGCGCATAGCTTTTCTAATGGTATCCCGCTGTATTGTTTTAACGGACAAGATACCTTGGATGGAAATACGGTGAACCAACGCTTTACCCAAAATTCGGAGATTCGCTTTCTGGTGTGGACAGCAGGTTGTTTTGTCGATACACTAGTCACGGTGCGTATATCAAATAAGCTGGGCTTAGAACCTACCGACACCACCTTGTGCAAGGACGAGTTGCTCGCCTTTGATTTAAGGGGATGGAAGTCGGTTTCGGTGACTCCACATGTTCAAGGGCCGATTTATCAGCTGCAGGAAACGGGGAATTACGTCTTTACAGTAAGTGATTCGGGCTGTATTTATATTGATTCGATTGATGTAGTGAGCATGGCCCAAGTATGGCCTTATGGGGCTGATTCCGTGGTTTGTGACCAGGATTCAATTCTGTTAAGTATAGATGACCAATACCAAAATTATTATTGGCAGGATTCCTCTACAGCGACCAGGTTCTGGGCAAATCAAAGCGGCCACTATTGGGTAGAAGGGCAGTGGGGTGACTGTATCAATCGGGATTCCATTTGGGTTTCAATCAGCGATGTAAGTAATCCTCTGCTTATGGAAGCCGATACCCAATGTCAGGATTTTGAATGGACATTACGCTCTTCGAAAACTGCACTCCTGTATATCTGGGGCGATGGATCACAGGGAATTCAGACCCAGACCAAGGATACCGGTTGGATGACACTTTATATTTCAAATGCTGGCTGTTTGGAAATTGATAGCGTCTATCTCCAACATTACCCGAATGAGCTAAACCTTGGGAACGATACCCTGTATTGTGATTTTATAGATATGGTTTTAGATGCGGGCCAAGGTTCTGCCTATGCCTGGTGGCCACAGTATTCAGGTGAACGCTTCTTTCAAGTGCCCGATACCGGCCTTTGGGGAGTATGGATGATAGACCAATATGGATGCGAACAAGAAGACACCATCCATATCGGACAATCATGCGGCCCATATTTCCAGATGCCCAATGCTTTTTCTCCTAATAATGACGGGATAAATGATTGGCTCCAATGGGTCTATGTAGATATTGATGAATTTGAAATCTATATCTATAACCGCTGGGGCGAGTTGATGCACCATACCACCAATATACATGACTTTTGGGATGGCAATTTCCACGGGGTAACCGCAGGAGATGGCGCCTATATCTATATCGTAAAATATGCAGGCACCAGCAGCAATGGCATACGCGAGGAAGGCAAAGATTCCGGAAGTTTTATTCTCCTTCGTTCAGACCGCTAAGGCAATAAGTCGACCAGTCGTAATGTCGACTAGTCAACATTGCTAATTCACCTGCTTCTTCATCTCCTCAATCTGAGCAGCAAATTTCTTTGCATCTTCATTGTCTGGAGTGGCAGCTTGGTATATGGCTATAGCATATTCTGCTTTTTGAAGGTCTCCTGAATTGATTGCATTGCTCGTAAGGGAATAGCAACCGAGTCCGATGAAGCCTAAAATGCGCTCATACATCACATCTGTTTTGGTAAAATCATGCAGGGCAGCAATTTCGTTTTTCCACCAGCCTAGGTCTTTGGTGCCAAAGGATTGGAAGAATTTACGCTTTAGCAATTGTTCGCGCATGATATTCTCTTGAGAAGTTTTTGGCCGTTTTTGAAGGTAGTTGTCTACCGAATCATTTTCCATAAAATAGAAACCATCTTTCATTGCCTCTGCAGAAGGGAACTCATGGGCGCCCGACCATTCGATCAATTGATGCTGAAATGGGGCATTGCCTAAACTCACCTCAAAGCCCACCACGTCGGCATAGTTCATGTCGCGAACTCCTGCAAACCCTAGAATCGAAATATTGCTTTGGCGGGTCAATGGAGCTACACCACCTGCATAAAGTACTTGACGCACTTCTGGATGCTTGTTGGCGTATTCTAAAGCTACTTTTGCTCCGCCACTAAAACCAAGCAGACGAACGGCCTTTTGCACTGGAAAATTCGCTTGAATTTCGGCAATGAGCTGGTCTAATCCTTTTTCGCTCTCCGCGAAGGGCATTCCGTTTTCGCTCGTATTGCAACCGACCAAAATTACATTAAAGCTATCTGCCAATTCGCGGTACATGAACAAAGGAAGTTTGCCTTGTCCATGTGGATCAATGCAGTATAATACGGGGTAGATTTCTTTGCTCTTCATGCCTACAGGCAAATAGATGGCATAGGAAGTATTATGGTCTGTTTTGAAGGCCAAATTCTCATGCACCATGCCCAAACTCAATTTGGTTTTGACTTCCGGTACCGGGTCCGTGCTGACTTTTTCTTCTGGTACATTTCTTCCATCACCACAGGCGGAAAAGAAAAGCCCAATGCTGAGCGTAATTAATGCTAGATATTTTTTCATTTTTTAATTTCTTCCAGACTATTAACGCCCCGAAGTTCACAAAACAATTCGATAACTTTAGAATGTGAGACCGTATCTGTCTCAAAATATTTAACTATCACCTTGCGCTCTTCTTCCGTCGCTTCCAACTGGTTCAAGATATTGAGCAGGTGCATTTTCATATGTCCTTTTTGAATGCCGGAAGTCACCAAAGACCGCAAAGCTTGGAAATTCTGCGCCAAACCTACGACTGCAGTAACTCCCATCAATTGGCTTGCATTCGGTTTCCCTAACATCTCAAGAGCAAATCGTACCATGGGGTGAAGACTCGTAATTCCGCCAACGGTACCCATTGAAAGGGGTACTTCAATCCAAAATGTAAAGACGCCGTTCTCGACTTTAACATCGGTCAAACTACGGTATTGTCCGCTGCGGGAGGCATAAGTATGTGCACAGGCTTCAATGGCACGGAAATCATTTCCAGTGGCAATCACCACCGAATCAATTCCATTCATGATGCCCTTATTATGGGTCGTTGCTCGGTATGGCTCGATGCGAGCAATATGCACGGCTTTTTCGAATTTATCGACAAATTCTTGCCAGGTATATTCTTTTTTCTCGTCTTCAAGCTCTTCCACCTTACAGCTTACTTCGGCTCGCACCAAGCATTCAGGCGTATAGTTAGAGAGGATACACATGATGATTTGTAATTCCTTTTCTCTTTCAGTGAAGTGATCAGAATTTTCTATTTCGCGGCGGAAGGTTCGTGAGAACTGTTCGAGACAGGAGTTGATGAAATTGGCTCCCATAGAGTCGCAGGTTTCAAACGTGCACATCAGCTGGAAATAATTCGGCTCTTCATCTGTTTTATTAATGAGCTGAATATCCTTGATGCCTCCACCGCGCGCACGCATGTTTTTCGTGAGGCTTTCAGATTCTTTAAAAAGCAATTCTTTCACCTGTGCATTGAAGAAGTTTAGCAACTTTTCATAATCGCCCCAATACGCAAAATGCACATGCCCTACTTTGGTGGTCGAAATCACGCGGGTTTTAAATCCTCCCCGTGTCATCCAGAAATTCGCGGCCTTCGCTGCAGCGGCGACTACGGAGCTTTCTTCAATTGCCATGGGCACACAAAACACCTTATCATCAATAAGGAAATTAGGTGCCACCCCAAATGGGAGGTAATAGTTGGTGACCGTATTTTCTATAAATTCATCATGAAGTTTCTGTAATTCTGGAGTAGCATTCCAGTAAGTACTTAATACGGAATAGGCCTGTTCAGGGTCTTCAAAATGACTACAGATCCATTCTACCTTTGCGCTTTTCGAGAGTTTTGAGAAGCCTTTGACCATTTCCATAGGTTTGGTCAAGGCATTTGCTTTTTTTAAATTATTCATTGGTCGCTCCTGCTTCTCGGATACTTAAATAGGCCTGCGCTAATTCATACCCGCGTATTTGTTCTTTGATATAGGATTGCAAAGTTTCGTAATCTTCCCGTGCTCTTTTTAGCAGCGCCGAAGCTTGACCGTAAACTGCATTCATTTTACTTTTTTCTACATGATAATAGCCATCCAAATAATCGCTTATTCCTCCAGAAACAATGAGGTTCTTACATAGCGGTTGATGCGTTGAAAGGGCATTGGTCCAGTCTAGCATCTCGCTGGCGGAATGGCCAATATGCGGAATTCCGTGATGAAGTTCTTGTTGTTCTTTATCGGCCCTCAGTAATTCTAGAAGCGCAAAGTTAGTTCCTCCGTTTGCAGCGAGTTCAATGGCTGCCAAGGGTAAATCCATCAAGGCTTTTAAACTGGCTGGTCCCATTCCTTGTCCAACTTCTTTCACGATAACCTTACCCTTATACACATCCATCGCTTTTTTAATGGTGAGCAAGGGCATTGTATGGATGATATCACCTTCAGGCTGCAGCCACTCTTGTAAGGGGTTGATATGGATGATGAGTCCGTCGGCATCGAGTTTATCGACCAACTCTTGCATCAAATGTGATTTTCCACTGCTCAATAGATACTCTACTTGAGCAATTCCAAGGTTGGCATAGAAAGCTTGTTCATCACCAATAAGATTGCGAAGTTGAAAATCTTTCAGGTAGGTATCGTCTTCAAGAATAATCCGGCAGGAACCGAGCCCCATACCAAACCCAAATTCATTGGCTGCTTTTGCCAAATTTCGATTGATGGTTCCAGCCTCTTTGGTGCCGCCCGTCATGCTCGATACCCACAGTGGAAAACGGAAGGTTTTACCAGCAAAGACGGTGGGTATAACGGAGCCTTCCTTTGGGTGGGCAGACATCAAAGGCTCATAATAAAATCGCTTGTCCAATTCGTGACCGCCTACCCGCGAGGCAAATGCCAAGTCGATATGGTCTTTTTTTCGATCGGAGGTTTTTCCTAAATCCAGACTTTCCAAGTTGTGCTTTTCTTCTGATTACAACGACTTTGGACCCAAATTGTTTCCTAAGTCGCAGCGCACAAAGGTAAGGCATTGGAGTAGAACAAAAGAAGCCTGCTATTTACCTTTCCATCGGCCTGGGTATGGACCTAAAGCAAGAAGCGAGTATACTTGTATGAAAGGAATCCGGATGAAAAAACTTACACTCCTCATTAGTATGATTATCCTTGGGCTAGGCCTTCAAGCGCAAAGCACGCCAGACATGTTAGAAAAGGTGATCGGATCCGTCGTAACTGTAGCTGTTTATGAAACCGAAGAAAATATGCAGGCTATGGGCTTTCGTGGCGTGGCAGATAAAGCATATGAACGTATTCTTGATCTCAGTGGCACAGAGAGCACAGGCTCAGGATTTGTGATCGAACGCGATGGGAAAAAATACATCATCACCAATGCTCATGTGGTAGAAAACGCCTCCCCAACGGCAGATGCCTTGTTTGTTTATAGCGTAGACCAAACCAAATATGCGGTGAAATTGGTAGGGGGCGATTCTTTTTATGATTTAGCCGTTTTGGAATTTCTTAGCCCCCCTGGTTCCGAAATAAGTACAGTTGACTTTCGTAGTGAAGAAGCGCGAATAGGGGAGCAAGTTTATGCTCTAGGCAATCCTTTGGGAGAATATCCTTATTCGGTTACAGATGGGATAATAAGTGCCAAAAATCGAGTGCGCGGAGGGATAACTGGAAAGTTTGGCTTTTTGCAAACCACAGCAACAGTCATCTGGGGTAACTCCGGCGGACCTTTAGTAGATGCGAAGGGAAAAGTGCTCGGGGTGAATTCGCAAATCGCTTTTGCCAAACGCGGCGGGAACCAAGTGTGGCAGCCACAAATAAATTTTGCTCTGGAAGCGGGGATTTGCATGCGCCTAGTGAATGATATTCTAAAGAATGATGGCTTAGTTCGTCGGGCGTGGATTGGACTTGAAATTGCCCAACAATATGATTATGATTCGTATATGGCCATGTATGGAGTTCCATGGGTGAAGCGGGATAGCCTGCCCATTATTCGTCATATCCTTCCTGGATCTCCGGCAGAAAGTGTCTTGAAAAACCATATTGGCGCCAGTATTTTGACTGTTAATGGAGTAGTGGTGCGAAATGTAGAAGAGGTGCTTGGCGAATTTGAAAAGGTCAAGCCCAATGCCCAAGTCGAGTTGCAGCTGATGAATCAAGGCAAAAAGGAAACGGTAAAATTTCAAAGTACAGAGCTCCGTATTAAAAACTTAGAGGATATCGCCAAATATGTCGTCAAGGAATACAGCAAGGGGACACTCACCTCCGATGGTGAGGCCGTTATTTTTAAATACAAGCAAGAAGAAAAGAAAGAGGAAGAGCGCAAGGAAGTGGTCGACGAAATGGAACAAAGGGAAAGAAACCTTCGCTACCGAGGTGTGGTTAAGGAAAGGGAATATGGCGAGGCTCCGGAAGAAAAGGTAATTGCCGGAGGAGTTGAAACCAGTTCATCGTCTTCCATCTGGAGGGTGGATAAAATGAGCGACCTCGGCGCAATCTTCCGTTTATCAGGCATGGCGGGCGTATTCAATCTCTATGTGGCCGATGAATATGGTGGCGATCCAGAGGCCATTCAAATCAATCCATCTGGCAGCGACCAAATCTATCAGGTGACATTGTGGTATTGAAAGGAAGAGACGCTTGGTTGCGGGGGTAGATTAAAAGTGAGAATTGAGCTTTAGGCAAGTTCATCAAGTCTCAAAATGATAGTATTGACAAGCAACGCGAAACAGACTTCTTGCGTCGTTCTCATAGTAATCGACATTTATGAAAAATACGGCACTTCATGTTATCGTAATTAGCTTATTCTTATTTGCATGCTCTAAATCCAAAGATGCCAAGCTGATTTCCAAGGGCACGGCACAGGTAATCGAGGTGGGAAACCATGAATTTATCATAGAAGCCGATGTGTTTCGTGACATGTCAGGCAGTGTTGGGGACGATTCTTTGCAATCGATTGTTCGATTGATTGACCGCAATGGAAATGCGCTTGCAGGATTATTCTCCTTAAGAAGTCAACGCCTATTGCAAGGTCCGGATACCTGGAATACCCCATTCGACTCCCTGTTGGATGCAAGCCATATCACCTATTTAGAAGCGATTTCTTATGGCGGACCCTTATGGGAAATAGGAAGTAAGGTAGAAGTTATATGTACTTTTCAAGATTTGGAAACCAAAGAGTCCTATGAGATTTTAGCTTCAGCAGTGACGGTTTTCGAGAAGAAGTAGAGGTGGTAGAGGTTTCCGTACTTACCACTGTAAACAAAAAAAGCTTCCTTTTCGGAAGCTCTTTTTGTTTGTGCACGCGTAGGGATTCGAACCCCAAACCTCCTCATCCGTAGTGAGGTGCTCTATCCAGTTGAGATACGCATGCCTGTCAACTATTTCGTTGATCGGGGTGCAAATATAATAATCTCCCGATTATTTGCGCTAGGTTTTCATTAATCTTGTGTAGATTTTTATGAAAAAATTCCATCTGCTCTTCATTTGCTTGATTTTCAGTGTAGTTGGAGCAAGCGCGCAAAAATATTCTGTTTCCGGATTTCTTCGTGATGGGGCAAGCGGAGAGCCTTTAATAGGAGCAAGTGTTTATGAACCGGGTCTTCAAGTAGGCACGACCACAAATCAACAAGGCTATTATATTCTGACTTTACCTGCCGGAAATCGGGTGATTCAATGGAGTTATGTAGGGTATTATATGGAGTCGGATACTTTTTATTTGGGTCAGAATGAAACACGCTCAATTGACTTGGATGAGGACTATTATATCAAAGAGATTGTGGTGGAAGCCGACCCATTGACTCCCATTCCAGATGAAGCGAGCACGCCCAATTCACTTAATATCCCAATTACTCAATTGCGTCAATTGCCTCCTGTATTTGGAGAAGTAGACCTGATTAAGTCCATACAAATGATGCCTGGCATTCAATCTGGGCTGGAAGGGAGTAGTGGGTTTTATGTACGTGGTGGGTCACCCGACCAAAATCTAATTCTCATCGATGGAGTACCTGTCTATAATATAAACCATGCCTTTGGTTATTTTTCTACCTTCAATTCGGATGCAATTAGTGAATTTCAGTTGTACAAGGGAGGATTTCCAGCACGTTATGGATCAAGACTTTCTTCTGTGATGGATGTGACACTGAAAGATGGGAATAGCAAGGAGTTTAGTGGAGCGGCGGGCATCAGCTTTGTCTCCTTCTATGGCTATGTAGAGGGGCCAATCATACCAGATAAAACGAGTTTTTCCTTGTCGGCTCGAAGAAGCATGCCGGGCGTATTAAATATTTTCAATCCATTTTTCACCGTCACCGATAATTACCAAAATGGCGCCTATTTCTATGATATCACAGCAAAGGTGACCCACCGCATTTCTGAAAAAGATAAATTAACCGCTAGCTTTTTTCGCAGCAAAGACAAGTATTCGAGTACACTCACCGAACAGTATGTGGCTGGAACTTCGCGCATTGAAGAGGTTTCTGAAGATATTGTCGATTGGGCAAATACTACGGCAGCCGTACGCTGGTCGCATTTACATTCTTCTAAGCTCTTCGCCAATTATGCTTTGACCTATACGGAATACCTCTTCAATATCCGTTCGAGCTATAACCAAGTAGTGCAAAGTGATTCGGGAATGAGTGAAACAAATTATTTACTTCGCTATTATGCTGGGGTGCGCGATTTCTCTGCAAAGGCAGACTACGAATACAGCCGCTCCTATAAACATTCCATTCGTTTCGGCGGAATTTATACCAAACACTATTTTGCACCAGGAGCACTAGAAGCCAATTTTCAAGGTCCACGAATCTCATTAGATACTTTATTAGGACCAGCTCGTCGAATCACAAGTGATGAAATGGCCGTGTATATTGAGGATGATATCAAGCTCAGCACCCGACTGCGAGCGAATATAGGGTTTCGCTTCTCTGTCTATTTGGTCAATGGCACTTCATATTTTGCTCCCGAACCTCGCGTTTCATTGCGCTATAGCATCAATTCGGACTTGGCCTTCAAAACTTCATATTCATACATGAATCAATACCTGCACATGCTTTCGAATAGCGGACTAGGTTTGCCCATTGATTTGTGGTTTCCTGCGACGGATAAGATTGGACCACAGTCTGCGCACCAAGTTACCGCTGCACTTGTCAGAACTATAAAAGACAATTGGGAAATTAGCGTGGAAGGCTATTACAAACAGCTGAAGAATGTAATTGACTATTCGGAAGGAAGAGATTTTTTGGATGTGCAAGGTAGCTGGGAATCGGATGTGGAGCAGGGTATTGGTCAGAATTACGGACTCGAGTTTTTGGTGCAGAAGAAATTTGGCGATGCCCGAGGCTGGCTGGGATATACTCTGGCATGGAATAGACGTAAATTCGACGCCATCAATCAGGGGAATTGGTATTATTACCGCTATGATAGAAGACATCAAATAAACCTTTCAGCGAGCTTCCCCTATTCCAGTCGAAGCGCCATTTCCTTCAATTTTGTGTACGGAAGTGGTTATCCGATTACCTTCCCCTACGGACGCTACTTAGATGCCAATGGACAGGTTGTATTCGATTATCAGCAAAAGAACGGATATCGATTGCGTTATTATATGCGTTTTGATGTTGGGTATACCAATACTAAGGAAAGCAATTCCGGTATAAAACAAGAATTTATGCTCGCCGTTTATAATGTATTCAATCGTAGCAACCCGTATTATATGTATATCAATTTCGACCCACAAACCGGAACCCCAGTGGCAAAAGAAGTGAGTCTGATTCCATTTTTCCCGTCCCTCTCTTACCGATTAAGCTTCTGATGAAAAATAAGCGCTACTTTCTTCCTTTTCTTTTTCTATGGATGGCTTGTGAAACTGAAGTTACTGTTACTCCACCAGATTACGATTCAAAGTTGGTGGTTAACGGGTTGCTCTCCAATGATGAACCCATACAAGTGGCGGTGAGTTATTCTGTGGTGGCACTCTCTACCCTGCAGCCTGGGTATTTACAAGACGCGGTTGTTGAAATTTGGGAGGATTCAATTTCTATCGGAATAGGGGTATACGATGTCTTTGATAAATCCTATCAATGGCCCAACTTCCCTCAAGCAGGAAAAACCTACAGGGTTCGCGTGGAACACCCTGATTATCCTATAGTCGATGAAACACTGACAATGCCAAGCTCCAATGCATTTGGCGGACTCACGTATATTGATTCAGTCGGACTAGATACTTCCGGACAAGCCCTTTCGGCCTTACTTCTAAGAATTAATGACCCAGCGAGTGAGAGCAATTATTACCGAGTTAACTATAGCTATTACAATCAAATTACCGCCAGTTTCTTGCCTTTTACCTTCAATACAAGTGACCCCGTTCTATTGAATCCAAGCACAGAGAAAGAAGACGATGGAAGTTATTTGTTTGATGATGCCTTATTCAATGGCTCGTCACAAGATATCCGTATCGAATTTTCACGTGGGGTAGCAACTGGTACGCCTCAGTTTATGGTGGTAGGCGAATCATTAAGCAATGATTTTTTTCGCTATCAGATTTCCTTGCAACGCTATGCCGATGCAGCGTCGCCATTTGAAAATGAACCGGTATTTATTTTCTCGAATATTGAAGGAGGCTTAGGAATATGGGCAGGGAAAATTAGCGAACGCGATACCATCTACTAATACGGCCTTCCATCAAACATTTCCTTACATTTGTGACCTTATAAATCATGGCATCGGTATACGATAAATACGAAGCGGTAATTGGATTGGAAATCCATGCCCAACTCCTAACAAAAAGTAAAGCATATTCTTCAGATAGCACCACTTTTGGCGCTGCACCGAATACGCAAGTCAGTGCAATCAGCTTGGGCCACCCAGGTACATTGCCGAATCATAATAGAAAGGTAATTGAATACGCTATTCGAATGGGCTTGGCCTGTGAGTCAACCGTTCGTGAATACAATTATTACGCGCGCAAGAACTATTTCTATGCGGATCTTCCGAAAGGCTACCAGATTACTCAGGACAAAACCCCAATATGCAATGGTGGTTTTGTCAACCTAAAACTGAAAGATGGCAGCGTCAAGAAGGTAGGCATAACCCGCATCCATATGGAAGAAGATGCAGGGAAGTCTATGCACGATCAAGATTTATACGATACCTTGGTCGATTATAATCGCGCTGGGGTTCCATTGATTGAGATTGTTTCAGAGCCAGATATGCGTTCGGCCGATGAGGCCTATGCCTATGTTTCTGAAATGAGAAAATTGGTGCGCTACCTCGATATCTGCGATGGAAACATGGAAGAAGGAAGCCTGCGCTGTGATGCCAACGTATCCGTGCGATTAATTGGTGCTCCTGAATTTGGTACCAAGGTGGAAGTGAAAAACATGAACTCCATCAGCAACGTGAAGCGGGCGATTGAATATGAAATCATTCGCCAGATTGACTTGCTGGAAGACGGACAACGGTTCACCTCTGAAACCCGTTCTTTCGACGCTATGAAAGGAACCACCTTTTCCATGCGTTCAAAAGAAGAGGCAAATGACTACCGTTATTTCCCAGAGCCAGATTTGCCTCCTTTTATCGCGAATCAAGCCATGGTGGATGAGATTAAAGCTCAAATGCCAGCCTTGCCAGATGCGTTGTATGCGCGATATACCCAAGAACTCGGGCTCAGCGATTACGACGCCCAAGTGCTAACCGATACCAAGGAAGTTGCTTTGTATTTCGACGCGCTGATCAAGCATACCCCGAATACCAAGTCGGCAGCCAATTGGGTCATGGGCTCAGTAAAATCATACCTAAATGAAAATGCTTTAGAAATGACTGATTTTGAAGTGGCTCCAGAAAGTTTGGCGGCACTGATTCAGTTAATCGACGATAATAAGGTTTCCAATTCGGTAGCTGCCCAACGGGTTTTTCCAGCAATGGTGGCCGAACCGGGCAAATCGCCTTTGCAGATTGCACAGGACCTTAACGTACTTCAAGAAAATGATTCCGCCTTCTTGGAAGGTTTGGTAGATCAAGTATTGAACGCTATGCCGGAAAAGGTGGAAGAGTACAAAAACGGAAAAAAAGGATTACTTGGCTTGTTTATGGGTCAAGTAATGAAATTATCGCAAGGAAAGGCTGACCCGAAAGAGTCGAGCCGATTGCTTTCAGAAAGACTAGACAAATGATAAAATTAAAAGGAATAGTTCCGGTATTGATCGGAATGCTCATATTTAATGCTTGTGAGAGCAAAAAAGAGAAGAAGGAAGAGAAGGCCGAAAACCTCAATAATTTTGTAATTGAAGGAAATATTGAAAATGGTAGAGGTACCGTAATTATGCTCGGTCGCATCGGCCAACGGGCAGAAATTTTGGCCACCGATACAGCCGATGCAAACGGGAACTTTCACCTAGAGGGCTTTGCACGGGAAAAATTCGTCGCCATCTTCAATTTCGACCAATACAAAAAGATCTTTTTGGTAGTGGATACAACCGACCGAATTGAATTGCAGGTTCCCGATAAAAATTACGATGAGTATAGCGTGAAGGGGTCGGAGGAAAGTCAGATTTTTAGACGCCTTCGTGATATTGAGGTCCGCTCAGGTAAAGAACTCGGCCAAATTCGTGAACGAGCTGAGTTGATTGATCCAGAGGATGAGGCTAAACTCAATATATTACGAGAAGAGTTTACCGCTGTAAATAACAAGTATATCCAAGAATACAGCGATAGCTTAAAGGACGTTCACTCTCCATTGGTCAAGTTGTACTATAACTTAGTGCTTCAGGTACCTTTTACCGATTCGATGAAAGCCGAATTGTACGAGGAGGCCAACGCCAGCGGACTCCAGGGAGAATTGGTACAAAGCTTTGTAAAAACATATCGCTCACAATTGGCCACGGCAGTTGGACAGATGGCTCCCGAAATTAATTTGCCAGATACAAGTGGTCAAGCGATAGGGCTAAGCAGCCTACGTGGAAAAGTGGTGCTTATTGATTTTTGGGCTTCTTGGTGCGGACCATGTCGTCAGGAAAACCCGAATGTGGTGAACCTCTATGAGAAATACAAAGACAAAGGATTTGAAATCTATGGTGTTTCGCTCGACAAAGAAGAAGGGAAATGGAAGGAAGCCATTCATCAAGATGGGATTCATTGGGTGCATGTAAGTGATTTGCAAGAATGGCGATCGGCGGCAGCAAGTTTATATGCTGTTACCTCTATACCAAGTACATTTCTTATCGACCGTGATGGGAAAATTATAGCAAAAGACCTGAGAGGAAAGGCATTGGCAGATAAGATGGAGGAAGTTCTGAACTGAACAAGGTAACAATTACTTAAATTTGAGTTAATATGCAATTCATTACATGAGGGTAACCTTGCATTAACAATATGATGGATACAAATAAGAATTTTAAAATCCTCGTTGTAGATGATGAGCCCGATATTCTCGAGTTTATTGAATACAACCTTAAGCGCGAAGGATACGAAGTTTACCTCGCCGCGAATGGTCAAGAAGGGATAGATAAGGCGACAGAGATTACCCCCGACTTAATCGTATTAGATGTAATGATGCCCGTGTTAGATGGAATTGAAACATGCCGCCGACTTAGAGAAGCGGAGCAGTTCAACAATACCTTCATCGTTTTTTTAACCGCACGGAGTGAAGAATATTCAGAGATTGCTGGATTTAATGTGGGAGCCGATGACTATATCGCAAAACCCATCAAGCCTCGCGTATTGATTAGCCGGATTAATGCAATTCTTCGCAGAAAGGCACCGTTGGAAGCAAGTGATAGCATCAATATTGGGAATCTTGAAATCGACAGAGAGAGCTTTACCGTGAAAAAAGACGGTATTAAAATTCCCATGGCGAAAAAAGAATTTGAACTATTACATCTTCTAGCCAGCAAGCCTGGAAAAGTATTTACCCGAGAAAATATCCTTGAAAAGGTATGGGGCGATGATGTTTTGGTTGTCGACCGTACCATCGATGTACATATTCGTAAGATTCGTGAAAAATTAGGAGACGCCTATATCAGCACAGTCAAAGGCGTAGGATATAAATTTGAAGGATGATTCGTAATCCAACACCGAGTAGCATTGCGCTCTATACCGCCCTCGTTGTAGCCCTCTTAGTTGGAGGGCTTACTGCTTTTATACAGGCTTCATGGACAGAGGCTTTGGCGCTATTTGTTATCACCGGATTATTCTCCTTCATATTCTTTTATTATGCCTTGGAAATCTTCATTTACCGGAAGATTAAATTGATCTACAAAAATATCCATCGCCTAAAAACAACACGCTATAAGAGTTCGGTATTCAATAAGTCGAACATGACGTCCGACCCCATCAGCGAAGTAAACCAAGAGGTGATTCTCTGGGCGAAAGATCAGAATGCGGAAATTGAAGAATTGAAAAAGTTGGAGAATTTCCGCAAGGAGTTCTTAGGCAATGTTTCGCATGAACTTAAAACACCAATTTTCAATATCCAAGGCTATATCCATACCTTGATAGATGGCGCCATCGACGATCCAGAAGTGAATGTTCACTTTCTGAAAAAGGCCGCTAAATCTGTTGACCGTCTCTGTGATTTGGTGGAAGACCTGATTAATATCTCTCAGCTTGAAACCGGGCAGCTTAAAATGGAGATGGAACGTTTTGATATCCATGCGCAGGTACGCGATATTTTTGAATCCTTAGAGATGAAGGCCCAAGAACGTGGAATTACTCTCAACTTCAAAGAAGGCTGCGATCAACCCTTTTTTGTGTATGCCGACAAATACCGGATACGTCAGGTATTAGTCAACCTGCTTGTCAATTCCATAAAGTATGGAAACGATGGCGGTCATACTTACTGTGCTTTTTACGATATGGATGAGAATATCCTTGTAGAACTTAGCGACAATGGGGAAGGCATCGAAGAGAAACACCTGGGTCGCCTCTTCGAACGCTTCTACCGCGTGGACAAAAGCCGCTCACGTGAAGCAGGTGGAAATGGACTTGGCCTGGCTATCGTGAAGCATATTATTGAGGCACATGGTCAAACCATCAACGTGCGCAGCAAGACGGGTGCAGGTACTACTTTTGGCTTTACGCTTAAGAAGGGAGCAGGGGAGTAAAAAGGAGTGAGGAGTGAGGAGAAAAAAAGTCAAACCACGAAGTACAACAGTGCCTCCACGGTCTATGGTCAATGGACTTTAGTCTGTGTGCTGTGGTCCGTCGACAGCGGACCGTGGTCTAAATTGTAGACTATTTAACAGCAATTGCCGCTTCACCAATCATCTGAACCACCTCGTCAAAAGTTTTATTCAAGCGACTGCGAATCGAGCCAATAAGTTCAAATTCTCTTCCAGGAAGATATTCGACATCTTTGGCAGTAAGGTTAGGATAGAGGTTTTGGAGGTAGGCAGATTGAGGAGCCCATTCACCAATAACAGCAAACTGTACTGGTGCTACTTTTTTCGTTTGATCCATACGGCAATATTGAGGTGCCTGTGAATTCAAACACCTAACAAAGATGCACTATATTAAAGGGACTTTCGGATTTATTTATGGTTTGGCGGTATAGGGTTTTTCTGCCTCTCTCAACAAAATTCCTTCAATCTCAGGGGCGTAAGGGCGAGGTGCATTTGGATGTACAATTCTCCCTTCTTTGTCTATAATTACATAGCGAGGAATAGTTTGAATGCGGTAGGCTACCGAAGCACCATAAGCACTTGAGCCCATATGCCACATGTTTGGCTCTCCACTATTGGTGATCGAATGCGACTGCCATTTTTGAGCGTTTTGATCGGTGGAGATATAAACAAAGGCCACATTATCATTGCCTTTGAATTTTTCCTTTAATGGCGCCGAAAGTTTCATGGATTGAATGCATGGTCCACACCATGTCGCCCAAAAGTCGAGGTAAATAACTTTTCCGCGTAATTCAGAAAGGGTATGCGTATTTCCATCCACATCAACAAATTCAAAATCTGGGGCCATATCCCCTGGCTCTAAAGTAACCAGTTGGGAAGCTTTTGCCTTCAAGGTTTCTACATAATCAGGGAAGTGTGATGTTGCGATATAGGCATCATAGAATTTTTTGGTGCGTTTAAAACAACCGTTGTCCATGCCTTCCCATAAAACGCGCGCCATCAATTCGTCATGCGACCTTGTGGCGTAGGTATCATCGATAAAGTCTAGAAAATCAATGACACCATCGCAAACATTTTCTTTGGGGCTTGGTCCGATGGTGGTGAGGTGCAATAAAAGGAAATTTTGATACTCAGGACTCGGCGTATAGTCAATCTCAAAAAGAGTTTTATTCGATAGAATCTTCGCATAACTCTTTGGAAGTTCGAAGCTGTCGCGGGTAATGTTTCGCTGGTAGTTCGCAAAAATCAGATAATAGTTTGCTTCTTTAATCAAGGCCATTTTTTCGGCATGTTTCCGAAATGTTTTATTGGCATCAATGGCTTTCAGGTTTTTCTTTAATACCGACTCAAACTCTTTCATCCAAGCCTGAACCTTCTTCTCGTAAGCCGTAGCATCAAGGTTTTTTACCTGGTCTTGAAAAGTTTTGATAACCTCTCGGTCGAAGTCGCGAAAGTTGAGGTAGTTTAGGTAGGACTCTTCAAACCCGCGTCCTTCCATAGTATACGCATCAATACCTTGTTCTGTTTTCGTCACGTTGAGGTAAAAGCTATCTCCAGGAGCGATGATTAGGGAGATGGATTGGGTTCCATGATAAAAATCAATATTGGCCACTCTATCTAATGGGAATTGAATAAAAAAGGTACCGTTACTATCCGCTTGAACCTTAAGCTCCAAGGGTTTATTGATAAACGGAACCTTATTGTACACGAGCTTCACTTCCTCAGCCCCATATTCATTCAGATTTCCTTGAATGATGGTTTGTTGCTGCGAAAATACCGCCCCGGCCATCATACTTAAACTCACAAAAATCAGCGTGCGTATTGCTTGAATCATAGTTGGGAAAATTACGATAATCGTTGATTCTGTGCAAGGAGGATGC
>Ga0100380_10001921_pt1 | contig 22548 bp, 19 predicted proteins | sample CryGeymeta201504_FD_80417 | JGI IMG/M metagenome (GOLD analysis project Ga0100380, IMG submission 80417) | Groundwater microbial communities from Crystal Geyser aquifers in Utah, USA - Crystal Geyser metaG 2015-04 | ecosystem: Environmental > Aquatic > Deep subsurface > Groundwater | place... | reverse complement strand
ACGCCACCGCCGACATCATGGTCGATTCGGTGGCGGCCTGGGACCCGGCCCGCACCACCGGTGACGAACCGTATTTCCTTTATGTCCACCTGAATGACGCCCACTCCCCGTACATCGCCCACCAACCCTGGTACAGGTCCGCCCGGGACGACTCCGTTGCCGATGCCCGTAGCCGCTACCTGAGCGAGATCAGCTTCATCGACGGGCAGTTGTCCCGCCTGGCCGACTTGCTCGACTTGAGCCGTCGGGGCTTGCTGGTGATCGTGTCCGACCACGGGGAGGAATTTTTTGAACACGGGCGCATGGGTCATCTGCCCAGCCTCCATGCCGAATTGAACGACGTGGTCTTCCTGGTTCATGGCCCCCGGGTGGGTGTACTGCCTGCGACGCGGCCGGAACCGGTCAGTCTGATCGATGTCATGCCCACGGTCCTCGACCTGGTTCACCTGCCGCATGCCGAGCCGTCTTCGGGCCTTTCCCTGGCCGCCCTTTGTCGGGGCGACGACGGCGCCTCCGCTCTGGTGCGGAAGCTGAACGAACGCACGCTCTTTGCCCACCGGTTGGAAAACATGCTGCATGGCCGCAGCCTGTGGTCGGCCATGCGCGGGCCCTGGAAACTGATCCAGGACGAGCAGAACCGATCGTTCTTTTATGATCGGGAACGTGATTCTCGTGAACAGCTGCCGGAATCGCGCACGGAGGATCCCGTGGGCGCGGGACTGGAGCCTGCGCTGGCGGAATTTCGCAGCCGGCCTCTTCTGGGGCGGGGAAACGAGATCCGTATTCCTCTGGACAAGAAACTATCCAAACAGCTGAAGTCATTGGGGTATGTGCGCTGATTCCACATCAGGGGACTTCTCTTTCCCTCCGAGCACCCCACAGAAGTCTGCGGCAACCTGGATATCGTCAGCAGCGTAATATCCGGGTTCTCCGATGAGCGATCGGATCGACCCATCGGGCGGTCCTCAGATCTATTCTCAGGTCCATATTCACTATTCGGTTTCTGACGATGGGAGATCCCATGTCCGGCAACTCCCTGGCCAATCTTGCTTTGGCAGTCCTGGTGGTGCTTCCGGCCGTCTTCCCTGAAACGGCGATCGGCGTCGCGGCGCCAGCCTCTCGCGCCCTGTCCTACGCCCTGGATGTCACCTTCATTCCGGAGAAATCATCCCTCGAGGGAACCGCCAGGATCATGCTGTCGGATGTTCCGACCGCCTGCGACACCCTCGACCTGTACCTGCACGGGGAGCTCCAGTTCACCGGAGCGAGCTGTGGCGGCGTTGAGCTCGACGGTTCCCAGGACCTGGTGTTCTACGGGTCGGACTATTCTTCCGTCGCTCGCCGTCTGCGTCTCGTGGTTGCCGGTGCGGACCTTTCCCGTGGACTGGACATCGCCTGGCGGGGGCCGATGCATCCTTCAACGGCCCGGGCGTTGTCGAACTACATGCGCATCGATGCCGATGGAGTCTTCCTGCGGTCATACGGGTATTCGGTATGGTTTCCGTTGTTGCTTGCGGACGGCCAGGAATCCTACCCCGTTGATTTTGATCCGGTCGTCCTGAGAACCCCCTCCGACATGAAGCCCGTCTTCACCGGCACCCGGCTCGACGAGCATTTGGATGAGGATCAGCGCGTGACAACCTGGCGCGCAAAGGGCATGGATATATTCTCGGCCCAATGCACGGCCCGTCCCTACAGGGAAATCGTCGCCGGACCCCTGCACATCTATCACCTTCCCGATCCGGAATCGGCCGAGGCCGCCGATCACGTCCTCGATCTGGTACGCCGTTTGCTGGATTTCTACGCTGAGAAATACCGGCATGGCGTCGCCGTTGGCGAACTGCATGTGGCCCAGCTCTGCCGCTTCGGCAACATCAGCAGCGGGAACATGGTGGGACTCGCGGACGATTCGTGGGCCGGATTCGAGCCGGGTTCCTATTCCGGCCTGACTCTGGCGCACGAGCTGGTTCACCCCTTCGTGAGGGTTCCGGTTCCCGAATCCAGTCCTCTGTATGCCTTGTTCGTGGAGGGATTCCCGTCCTACTGCCACCTTCCCGCCCTGGCCAGCTTCCTGGGTGACGGCTGGTACAATGAAATCATGGACGGGATCGCCTCCGGCTACGCGCAGAAGCGCGCCACGGGCAAGGACCGCCGGGGGCGGACCCTGCCGCCTGCAACACCCTTCCTGGAAATGACTCCGAAAGACATCGGGACATACAAGGACTGGTATCTGTTCCCCGATCGCCTGCGCTTGTACTTCGACGATCTGCGCCGGCGCTTGGGGGACGAGGAGTTTCTCGATCTGGTGGGGGAGATCGTCAACCAGGACACCCTGGATCCCGCCGGCTTGCGCCGGATCGTGGTGCGGCATCTCCCGGAATTCGGCGCAATGCATGACCGCTGGCTGGCCACCAATGATTTCGACGCGGGGATGGGCCGGCAATGACATGGAAAACGGGGGCGGACTTCGGGATGGAGGCCCATTGATCTCAGGGTCTCCGGCTTGCGAGGCTCAGAACGGCCAGAAACGGGGCACGAGTAGCGCGGCCGTCACCCAGACCACCACGTTGAGCACCATGCCGAGGCGCAGGAAGTCGGTGAAACGGTAACCGCCCGGACCGTATACCAGCAGGTTGGTCTGGTAGCCGATGGGGGTGGCGAAACAGGCTGAGAAAGCCCCGTGCGTAGAGGTCGGCCGCTCCGCAGGCGGTGAGGGCGGCGGTCAGGATGTTGACGACGCCGAAGGATGCCGCCGCCACCATCGCCACGAAGATGGCCAGCGCCACCGGCGCCCGCGTGCGGTTGATGACACGCGGAACGGTGTCCTCGACGATTTGCGTGTCCAGGTCGTAGGGCTCGGGCAGGGCCTGGCCGCCAGCCTCGGGCGGGGCGACGGCACCGTGCCCAAGCATCTCCACGAGCTCCGCAGCGGTGGCGCTGACGAGGATCAGGTCTCCGGCATGGAGCGTGCAATCGTCGGTCTCGGGATAGCGCACCCTGTCGCCCCGCAGGATCTCGTGCACCTCCGAGGCCGGGTGATCCTCGTGCAGGGCGTCGCGGACTTCGCGCCCGATGTGGGGGCTGTCCGCGGGGACGACCAGTTCCGCGATGTAACGGTGCCGCTCGCTATGGTCGGTGTGGAATATGGGGGTGTGGGTGCGCGGAAGGAGGCGATCCGAAAGCAGGAATAGTAGGGCCCCGCCCAGGATGGCGGCCGGCCCTTGGTGGTCGCGGCCAGCACCCGGGTCAGGAAGTTCAGCCCCTCCGTACGGATCAGCCCCTTGGACACGATGAACAGCGCTCCCACCGTCAACGGCGCCGGATTGGCGAACCCGGCCACCGCCTCGCGCGGTGCAAGGATGCCCGCGATCATCAGAACCACCATGATGCCGATCGCCGTCAGGTCGTAGGGCAGGCGCTCGCTGATCAGCAATGCCAGGGCGGTCAGCAGGATCAGCGTGACGATGAAGATATCGATGGTCATCGAGTTCCTCCGGGGACAAACTTTCCCGAAGCGGCATGAGATCGAGTTTGGGGCAGGCCCGGCTCAAGGCTCATTCCCAGCAGGTCAACGCCTCAGGATTCCACCCCGGGTTGGCGATCCTTGCCGCCCAGGGAAAGCTTGAGCACCACGTATCCCAGGAGTCCGGAAACCAGCGAGCCGATCAAAATCCCCAGCCGCTCAAGTCCCAGGAAGGAAGCCCCGCCCTGCTCAAATGCCAGCGATGTGATAAACAGGCTCATGGTGAAGCCGATACCACACAAAAGTGCCGTGCCGTAGATCTGCCACCAGCCGACTCCTTCGGGGGCAGAGGCGACCCCCAGGCGCACCGCAAGCCAGGACAAAGCCAGGATCCCGATCTGCTTGCCGAGAAACAACCCGGTCACGATACCAAGCGGAACCGGATGGAGCATATCGCCGAGGGAAAGCCCGCCGATCGACACGCCGGCGTTGGCGAACGCGAATATGGGCAGCACACCGAAGGCGACCCACGGGTGCAGCGTATGTTCGAGGTGGCGCAACAACGACTTGGACGGGGGTTCAGGGGGGATCTTCTCCGACACCTTCAGTGGGATGAACATCGCCAGGACCACGCCGGCCAGGGTGGCGTGCACGCCGGACTTCAGCACCGCAACCCATAAGGGAATACCCAAGAGAAAATAGGCGGCGGGCCGTGTCACGCCGAAACGATTGAGGCAGGCGAGGCCAAGCACAAGAACACCGGCGATGGCGAGGGAAAGTACGGAAAGATTGGCCGTGTAGAACAGGGCGATCACAAGGATGGCCCCGAGGTCGTCAAAGATGGCGACGCTCAGCAGGAAGGCCTTCAGCGCGGTTGGCACCCGCTTTCCGAGGAGGGAAAGTACCCCCAGGGCGAAAGCAATATCCGTCGCGGTCGGGATGGCCCACCCCTTCAGCGCGATGGAATCCCCCCGGTTGAATACCACGTAAAGAGCCGCGGGTACCAACATTCCACCGAAGGCGGCGAAGGCCGGCAAGCTGGCCTGTCGCGGACTCGACAAGTGCCCCTCGACGACCTCGCGTTTCAGTTCCATGCCGACCAGGAAGAAGAACACCGCCATCAGACCGTCATTGATCCATAGCAACAGGGGCTTGGCGAGACCGAAGGCCCCGATCCTGATCTCGAAGGGAAGATCCAGGAATGCCTTGTAGTGGACTGCGAGGGGCGAGTTGGCAATAACCAATGCCAACACCGTCGTCATCATCAAGATCAATCCGCCCGCGGCTTCGAGGCGGAGAAATTCCTGAAGTGGCTTCAGGACCTTGTTGACCGGGTTGGGGCTGCTGGTTTGCATGAGAATTGGTCACCGCCTCTCAGCTGGACATGGGGGCCTATTGGCAAACCCGGTCAATCCGATGCTTCCCGGTACCGAATCGGCAATTCCCCGCTCCGCACGTGCAGGTCCATCTGGGGGAAGGGAATTTCGATGCCGGCTTCCTTGAGGGCGTACCAGGCACTGAACAGCAACTCGCTCTTCAAGGAGGGGAGGGTCCAGATGTCCATGGTCCAGGCCCGCAATTCGAAATCGAGGGAGCTGGCTCCGTAGCCGGTGAACAGCACCGTGGGGGCGGGGTCGTTCAGCACATTGGGTTTTTTTGCGGCCAATTCGATGAGGATCCGACGAACCTGTTCCGGATCGGCCGAGTAGCTCACTCCCACCTGGACATCCTGCCGGACCATGGTGTCGCGAAAACTCAGGTTGTCCACCTGTCCGGAAATGAAGGAACTGTTCGGCACAATGATCTCGTGTCCGGACCGGGTCCGGACCACGCTGCTGCGCAACCCGATGGACAGAACCCGGCCCTCCACGCCGCCGACCTTGATGATGTCGCCCCGTTTGACCGCTCTTTCGAACATGAGGATCAAGCCGCTGACGAAGTTGTTGACGATGGTCTGCAAGCCGAAGCCGATACCCACCGACAAGGCCCCCAGGACGATCTTCAGGCTGGTCAAGTCGAATCCCAGATGGCCAGCTGCGAAAAACAAGCCGCCCAGGACCACGAAATAGCGGCTGATGGTGCCCAGGGCGTCGGCCAGGGCGGGTTCGACGCCGAGGCGGGGCAGAAGCCGGTTGGTCAGCAGGTCTCCCAGTGCCTTGGCTGCCAGGAAAAACCCGATGGTGATGAGCAGCGAACTCGCCACCGACAAGAGGGAGATGTTCGTGTCCTGAATTTTCATCAGCGGTTGATCCAGCCAGCCCATGACCGGGCGCAACAGGCTGAGGTGATCAAAGACCGCCAGGATGACCATCGCGGGCACGACGCCCCGCCGGACTCGGCGTCGGAATGACCCGGGTTGGACAAAAGCCTGCAAGGTGGCGCTGATGACCTGGTACAGGGCCAGGAACCAGAGGACCGCCAGCACTTGGAATCGTCCCCGCAAGGGGGCCGTGCCCGGCAACAGAAGCAGGGCGACTGCGGCCAGAGCGACGGTGGCCAGGGACCAGATCAGGCCGATGGAGGTGACCTTGGCAAACCAGGTAACCCGCTCCCCGGGCCGGGGTTCGGGGCTGAGCAGGCGGGTGAGCTTCCTCCTCAGGGGCAGGGTCAAGAGGTAGGCCAGCAGGGTGACCCCCAGCATGACCAGAAGGAGGTCAAGTTTGCTGGTGGCCGGGTCGGTGGCCAGGCTTTTCATGATGCGGTCAAGCATTTCGGCAACTCATTTCAACAAGCTAGACGAAGGTCCGGGACTTGTCACCGGGTTTCGGGGTCGAACGCTAACGATGTCTAGGCCCCAAATGTGGTTTTCATGGGGAAAGGAAAAAGCGGAATGACCAGTTCGCGAGTAGATTGAGGGAAGTTTGGGCCGCAAGTGCGGAATCCTGGAAGTGCATGAACCTCGCCTTCGGCCAAACCCGGCAATTGACCAACAGGAGGAGCATTGATGTATCAAGCCAAGGCCTATTCCGCGGCCGCCGCCACGTCCCCGTTGAAGTCCGCCACCATCGATCGCCGCGCGGCCACGGAAACGGACGTCCAGATCGAGATCCTCTTCTGCGGTGTGTGCCATTCCGACCTGCATACGGTGCGCAACGAGTGGGCCAGCATCATGCCCACGGTGTATCCGGTGGTGCCGGGTCACGAGATCGTCGGCAAGGTCACCGCGGTCGGCGCGAAAGTCACCAAATACAAGGCGGACGATCTCGTCGGCGTGGGCTGCCTCGTCGACTCGGACCACACCTGCCCCAGTTGCCGCGCGGACAAGGAGCAGTTCTGCCCCGAAGGGGTCTTCACCTACAACTCTCCCGACAAGCATCTCGGCGGCGTCACCTACGGCGGCTATTCCGAAAGCATCGTCGTGGACGAAAGCTTCGTCCTGAAGGTGCCGAAGAACCTCGATCTCGCCGGAGTCGCGCCCTTGCTGTGCGCCGGGATCACGACCTATTCGCCCATGCGCCACTGGGGCGTCGGCAAAGGCAAGAAGGTCGGTGTCGTCGGTCTGGGCGGTCTGGGCCACATGGGGGTGAAGTTCGCCCGGGCCTTCGGTGCCCACGTCGTGGTGTTCACGACCTCGCCGTCGAAGGTTGACGACGCCAAGCGCTTGGGAGCCCATGAGGTGGTCAATTCCCGCAATGCGGACGAGATGGCGCTGCACGCCGGGAGCTTCGACTTCATCCTCGATACCGTTTCCGCCGACCACGACGTCAACGCGTACATCAACCTGCTCGGCCTGGACGGCAATCTGACCCTCGTCGGCGCGCCGGAAAACCCGCTTCCCGTGTCGTCCTTCGCTCTGATTTTCGGCCGCAAGAGCCTGTCCGGATCGTTGATCGGAGGCATCGCCGAGACCCAGGAGATGCTGGATTTCTGCGGAGAACACGGTATCACCGCCGACGTGGAAGTCATTTCCATCCAGCAGGTCAACGAGGCGTACGATCGTCTGCTGAAGTCCGATGTGAAGTACCGCTTCTCCATCGACATGGCGTCGTTGAAGTCCGAATAGCCTGTGTGAACCGGAAGGGAGCATGCCGTGCCAGTGTGCACCCTTATCCTGATTTCTCGGGTTCCTCAACAGATTACTTGGCCAGGGGATGCCCGGTTGGATGGGCCCGGTCGAGTCAACTCATCTTCGGCTGGGGAATGAGTTGCCGCAGGACGCGGGCCAGATGGCTGCGCGTGTATGGCTTCGGAATCACCGCCCGGAAACCGAATTATCGGTAGTTGGCCAGGGCCACATCGTTGGAATAGCCGCTCGAAACCACGCCGATCACCTGGGGGTCGATTTCAAGAAGTTCCCGCATGACATCGGATCCGCCCATGTCGCCGGGGATAGTCAGATCGAGGATTACCGCCGCGAATTCACGATTAGCCTGCTTTTCCCGCCGGAAGATTTCGACGGAGAGGTGGCCTCCGTGCCTGCACACGATTGAGTAGGAGGTGGCCAGGCCCAATCCGCTGCCCGTTGATTTCGTGGTGAAGTAGGGGTCGAAGATGTGCGGGAGGTCCTCGGGCGATATGCCGGATCCTTCATCCCAAATTCGGATATGGATGTACCCGCCCGGTTCCAGCGGCAGGCCGGTTTCGCAAGTCACTTCCTCATTGAAGGTGGAGATCGAGATTCGACCGCCATCCGGCATGGCCTGATTGGCGTTGATGATCAGATTGTTGATGACCTGGTCGAGCTGTTCGGCGTCGACCTCGGCGTTCCAGAGATTATCGGCCAACTCGAATTCACACGACGATCGTGCATCGCTGGAAGAAAAGATCGATGCCTGTTGAATGATCGAGTTGATGTCCCGTGACGCAAGAATCGGCGCGCCGCCCTTCGCAAAAGTCAGAAGTTGGCGGGTCAATCCCTGTGCACGTTCGGTCGCAGTTGCCACGGCATCAAGCAGTTCGGTTGCCTCGTCGTCGGGCGGAAGCAGGTTTAGGGCGAGCAAGACGTTACCGAGGATCACGCCCAGCATGTTGTTGAAGTCGTGGGCGATGCCGCCGGCAAGAGTCCCGATGGCCTCCAGCTTCTGGACTTACAACAGTTGCCTCTCAACCAATACATCCACATCGGCCGCACCCGATTTCGCGTGATCGGTGTGATGGAGAAGCAGGGCGGGAGCTTCCTCCGCGGCCCCAACTTCGACCGCCAGATCTACATTCCGATCACCTCGTAGGTGAAGGCGTACGGGGGAAACAGGGGGCGGCAGGGGGTGGATGTCGCCGTCAAGGCCCCGTCCAAGGAAGCCCTGGGGGAGCTGGAGTTCGAGGTGAAGGAGGAAATGCGCAAGATCCGGAAACTGCGCCCCACGGAGGACGACAACTTCTCGATCAACAAGCTCGACACCCTGGTGGGCGCCTTCAACAACGTGATGGGGGTGGTGCACCTGGTGGGATTGCTCGTGACGAGCATCTCCCTGTTCGTCGGCGGCGTGGGGGTGATGAACATCATGTTCGTTTCGGTTACCGAGCGCACCCGGGAGATCGGTATCTGCAAATCGATCGGCGCCAAACCCCACAGCATCCTGCTTCAGTTCCTGTTCGAGTCGGCTTCGATATGCCTGCTCGGCGGGTTGATCGGAATCCTGGTGGCCTCGATCCTGACCGCGGTGATTAACAAGTTGCTGCTGCCCGCGAGCGTGTCGTTTCCCATTCTGTTCATCGCCGTGGTGGTTTCCATCTCGGTGGGCGTGCTGGCCGGCCTGGTTCCGGCCATCCGCGGTTCACGACTCAATCCTATCGAGGCCCTCCGATATGAATAGCGCCCAACGCGGGAGTCCCGGCCATGCGTCTGCTTGACGCGTTCATCATGTCCTTCGGGGCGATTATCAGGAACAAGCTGAGGTCCGTCCTGACGCTGGTCGGAATCGTGGCCGGTGTGGCTTCCATCATCGCCGTGATGACCGCGATATCCGTGGTGCACTCCACGATGGAGAAGGAAATGAGCGTCCTGGGGGCGCAGGTCTTCCAGGTCCAGAAGTGGCCCGCGGGGTTCAACTCCGACAGGGAGCGGTGCCGGGCCATGAGGCGTCCGCCCCTGACGGTGGAAAATGCCGATATGATTCGCCAGCAGGTGGCGAATTGTGGAGCTGGTGGGAGCCGAAATCTGGGACTTCGGCCATTCGGTGGAGTACCGGGGGGAATCGACCAACCCGAACAGTTCGATCTGCGGCGGCACACCCGATATCCGGCCAACAACACCCACTATGTCGGCGAGGGTCGAAACATCTCCCAGATCGATGTCAAAAACCACCACAAGGTTTGCGTCATCGGCTTTGCCATCGGACAGGAACTGTTTCCCTTCGCCGACCCCATCGGCAAGGATGTGCGGGTGGAGGGCCGCAAGTACCGGGAGATCGGTGTTTTCGACAAGAAGAACTCCGCCTTCGGAGGCGGATTCGACCAGTACATTTTGATTCCGGTCACCACGTTTCTCGATACCTACGGGATGATCGGGCAGGGCGGGTTCGAGTGGGCGGTCATCGGGCTGGTTTTTTCCTCGGCGGTCGGCATCAGTTTCGGCCTGCTGCCTGCCATTCGGGCATCCAGACTCAATCCGGTCGACGCACTCAGTTACGAATAAGCCGGGGCTGCCATCAAGCGGCCGCATTCTTGCTGTCAGGGGGGACAGGGGTGATTGGGATTCCTCTATGGGAGCTTCTGTGCTAATATGCGAAAGGCCCCAGGGGTTCGGTTAGGCTCGGAAATGCCCAAAAGCGGCTTGCAAAGTGGTCTCCCAGGCCACATTTTGCGCAGTTGAACGATTTGCCTCTGGCTGCGGCACCGATTGCCGCCGCGAGGCTGGAGATTCCCCCGACTGTCGGGGGATGGGGTTCGGGGGTCCAACGGACCGCCGGGCCAGGAGATGCGCAGGGGATATCGCTGGAACAAGCTGGCGGTCCTGAGCGCTCGGTTAAGCCGGAAAGCCGGCAATGGAGACAAGACTGTGAAGAAATTGTACGTGGGCAACCTGCCCTTCACCGCGACCGAGGATGAGATCACCCAGTTGTTCGGCGAGTTCGGCACGGTTCACTCCGTGGCGCTGATCAACGACCGCGAAACCGGCCGTCCCCGCGGCTTCGGATTCATCGAAGTGGACGACGACGCCATGCAGGGCATGATCTCGGCACTGGACGGCAAGGAAATGGGCGGACGCGCGCTGCGCGTGAACGAGGCCCAGGACCGTCCCCGTCGCACCGGCGGCGGTGGTGGTGGCGGCGGCTACGGCGGCGGCCGTGGCGGCGGCGGCGACCGTTGGTAGGTTAGAAATCAGCCCACGGGTTGATCGAACCCCGCTGCCCTGATGGGCGGCGGGGTTTTTCTACCAAGGGAATCGACGAGGCTGGGGAGCCACTTGCCGGATCGAACGAACCCCGCCGCCCATCCGGTCGGCAGGGTCATTTCATACCCCGTAATCAGTTATCAGCAACTGGCGGCCCTGGGGGAGCGGCCGGGGTCTCTCCAATTCCCTAGGTGACACCCTATCAAAACCAGACTATAATGGTAGCCGATATCCAATATCATCACCGCCTGTTGGGTCAGCTGCTTGTGAGTTCCCTGGAGAACTCCGGAAACGGGACGTCCATGATCGGCAAGAGAATCCTCCACTATGAAATCACCGCCCAGATCGGCAAGGGCGGCATGGGCGAGGTTTACAGTGCTCGGGATACCAAACTGGGCCGGGATGTGGCGCTGAAGATCCTGCCCGCGGAATTGAGCGGGGATTCGGAGCGCGAGGCCCGCTTCCAGATCGAGGCCCGGGCCCTGGCGAGTCTGCAGCACCCGAACGTGGCATCGGTGTACGGCTTCGAGGAAGTCGAGGGGACGCGCTTCCTGGTCATGGAGCTGATCAAGGGTCGGGATCTGACCGCCCGCATGGCCGAAGGCCCATCGACGGTGGAGGACACGAGGCGCATCGCGCGGCAGATGGCCGCGGGCCTGGAGGCCGCCCACGAACGGGGCATCGTGCACCGCGATCTCAAACCCGGCAACATCATGGAGACCGACGAGGGCGAGGTGAAGATCCTGGATTTCGGCCTCGCCCAGGCCTGGTTCGGCGACGGGGAGGCCAAGCGGGATTCGGGCTCCCTGCCCACCATGACGGCGGCGTTGACCCAGATCGGCACCATCCTCGGCACCGCGGCCTACATGAGCCCGGAGCAGGCCCGGGGCGCCAGCCTCGATCGCCGCACCGACATCTGGGCGTACGGGGTGATCCTGTTCGAGATGCTGACCGGGCGGCAGCTGTTCCAGGGCGAGACCGTCAGCGACACCCTGGCTGCGGTCCTGCGGGCCGAACCGACCTGGGATGATCTTCCGGTGGATCAGGCTCCCGAGCTTTGCCATCTCATCGAACGCTGCCTGGACCGGGACCCTCGGCAAAGGCTGCGGGACATCGGGGAGGCGCGGATCTTCCTGCAGGAAGGCGGCGCCAGCTCCTCGAGCCTCAGCTTTTCCCGGCTGGGCATGGCGCCCATGCAGGGAGATGCGAGTCGCAAAAGGCCCCCCGTCGCCCTCATGGTGGTCCTGGCCCTGGCCTGTGTTCTCGGCGGAACGCTGCTGGGGTGGAAGGTGCTGGGCAAGCCCGAGCCGCGGCGGGTCCTTCACACCATGCTGCCCCCGCCGCCGCATACCGACTACGACCTGAAAAGCACCGCCCCGGGGCCGGCGGTCCCTTCGCCCGACGGAACCATGGTGACGTTCACGGCGGTCGATGAGGGCGGCACGACCCTGCTCTACCTGCGTCATCTGAATCAGGGCGAATCGGTGAGCATGCCCGGCACCGAATCCGCGAACTACCCCTTCTGGTCCCCGGACAACCGCTTCATCGGGTTCTTCGACGAGGCCGGCAAGAAAATGAAGAAGGTCGCCGTGAGGGGAGGGCCTCCGGTGACGATCTGCCCGTCGGAAAACGGCAAGGGGGGTTCGTGGAACACGTCCGGACAGATCATCTTCGCCCCCAGTTACAATTCCGGGATCTTCGTGGTGCCGGAAATCGGCGGGACCCCGCAGCAGTTGACCACCCTCGGGGCGGGCTACGATTCCCACCGCCATCCGCGCTTCATGCCCGATGGCCGGCATTTTCTCTTCGTGGCGCGGGTCCAGGCCACCGGTAACGACAACGACATCTTCCTGGCCTCCCTGGACACGACGGAGGCGCCCCGGATGATCGCCCAGTCCGAAGCCAACGCGGATTTCAATCACCGCTCCCTGTTGACGGTGCGGGAGGGCGTGCTCATGGCGACCCCGTTCGACACGTCACAGGAGCGGGCCATCCCGGGCGGTACGCCCCTGGTCGAGAACATTCTCACCCTCGACGGGGCCGAAATCAGCGTGTTCGGTGTGTCGCAGAGCGGCATGATGACCTATCAGACCGGAGCTTCTTCCCTGGCCCAGAAACAACTGGCCTGGATGGATACCGAAACGGGAGTCGAGGAGCCGGTGGGTGAGCCGGGGCAGTTGAGCCTTGCGCGGATATCTCCGGACGGGAAAAGGGCGGTGGTGGTCGTCGAGGGGGCCTCGAACGAGGGCCAGGATCTGTGGCTCGTGGATCTGGAGACCGGCCTGAGAACGCGGTTTACCTTTTTGCCCGGAGACGAGAACGCGGCGTTGTGGTCCCCGGACGGGCGATCCATTTTCTACACCGCCAAGCCCGACAGCCAGTTCCGGATTCTCGAACAGCCGGTCGAGGGGATGGGTGGGACAGCCGTCCTGCTGGAATCGGCCCTCGCGGTCTTCCCCAGCAGCGTCAGCCCCGACGGGAAAATGATCCTGCTGGACCGGGCTCGCGAGGACGCGAACATGGAAATGGTGAGGCTGGACCTGGATGCGGCGGCCGGCGAACCGGTGGTGGTGGGGTCGGCCCCGGACAACAGCGTGGGGGGCGGCATCTATTCGCCCGACGGCCGCTGGATCGCCTATCATGCGACCACCGCGGCCGGCTGGGACGTGTTCGTCATGCCCGCGGGCGGCGGGGCGCGCAAATGGCAGGTCACCAGCGACGGCGCCGTCTATCCCCAGTGGGACTCGCACGGCAAGCACCTCTGGGTCATCCGGTTCGCCGGGGATCTGCGCCGATACGATGTGGACGGCACGGGTCAGACTTTCCGGGTCGGAAAGTCGAAAGAAGCGGTGCGTGTCGAACAACCCGGCTCTTCCGGCAGCCCGTTCGACCTCGATCCGGCGGGAAAGAGGCTCCTGCACGCGGGGACGGACCCGGTGTTCAGGGCCGAGGTTTCCTATCTCCATCTGGTCACCGATTGGCAGCGCGGGTTGGCGCGGTAGGTCCGAGCCGCGGTCCGGAGGTCAGGCAATCCCCCTGCCTCCGGACCGGTTGGCTGCAAAGCGGCTTAGCTGCCGACCTGAAGCGCCTTGACGTCGTCCGCAGTCAGGGCCTTGCCCCCGATGCCCCATTGCCCGCTGGGCACGTCGATGACCCTCACCCAGGTGACACCTCGCATGGCCTCGCCTTCGATGGCGACCATGGTGTCCAGATCTGGGGTCAGCGGTTCGTGACACCGACGGGAGCCGGGGAGCAGGAGATTCTGCTGCACAAGGTGATCAGGCGGCTCGAGCCTCGCTTGATGCAGGCCATGGCGGACGAGATGCAGATGGACCCGGGCGAGTCGGGTGCCCGCGCAACGCTGATGCAGGCCATCGTCCTGCTGGCGCTCAAGGGATGGCACCGCAAGACCTTTACCGAGGCCGCCGGGATGATCGAAATGGCAATCGCGCGGGAACCGGATTTTGCCTTATCCCATGCGTATCTTGCCCTGCTCTTGGCGCTTGGACATCGGGTCGGCTTGTTGCGCGATGATGACGCCACCGTGCCGGCGGTTATCGCGGCGGTGGAAAGGTCGCTGGATTTGGAAAACCAGGATTCGACGATCCTCGGCCTGGCAGGGTGTGCCCTTGCCGATGTCGGACATGTGGACCGGGCCCTGCCGATCCTGCAGAAGGCGATCGAGTCGAACCCGGAGAACGGGCATGCCCAAAACGAAGCGCTGGAGGCGGCCGAAAGCGCATGCAAGGAAGACGACCGGCTATACTTGCCCCGTTTGTCGCTGGCGGCGGTCCATCTCGTGCGCAAGGATCAGATCAAGGCGGTCGCCGCTGTTCAGGAATGCTTGCGCGCCAAACCGGATCTGGATCGGCAAGAGGTCATCGCCGTCGTGGGGGATAGGCTTGGCGCCGGCGTCTGGGCCATAGCAGAAGCCTTGACGGACCGGGGTACACCGGATTCGGGCACACCTCTGACGCCTCCGGATTAGGTCCCAGGATCCAGATCGATTTCCGCCTGCCAGGGGTTGGCGTCCTTCAGGCCGGCCAGGAAGGAATGGGCCCCGATGACGGTCAAGACCATCCGCCGGGGATCGTGCGGGTCCTCGCGCAGGTGCCGTTGCCACAGAATGTGCTCGGCTTCCGGGAAGGGACCGCTGGCCAGGCCTTCTTCATACAGCCGGGTCACGATGGACCGATCGCCCAACCCGGGAGCCAAGGCCCTGACCAGTTGGCCGCTCGAGAGATTGCTCACGAGTTTTGCATCCTGCGGCGTCGGCGCGGTGAAGGCCACTTCCGCCCGCGTGGCATCGGGTAGGCCATACAGCTTGGGTAGGGATTTCTGGAGCAGCACCGTGGCGGTGAAGATACCGGCCTGAAATGAAAGGTCGGCAAACTCCTCCCAGGGCCGGTCTTCCTGGAGGTCGGACGCCAGGTTGGCTCGCACTCCCGCCGACATCCGATCTCCGAACACCGTCCGCAGCACGGCGACTCCGGCTTCCTGGGGCTCAAGTTCACCGACCGCCATCTGGACCAGGTCCAGAAGGTCGGCTCCGGCCACGCCGGTGGTGTCGATTTCCAGATCCGTCAGCAGACTCTGCAGGACATCCGGAGCCCAATCTCCCGGCAGTTCGTGGATTTCACGGCAGGTGAGGACTTCCGCTTCCAGATGCAATTGATCCTTGTGGGGCATGAGCCACCTCTTTTCCTGGCTTCAGAATAAGTCGGCCCGGGACCGAACACCAGCCTGCGCCGGTTGCCCACGGGTGAATTGACGGGGAGCGGGAAATGATATACAATCAAATTTGTCCTTTTTCCGGTTAAGCCCAGATCAAGCGATGGGAATCTGTTGTTGAGATGAGCGCCGGGGATTTCTCGCCACCCTGGATAGGGGAAATACCATGAGCATTCACCATCGGGGATCCATCCGCATTCGGACCGTTGCCTTGGCGGTTCTGGCCGGATCCATAGGATTTTCTTCCTCTGCCCAGGCCCTCATCCTGGGAGACGGCGTATTCAACCCGGCGAATTGGTCGGGCCAGGCGTTCGTCACCGGCACGTCCACCGCCAGCGCCACCACCAGCCTTTCCGGCGGAGTTCCCGATGAATACCGAGACATCAGCAACACCTCGAGTGGATCGCCGCTTTCGGGCTGGGATCGTTCCCTGTTCGTGGATCTCAATACGACGGCGGTGGCCAACCCGGCGTCCCTCGGTGGGATCAACCTGATCGACTATTCCGAAGACCATCGTTGCGTCTGCATCGGCGGGGGGATGATGTGGGGGCCGGCTCTGGAACAGGGCGGTCAATTCTACATCGTGCCGGGCAACGCGATGCCCAACAGCTTCACCCTGCCCTGGCAGAACGAGGCCCTCACCGCGTTGACGGCTGCCGATTTTGAAGAGGTTTCGGTGACGTCGACGACCTGGACGAATCCCGCTTCACATCCGGATTTTTCGGCTTCGGGGGCTCCCATCACCTTCGGCTATGTCCGTGCGAAGGCCTTCATCGGCGCCACGGAGTCCTATCTGGACAACTGGTCCGTGGCCATCGACGAGCTGCCGGTTGATGTGGAGGAACTCAACTGGGGGACCGCCAAGAGCACGTTCCGGTAACCGCTTTTCGGCATCGACCCTTTATTGTCAAGCCCCGTCGCATTTTTGATCCGGGGCACCTTTCTGTGTCAATGAAGGTTCCCCTGTTGCCCCTGGTTTTCCTGGGGGGTGGCGGGGTACTGTTCGGCTGGGTCCTCGAGGGGCCTTAATCCCTATTCGGACTTTCGAACCGGATAACCAGGAGGAATCCCAGATGAATCGCATCGAAACCATGACCTCGGCTGCGCTCCAGGCCATGATCCATGTCCTGGAACTCGATCCCTCCGACCGGGTGCTGGTGGTCACAGACGAGGAAACGCTCTCCTGTGGTGAGGCCTTTGCCCGGGCCGCCGAGCGCCATGGTTGCCCGGTCGAGACCTATGTCCTGCCGCAGGCCGAACGTCCCTTGAAGGCGATTCCGGCCGACCTGTTGAGTCGTCTGCCGGGATCCACCGTCGTCATCAACGCCATCACCGGGGACGACCGAGAAATCCCCTTCCGCATCGATTGGATTCGGGTAATCGAGACCGACGGGGCGATTCGCATGGGACATAGTCCGGGTATCAACGAAGACATGATGGTGGGGGGACCCCTGGACGTGGACTACGCCGCGATGATCTCCCGGGCCGACCATCTGATTGCCGCATTCGCCGGTGTCGAATCCCTGCACATCACCGCCCCGGGGGGCACCGATCTGGTTCTGGATCTTCGCGGCCGCCGGTTCGTCACCGACGTGAAGGCCACCGTGGAGGCGGGCAGCAACCTGCCCTGCGGGGAAGTCTATTGCTGTCCGGTGGAAAACGGAGCTGAGGGAGTCCTGGTTGTCGACGGCTGTTTCGGCAGCTACGGCAACGTGCCAACCCCTGTGACCATTAAGATCGAGTCGGGGCGTGTGATCTCCGTCACCTCTGACCACGATGGAGTGGTCGCCGTCATCAACCAGTTGCTTGATACCGACCAGGACAGCCGCACCATCGCGGAACTGGGGATCGGCCTGAATCCCGGCGCGCGGCTGACTCCACGGATGCTGGAGGCCGAAAAGGTCGGTGGCACCGCCCACATCGCCTTCGGCAGCAACGAGGGAATGCCCGGAGGCCGGAGCGTATCCCGGGTGCATGTGGATTACCTGTTCTTGAAGCCGACCATCGAGGCCGTTCTGGATGATGGCTCGCGGAAGATCGTCCTTCGGGATGGAAATATTGGCTCGTAAGTCGGCAATCAGCCCGCCAAGATCCCGGATAGGATTCGCGTCAAGTCTTTCAGGCTGAAGGGCTTCTCTAGGAAGGCCGTGGGTTGAGTGTCGGCGAATTGCTGCGCGATATCATTTTCGGCGTAGCCGCTGCAAACCACGACCGGGACATCGGGAGCGAGTTCGTTCATTTTCAAGAAAGCTTCGCTGCCATCCATGTTCGGCATGGTCAGGTCCAGTAGCACGCAGACAAGCTCATCCCTGTGTTTCTCAAAAACGGTCAAAGCCTCTCGTCCATCGGTTGCGGTCAGGATATCGAATCCCAGCCGTCCGAGCATTTGGCGTCCAGCATTGAGAACGGCGGCCTGGTCGTCGACCAGCAGGATCCGCCCACTCCCACGCCAAGCTGTTCCCGGGGTCGAAGCGGCACCCTTTTTCTCGGATTTCTGGTCGGGGAATGCAAGTGCCGGAAAATAGACCCTGAATGTGGTGCCGTCGCCTGGGGTGCTGGTGAGGCTGATTGCACCGCCGTTGGCCCGAACAATGCCGAGAACAGCGGACAGGCCCAGCCCGCGGCCGGCGAATTTCGTCGAAAAGAACGGATCGAAGACCTTGTCCATGATCGTACTGTCCATGCCCGCTCCGCTATCGTTCACTTCAAAGAAGGTGTATCGACCCATTGGCCGTTTTTCGTCGGGAAAAAGGCGGGAACACTCCTGATCTCCATCGAAACGGGTGCCGTTGAAATGGGCGCTTCCCGTCGAAAGGGTGATATCTCCGGGCTTGTCGCCAAGGGATTCGGAGGCGTTGATGACCAGGTTCATGATCACCTGCCGCACCTGGGAAGGGTTTCCGGAAAACGGTGGAGCGTCTTTGCCGAGCTCGAGATCAAGGTTCGCTTTTTTTGAAATGGAGACATTGAGGAGTTTCGCGATCCCCAGGATGAAAGAATCGGTGTCGATGGGTTCCTGGGAGATTTGGGCATGGCCGGCAAAGGCCAACATCTGATGAACCAATTCGCCGCGCTTTCGGCGGTGCTGAAGATCTCCTCGAGATTCGATCTCTCCGGCGATTCGGCGGGAAGCGATTCCAGGGCCAGGCTCGCGTTGCCCAGGATGGCCGTCAGCAAGTTGTTGAAATCATGGGCAATTCCCCCCGCCATGACACCGAGGCTCTCCAGTTTCTGGGCCTGCTGGATCTGTCGTTCGAGGGATTCCCTTTCCGCGTTTGCCAGCACCCGGTCAGCAATGTCGCTTACGGCGGTCCGCAGTTGATAGCTGCCCGTTCCGGTTCGAGGGGATGGGGCGGTGTCGAGTTCGACATCGAGTGGGGGAGCACCGCTGCGCGTGAAGCGTAGGCAACATTTTTGATTTTTTTTGACGGAGGGAAACCGGCGGAAGTGCTGATACAGGATGTCCTGGGAATCCGGGTCGACAAAATCCGACAAGGGATGGCCCATCATTGCGGTCGTCGCAACACCCAGCATGTGGGCCAGGGTAAAATTCACTTCCTGGATCAGCCCCTTGTCGGACGTCGTCACGAAGCCGACGGGTGCAAAGTCGAAGAGATCGGAATAGCGGTCCAGTGACTCGGCCAGTTCGGCCTGTGTGCGGCGGAGATCTTCATTCTGCATTTCCAGCTCGATTTGGTAGGTGCGCAGTTCGTGGAGCAGTTTTTGCGTGTCCCCCAGCGGCCGGCGCAAATCCAATTCGGTGTCCTGTTGCAGCTTCTCCAGGGCACGTTGACGCAAAATGGATAGGCTTTCTGAATTTTTCGTTTCTTGGCTCATGCCATTCCCTTCTTGATATAATCGTTCCGCGGTCTTGCGAAAAAACTCCGGTCGGACCTCAGCCGGTGCTGAGGTCGGAAATCGTGGCCATGACAAAATTTCTTTCTCCGATGGAAATCACCTTCGCTTTGATCAAGACCTCGTGGGTGGTCCCGTCCTTGGATTTGAGTTTCGACTCGAATTCGTCCTCACCGGATTCGACGATTTTTGCGATGTGGGTGGAAATCGTATCCGGAGATTCGGGGGTTTCGAGGGTTGGAACCGTCAACGAGAGGAACTCGTCCCGTGAGTACCCCAGGCGTTCAAAAGCCGCGTGGTTGCATTCCTGAATCCGCTCAGTTTGGGCATCGATCAGCAAAATCGAATCGTTGGACAGTTCAAACAGGGTGCGAAGCCGCTTCTCGGACTGTTGAAGGGCTTCTGCGGTCCGCTGTCGCTTGGTGACGTCTTCGAGAGTGATGACGACCCCCGCAATGACATTGGTCGTGGTGCGATAGGGCCGCAGCCTGATGAGGAAATGCCTGTGGTCCTTGGTATGCGCCAGGAATTCCCGGACCGCCAGATCGTCGAGGACCAATTCGCTCTGTTCGGCGAGGTCGACGTCCACCAGTTCCGTGGCGAGGTGTTTGAGCGGGCGTCCGACATCGGTGGCTTCCAGGGGAATGATGTCCAGGGTGGGGGCTGTGTAGCGGCGGATTTTCAGCTCGGTATCCAGGAATACTGTGGCGATTTCGGCGCTATCCAGGAGATTCTTTAGGTCATCGTTGGAGTGGGTCAATTCGTCGATGCGGGCCTGGAGTTCGGCGTTGATGACCACGGACTCCTCATTCAGTGACTGCAATTCCTCTTTCGAGGTCTCCAGCTCTTCGTTGGTGCTCTGCAGTTCCTCGTTGGTGGATTGGAGCTCCTCGTTGGTCGAACGGAGTTCCTCATTCGAGGTTTCCAGCTCTTCGACAATGGTTTGCAGACTCTCGTTGCTGTGCAAAAGGGCCTGTTCGAGATCGGCGACCCTTTTGGGCTTTTTGTTTTCCCGGGATTCGGGGGCGCGGGATTTCTGCGGCTTCCCTGCTTTTGCTGCGTCCTCGAACACGACCATGATCAGGCCGGGCACGGAAGTATGGTCCAGAATCGGTTTGACCGACAGGTTCACCACGACATCACCCTGGTCGCCGTCGATCCGGATGTTCCTGCGGGTGACGGCCTGCTGGCTGGTGACGACCTGACGCAGGGCCACGGCCAGATCCGTTTTCAGCCCGGGACGCGCCATCTCTACGATGTTCAGGCTGGCCCTGCCTTCGGATGGTTCCAGATACCGTCCGGTCTTGCCGTGGATGTAGACCGTGTTGAAGGAATCATTGACGATGGCACAGGGGGGTAGGCCGCTTTGTTGCAAAATGGATTCGGCAATCTGCAGGGCGCTCAGGGCCTCCGCTCTTTCCACGGTTCCGGAAGTCACCGGGTCCCGGGCCTCGAAATGCGATTGGTCGGACGGTTGGCTCATAATGGGAGGTGTCATGGCCGCTGATGATTTCCGGCGGTAGATTTTCCATTTCTTGTCCAGGGTCGCAAACTCGCCTGTCGCCGCGCCGACCGTCTCCGAGGAGCCGAGAAAGAGTATCCCATCCTTGTTGAGGCTGTAGTGGAATACCGGCAAAAGCTTTTGCTGAAGTTCGGCATTCAGATAGATCAGGAGATTGCGACAACACAGCAGGTCGAGCTTGGTGAATGGCGGGTCCTTGATCACGTTCTGCGTGGCGAAGACGAGCATTTCGCGGATCGATTTTTTGATCTGGAAATTCTTGTCATCACCCCGAATGAAGTAGCGGTCGATCCGATCCGGGCCGACATCGCCGGCGATGCTCGCGGGAAAACGGCCAGTGCGGGCTGCGACGATGGAGCTTTCGTCGAGATCGGTCGCGAATATCTGGACATGAAAGTGACGGTCGAGTCGTTCCATGCACTCGTGCAGCATGATCGCGATCGAATAGGGTTCTTCCCCGGTGGAACAACCGGGAGCCCAGACCCGAAACGTCTGACCATCCGGTTTGGTGGCCAGGAGTTCGGGAATCAGTTTTTTCTCCAGGACATCGAAGGCGGGCGGGTCACGAAAAAAGCTGGTCACTCCGATCAGCAGTTCCTTGAAAAGGATGTCGGCTTCGCGGTCGCTATCCTTCAGGTATTTCACATAGACCGAAATATCGTCGATCTGGTGCAGGTTCATCCGCCGTTCGACTCGCCGGGATATGGTGTTTTTCTTGTAGAGGGAAAAGTCATGATTTGTCTTGGCCCGCAGAATGATGAAGATCTTCTGCAACTCCTGGGACATCTCCCGCGAACACGGTTCGACAGGGGGCTTGGTATTTTGGTTCGCATGCTGGGTGTATCTGATCAATTGCGCGGGCATCTGAGCGGGGGAAAGCACGAAATCGACCAGGCCGGTGGTTTTTGCGCTGTTCGGCATTCCCGGGTACTTGGCGGACTCCTCGTCCTGCACCATGACCATGCCCAGTTCGCCCTTGATGGCTTTGATGCCCAGCGTCCCGTCGGTTCCGGTTCCGGAAAGGACGATGCCGATGGCATTGTTGCCCTGGTCGAGCGCCAGAGAACGGAAGAATGCGTCGATGGGGAGAATGGCGCCGCGCGGATCCGGCAGTTCCAGCAACTGCAGGGTGCCGTGCAGGATACTCAATTCCCTGTTCGGCGGGACAACGTATACCCGGTCGGGTTCGACGGTCATCCCGTCCTCGATCTGGTGGACGGGCATTTCGGTGGTCTTTTGCAGGAGTTCAGGCATGAGGCTGGAATGGGTGGGGTCCAGATGGACGACGACCACGAAGGCGATCCCGGTCTTGGCGGGCATGGCCTTGAACAGGGAAACCAGCGCATCCAGGCCGCCGGCCGAGGCGCCGATTCCGGCAATCGGGAAATCTTCAGGAATTCGGCTGGCCTTGATCTTGACCTTGGCCGTGTCCGTTTTCGGCTTGGGTGAGGCCTTGGCTTGGCTCGAGCTTTTCTTTGCCATCTGCCGATCCTTCAGTGTGTTGCCTCACAACGAGAGCAGCACGTATATGGATTCCGTGGTCAAGGATCAGGCTGTAGGTGTTTTTCCCATCATTGTATTTACTGGACAGTGCCAAGTTCTAGCACCCGACAGACCGCTTAGGCAGTGGAAATAAATAAAGGTATCAATGTGCCTATCGCGATTGGGGTCGGATGGTGTAATTCCAGTCTCCGTGGAACTTGT
>Ga0100380_10001901_pt1 | contig 22662 bp, 28 predicted proteins | sample CryGeymeta201504_FD_80417 | JGI IMG/M metagenome (GOLD analysis project Ga0100380, IMG submission 80417) | Groundwater microbial communities from Crystal Geyser aquifers in Utah, USA - Crystal Geyser metaG 2015-04 | ecosystem: Environmental > Aquatic > Deep subsurface > Groundwater | place... | reverse complement strand
TGAAACTTTTGTTAAAGGAAAGATTGATGAAGTTCCAGAAGGTAAATGGAAAAAGTTTTTTTCGTTACCATTTATGATTCTAAAGAAAATCTTTAGTTTCGTGTTTAATTTGATAAAGAAAACAGGTCCACTTTTGTCTGGGATAATTGGTGGATCCATTGCTCTTGCCTCGCTTGTTGCAATCTTCGGATTTTCAATAGCCTATGTTGCGCTAATCTCAGGTGGTGGAAATGCAGACCCAGTTATTTCAGCTGTGACGGGTGTACTTTCTACGGGGGCTTTGGGTGTGGCAACAATGATAAGTCTGTACTTACTAGTTCTTGTTCCTCTGTTGGCGTTAGTCTTTTTCGGAGTACTTCTTATTAGAAGAAAGAAGGCTCTTGGTTGGATTGGGGCTTCAGTTCTTTTCGTTGTTTGGTTTATATCGGCAAACATAGTTTCAGCTGCAGCGCTTACAAGTATCGACGACATCCGGTTAGGAGTTGATAGAGCTCAGCAAGAGGTAAAAGCTTCATATGCTGAAGAAATATACGATGAAATAGCCGCATTTAGCTCTGTAGATATTTCAAATAATGCAGAAGTAAGGTTTATTAAAGGGGAGGAGCACTTGGTTGTTGTGGAGGGTTCAGAGCGGGCTTTGGAAGCTTTGCGTGTCGAGAGTAATGAAGGAGATCTTCGTATATATAGAGATCAAGACTTCTATATTTGCATATTATATTGTTCAGATATTTTTTCAAAAACAATCATTACTGTCACTACCCCAGAATTAGAAAGTATTACTCTCTCTGGGAATGTAAATGGTAGTATGGACAGGTTTGAATCAGAAAATTTCTCTGCTAGATTCTCTGGGAACGCCATTTTTGATATAGATGTTATTTCACAGAATCTAGACGTGAGAGTTATCGGTTCAGGAAAAATTGGACTAAGAGGTTCTACTGAAAATCTTTCATTGAGACTTTCCGGCTCATCAAAAATAGACGCCTTGAACATGGTGATAAAGAATGCACTTGTTAAATCTTCAGGCTCAGCGAATGTAGATCTCTCTGTTGAGAATACCCTAGATGTTCGAACTTCAGGGTCTACAAAGGTTGGTTACGTTGATATCGGTGATGTTGTTATTACAAAGAGGATTACTGGCTCAGGTTCTGTTTATGAATTCACACCAGAGTAGTATTTCTATATTTGTACTGAATAATATAAAAAATGTTATAATGAAAATGTAGTTACTAAAACTAATCAAAAAATAAAATGGCAAAAGGAAATAACTCGCAAAGAAAGGAGATAAAAAAACCAAAAAAACCAAAGAAGTAAATATAAAAACAGCAGATCATACTGCTGTTTTTATTTACGTTTTTTTAAAATTAAGTAGCTCATAACTGTGTTTACCATGACCATTACCACGGAATGAAGCACTGTTGCTATATTGTATGCTTCAAGAGAAAACAAGGCTAAACCATGTCTGGCGGCATTCATGCTGTATAGAATATGACGCTCTGTTTCTGGATGAGCCTTTGTTTTTCTGAGTGTTGGTATAAAGGCAACTAGATCAATTGATACAACAATGATCACTGATATTGTCGGATCATTTGTAAGAAACCAAGGTATCAAGCCAAGAAGGGCTATAACAAGGAATATAGTATCTTTTCTGTGTACGTGCTTGAAACCATACCGCAGAGAAAAAAGAAAAATAATTATTGTAAATATTTCAGAAGCCCCTGTTGGTATGGCTCCAACTCCGGCACCCTTAGCAATCTGACCGAAAAAAGTAACAGCAGAAACAATAGACCAGACTAGCCATGTGTATGGATGGGGAATAACTTGTTTCCTAAAAACACTGATTAGGTAAGGTACATTACCTATAATAGCCATCCCAGCGGCAATAATAGCGACAATGGTCTTTGTTGTAAGCATTCATAAATTATATCAGCTTAGGTAACATTATATAATGATTTTTATTGGAAATAAGGTAAAATATACTCATGATAAATCTTAAAAATTACATAGAATACATACAGGATAATCCAAACAATTATTGGTTCAGGAGAAAGATTTTTGGATGGGGGTGGACACCTGCTAGATGGCAGGGCTGGTTGGTTACAATTATTGTTTTTGGTTATATTGTATATCAGTCAATTATCTTAGAATCGCAAAGTATTGAGCCTTCGGGAGATCAAGTCTTGGGATTACTTATAAAGGTGCTCATTTCTATTTCTATTTTTAGTTTCATTGCATATAAAAAAGGCGAAAAGCCCAAATGGCAATGGGGTATTCCAGATAAAAATAAGGTAAAATAAGTCTTATGAAAGAAGAATTTCCAAAAAACACTAAAAATAACCCTCTTATGTTTGAGGCCAAAGAAGGCATTGAATTTGCTAAGGAGAATATTGATCGGATAAAAACTCAACTAGAAGAAGATGTTGAGTATCTTAGAGATATGTTGGTTCATTTAAGAGAAAGGCGGGAGCAGTTATCTTTAATGATTGAGCAAAAAGAATGGATCGAAGAAAATAAAGAAGAGGGATTTAATATGACAGGCTACGATAATCTTGATGTAGAAAAAGCCAGAAAAGATCTAAATGAAACAAAAGAAATAATCCAAAAAATTAGAGACTCTATGAAAGAGAGCGACTCATACAGGAAAGAGTTTGAGTCTCAGATTGAGGAGTTTGAGGAAATAAATAAAGAATTTAAGGAAAGACTGCTCAAGATAAGCCCTGAAAGGTTAAATTAATTATGATAAGTATTCTTACTATAAATGTAGCACTTATAACAGTCTCTTTTTTTGGAGTTCCTGTTTTTTCTTTTGAGAGTGGTGCCAAGGATAGATACAAAAAGCTTGTTGATTATTTATTGCAAAACCCAAATGATCTGGTGACACTTCAAGAAGTATCTCCATATTGGAGTAGTAGGCTTATAAAAGATATAAAAAGTGCATATCCGTATTCAGCCAAATACTCTACACCTAAAATAATACCCACAGAGATGCTTGTTTTATCTAAGCATCCTATCAAAGATTGCACTTTTGAAAAATTCAAAATTAATACAAGACTAGAAATGACTTTTATTCAAAAAGGTATGCTATCTTGTTTTCTCGAAGTAAATGATCAAGAGCTTGTTGTGGTTACGACTCATCTGGTGGCTCTAGGATGGTTTGAGAATTCTCATGAGTCTCATGTTGAAGACATAAGGAATAGTCAGATAAACCAAATAGTTAAAAATGTAGAATATTTAATAGAGGAGCATCCAGAAAGACTTGTCGTCGTAACTGGAGATTTTAACGCTGGACCAGAGTCTTCTGCAAAAAACTATGAGTTGCTTCTTGAGAATTTTGTAGATGTTTTTATTTGGGATGAAGGTAATCATGGAAAGAATAAAATTCAGTACACCTGGATTCCTGGATATGATGATAACTTTGTTGCTGAAAGAGTTTTCAAGGATAGCCCTCCAGAGAGAATAGATATGATTTTAATACCTAAATCTCAAGAACATCTTCTTAGTAAAAGTGACAACTCTGGCATTGTTCAGAATGACTTCTCTGATCATGAGGGCATGGAATCTACAATAAACTTTGAATAGTATGGATTATCACACATATATTGTTAAATGCTCAGATGGCACTTTTTACACAGGAATTGCAATAGATTTGAATAAGCGTATTGCTGAACACAATGGAGAAGGGGATCTGGGTTCAAAGTACACCAGGGCAAGACGCCCTGTCACACTAGTCTATTCTACTGCTTTCCCAGACAGATCATCAGCTATGAAAGAAGAGTTTAGGATAAAACAGTTGTCTAGGGCTGGAAAAGAGGCACTAGTCGCAGGCTCAGAATAGATTTGACAAAGACCGAAAAGACTTGCTTATTTATGATTAATCTATATACTCTTTTATATGAGCGATTACAACAATAGAGGAGGAGGAAGTTTTGGGGGAAATAAAGGTGGAGACCGTGGAGGTTCTCGCGGTGGTTATGGTGGCGACCGAGGGGGAAACCGAGGTGGAGATAGAAGAAGTGATCGAGGTGGCTATGGAGCCCCAACTATGCACAAGGCAAAGTGTGATGGATGTGGTAATACCGCAGAACTTCCATTTAAGCCAACAGGAGATAAACCAGTCTTCTGTAGCGCATGCTTTAGTGCAAAACGAGAAGAGTCAGGTGGAGGTGATCGAAGAGATTCACGCGGTGGAGACAGAAGAGATGGTCGTGGTGGAGATAGAAAGCCATCATTTGGTGGAGAAAGACGAAATGATCGAGATCGACGACCAGCAGGACCGGACGTTAGTGGTCTAGCTCAAAAAGTTGATGCGTTGCATGCAAAGATGGATAAAATTCTAAAATCATTAAATCTTCCAACAGAGGATGCTCATGAATCTGAAACAGTATTCCGAGCAGCCAAAGAGTCTGTAGAGCCAAAGAAAGCTAAGGTTAAGACCGTAAAAGAAGATGATCTTAAAAAAGCTGTAGCTAAAGTTTCAGCTAAAAAGATTGAACTTAAAAAGGTTGCAAAGAAAGTTGCTAAAAAAGCAGCACCTAAGAAGGCTGTAAAGAAAGCGGCTAAAAAAACAGTTAAGAAAGCTGTAAAAAAGGTAGCAAAGAAAAAAGCTAAAAAATAGTTAATATGAAAAATCGCCTGAAGGGTGATTTTTTGATAGGTGCAGCTATTCTGCTTTACTATAAGCCAATAATGGGTTATTCTAATCACCATGTCAGGAAACGGAAGTATCGTAAAATTTGATGAAGTAACCTTTAACTTCGGAGTGAATAAGCCCATTATGAATGAGGCTAGTTTTTCGCTTCGGAGAGGCTCAAAAGTGACCCTGATGGGACAGAATGGTGCTGGAAAGAGTACTTTGTTTAAGTTACTTACTGGTTCCTTAGAACCCGAAGAGGGGCGTATTATTACAGATTCTAAGCTATCAATAGCTTTATCAAGACAGGTAATTCCAAGGGAAGAACTAGAGCTTACCACTAGAGAATTTTTCCAAAAGGTTTTTAAAGAGAAAGTTTATGATTTGGATCCTAGAATCAAAGAAACTCTGGAGATAGTAAATTTACCCTTAGAGGATTATGACAGAAAAATTAAGGATTTTTCTGGTGGTCAACAAGCTAGACTTCTCTTAGCCTCTGCTCTTATTCAGAAGCCAGACCTGCTTCTTTTAGACGAGCCAACAAATAATTTAGATCATGCCGGAATAAGTCATTTGACTGATTTTCTAAGAACTTATGACAAAACTGTTGTTGTTATTTCCCATGATGCTGAATTTCTTAACGCCTTTACCGAAGGAGTTTTATATTTAGATGTATTCACAAAAAAAATTGATAGTTATGTTGGTGACTATTTTGATGTAATAAAGCAAATTGAAATAAGGGTAGAAAAAGAAAGAAGGCTAAACGCTCGAATGGATAAAAGTATTCAAGAGAAAAAGGATAAGGCAAACTTCTTTGCAAACAAAGGAGGTCGCTTGCGTGCTGTGGCTAAGCAGATGAGGGAAGTGGCTGCTGAAGCAGAAGCAAACAAAGTAGATGGTCACAGAGAAGACAAGACAATCCGCCCATTTACCATTCCTGTACAAGCAGACCTAGGTGGTGAGCTCTTTAAACTTGAATCATTTGAAAGATTGAAAAACGGAAAAGTTCAAGTAAAGAAGGCTGATGTATCTCTTAGAAAGGGTGATAGGCTACTTCTTGCTGGACCAAATGGAATTGGTAAGAGCACACTCCTGGAGTCTCTGGCGACAGGAAAAGCTAGCGGGGTAACTATCACAGATGGAGTTGAGATTGGTTACTACCGACAAGATTTTTCTACACTAAACTTTGAAGATACTGTCTTTGAATCTCTTTCTGAAATTATGGACAGGGTGGATGAGCAAGCTCTTAGAAGTATGGCCGCAGGGTTCCTTATCACAGGGGATATGATGTATACAAAAATTGGATCACTTTCTGAAGGGCAAAAAGGTCTCGTAGCTTTTGCAAGGCTTGTTCTACAAAAACCAGGGCTTCTAATTATGGACGAGCCAACAAACCATATAAATTTTCGACATCTACCCGTTATCGCAGAAGCCTTAGATAAATATGAGGGAGCCATGATAGTTGTTTCCCATGTTCCAGAATTTTTAAAACAAATTCATATAAATCAGACGTTGAATTTAGATAAAAAATAAAAAAACACCAATCTAATATTGGTGTTTTTCTTTAGAGTAATTTACTCTTCCTCAGAGTTTTTAATAGCTTCATTCTTTGCTTGGTGTACGTCATGTGGCTGAGCTACTCCATATTCATCAGTCTTTATATGATCAGCATAATCACCATAGACATCCTTACTAGCATCTACTGGCCCTGTGTGTACTAAATTTTCATCGCTAGAATTAACTTCTTCTTTAGGCGCATCTTCTTTTGGAGCGCTATTAAACATTCTAAATATTCCCATATAAATTTATTTGATTAATTGTAATGTATTTTAATTATACTAAATAGATACTATGTGGCAACGAATACTCATATTATTGACAAAATAGCCCAATTTACGTAATATCACTAAGAAATAAAGAAAAATAAAAGATGAGTAAAGTTAAAAACCCAAAAGAAAAGTTTGCATTTCTAAAAAAACAACTTAAAGAATTAGGTTTTTCTAGAGAGACAAGGCAGATGTGGAAATTGTATCAGAAGCAGTTTGGTGTAGAATTTTCAGACGCTGCGCACGTTTCTCATACAAAGAACACTGTGAGTTTTATTTTTGAAATTAAGGGGTATCAGATCGTTGTAAGGACTACATACGATCCATCGTTAAAAGATTTCTCAGAAAAAGGAAGTCTCTACATTGTTGTACGCAGAAACTCAGGGGGTATTTTTTATCGTCAGATTCACCGCAAAGGTAATTTCCAATACAAAGTTATTCGATTTGTTAGAGAGCTGATTAAGCAGTTAAAAGTTCGACCGCTTGGTTCAGACAATAAGCCAATGCTTCTAGAGAGAACTTCGTATGGAAACCTGGGCTGGAAATCTGCAGACGGATCTGAAAAAAGAGATTTCTTTGTTGGTTCACCAAAAGAGATTATTGATCTAATAAAAGCGAAGGATTATTACGATAAATTTGGTGCCAAGAATAGAGGTGTTAAAAAACGCCTTCGAACATTTAAAAAAACCTCAAGAGTGAGAACTCCTGAGAATGTAGACTAAGAATTATTTATTCTGGAAGACCACTATGTCATAGTGGTCTTTTTAATTGACCAACAAAAGATATGTGTTAATCTGAGCTTAAGTTTAAATGAACCTTAAATCTATTTAAAATGAGTTATTCAGATATACCTAAGATTGTTATCACAGGAGGACCTTGTTCTGGAAAGACAACGTTTCTTTCTCAGATTGGAGAAGATTTGCTTTCAAAAGGAATTCATCCATTTTTTGTCCCTGAAGCTGCTACAATGGTTATTCAGGGAGGAGTTTCTCCTAGTCTGGTGAGCCCTCCATTTTTTCAGAGGAAGATTGCCCAGCTTCAAAAATACAATGAAGACTTCTTTAATAGTCTTGCGGAGCATTCTAATCTAGAAAAAGATCTTCGCAAGGTTATACTCTGCGACAGAGGAGTCCTAGATGGTGCTGCATACGTGAACTCTATCGAGGGCTCACTGGTTTATTTCCAAAGGAGTATCTTGTTGGATGAAATTCATGGGATAGGTCTTGGTGTTGAAGAGGTTCGGGCACGATATGAAGGTGTTATACATCTGACAACTGCCGCAAACGGAGCTGAAGAGTTTTACACTCTTGCAAACAACTCCGCTCGAACAGAAACTTTGGAAGAGGCTAGAATCCTTGACGAGAAGATCAAAGAGGCTTGGTTAGGTCATGGCCACATATCTGTTGTCTCTAATATTCAAGACGGAGAATCTATTTCCTTTGAGGAAAAGAAGAGAATCGCCAGAGAGAAAATTTTTTCAATTTTAGGAATTCCTGTTCCGATAGAGATCGAAGATAAATATATTCTTCGGGATTTTGATCCAGGTATCATTCCTGTTTCATATCAAAAGATTGGAATCTCTCAGACATACTTAAATCCTGTTGATTTTGGATGGGAAGAAAGAGTCCGAGAAAGATCTTGGCATGGTTATAGGTCCTATTACCATACGAAAAAGAGAAAGGACTCTAGATCTGGTGGGAGATTTGAAGTGGAAAGAACAGTGTCCCTTAAAGAGTACTTAAATCTTCTGGAAAGATCTGACCCTAGCAGGGATGCCATTTTGAAAGATAGATACTGTTTCCTGTTTGGAGATCAATACTTTGAAGTAGACCAAATGCTTGGTCGTCATCTTGGTAAATATTATCTTGAAAGAGAAAAGACAAGTATTAATGAATCAACTCAATTACCTGATTTTCTTCATATAGAAAGGCAGGTAACAGGAGACCCTCTTCATAGTATGGGTCACTTGTCCCTTATAAATTAAAAAAAGAACCATCCTTTGGGTGGTTTTTTTAATATTGTGATAGTATAAAAAATATGGAAACAAAAGATGCATTTGGAAACGTCCTTGAAAACGGGGACTCAGTACAGCTTACAAAAGAATTAAAAGTAAAAGGAGCAAAGGTTACCTTAAAAAAAGGAACATCTATTAAGAGTATTAGGTTAACAGACAATCCTGAGGAGGTAGAGTGTTCGGCTCCAGGGGTCAAGAATCTGGTTCTTAGAGTTGAGTTTTTGAAGAAGAAATAGCTTTTATGAAAAAATCCTTAAAAATTAAGGAAAAAGTTTGGATCTGGCCAGGGGAGAATGCTAACTGGTTTTTTGTATATGTAGATGTTCCTGGGGTTTTAAAGATTAGAGAAGAAACAAAAGGTAAGCGTGGATTTGGATCTGTGCGAGTAAAAGCCACTCTTGGTAAGACGATTTGGGAGTCATCAATGTTCTGGAGTAAAAAAGACAATTGCTACATCTTCCCGCTAAAAGCACAGGTACGTAAAAAAGAGGGGGTTATGGATGGAGATGAAGTAGAGATTCGTTTAAATTTGATATAAAAATTATGCTAATATTTATGTATGGAATCGTTAAATGAAGAACAATTTACTAAAGCTTTAGAGTTAAACAATGAGGGGAAGACAAAAATCCTTTTTGATGAAATGGTTGAATACGTTGATTCTCGCCTGGATGATCTGAAAAAACACAATGACACTCCAGTGGGTTTACTTAAGTTAATGCAAGATTTATCTAATATTGGAAATGGGATTTTTGTTTTGTCACATTTAGAAAATGAAGAGTCGGATACTGTTGAGTTTAAGGAAAAAAAGCATAATTTGTATAACTCTTTAGAAGATACTCTTGTAGAGTTGGATTATAACTACAATGAAGAATATAAAAAGTATATAAATCATGAGAATTCATTAAGAGATATAAAAGCTTCAATTAATTAAAATTTCTAAACTAAAAGAAAATCCCCGTAAGGGGATTTTCTTTTTACATGAGCCAGAGAGAAGATTCGAACTCCCGACCTTCGCTTTACAAAAGCGTTGCTCTACCAACTGAGCTACTCTGGCATGTTCTTGAGATTTTCACCTCAAGAAAACATTACTATATTTTATTTATTTTAAAACTTATGTCAATCACTTTTTGTTGTTTAAGTCTTTTTTGAATTTAGTCAATTCTTTTTTATAGTCACTCATAGCACCTAGGAAAGCAGATGGATTATCAGAACCTTCTATTTTTTTAGGTGTTATTTTTTCACTTAAGTAATCTTTGGCTTCATTTATAAGCTGTTTAATTAAGAAATTCGCAAAAACAAATACTTTGAGAATTAGTAAGATTGATATTTTAAATATATTCTTACCATACCAAGCTGTTTTTTGTTTTGTTGCTACTACTTTGGTATAAGCCTTCCTAGCTCTGTGAAACGACTCCTTAGGTTCTTCTACTTTACCTGTTCGAATATTATGTATCCGAACATATATAAAGAAAAGTATTGCCAGAAGCGCTACACCAAAAATAGTAATAAAAGTAATCATGAATTCTTTAGATTGTTTGAACCTTGTAGGATTCAATAGTTACATCACCAGCCTCTTTTAGAAGTTGTGAGATTGATTTGCTTGGATCTTTGATAAATGACTGAGACATCAAAACCTGATCCTTGAAATATGATGCCATTTTTCCGTCAAGAATCTTCTCCTGCATATCTGCTGGTTTATTTTCTTTTGCAAGCTCTTCAGCAAAAAGCTCTCTTGCTTTATCCTTTGCTTCTTGTGGAATCTCTTCTTCTGAGATGTAAGCTGGTCGCATGGCAGTGATTTGCATTGCGATGTCTTTTGCAAGTTCTGGTGTACCACCAGAAAGTGCTACAACAGCAACATTCTTAGCATTGTGCTTGTATGATCCAACTACTGTTCCAGTTACTTCTGAAATTTCTCCAAGCTGGATATTTTCTCCAACTTTTTGAATTCCTTCTGAAATCATTTCTTCAGATGAAGATTTTACCGTTTCAATACCTTCAGTCAAAGCTTTTTCAGCTAATCTATCAGCTAAACCTTGGAAGTCCTCATTCTTCGCCACGAAATCAGTCTCGCAGTTAAGAGTTAGAATAATGGTTTTTTCAGCAGACTCTTTAACGGTCACTGTCCCATCTTTTGCATCCCTATCAGATTTTTTTGCTGCAGCGGCACCTGATTTCTTTTTTAGAATGATCAAGGCTTTTTCCATATCTCCTCCAGCTTCTTCAAGAGCTTTTTTACATTGCATGATTGAGACACTTGTTTGGTCTCGAAGCTCTTTTACTTGTTCTATTGTTATAGACATAATTTTGTAAATTTAGATTAAAGTACTAATAAGCAATAATGCGATTATATTATAACGCAAATATAGACTAAGCTCGCGCTTCTTTGTAGGCTTCTACAAGTTCATCTATGAAGTATTTTACACTCATGATAGCTCCATCATTTCCTGGAATAGGGAATTGAATCTCTTTTACGTTACAGTCTGTGCTTGCTAGTGAGATTATAGGTGTGTTTGTTCTTTGAGCTTCAGTCACAGCGATGTGCTCATGTCTTGGGTCAACCACAACCATAAGGTCGGGAACTCTTCCCATGTCTTCAATTCCTCCAAAATAGTAGACAAGCTTATCAGCTTCTCTTTGAATCATAAGTTGTTCCTTCTTTGTATATTTCTTGATATCTCCTGACTCTTGCATCTCTCTAATTGATTTCAGTCTGGCGATTCGCTTCTTTATCTCAGAAAAGTTTGTAAGAGCTCCTCCAACCCATCGGTCTGTCACGTATGACATCCCAATTGATAGTGCAGCTTCTTTCATAACTCTCTTTGACTCTGCTTTTGTTCCCACAAAAAGAATCTTCTTCTCTCCTTGAGCGAAAGTTTTAATATACTCCTTTGCTGCTTCAAGTTTTTCAGCAGTCTTTGATAGATCGATAATATCGGTCCCGTTCTTTGTACCATACACAAAATCTCTCATAGAAGGGTGTCTTCGGGCTCGTGAGAATCCGTAGTGCGCTCCTACTTCAAACATTTGTGTGGTTGTATCTTTGTCTGTAGACATATCTTTTGATATTGGCCTGAATTTCTAAGGGCAATTAGCCCTTGAACCAAAATGTTTATTATTAATAAAACGACCCTTTAAGGGGTCATTCGACAGGATCGATAATACCAGAAAAAGGTATATTCTACAAGGGTATTGATACGATATTCTATTTCTTTGACCGGCCAGGTATTCTCCTGTATTATGAGGTTTATGAGACAATCTAAACTATTTACAAAAACACGAAAAGAAGCTCCAAAGGATGAGGTTTCAAAAAATGCAGAATTACTTATTCGAGCAGGTTTTGTTCATAAAGACATGGCTGGGATTTACTCCATGCTCCCAATGGGTCTTAGGGTTACTAACAAGATTTCAGATATCATTAGAAGTGAGATGGATGCTATTGGCGGTGTTGAGGTTCAGTCTGCATCTCTGCAGAAAAAGGAGACTTGGGAGGCAACAAACAGATGGGATGATGATGTGGTAGACAATTGGTTTAAAACATCTTTGAAAAATGGCACAGAGCTGGGGCTTGCTTTTACTCATGAAGAGCCTATGACGGTAATGATGGCCGAATATATTAACTCTTACAAAGATCTACCTGCTTATCCATATGACATTATGACTGTTTTTCGAAATGAAACTCGAGCTAAGTCTGGGTTAATGAGAGGGCGTGAGTTCTACTGGAAGGCTCTTTACTCATTTTCAAAAGACGAAGAAGAGCATAATGTTTTTTATGAGAAATCAAAAGTGGCCTATAAAAATATTTTTGAGAAAGTTGGCCTTGGTGACGTTACTTACTTAACATTTGCCTCAGGAGGAAGCTTTTCAAAGTATTCTCATGAATTCCAGACTCTTTCAGAGGCTGGAGAGGACATCATATATATAGATGAGAAAAAAGGTATAGCAATAAATAAAGAGGTTTTGAATGATGAGGTTTTGGCAGATATTGGGGTAAATAGAGAAGATCTTGTAGAAAAAAAAGCCATTGAGACTGGGAATATTTTTTCTTTAGGATACAAGTTCTCTGAACCACTTGGTTTAAAATATAAGAATGAATCAGGTGAAGAAAAGAATGTTTTTATGGGTTCATATGGTCTTGGTATTTCTAGGCTTCTTGGAACAATCGTTGAAGTGACAAGCGATGCATCTGGTTTGGTTTGGCCAGAGTCTGTGGCACCATTTCAAGTTCATCTTATAAACCTTGGGCAAGATTCAGAATCTGAATCTATTTACAATGAGCTTATGAAAAAAGGCGTAGAGGTATTGTTCGACGATAGAGACGTTTCTGCGGGAGAAAAATTTGCTGACAGTGACCTCATAGGTATTCCTTTAAGAGTTGTTGTATCAGGAAGGAGTATGGAGGCTGGTGGAGTGGAGGTAAAGGCCAGAAAAGAGGAAAAAGGAGAAATCCTTGCAAAAGATGATTTTCTTGGTAGATTCAGTACATAAAGTATGTTTAAAAAACTAGAACAACTATATAACCGATTTTCAAATGATATCGGTATTGATTTAGGTACGGCCAATACTTTGGTTCATTTGAGAGGTCACGGGATTGTTATTACAGAACCCTCTGTTGTGGCTATAAATATCAAAACTGATCAAGTTGTTGCTGTTGGGGCTGAGGCTAAGAAGATGCTTGGTAGAACACCTGGACATATAAAAGCTATTCGACCAATTGTTGATGGTGTAATTTCTGACTATGAAATCACAGAAGAGATGCTTGGGTATTTTATAAATAAAGCTGAAAAAATTTCTAAGAAACTTTTCCGACCCAGGGTTGTTGTTGGTATTCCCTCTGATGTTACAAATGTTGAAATGAGGGCTGTGGTTGATGCTTCACGATCTGCTGGGGCGAGAGAGGTGTATATTGTAGAGGAGCCAATGGCTGCAGCTATAGGTATTAGAATGCCAGTTAAAGAACCTGTTGGAACTATGATAGTGGATATCGGTGGAGGGACAACAGATATTGCTGTGATATCTTTAGGCGGAATTGTTCAATCAAAAAGTATGAAGGTGGCGGGTGATTTGTTAAATCAAAATATAATGAATTACCTTCGAGAAGAATTTAAATTGCTAGTTGGAGAGAAGACTGCGGAGCATGTAAAAATTACAATAGGTTCTGTTTCAGAAAAACAAAACGATGAAGTTTCAGTAAGAGGTCGTGATTTGATAACAGGACTTCCAAGAGAAGTAATTATCACTGCAGCAGATGTTAGAGAGGCTATCTCAGGATCAGTTAATCTTTTAATAGATGGAATAAAAGAAGTTTTAGAAACAACTCCTCCTGAAATTCTATCTGATGTTATGAGAAGGGGTATTATCCTTGTTGGAGGTGGAGCACTCACAGATGGTCTGCCGACATTATTGGAGGCTATCCTTAAGATCCCAATAAGGGTTGGTGACGACCCACTAACTGCAGTAGCTAGAGGAACCGGAATAATATTAGAAGATGTTGAGTTCTATAAAGAATCACTTGTCCCAGATGACTATGAATTACAAATTCGGTAAAAAAAAAGATAATAAGAAGGCTATCATGCTTTTTATAGCCGTGCTTGTTATATCAATTATTTTTTTAAGAAAACCAATATTTTCAATTTTTAATAAAGGAAGTATTCTGGCCGCTGAACCAATTTGGGGGGTTGGGCACTTTATTTCAGGAGAGATAACAGAGGGGTTCTTATCTCTTCAATCAAAAAAAACTCTTATAAAAAGACTACTGGATCTTCAAGAAGAATTTGTTTCTATGGCTTCACTCAAGAAGGAAAGGGATGTTTTAGCTGAAGAAAATGTTCAGCTAGAAAAAACACTGGGATTGTATAAAGAGTTCGGTTTTGAAAAAACCGCTAGAGTTCTTTCTAGGCCACCAAAAACCTCATACGACACTCTAGTCATAGACCGTGGACAGGTGGATGGTGTTGAAGAGGGAGATTTAATTTTTTCAGGAGAAAATATTTTTCTAGGAATTGTAAGAGAGTCTGGGTCAAGATCTTCTTTAGTTGAACTTCTATCTACTTCTACTATAGAGACAGAGGTAAGATTCCCAATTTCGGATCTGGCGCTTACTTTAGTTGGAAGAGGAGGTGGAGCATTCTCAGTGAATGTCCCAAGAGATATTCCAATTCAAGAGGGTGAATTTATTGTTTCAACCTTGAATGACAGTTTTGTTATTGGTGAGGTTTCTAGGGTGACGGGTGACCCCCAGGATCCATCAAAGACGGTTATAGCTAAGAGTCCAATAAATATGAATTATTTAAATTATGTATTTATAAAAAGAATATAAAAATGGGTAAAAAATTTGATTTTAAAATTACAGACAAATTAGACGGAACACTGGCTAGGGCTGGTGTTATTTCTACGCCCCATGGCGAAATCCAAACACCATCATTTGTTGTTGTTGGTACAAAAGCTACTGTGAAGACTTTGACACCAGAACAGGTGAATGAACTGGGTGCTCAGGTTGTTTTAGCTAATACCTACCATTTATATATGCAACCAGGATCTGAAGTAGTAAGAAAAGCGGGGGGTTTTGCGAAGATGATGAATTATTCAGGTCCAACAATGACTGACTCTGGCGGTTTTCAGGTTTTCTCCTTAGGAGAAGCTTTTGGAACAAAAGTCTCAAAGGTTGCGAGTGGGGAAGAGATGACAGTTACTGAAAAACAAAAAGATACAAAAGTTGCACACTCTAGACTGGCAAAGATAGATGAAGAAGGGGTTACTTTTACCTCACATCTTGACGGGTCAAAGCATAGATTTACACCAGAGTCGTCTATGGAGGTGCAGTGGGATTTGGGTGCAGATATGATATTTGCCTTTGATGAATGCACTAGCCCACTTGCTGATAAAAAATATCAGAAGGAGGCCATGGATAGAACTCATAGGTGGGCCAAAAGAAGCCTAGCTAGGCACACAGAGTTGGACCCCGAAAATATTCAAGCCCTTTTCGCTGTTGTGCAGGGTGGAAGGTTTGAAGACTTGCGTCAAGAATCTGCTAAGACTCTTGCAGGGATGAAACTAGATACAGGAGAAGGTTTCGATGGTTTTGGAATTGGTGGATCATTTAATAAAGAAGACATGGGTACAGCTGTTCGTTGGGTAAATGAACAGCTGCCAGAAGATAAGCCAAGGCACTTACTTGGAATAGGTGACCCAACGGATCTTTTTGAAGGGGTAGAAAATGGATGTGATTTGTTTGACTGTGTATCTCCAACTCGTCTCGCTAGGCATGGAACCTTGTATACAGTAGATGGTCCCATAAATATTTTAAATGCAAAGTTTAAAGAGGATTTTTCTCCTGTTGATCCAGGCACTCCTAGCTATACTTCAAAAAATTACACAAAGGCATATTTATCCCATTTATTTAGATCAAAAGAGATGACAGGGCAAAGCCTAGCTTCGATACATAATTTGTACTTCATCGTTACTCTTGTAGATAAAATAAGAGCGTCTGTAAAAGATGGGACCTTTTTTGAATTTAAAAAAGAGTTTCTTGCAAAATACAAGAGGGGGGAGTAATGTTCTAATAAAAGAACGCTATGAAAAATTTAATATTGATTTTATTGAGTCTTACTCCGATAATTATTCATGCTCAAGATTTGAAGACTAGCCCTTGTTTATATGCAAGAATAGTTCTCATGACAGATGTTTCTGGGAGTATGAGAGGTAGTGAAGCAAAAGTTATTCAGGCTCACAGATTTTATATTGATGAGTTACCTATTGAAAAAGATAAGATAAAGGTGGCTCTCTCATACTTTGATTCAGATATGGACTGGTTTAATTTCTCAGATAGTAGGGACTCCTTGAAAATGAATCTCTTCTTCCATGATATTAGAGGATTTGGTGGTGGTACAAATCTGTACTCACCACTCAATCATGCTAGAGAGCTTTTCTTGCTGGAAAACAAAAATATAGGTGTTCCATATGAAAAAATTATAATTCTTTTCACTGATGGTCAGATAGATGAGTGGACCAATGAAACTGTCGGTCTTGCTAAGAAAATGAGAGCAGAAGATGGTATTACTATATATGCAATTCACATAGATAGTGAGCTAAGTAATTGGGTCTCAGTCTTAAAGAGTATAAGTGGAGAGTCTAACTACAGATCTACTAGATATCGAGATATTACAGATCAAATTAAAAGTTTGGGTCCATGCATGTGATGTGCATGGATTTTTTATTTTCCATGATATACTTTTCCTTATGAAAAAATTGGTAAAAACTCCAAAGGACACAATCCCAAGAAGGTCTTCTGCTGGTATTGGACTTTTTGCTAGAGAGGATATTAAAAAAGGTGATTTTATCATTGAGTATGTTGGAGATATAATGACTAGAAAAGAGGCTGATGATAAAGGTGGTAAGTATCTTTTTGAAACCAGCTCAAACAGAGTTGTGGATGGTACAGCCAGGTCAAATAAGGCCAGATATATAAATCATGCCTGTAAACCCAATTGTGAAGTATCTATAGAAAGGGGTCATATAAATGTTTATGCTATAAAGAATATTAAAGCTGAAGAGGAGTTGAATTATGATTATGGTAAAGAGTATACAGATGAGTATTGTAAGCCATGTTTATGCTTATCGTGTGTATCTAAAAAAAATAAATAACATAGAAAAGATAGACTGCGACGAGGCTATCTTTTTTTGTTCTCTAATGAGATAATATAAACATATGGATTTTATAAGTGGATTTTTGAATACTTTGATTGAGATGATAATGATGCCTTTCACCATGCTTTTTGGTGTTGATGATAAGAAAAAGAAATAATCATTATGATCTATAGCATATTTGCAGCTCTAACCGTGGTGCTTGTTTCTTTTATTGGAATTATTTTCACATCTAATCTAGTTAAGAAAACAGTTACAAAATATCTTCAGTATCTTGTTACATTCTCTGCGGGAATTTTTCTTTTTACAGCCTTTAATCTTTTCAGAGAGTCTTTAGAAATATCAACTCCATCTGTAATTTTAGGAGGAGTTTTTCTAGGATTTATATTACTTTTCTTTTTGGAAAAATTATTGCCAGAGTCACATCATCATCATGGAGAAGACTGCAATCATTATCATGAGAAAAGAGGGGCTATAAGAATGCTTGTAGGAGACGCTTTTCATAAAATTACAGATGGTATTATAATTGTTCCAGCATTCTTTGTTAGTTTTACAGTAGGGGTAATCACAACACTGAGCATTCTTGTTCATGAAGTAATACATAACATTTCAGAGTATTTTGTTTTAATAAATGCTGGTTACTCACCTAGACAGGCAATTCTTAGAAATGCCGGGGTTTCTACTGCAATTTTTATTGGTGTTATAATCGGACTTTTAATAAACTCAACCGGCTTAATTCAAGCTTTATTATTATCGTTTTCTTCAGGTGTGTTTATATATCTTGTTGTTCATGATTTAGCTCCTGTTTCTGTCTTTAGGAAAAGCTCAAAAGAAATTATTACTCATGCTGTGTATTTTATTTTAGGTCTAGTTATTTTTTATGTAATTTCTATTTTTCTACCGCATTAAGAAGTTTTGTGTATAATCTCACTATATGAATAAATTCGTCCTTAAAAGTGAATATAGCCCCGCTGGGGACCAGCCAGAAGCCATTGCAGGCCTTGTTTCTGGTGTAAAGAAGGGTTTGAGCAAGCAGACACTTCTTGGTGTTACTGGTTCTGGAAAAACTTATACAGTAGCGAATGTTATCGAACAAATCCAAAAACCAACCTTAGTGATAGCCCATAACAAAACTTTAGCAGCTCAGCTAGCTCAGGAGTTTAAAGAATTTTTTCCAGACAATGCTGTTCATTATTTTGTTTCATATTATGACTACTATCAACCAGAGGCCTATGTTCCAGTCACTGATACATATATAGAAAAAGACGCCTCAATAAATAAAGAGATTGATCGATTACGACATGCATCCACTCAGTCACTTCTAACTAGAAAAGACGTAATTATAGTTGCATCTGTTTCTTGTATTTATGGTCTTGGTTCTCCAAAAGAGTACGAAAAGAGATTTATATTTTTTAACAAGAATCAAGAAATCAAAAGAATTGATCTTTTCAAAAAGCTTGTAGAAATGCAGTATGAAAGAACAAATGCAGACCTAGAGCCTGGTAAATTTCGAGCACTTGGAAATACTATTGAAATAATGCCAATCTCTATTCAGAAGGTTTATAGATTAGAGCTAGTAGGAAATAAACTAGTTAACTTGATTGTTATTGATCATGTAACCTCAACTATATTAGAAGAGCCTGATACGCTATTTATCGCACCAGCAAAACACTTTATGACTAGCGAGGATGGACGAGAGGCGGCAATCAAATCAATTACTGCTGAATTAAAAGTTCATCTTAAGAAATTAGAAAAAGGCGGGAAAATTTTGGAAGCTGAGAGATTGAAAAGAAGGACAAATTATGATTTAGCAATGATCAGAGAGGTCGGGTATTGTTCTGGGATTGAGAATTATTCAAGACATTTATCTGGGAAAATGCCAGGGGAGGCTCCGGATACTCTTTTGGAATATTTTCCACATGATAATGATGGTAATCCAGAATTTCTAACTGTAATAGATGAGTCTCACGTGACACTCCCACAGCTTAGAGCTATGCATGCCGGTGATCAAGCTAGGAAAGAAAATCTTGTAGAATTTGGATTTAGGCTTCCATCTGCAAAAGATAATAGGCCACTTAAGTACGAGGAATTTTTAGAAAGAGTTGGTAGTACTCTCTATGTTTCTGCTACTCCCGGAGAAGTCGAGAGAGAAGAGAAGACAGTTGAACAGATTATTCGTCCTACAGGATTGGTAGATCCAATGATAGATATAAGACCAATTGTTCCAGAAAAAGATGTGTACAAAGGTCAAGTTCAAGATTTCATAGATGAAGCTGAAAAAGAAATAGCCAAAGGTGGAAGGGTCTTGGTCACTACTCTTACTAAGAAAATGGCTGAGGATTTATCTGAGTACCTAAAGGAGAGAGAAATTAAATCAGAGTATATTCATAGTGATGTTAAAACTATTGAGAGAATTCAAATAATTACAGAATTTAGAAAAGGGAAGTTTGATATCCTAGTTGGAGTCAACCTTCTTCGAGAAGGATTGGATATGCCGGAAGTAACACTCATTGGTATTCTTGATGCTGACAAGGAAGGGTTCCTTCGGTCAGAAACCTCTCTAGTTCAGACTATTGGGCGAGCAGCTAGAAACGTGGATGGGCGAGTCATTCTATACGCTGATCGAATTACAGGCTCTATGGAGCGTGCTATGGCAGAAACCAAGCGTCGTCGAGATGTTCAGCTTGCTTATAATAAGAAAAACGGGATCACACCAAAGACTATTATTAAAAGCATAAAAGACATTACAGAAGCTCTTCAGTCTGATCATGAAAAAGCTGTAAATCTAGAATTGAGTACTGAACTTTCTAAGATAGAAGATCTTCCAGCAAAAAAGCGAGAGTCTGAGTTAAAGAAGCTTGTAAGGAAAAAAGAGAAAGAAATGGAAAAATCAGTTCAAGACTTAGACTTTGAAACAGCGGCAATTCTACGTGATGAGTTGAGTGTGTTGAGGGAGATGTAAAAAAAGACCCGTATGGGTCTTTCTACCTAATAGGCAAATCTTTTCTTTCTCCATCTTTTTAGAGGGCTGATATCAAAATCAGCTGATTTAATTATTCTATCTACAGTACTCAGAACCATAGCCTCTTTTGAATGTCTCCAGCCTGTCATTCTTATAATCAGATCTGCTGTTGCTTCTTTTTCAGAAATAACATGATCAAATACAAGTGCTTCGATATAGTCATCACCGCAATCAGTTTTTAGGAATAGGTCAATCCAGTCCCAATGAAAAAATTTCTTAATACTGACCTCAGACTCAATTTCATCTTTTGAAAAAAAAGAATTATCAAATTCTTGAATCCAAGATATGGATATTAGTCGATGTTCTACAAGAGATGTATTGTCAGAGTCTATACCTTCTGGTTTTTTGCTCAAGAATTCAGCAACAGTTTCAATAAGCCACTCATCTGGGTAGTGCTCCCTTAGTGCGTCTAGTATGTACAGAACACAACCATAGTATTTGTTCTCAAGGTTACTTTCTTCCTTTTTCAAAAAAGAAAATAATTTTAAAACAGATTCCTCTATCTTATCTTTGGGAAGGAACTCAATTCTTCCTATATAATCTGAACCAACGGTGCTAGAGGATTTTGCTGTTGCGTGACCCCAATAATTCAAAACATGATAAATAGAATCAATATCTAATTTACTTATCTCAATATTTTTCATTTCCTTCTTTTTCTTTAATTTACCGTAATCTTTTCTAAAGTCAACGGGAATTTAAAAACACCCTTACGGGTGTTTTTAATATTTACCAACTAGAATCTTCTGGTTCGTATTCATCATCCTCCTCTTCGCTCTCTTCATCTTCCTCGTCGAACGAATCATCATATGATCCAATCCATCCAGATTCTTCTAGTAGATCTTCATAATCATCATTTGACATAGTGCTTTTCACTTGTAGCTACTAATGAATAATTCTATACTCTAATTTATTTTTTCTTTGGAGCTACCTTCTTTGCTGCTTTCTTTGGAGCTGCTTTTTTCGCTACCTTTTTTGCTGCCTTCTTTGGAGCTGCTTTCTTTTTTGCTGCCATATTATTATTTACCCTAACCAATATTAGTGGATTTAGGATGTCATGAAAAAAATGTTTTATAAAAAACGACCCACGACTCTCACATTCTATCTCCTGGGAAAGTACACCCTGTTTAGGTGCACGGAACCTAGAGGAGAAGTTCATGCACACATATTTTATTCCTATTTAAAAAAAAGAAAATAAAAAAGCTGGGGATAAGAGGGGTTGTTGTTGTATACTTATTTCTATGGAAGATGTGATAGTCGAAAAAGAGTCATTTCTAAAAAAGTATCGTCATTGGATTGCCCCCGTGGCTATTTTTGGCGGATTTATTGCCGACATATTTACACTAAATCAGATTGATCAAGTATTTGACCAAGGGGTTCTTGTGGTTCATCTTCTTATTTCTGGATTTGCTATAGCGATGCTTTTTACAACTGGTTCAAAATTAGGAGAGAAAATTAATATTGAAGAAAAGGCTGGAATACTTGAGGCCTTAATGCTGTTTTCTTTTGGTGGTTTGTTTTCTGGGTTTGCGATTTTCTATACTCGGTCTGGATCCCTGGCTTCAAGTTGGCCATTTATTCTGATTATGATCCTTCTTATGGTTGGTACAGAGTTATATAAGAAAGTATATAGAAGGCTAGTTTTTCAGATCACACTTTATTTTATATCTATTTTTGCCTACATGATAATGTTTGTTCCGCTTATCTTAAATAAGATGGGGTCTTGGGTATTTCTTTTGAGCGGTCTTTCAACATTAGTTTTGACATATTTTTATTACTTAATTTTGAGGTGGTTAAACAAGGGAAGATATAAAAAGTATATTAGTAAAATAATTATTTCAAGTGGTTTATTTTTTGTAATATTTAATGTTGCATACTTTACAAACATAATACCTCCAGTGCCTCTGTCTCTTAAATTTACTGCTGTTTATCATAATGTAGAAAAACTATATCCTGGATATGAGGCAACTTATGAGGCTAACCCTTGGTACAATATTTTTAGAAAAAGAAGTCGGGTCTTTCATAGGGTTGGGTCTGAACCTGTGTGGGTTTTTGCCTCTGTTTTTGCTCCTACTTCTTTTAGCACAGAAGTTGATCATGTTTGGGAATACTATGATACAGAAAAATTGAAATGGGTTCATAAAGGTATTGTCCCTCTAAGTATTCAAGGGGGTAGTAAGAAGGGGTGGGCAGGCTTTAGTTATCGGCAAGACATAAAGGATGGGAGATGGCGTGTTGGCGTTACAACAGATAGAGGTCAGGTAATTGGATATGTATATCTTCGAGTGGTTTCTGTTGCTGAAACTCCAGAGCTTACAACAGAAAGACCTTAGGTTTGACATTAGATTTTTCTTTGATAGTCTTCATATAAACAATGTTTTTACATGGAAGATGAAAAAAGATTGCCAGAATCAATTTTTAATCTAGAAGAAAATTTTTTTATTCTTAATCTTATTGGTTTAACTGTTGGTAGAGACGGATATCTATACAAAGGAAAAAGATTAGCTTCCAAGGAGGATGATAAATCCCTTAG
>Ga0100380_10001899_pt1 | contig 22668 bp, 21 predicted proteins | sample CryGeymeta201504_FD_80417 | JGI IMG/M metagenome (GOLD analysis project Ga0100380, IMG submission 80417) | Groundwater microbial communities from Crystal Geyser aquifers in Utah, USA - Crystal Geyser metaG 2015-04 | ecosystem: Environmental > Aquatic > Deep subsurface > Groundwater | place... | reverse complement strand
TAAAAACTAAAGCATGTTACATCTCCAATAGTTCCGATCATTTTGTTTTTATAATAAGCTGGCAGAGAATGAGCGGCATCTTCGATAACTTTTAAATTATATTTTTTAGCGATAGCCATTATTTCATCCATATCACAAGGCTGCCCTCCGTAGTGAACCGGAATAATAGCTTTTGTTTTATCTGTTATTGCTTCCTCAATCTTTTGAGGGTCAATGTTAAAAGTTTCTGGTTGAACATCCACAATTACTGGCGTTGCGTTAAAATAACAAATTATTTCAGCAGTTGCAGTAAATGTTATTGAAGGAATTATAACTTCATCTCCGGCTTTTATTCCAATTGCTTCAAGGCTTAGATGCGCTGCCGCAGTCCAGGAACTGGCTGATACAGCATACTTGCTGCCAATAAATTTATTGAATTCATTTTCGAACCTAATCGTTTTAGGGCCGGTAGTCCACCAACCGGATTTAATTGTATCAACAATGCCGTTTATTTCATCGTCGTCGTAGAATGGTTTATGAAAAGGGATATTATTTTTAGTCATTAGTTAACACTTCTTCGCCTGATAATTGATAACTAGGAAAACTCATTTCTGCAATTGCATCTTTAATTCTAACACTTCCGAAATTTTTCACAAATGATACAAATCTTTTTTTAAAATATTTTCTACCCATTCCCTGATGCAGCCTAACCTTCAAAGGTAAAACTGGTCTAATTTCATTTAACTCATTCACATTAAATTCGTAAGGATGGCAATAATAGATAAAAGGTTTTGTGGTTAATACTCTGGCTGCGATTCTATTTATCAGAAATGAGGGTAGTAATCTATGGTATCCGCCGCCGCCGATAGGAATATTTTTGTTTTTAATTGAAATTGTTGAAATAGGGAATTCTAAAATTGAGAAAGTTTCCAGCATAACATTTATTGGCTGAGCCGGAAATTTTTCAATACCGTAACGACCATGTTTAATAGGGTAAATGGATGAATCATACTTAAACCCTAACTCACTTAGCGTTCTTAAAGCCCAAAGTGTCGAATTAATAATTGAAAAATCTGGGGCTCTATACCCTAATACTTCATCCCCTATCAAGTCTTCAAGATACTTTTTTGATCTTTCTACATCTGACTTGAATTCTTTTCTGTTCTGTTTAAATATTTCAATATGTGAATAACCATGGGAGGCAATTTCATGTCCTCTCAAATAAATCTCTTTAACTATTTTAGGAAATGATTCTGCAAATTTACCCAAAACAAACATTGTAGATTTAATATTTAATTCATCCATTAACTCTAGAAGCTTATGAGTATTCGTTGCGCTTCTTTCGGTAATGGGTAATTTTCTATCCCAGGTAGACTGAATCCAATCTTCAACATCTACAGTGATTAAAGCAGATTTCATGGCATTAAAGTCACGTGATAATCCATCCCTGCTCCCTGAATTTTTTTAATCATTACTTTACTAAAGCCAGCCGATTTCGCTAAATTTTTAATCTCGTTTTCATCATAAAAATAAACAGGACATTTTCTAAGTGAATACCGGAATTTTCTAAAAGGAGTTCGAAACCAATGTTTGCTGGGAAATGAAACACAGGTAGCTTCACTGATAATATTCTTCAATTCCTTTAAAAATGTTGAGGGATCTTTCACATAATCCATCACCCCCATTACAATTGCATAATCATACTTACCGAGGTTAGTAGCCGGGAATATACTTTCTATTAGTCGAAATTTATCTATAAAACCGTTTCGAGATAATCTTGCTTCTGTTAATTTGAGCATTTCGGTTGCCGGGTCTAAACCGGTAATATGTTTAGCATTTCTCTTGAGTGCCTCTAACAGATATATTCCTGATCCGCAACCGATATCAATCAAGGTCTTATTCTTCAAATTTCCAAAACTATCAAATGTGTATGTAAATCGTAAAAAAATATCTTTTCTAAAGTTTTTATCAATTAACTGCATCAAAGCATTTCTCTTACCATCATAAAAAGTATCAAATGTAACAGCAAATTTATCAAAAAATATTGAGGCATCTGTTTTAATCATAAATTAATCCGATCTAAGTTTTTCTTAAGAATATGGCAGTAATAAAACCAATTCCGTATTCAAAATGCATAATTTCTACACCCAAGAAATAAGTTAAATTTATTAAATAACTTTTATTAAGTCATTCATGGTTGATGTGGATTCTAAAAATTGAATTTTTATTTTTTTAGTAAATGATAATATGAACCCATTAGGTGTCCTCAAAAAATCACGGTGGATACTACAAAATAATTTGTAATTTCTCAAAACTTTTTTTGAAATGCTTGTCACGCGCGCTGTATTCCTAAAAATATTTTCAACTATTATAGTAATGTTTAATCTAATTTTTAGGTCCCCCTAATATAAATTTTGTCTTTTGATGTGTAATTTATCACTGGATGAAATCCAGATTTAGCCTTAAAAAATCCATCACTCGATCTATATTTTTTAATTCTGTAGGTAAATTAACAATTTTTTTAGACACTTCCATAGCGATAGGAAATAGTTCAGGCTCGAACTGCCATAGATGGAGATTTTTTTTAATCGGGTGAATAGGCGAATTAAACCAATCGCCTAAAATTATATTTTCTTTATTAGCTCGTTCGATAAATAGATCTCTGTTTTTAACTATAAGAGGATATTTTAAGAATAAGTGATTTTCAAAATATTTTTCTGCAACGAATTTCTTCCCATTATTTTTTAGAAATTGAGTATAAATGATTGAATTATTTTTTCTTCGTTCATTTATTTCTTTTAATGTAACGATATTTTTTGTCCCTATTATCATTTGAATATTGGACATATCTTTAAAATACTTAACGGGCATTTCTATTGATGTTATTTCGGCGCCTTCGGAAGAACCAATAACTACTTTGTACTTGCCTAAAATTCTATAAAGATTTACCATCTTATAGTAGCTATACTTGTTGATAAATAATTTTCTGGATAATAATAGAAGCGAAAGAGAAATTGTATCGACAATTGTAGGCTTTATCTTTTTAGACTCTAACTTGATTACTCCGTCTAATAATTGTTTATTGTTTACTAGTAATATTCCACCTATTCCCGTCGATATCGGTTTATTCCACTGTGTCGAGAAATAAGCTGCATCGCAGAAAGAGCCATTTGGCTTTCCGTCATAATATCCGCCAAATCCATGTGTGCAATCTTCAATAGTAAAAATATTATTTTTTTTAGCTATGCGTAATATTTGTTCGAGATTAGTGGAAAGTCCAAAGGTATTTTGGCAAATGATTACTTTAGTTTTGCTTGTAATTGCGTTTTCTAATTTACTAATGTCTAAGTTGTAATCATCTTCCGATATATCTACATAAATAGGAATTGCTCCTAAGTATAGAATTGCATTTGGAACTACAACGCACGTGTATGCAGGAAGAATAACTTCATCGCCTTTTTTAACACCCATTGAAGTTAGTGCTGCGAAAAGAGCAACCCTGCCCTTCCAATATAAGAATATTTTATTCGCTTCACATTCTAATACGGAAGCGATTGCTTTTTTATATTCAGCATTTTTCATCTATAAGTTTTCCCGAATAAAATATCGATTCTGAATAACCCCAATGCAGACCCGAATCCATAAGAAAAATGTAAAACAATAAATGCCCACAAAACAAGATGAAGCGGCGTAGATGTTTCTTTAATCCGGATTCCAGTTGAGAGCAGGACAGTAAAATAGATCAGTAAAATAGCAGCCGATATTAAACCAGCCGGAAGATACCAGATCATCAATATTAATGGCACTATGATTGACAGACAAAACATTAATGGAATAAAATGACGGAGGCTTAAAGAGCTAAAAGTTTTTGTATAATAAACAGTTAGCATATTCCAAAACCCTGTCTGAAAATTATTCTTTGCGATGCCAGAGAAAGATTCTCGAGCATAATACGTCGAAAATAAATGGGGGAGTAAAAATATATGCCCCCCGTTTTTTTTTAATCTCTTGTTCAATTCAATATCTTGATTTCTTTCGAGCCGTTCATTATAAAGTCCGATTTTTCTAAAAACACTTTTTTTATAACACCCGAAAGGTACTGTATCAACCTCTTTGATACTATCTATTCCGATTCTAAATAACGAATTTCCGACACCAAATTTATTACTTAAGACTTTTACTATCGAAAGTGATTTTGGGGTTTTATTAATTACATCCGTAATCCAAACCGCTCCCGTATTGTCTGCGTTTAATTTTTTACCCCACTCAATGAGTGTAGAAAAATAATTATTCGGTATTTCGCCATGAGCATCTAATCTAATAATATATTCACCCGTTGATTTTTCTATTCCCAAGTTCATTGCATAGGGGGCGGTTTTGTTTTCATTAATTAATAAGAAGATAAAACTATACTTCTTTGAAAATCCCTCAACAATATCTCTTGTGCTATCGTTACTTAAACCATCAACAACAAATACTTCAATAAAATCCTTTGGATAATCGTTTTTGATAATTGAATTCAAACAATTGGCAATGTATTTTTCTTCATTTCGGCAGGGAATTATAACCGATATTTTTTCCATATTTCCTTTAATCTTAAAAATGCTTTACTGATTTTAATTTTTGTTCTTGTGAAATTTATGAGTAAAGTCTATAAACTAAAATCCATTTTAGAATATCTACTTTTCCCCAAAAAGAACCATTGCCACCAACCATAAAAAAAGAGACTTCGGTAGACATGATTATTCTGATAATTTTCGAGTTGAGAACTATTTTGTTTGATGAATGAAGTTTTATGCCGATAAAAATCTTTCTTAACTTAGTTTATAGCTGTGGCGGCGTATAATTGTCAGACATATGCAATTAATTTGAATATTAAGGCGACCGCCCATCTCAGGATATGGCATTATCTTAACCATTTGATCAATGAGCGAAATACTCTTTTTTAGTATAGTAGAGGATAAGTTTACTTTCCACCTACGCTGGATTTTGTACTGCTGAATTTTGATTTTTTTGTCAGATTCGCAGATACTATATTTATTAATTCCAAGAAGTTTGCTTGTTTATGTTTGGAGTTTTTTTTTGGAAATCAATAAAAAGTAATTTTGATGGCATAAATTTATTTAAATATCTAATCAAATAAAAATTTTTATAAAATTATTGAGTCCATTATATATTGAATTAATGATAAAATAAATTGTAAATCTTCATCATCTTATCAACTGAATCATCTAGACTATAAAACCGCTCAACCATTTTTCTACCATTTTCACCTAATTGCATTCTCATTTCTTCATTCGTAACTAGATGCTCAATAGCCGCTACAAATTTTATTGTATTTTTCCTTGGAACGATAATTCCTGTTTTCCCATCTTCGACAACTTCTTTGAAACCCGGACAATCCGACACAACCACCGGCTTTTCACATGCGCACGATTCTAAAACAGCAACTCCGAAACTTTCATTTAAAGAAGGATATACTGCAATATCTAACATATTATGATAATCTTGAATAACTTTATTATCAATAAAACCAGTAAATTGAACATCCTTTTGAATATTCAATTCCATACACAACCATTTCAAATATTTCTCCTGAGAGCCAGTTCCCACAATTAAAAGTCTTAAATTTTTATTATTAATTCTATTTTTCAACAAATAGAACGCATGTATTAAATATTCAATTCCATAATGAGCTTCTAAAGTTTTAACCGTTCCGATAACTATTGATTCATCATCAAAAGGTTTTTTAATTTTTTTAGGTTTAAATTTTTCAAGATCAATACCAAATGGCGTTATATGAATCTTCGCTTTAACATAACGGGATATTTCCACCGCCATTGCTTTGCTTGTTGATAATATTGCATCGGCATTCTTAAGATTGTATTGCAGCAATAACTTATGCAGTAAAGATTTCCTTGGAAAATTATAAATATCCGATCCCCATGCTGAAATTATAAAAGGGTGAAAATTGGTTAGAGCGCCGAGCAGACCATAGCTTGATGCATAATGAGAATGTAATATGTCCGGTTTGAATATTTTAATACTTTCTCTTATCCGTCGAATAGTTTTTAGATATGAAATCTTAGCGTAACTGCCATCTGTCTTATTTGTAAGCTCTCCAGAAATGTTCATGTATTCAAATGTCAGATTTTGGGATTTGGAATATTTTGAACTTCCAAAAGATGTCAGGCTGATTAAATGGATTTTAATTCCTCTATTCGATAACGCATTCACCCATTTAATGGTATGCGGGCTATTTCCTTCAGACAGTATAAGTACCTTCATCATTAACTGCTTTTTAATATGTTCAATTTTTCTAAAAATCTTTTAACTTCAGAGTAAACCTCATTCACAGAAAGTAAATCCATACACTCATAATATTTGCAGAGCCTTCCCGCGTCTTTATGACAGTATTGCTCATCCGTTTTGGGCGAGCAACTAATTTGTTTACAAATAGCCCGGTGATTTTGACCATAAGGTTTGCTGTAGGCAGGATTTGTCGGTCCATATATTGTAAAAGTTGGTTTACCCAAGGCGCTTGCTAAATATAGCGGACCTGAATCGTTGGACACTATACATGAACAGGATTTTAATTCCTCTACTAAATCAATTAATGAACCGGTAATGATGTAATTAATTTTCTTAAGTTTTAAAAGTTCTGTCAATTTTTCGTTACTATTTGATTGTGCGAATATCCAGCTAACATTATAATCCGAAAGCAACAATTCGCTCAACTCAATATATTTATTTATGTTCCATTCTTTTGCCGCCCAACCGGCAAATGGATGAATAAGTATTTTATCGCCACGATTAAATGAAGCGGGAAATTCTCTGTTTATTTCAACATCACTTATGTTATATTGTAATCGAATCACTTCCAAATACATATCAATCAAATGGGGTTTTTCCCTTTTAACTATGTAAGTCGAATATATTTCTTTAAAATAACATTCGTTAAATCCGATGATAATTTTTGCTTTTGAATTAAAGATTAAACTTGCAGAGAGTATTGAACCGGTTAAATCAAATATTTTCTCCGGATTTAATTGTTTGAGTAAAGAACGATACTTCTTATTAATAATTCTTCCACCAAATTTAATTTCTTTAGCGTCAACGACAATGTAATTTACATCATCTATGAATAATTCATAAATGATTTGTGAATGATGGAAGCATACGATAGTTAGTTCTGGACATTTTTTTTTAAGAGCCTTAACTGATGGAAGAGTGAATATTGTGTCTCCAATTCGACCGAGAGATATTAGCGCCGTTGCAGAGGAATTTTCACCATTATGATTAAAAAATTTCATAAGGGAAAATATCTTATTTAAAGTAAAGGATAATACTTCTTTTATGAAAGGATGTAAATCCAAATAAAATAAAAAACCCTTTTTCATTTTAATTACTTTATCTCGTTAAAAGAAAATTTGTTATGAATGTGAATTAATATTATAAAAGCTATCCAAAAGGGTAAGTCGCGCGTAATCCATCCATTTGAAATTAATCCGGTGGATTCCAGAAAAGAACGCCCAAGTAAACCCGCCCCGATACTGCCTATGCAAATGGTTAATTTATAATAATTGGCATCAATATTTTTTGTTTTCCGTTCTGCAGTTAAAGCTATTTTAAAGAACAAAACAAAAAGCCATATAGATGATATTAAGCCTAATAATCCAGTCTCAGCAAATTTGAAAAGAAAAAAGTTATGTGATGTTCCTGATTTCGCCCACCAAATCTGGTGCGCTTCAAAACTTCCCAACATTACCGGGAGATGCTTAAAAATATGCGAGCCAAATAATTCGGGACCAACACCAACCCATAAATTGTTTTGAATGATTTCAAAACTCATGTCCCATATATATGTTCTTGTATTTTCGAAAATCCTTTCAACTCTAAAATAGATACTCAGATAATTGGACATTACCGGAAGTGATACAACAATGAGAACAAGAACAACGAATATGACCGCGATATATTTTAATACTTTAGGTTTAATTTTCCATGTAATGTATGTAATACTAATAATTACCGCGCCAATTGATGCTCTCGAATTTGTAAGAAAAAGTATGATAAAGAAAAATGCTAAAAGAGTATAATACAGGCGCTGAAAAATAACTTTCTCTTTTTGATTAAAGAATATTTTTCCCAATAAGAGCGGAATTATTACCGTCAACAACAAACCTAAAGCATTAGGATTACTATATAACCCGCCGAATTGGTTAAAAGCATTATTTTGTATAGAGAAAGCGATGATACCTTTTGTCGACACTTCAAATAGAATAACAATTCCAAGAATTAAACCTACGATTAATAGAGAATTGATGTAGTGAATCATTAAATTCTTCTCGTGCAAAAAAAAGAAGAAAATATAAACTAATACAAAAAATAGCATCTGCCTGGAGGTAATTAATAAAGTATAGGAAATATCCTTAGAGAAAACTGAAGAAATGAGCATCGAAAAAAAAGTAATCATTATGAAGTAAATGATTTCTTTTGGAATTAAGCCGAATATATTTGAAGAATTTTTATAATTCTTTGCAAAAAAATAACAAAGGAGTAAAATTAAAAATCCGTTTATGTAGTTTCTGTAGCTTTCAGTAAAATCGCTTACCAAAACGAGAAACACAATAATGATAAGCGGGATTATAAATTTTTCTTTTCCTAAATAAAGAATTATAATTAGTAATAGGACAGCAAGGGCGTAAAAAGCAAGTGAATAATATGTTAAAACGAGTATAGCTACCGAAAACAAGGCGGATATACTGTTATTAATAGATAACTTTAATTTCATCTTATTTTTTTAATAACAACTTCAATTGAATATTCACCATCGCTGTGCTTTTCGGGATCTGTAACTGTATGCCCTTCCGAGCATTCTTTGGCGTAAATAATTTCATAATTCGATAACGTTCTTTTAATCAACGGAACAATTCCAACTGTATCCGGTAAAGCTTCTTCATCAATAAGAAAAAATCTGAAGTGATTGGGGTTAAATCTTGAAGGTAATTTTTTTTTCTTTTCGTATAAATCACGATGAGGAATATATAATAAAAGGTAACCTCCCGGTTTTAATACACGCCACCAATTTTTCAACGATTCACCAGCGTCAATTACGTGCTCCAGTGTGTGCGATGAATATATATAATCAAAAGATTCATCCTCCAACCCGATTAGATATTGAGCATCGCCATGTTCAAAATCCCAGCCCTGTGCATCAGGAAGAATTAAATCTCCGCCGAATCCTATGTCTAATCCTTTGCCATTACAATATAACTTAAAATATTTTTCTTTCTCTCTCCTTTTTCTTGCTTTGGTCGACTCTCCCTTAACTATCGGTCTTTTTCCGCGAAGATATAAAAACTTCAAACAGCTTTGCTTAGTTTTTTTTAAAACTTCCCATATTGGCTTTGGAACATACTCCTTAACATCATCTATTAAACTCATTAAAAATACCCTATAATAGTCTGGAGTGAATGTGTAATTTTCTTTAAAGAAGCTAATTCGTTGAACCCAAGTATCATAGTTGATGAGATAAATAAAAACCCGAAAACGACTGGCTCAACAATTATTTTAGTAATATTATTCATATCCAGGAATGAAAAAGATAAAGACGTAATCCCAAAACAGAAAAAGCTTGTAAATGTAAAAATCAAAAAATATTTTATAATCTCTAATGAAATTTTTTGCCGGACAATTTTAACCGAAAAAATTATACCGAGAATACCCATCGAAGAATAACTAATTGTGGATGACCAGGCAAGACCATTTTGCATATAAGATCCGACTAAAATAAAATTCAAAAATATTTTGATAACCAGGGCGGCAATAGAAATATACACCAATTTATTTAGCAAATCAGTTGCATATAAAAATTTATTGATGATAGCGTAAGTGGAGTAGAATACGAGACTGACGGCAAATATTTTTAGCAAATCACCGGTTACTGTTGTATTTGCCTGTGTAAATTGACCACGTTGATACACCACAGAAACTATTAAATCACTATTGAAAAACAAAAACACTGCAACAGGAATAAATAAAAACAAATTGTTTGCTAATCCATCTTTGAAGTATGAGGCTAATAAAGGATAGTTTCGTGCAGAAAAAGCCGATGCAAATTTCGGGAATAAAGCGGTTGAGAGTCCTGCGGCTAATATGGAAATTGGGAGAAGATAAAGAGTAGTAGCGTAATTAATCGCACTAATGCCTCCCGGCTCCACCTGTGTGTAAAAATATCTATCAATAAGAATAAACAGTTGAGTAATTGCTTCAATTATAATAATCAAATAAAAAGTTGAATCGATATTTTTATATGACAGGTTATAAATACTAATATTTTTAAAACGCAATTGTATTTTAGAAAAAGCGACAATATAAATTAACTGCAAAATGAATCCGCCAATGAATCCAACTGCTATTGAATAAATACCTAAGTTTTTATGAGTTAAAATGATTATGATGATAACGAATAAATTAACAATGATATTACTTAAAGCAGGATGTTTGTACTCAAATTTTGCGATTAAATAATTGGCAAAAACAGCAAAGGTTGTTTGAAGCGGTATAGTTATTAGAAAGAGTAACAATACATTACGGGCTGTAGAGAAAACGCCTGGGGTAACTTCCCCTAAATATCCTTTAATAATATAATTTGAAAAAGCATAAAGAATTAAAGAGAAGAGCAGACTAAATACAAAAAATATAATAATATTTAGCTTAATAAAATCATCGGCTGCTTCAACGCTTTGCGCGGATTTTTTTTTATGATAAATAGGAATAAGATAATTTTGCGCTATAAAAAAGACTATCGTATTTATTGTGATGGGGAGGGCTGCACCGACTAAGTAAATATCAAATTCATTTCCAAGACCAAAGTAATTTGCAAAAAGAATTTCACGGAAAAATCCAAGACCTTTGCTAGCTAACGTAGAAAGAGTAATTATTATAGATGCCCCTGCAATAGTAGATGAGAATTTAATCTTATCCATTCACTATATTTTTTTCTTAAAATACTCTATTGTTATCCCAAGTCCTTTTTGCCTGTCAACTAAAGGTGACCAGCCTAAAATAGTTTTAGCTTTTTCAATATTTGGCTGCCGGACTTTGGGATCGTCAACCGGGAGTTCTGTATAAATTATTTTACTGGATGAACCGGTTATCTTTAAAACTTCCTCGGCAAATTGTTTTATAGTAATCTCGGCAGGGTTGCCAATATTTACCGGTTCAATTTCATTCGACATCAACAATTTAAAAATTCCATCTACAAGATCGCTCACATAACAAAAACTTCGAGTTTGAGAACCGTCGCCAAATACAGTCAGGTCTTCACCACGTAACGCTTGACCAACAAAAGCTGGCAATGCTCTTCCATCATCTAAACGCATTCTGGGACCATAAGTATTGAAAATACGAACAATTCTCGTATCAACTCCATGGTAACGATTATAAGCCATAGTAAGCGCCTCGGCGAATCGTTTAGCCTCATCATAAACACCGCGTGGACCTATTGGATTTACATTCCCCCAATAATCCTCGCTCTGCGGATGAATAGATGGATCACCATAAACTTCAGATGTTGAGGCTAAAAGAAATCTTGCTTTTTTTTCTTTTGCAAGTCCTAATGCTTTGTGTGTGCCAAGAGAGCCGACTTTTAAAGTTTGAATTGGAAATTTCAAATAATCAATGGGACTCGCAGGAGATGCGAAATGTAATATAAAATCTACTCTGCCAGGGATAAAAATATAGTTAGTAACATCATGCTTTACGAAAGAAAAATTTTCATTTCCAAAAAGATTGGAGATATTGTTAAGACTGCCGGTTAATAAATTATCTACTGCGATTACTTTAAAACCCTCCAGTAATAATTTATCGCATAAATGAGAACCTAAGAAACCCGCTCCACCGGTTACAATTGCGGTTGGTTTATACATTTAATTTTCCTTTTTACTTTTCAATTCCATTATTCCTTTTTCTTTAACAACGATTATCAATGCGAGTATGAAAAAAATGAACAATCCACTTAACAACGAAGAAAATACTGGTCTTGGAGCCGAAGCTTTTAACGGCGGTATCGCTTCGTCCAGAACTTCGATTGTTGGTATATCTCTGTTTTCCTGAATCTTTTCTTTGTAATATTGCTGTTGGAGAAGTAGATATACTTCATTTTGAATACGAACATCTCTCATCAACCGCGCTAATAGACGCCCTAAATCCGGAACATTTTCAAAAGCGAGTAAAAAATCATTATTACCGGATTCAATCTTACTATACTGAATGCTTAGTTCATCAAGTTTATTTTTTAAAGCAACATATGCTCTATTATCTTCTTTTGCATTATACTGCATTAATCCAAGCTGAATTTCCGTAGTAACAATTTCAGCTTTTAGTTTTGCCGCTGTTTCAAGTGCTGCGGTTAGCTGCTCGGGGAGTGCAATTGTTTTATTCTTTTTTTGAAAATTTGTTAATTCTTGCTCAACAGAATCAAGTTTAACTTTTGTTGAAGTAAGCTGAGTCTCGATGTATTGACGTGCTCTCTTAGCTTTTGAAGATAACTTACTCTGATTGATTTTATCGAGCGCTTCCACAAAACCATTGGATAACGAAGCTGCTAATTTCCTAACCGACTCAACTTCTTCTTTATATAGAAAGGGAAAAAAACCTGTTTTAACATCAACATTTAATTTAATGATACCTTCTTTGGTAACTTCGATCGACAAGTTACCGGATAGTTTCTTTGCTGCAATAATTTTGTTTTTTACGTCATAAAATTTATCGAGTTTAAACTTTTCAACAACATAAAGTGAAGCATTTCTACTTTTTATGATCTCCATAAAAAGTTGGGAATTCGCGTTACCCATTCCTCCGGTAACCATATTTGAAAATCCATCTGCGCCAAGCAAAGCGCCTAATCCACCCATCTCGGAATTTTTTTCGGGAGGTAAAATGGAAACTTCTGCATTATAGGTTAATGGAAAGATAAAATTCAATACAAGAAAAATAAACACCACAGAAATAACTGTGGGAAGAAAAATTTTACTCTTATTGAAAACTAAAACATTTATAATTTGATGGTAGTTCATAATTTTATTTTGTAGCAATTATAACAGCAACCGTAGCAGCCACTACTGCGGCTAATTGACCAACCACGCTGAGCGCCGTTGTAAAAACGTCCCAAAATTTTGGTCCGGGCGGATCTTCCGGAATCCAGATAGTATCACCGGGTTCTAATTTATCTACGTCATCGGCTTCTATCCATTCGCCGGTTTTTGCTTTAATTACTCGCACATCCCCCTCTAAAGCTCGCCAGCCAAAACCGCCGGCAAGTTGAATATAATCTTCCACGGATAATTTTTCTTCAAAAATAATATGTCCCGGGTTAACAACTTGACCTAACATCGTTATATAGTTTTTAACTTCAGGAAAGTTAATAATATCTTCTTTTTTTAAAATGAGATTTTCACTCTGATCATTAAATTTTAATAATCTAAAAAAATCTACAACTACCCTGCCGGCTCTCTGGCGTGATTTGGCTTTTAGATAATCATACTCGTCCTCAGTCATATCCGCAACCGGAATGAGTTTTAATCTTTCGAACTCAGGGTCTTCAGTTACTTCTGTTTCGCTGCTTCGTGTTAAACTTGCTTCGTCTAAAGAGGCTTCTTCGCGCAATCCCCCCGCTTCTTTAATGATGTCAAGCAGAGTGGTTGAATCTTTTTTGATCTTATAATAACCGGGATACTTAATCATTCCCGAAATAACTACAAACCGGTTTTCGAAAATTCTTGGTATTTTTCTTATAAGTATATTGTCATATTTAGACAGTGGAATTTTCCCTTCACGAATTTCATCAAATGAATAAAATTTACTTTGCTGAGAAAATCCGTCATCAACAAACCTTATAACTTCAATGCTGTCTCTGCGTGCTTTGTTAAGCAGCCCTCCGGCAAGATGAATCAATTCCTCAATAGTTTCTCCCTCTTTAAATTCATAAGTGCCGGGATAACTTACTTCGCCTGCAATAAAAACCGTTTCATCAATTTTATTGACAACAACTATATCTCCCTCGTGGAGTAAAGGATTGTTTTTCCTATCGCCAAACCTTAAGAAAGGTAGAAGATCAAAATATAAATTTTCCTCATTTTTAGATTTAATAAGAATTTCTCTAAAATTTGCTGTGGGATTAAGCCCGGCAGAATTAATTATTAAATCCATCAGCCGTGCATTTGCAGGAAAGATAAAAACACCGGGTTTTCCAACATCGCCGATTAATGAAACTTTAATTTTCCTTAGCTCAACAAGAAGGACATTTACCTCAACATTTTTAAAGTAATTTAATATTTTCTCCTCGATTTTTTTACGGGCTTGTTTTAAATTTAAATCCCGCAAATCAACCACACCAACCTTAGGAATAAAAACAACTCCTTCGTGATTTACGGAAAGCGTATAGTTTAATTCCTGCATACCACTTATGGAAATAAATAGTTTGTCCCCGGCGCCAATAAGATATTCTTCAGCATCAATGCTTCCTTCGGTGGCTTGAGACATTATATTTGGTGAGCGAAGTGAATCGGAAAGAGTTAAAAACATCCTTTCCTGATAATCCGGAAACTCCTGCCCGAAAAGCAGGATGCTTCCTAAAAGGAATAATGCAAAAATGTAATTTTTAATTTTTAACAAGTTGTTTTGTGTTTTTTGTTAAAAAAATATTATGATTTTTTTTCAACCGATCCAGATTTCGATTTACTTTTAGCGCCATTTGTCGGGCGGGAATAGTAATAATAATATTTGTAATAAGAACCATAACCGCTTTTATAACTGAAGTTGTTGAGTACCGTCCCAATAAAGGGCGCATGTGCATTTTTAAGCAAGTCGATAGATTTTTCCATCATTTCAATTTCAGTTACTTCAGCAGATACGACAAGTATTGTTCCATCAACTTTTCTTGCCAAAATTTCAGAATCAGTTACAGCAATAATAGGAGGTGAATCAAGAATTACTATATCGTACCTTTCCCTCATATCATTTATGAACTGCCCCATCTGGTCTGATTCTAACATTTCAGCGGGATTGGGAGGAATAGTTCCGGCTGTAATAAAATCTAAATTATTTAATTCACTCTTCCTAATAATTTCATTAAGAGTAGCCTGCCCGAATAAATAATCTATCACACCCGGAAAACGTGCCTGCTTAAAAACATTGTGCATCCTCGGTTTTCGCAAATCGCAATCCACAATTAAAGTACGTTTATTTGTTTGGGCGAAACTACCGGCAAGGTTTATACTTACTGTTGTTTTACCTTCCTGTGGTGCGGAGGATGTAACTAATATTACTTTAAGCGCATCGCGGTCAATTTTTGAAAACTGTACTCTTGTTCTTAAAGCTCTAAAAGCTTCACTCGGTATTGAATCAGGTCGTTTTGCAACCACAAACTCATAATCTTTTTGACCGTCAATCGGGCTGCCTTCAATTTGGGGGATCCAGGCAAGAACGCTGATGTTTCTATTTTGAATATCTTCCGGAGTTTTGACTGTGTTATCAAAATAATTTCTTATAAATACATAACCGAAAGCCATACCACCCCCTAATACTAATCCAATAAGAACAATTAAAAGCCTATTCGGTTTTGAAGGCTGGTTAGCTTTGCGGGCTGCATCAATGATGAGCACGTTACCTGGCTGAGACTGTTCATTAATTAATGCTTCCTGGTACTTTTCTTCAACAAGGATATATAATTTTTCAAGTGATTCCCTTTGACGCTGGAACCTGGCAAGCTCAATAGCCGTTGTAGGAAGTTGATTAAATTTTGCATCGTAAGTCCTAACAACTGCCGCTAGCTCTGTGGATGTAATTTTTAGCGATTGATTTTTTACTTCCTCTTCAATGATATTTTGACTGAGTTTTTTTACTTCTTCGGGGCTGCTGGCAAAAATTCCTTTTTTAATTACACTAATTTTCTCATCAAGTTTCTGCTTAAGATCAGTAATTTTTTGGTCGTATTCTTTTATGAGAGTTTTAGTATCTATTTTAGATTTTTTCTCAGCGAGAGCTAAATCTTTATTTACCTGAAGACGAGCTATCTGCTCCTGAAGCGCGGTGAAATATGCTTCGTTTGACATACTTTCAAGATATTCCGCCATCCTCGGGCTTTGCTTTTCAAGCTCATTTTTATACTCGCTTAAAACTCTGTTGGAAACAGATAGCTCAATATCAGCAGCGTTTTTTTTCGCTTCAAACTGAGATAATTGTTGTATTAAATTTGTCGCTTGCGCATCAAGAGCTATTATCCCCCCCTTTTGCTGGTAATTCTTTAAGATATCTTCAGCTTCATTTAATTGCTCCATTTTCTCTTTCCTTTGCAGGGAAAGAAATTCTTTTACATTAGTAAGCTGATTTCTACTTACATCCAAATTTAGCTCTTTATATTCTTGTGCATAAGTATTTGCAATAAGAGCGGCTTCGTAAGGAGATGGTGACTCAACAGTTATCTCAACGATATCCAACCCTCTTTTCTGATCAATCGTTACTCGGTCGGCAAAAAGTTTAGCGATGCTTTCTTGAGGCAAAATTTTCTTAGGCTGCTCTTCAAAATTAAATTCCTTATCAAGTACAAGATAAAAACTATCCGGTTTGTTGGTTTCGTGAAATGTTTGAATTATCGATTCGGCAACACGGCTGCGAATAGAATAGCTTTTTAATATTTCGAGTTCGTTAGCAATAAATCTATCGCTGCCAAAATCCTGGAATTCGGGCATTAGCGGCGATTCGAGAATATTACCTGATGGTTTTGAAATTTTAAGACTCGTTACAGAACTATATATATCCTGCGCATTAACTGCATAAATAATAGCCACCGTTAAACTTGTTATAGTAATAAGAATGACGGGTAAAAGATTATTCCGAATAAGATTTAAATAATCTTTTAATGAATTGGTCTCTGTATTTTGAAAATTTTTGTTTATCTCTTCCATCCGGCTACTTTACAATATTTATTATTAAAATTGACAATGAGATTAGAGTAGAGACGATAGATAGAGTAAGCGTAACATAGTCTCTAAAATATAATCTCGGTTCACCCGGCACTAATAGTATATCCCCGGCAAGTAAGTCGGGAATTTCAGAAATTGTTTCCAACTTTTCATTCCAGAAAAGATCGTTATAATTAAATTTTACTAAGGATTGAGTTGAATCCTCATCTGTCCTGTATAATCTTAAGTTATCTAAATGCGCATCGTTAGTCGGTCCGCCGGCAAACGATAATAAATCTTCCACGCTGCTATAAGATGGGACAATATATTTACCAGGGAATCTTACAAATCCCCAAATTGCAACTTTAATATTCAAAGTTGAGGGGTCAGAGTAATCATAAAAAGCGCCTTGAGTTTGTTGCCTCAGCTCGTTTAATCCTCTTCCTATTTGAACATCATTTTGTGCAAAAATAGGAAGAGTCATAAAAAAGAGCAGAGAAATATATAAAAGTTTAATTCGCACCATGCTTTGAAAATCCTTGAAAATTGAAGAAGTGAAATTACATATTATTAGTTTTACATCAAATTTTTAAAGAGACCTTTTTAAGTGAAAAAATTGTTACCACAAATGACAGTCCCGGTCCCAAGAGTAACAGGAAAATTGCAATAAGGGAAAGACTTATACTTGAAAAAAGTTTTAATATACTTCCGTTCAGAAAATAGACCGAACTGAAATACCCTACAATAATTATAATTATTGACGCTAATAATCCTATCAGTAAACTATTTAAATAAACCGGGGCTTTAATGGCAATCAACTTTGCCCCGACAAGCTTCATCGTCTCAAGTTCTTCATACTTTCTACTAAGCAGTAATTTTGTTGTACTCGAAATAATATAAATCGATATGAGCAGAAGAAAAGCAGTGGCTATAAAGATTATAGTTCGGGAAGAATATAAAAAATCAAGTATTTTAGCAGTTATTCTTTCGTCGAGAATAACTTCATCTACTCCGCCGATTTTTAAAATTTCTTTTTTTATTCGGGTTAGTTCCGAATTATTAACAAAGTTCTTATTTACTTTTGCATCAAAAGAAGAGGGCAACGGGTTGTAATCAAGTATCTGCCGGAAGTCCTCACCGGTTTCTTTTATGAATCTTTCTGCTGCCTTGTCTTTCGAAATATATATGATAGTCGAAAAATATCCGGTTTGTTCAATTTCCTTTTTGATGTCAGCCTTTTCTGCAGCCGATAATTCTTCCTCTAGAAAAATACTCATCCTTATATTTTCTTTTAACCGGTTTTGAAACTCATTTGAAAGTATAAGCAACACTGCTGATACAGCAATCAGTCCGATCGATAAAGTACTTGCTAAAAGCGCAAGTAAAAAAGATGCTTTTGCCCTGCTAATTAATTTTAGGGATTCTTTAAAATAAAAAATAATCATAATTAAATTTTTTCTGCAAATATACCGTTCTTAAAGTACATAATACAAGATTTAGAAATTTGATTCGTCAAGCCATTTGGTTATCTGCCATTTTTTTTCGGCATTTTTTCGTAAACTTAAATTAACTCTACCATCTAAACGCACAACATCGGTTGGATTGAAGGTAATCGTAAGATTAAATCCGCGGACAATGTTAGCAGTTAAAGAATCTTGCGATGAAAGAACGATATTATTCCAAATCAAATCGAGACGCTGCGAATTTTGAAAAAGCCCGTTAGTTGTTTTCATCTCTTCATCTCTTCCCCACGATATGTCGACTCCCTGGTCATAATCACGATATGTAAAAATAAAATCGGTGCTGATTATCTCACCGTAAATGGTGGTGTCTTTAAAAGTATAAGCATATTTAAAATTTTGAAAAACGCCGTCTATTGTTTTCAAATCCGTTATTGTGCCTTCATCGTTGCTATCGCTATTATCCAACTTTGGTGAAAAAGGATTAACACAGCCGGCAATTAAAAAAGAAAAAAAAATAATATCAGTGCGTTTCTTTTAATAGAACCTCCCTTTTAATTCACTCCATGTTGGCAGAGCGGTGCTTTTATTGTCCTGCCAAAAGTAAACTGTCCAAACTGAACGGGAATCTCTTCCCATACTGAATATTAAATCACCCTGATAAACTGTTGGATCATTATCTGTGTGCGGCACATTTAAAACATACTCCGCTGTGAAAATTAGGCTATCTCCTTGAGGGCTTTGAGTTGCTTTACTAAATGTTAATATGATCTGTGCCTGTTCGGGAACTTTTGCTTTTACGTTGTTAAAATATTGCTGTTCATTTTGTAATCCCCAATCGGATGATAATGCAGGGAACAAAGATGAAGCACCGCTGGAGGCAGAAAATACAAACTTCTTATTCGAGAATGAGGTGTCAGAAAAGCAATTTATGTAATTAGCGGCATCTTTATCTTTTAAAGCATTAATTAAATTATCAATTAAGATTTCCGGAGTAACCGCCTGTTGATTGTTGGAGCGGGGTTGAGTTGGCGCTTCCGCTTCACGTGCATTAAAAATATCACATCCACTTAGAAGGACCAAATTCAGAATTATTAATAAGTATTTCATCGTTTAGCAAAAATTATTAATCGCGGTGAAGTTTCTTCGTTAAAATTAGTTCCCGCAAACCCGCCGAAAGTTTTAATTATATTAAATCCTATTTTGTTTAGTTGGTCAATCAATTCACTATAACTATACAATTTTACCGATTCCATATATTCCTTCTCCGAGCCATTTTTTTGTATTACTATTCTCTTCTCTATACGCTTGTTTCTTATCCTTCGCTGCTGAATTAATCTAAAACCGTCTAAATCTTCACTGCTTTGTTCAAGTAAATTATTGGCTAAATATTTTGAGTTAAAATAATCAAAGACAAAAATTCCATTTTTTTTAAGATGAAAATACGCCTGTTCAAAAATTTTAAAATTTTCTTCATCCTCCTCAAAATAACCAAAACTTGTAAAGAGATTTAATGCAATATCAAATTTTTTTTCGAGTGAAAAATTTCTTAAATCTGCATTGATAAAACGAATGTGATGATTAAGTTTTTCGGCGGAAGAATTAGCAATAGAAAGTAAATTTTCACTCAGATCTATTGCGGTTACTTCCATTCCTCTTTCTGCAAAAATTATTGAATGACGTCCGGTGCCGCATGCCATATCAAGCACACGGGATTTTAGTTTAAGGTTGACAACCCTAAAAATCAAATCGGCTAATTTGAGTGCATCTTCATCATTTCTATGCCGGTAAACGTTCAAATATTCGGGAGTATTAAACCACTCTTTATACCACTCCAACATTTATACACTTATCCTTCCCAATACTGCTCTGCCGACAGTTGCTTCATCGGCAAATTCTAAATCACCCCCGATAGGAATTCCCCTTGCAATTCTTGTGACTTTGATATTTAATGGCTTGATTAATCGGGCAAGATATAGCGCCGTAGTTTCACCTTCGGTATCGGGATTTAATGCGAGAATGACTTCTTTAATTTCCTCATATTCAAAACGTTTGATTAACTCTTTTATATGAAGAGAATCGGGGTTAACACCGGCTAATGGGGAAAGAACTCCGCCAAGTACATGGTAAAGACCGTGATATTCATTAGTTTTTTCGATAGCAATAACGTCACTGGCTTCTTCGACTATGCAAATTAACGTTGCATCCCGCCGGTGGCTTTTACAGATTTCACATAAATTTTCGACTGAAATATTAAAACATCTTTCGCAAAAGCGAATTTTTGTCTTTAATTCTTGAATTGAAGAAACTAATTTCTCTACGTTTTCGTTTTCAGATTTCAATAAATGCAAAGCAAGCCGTTGGGCGGTTTTTTTTCCAATGCCCGGCAGCTTGCTTAATTCTTCAATTGCTGTTAACAGCGGTTCGGCGATTAACATTACATTCCCGGAAGATTCATTCCCGGAGGAAGCATGCCTTTTGTTACTTTCATCATCTCTTCTTCTGCCATTTTTGCTGCAGATTGTAATGCCTTATTAACTGCCGCAACCACAAGGTCTTCTAATATTTCTTTTTCTTCAGCATTGATTACTTGAGGGTCGATTTCCACCGAAACTATTTCTTTATTACCGTTTGCAGTAGCTTTTATCATTCCACCGCCCGCTTCTTCCGAAACAGTTTTATTGCTCAGTTCGCCCTGAACTTTTTGCATTTCAGCCTGCATTTTCTGAACTTGTTTAAGCATTCCTTGCATGCCACCTTTCATTAAATTCCTCCTAAATAATTAAGTATTAATAAATTAAAGTGATTTTTATTTTACATTTTCTTGAATTTTTCGCTCAAATATAACACATTGAATTGACTTTTTATACCTATTTTTCATAATTTCTACCATTAAAATTGTAAAGGGATAAATTGGAAGTAAAAAATAATAACAACCACAGCTTGTGTGACGATTTACAAAAAAAAGATCACAAGATTGATGCGCAGGATTTTTTAGTGGTCGAATATGATGATTACTTTGAAGTCTTAAACGGAAAAAAAATTAGAAGTAAAGATTTAGGAAATAAATTTGCGTCTCTTAACGCATTTTTCTTCGATTACTTAAAAGAGTATAATATACCTTCAACTTTTTTTAAAAATTTTGATGGGAACAAACTCAAATTCTTAAAATATGACCGGTTTCCCTTCTACGTAAAAGTACTCAATACTGTAGACAAAAGAACCTCGAAATTATTTTGTCGAAAAGAAGGAGAACATTTAAACCTTCCAATGATGGAATTTCATATTGGTGATGGGAAAGATTCTCTTATATCTGAAAGTCACATAATCTCATTCGAAATATGCAACGGTGAAGATTTAAAATTAATTTCTCGGATTTGTTCAAAAGTTAATGTAGTTTTGAAATCGTTTTTTGAAAGAAGAAATTTCTTTCTCGCAGAGTTCTGCTGCCATTTTGGAAAATGCGAAGACAAAATTTATTTAGTGGATGATTTTTCGCCTAAGAGTATTAAAATTATTCCCTTTGATACTAATGGTAAATGGCACGACCCTTATAAATTAACTACATCGTCCGGGATAAAAAACTATACGGATGAGTTGATGAACTTAATAAGCGCTTAGGAAAAAATGTTTACAAAATATGGTTATTCAACTTTAGGAGTAGTTACCGCTTTTGTTTTTATCTGTATTGTAATAAGTTTTTTTATACAGAATAATTATATTAAAGGCATTCTGATAATAGCCCCGGTTGCTTTCTTAATATTTTCACTTAATTTTTTTCGTGACCCCGACAGAACACCCCCCGAACAAAATGATGTTGTAGTATCTCCTGCTGACGGTAAAGTATTATTTGTAAAAGATGTTGTTGATAACAAGTTCATTAACCAAAAAGCGTTACAAATTTCAATTTTCATGTCGCCTTTAAATGTTCATGTGAACAGAATTCCCATTGACGGAACTGTTGAATATTTAAAATATATTGAGGGTGAATATATTGCGGCTTTTGAGGATAAAGCTTCGGATATAAACGAACGCGCAGAGTTTGGGATAGTTAGCAAAAATGGCAAAGTGTTTTTTACACAGGTGGCTGGTTTTGTTGCAAGAAGAATAGTGTACGATTTGAAAGTAGGCGACAAAGTAAAACTTGGTGAACGTTTCGGAATGATAAAGTTTGGCAGCCGTGTTGATGTTGTTGTTGTTGCCGCAGATTGGGCTCCTTCTGTTAAAAAAGGGGATGTGGTTACTGCCGGCGAAACAATTAT